>ERZ795061.4567-NODE-4567-length-11623-cov-5.036480_pt1 | contig 11623 bp, 9 predicted proteins | sample MGYA00375145_ERZ795061 | MGnify/ENA primary metagenome ERZ795061 (study PRJEB30190, sample SAMN05720144) | anaerobic digester metagenome | isolation source: active sludge of municipal wastewater-treating anaerobic digesters | place: USA | collected 2014-12-22 ... | reverse complement strand
GCATCACACCCAATGTTTATACCAGTACGAAAAATTTAGACAGGCTGGTGGAAGGGATTGAGACCTTTGCAAAGAACGGTTAAGCCGTTTAAAACGTTAAAGTCGTTGGGTTCATAACGGTTGAAACGCCTGAAACGACTGTAACGTTTTTAAACGAATGGTATAATTAACAACCCTTAATAAGTAGTTTCTCTCCCTCAAACACGAATTCCCTTATTTTTGCGTTAATCATAAAAAGATTTGATGCAATTTGCTAAAGGAAAACTGATAGCGATCGGCGGAGCAGAAGACAAGGGTACAGATTTAGAGAAAGGAGAGATCCATCGCAACAACCTCAATTTTTTTGAACTCGGCATTCTTCGTCGTATTGTGGAAGAAGCCGGCGGCCCCCTCAGCCGCATAGAAGTGATCACCACCGCCAGCACCATTCCTTACGAAGTAGGCGATAATTACCTCAATGCTTTTGGAAAGATCGGCTGCACCGATGTGGGTGTGATGCATATCCGCAACCGGGCCGATACCAATAATAAAGAATACATCGATCGTATAGCGGCCTGCACCGTGGTTATGTTCAGCGGCGGCAACCAGTTGCGGCTCAGCAGTACATTCGGAGGCACCACGTTCTTTAAAACCATTATGGACCGCTACCTCCATCAAGAGGATTTTGTTATTGCCGGCACATCGGCAGGCGCCATGGCCATGAGCAATACCATGATCTATGAAGGCAATGCGGCCAAGGCCCATTTAAAGAGTGAAGTGAAAATAACCACCGGTCTCGGGTTCATGGACAACGTGATATTTGATTCGCATTTTGAAAAGCGTGGACGGTTTGTACGGCTTGCCCAGGCAGTGGCTGCAAACCCGGCCTGCATCGGCATTGGACTGGGAGAAGATACCGGCATGCTGGTAACGGGCGGAAACCGGATGGAAGCCATCGGCAGCGGACTGGTGATGATCATCGACGGGCACGAGATCGTACATTCCAATATTGCCGACATACCCGATGGAAATCCCATCAGCATTGAAAATTTAAAAGTACATTTTTGCGAACACGGCAATGGCTATCTTATAAAGGAAAGGAAATTCCTGATGGAGGCCGGCAACGGATCGCTCATCAAAAAACAGGTTAATGTAGAGTAATAAACATGCGTGTATAAATAATTGAATGCATCTGCCGGCCGCGGATGCATTTTCTTTTTACCTTAACGGCATGGATCGAAAAAAATTCATCCGGCAGTCTTCGCTTGCTTCTGCCGGGTTATTCATGAGCAATTATTCTTTCGCCGGCCGGCATACCGAGTTCCCCCTGGTAAGGGTTCCGGAAAACCAACGGAGGTTTAAAAGTCCGGCAGTGGAGAAACTGATAGCCGAAATAAAAAAGAACATCGGCAATAAAGAAATAGCCTGGCTGTTCGAAAACTGTTTCCCCAACACATTGGATACCACGGTTGAGTTTGAGATCATCAACGGCAAGCCCGATACCTTCGTTATCACCGGCGATATTGATGCCATGTGGCTGCGGGACTCTTCTGCCCAGGTTTGGCCTTACCTGCCGCTGATGAAAGAAGACAGGAACCTGCAGGAGCTGATCAAAGGCGTTATCAACCGCCAGGTGAAATGCATTTTAAAAGATCCTTATGCAAATGCTTTTTATAAAGACGAAAGTAAGATCAGCGAATGGAAAGACGACAAGACCGAGATGAAACCCGGCATTCATGAGCGTAAGTGGGAGATAGACAGCCTTTGTTACCCGATACGATTAAGTTATGGTTACTGGAAAGAAACAGGTGATGTTTCCATTTTTGATAAAGACTGGCAGGAAGCGATGCGGCTGATCGTAAGAACCTTTAAAGAACAACAGCGTTTAGAAAATAACGGTCCGTATAAATTTGAACGCACCACCAGTTGGGCAACAGACGGGGTGCCGCTGGGAGGATATGGATATCCTGCAAAAAAGATCGGGTTGATCCATGCCATGTTCCGGCCGAGTGATGATGCAACGATCTACCCGTTCAATATTCCGGGAAATTTTTTCGCCCTGCAATCTTTACAGCAACTTGATAAAATGTGTTCGGGGGAAGCTCTCTCCATAGCAGGCTTAAGTCATGACTGTGAAGTTCTTTGGAAAAAGATACGGGATAAGTTATCAGAGTATTCGTTTAACCAGCATCCCAAAGCCGGTAAAATAATCGCTTATGAAATAAATGGATTTGGCAGTTATAACCTGATGGACGATGCCAATGTTCCCTCATTACTATCCTTGGGATACCTCGATAATAATATACTCAAAGGTGAAGTATATCAGAACACCCGGAATTTTGTTTTGTCTGAAAACAATCCCTTTTTCTTCAAAGGCAAGGCTGCCGAAGGTATTGGCGGTCCGCACGTAGGCATGGATTATATCTGGCCCATGAGCATCATCATGCGGGGGTTGACCAGCACCGATGATAAAGAAATAAAAATGTGCCTGGATATGCTGCAGAAAACGCATGCCGGTACCGGTTTTATGCATGAATCTTTTCATAAAGACGATGCAACAAAATTCACCCGCAAGTGGTTTGCTTGGGCCAATACCCTTTTTGGAGAATTTATATGGAAAGTTTACAAAGAAAGAAGACATTTGCTGAATTAATTTTTTATGAAGACGCTGCTTTTTACCTCACTGTTTGCTTTAATTGCCTTGCTTATGCCCTCCAGTCTTAAGAAACGGGTCATTTTTTTTGGAGATTCCATTACCGAAGCAGGAATAAAACCCGGTGGATATATTACCCGCATGGATTCGATGATCGCAGCGCAGGGCCTGGCCGACCGATACGAACTGGCCGGGGCGGGCGTGAGTGGCAATAAAGTATACGATCTTTTTCTGCGGCTGGAAGACGATGTGCTTAAAAAGGAACCCGCCATTGTGGTCATTTATATCGGCGTAAACGATGTGTGGCATAAGCGTACCGGTGGTACCGGAACCGATGCCGATAAGTTTGAACGGTTTTACAGCGCCATGATCAAAAAGCTGATAGAAAAGAATATACAGGTGGTACTTTGTACCCCTGCAGTGATAGGAGAGCGCACCGATTTCAGCAATGAGCAGGATGGAGACCTTAACAAATACAGCAATATCATCCGCGACATTGCGGCTAAGAATAGTTTACCCCTGGTTGATCTGCGCAAAGCATTCCTCGATTATAACCTGAAGAACAACACCGCCAATAAAGAATCGGGTATCCTTACTACCGACCGGGTACACCTCAATGCAAAAGGAAACCAGCTGGTGGCCGACGAGATATGGAAAGTGCTGCAGGTGATCCAATAATGTTGCTGTAAAGGCCCGGCATTCTTCCAATAATTCAGGCGATATACCGTTTTAGTTGCAATAACTACTGTACCATGCCCTCAAAAAAAGCCGGTCTGTCATTTTTAATATGGATGATCTCCTGCCTTCCTGCTGTGGCAGTTACCAGGTATGTGAGCCCGTCAGGGGCAGGCGCTATGAACGGAACTTCCTGGGCTAATGCCTTTCCGGGAACCTCATTGCAGTTTGCGATCTCTTCATCCATTCCCGGCGATGAAGTGTGGGTGATGACAGGAACCTATTATACAACCACCACGATCAACCGGAATATTTATTTCAGCCTGGTGAACGGCGTGGCTGTTTACGGGAGTTTTAACGGTACTGAAACAACATTATCTCAAAGAAATTTCAGTTGTGGATTCAGTTCAATACTAAGCGCCGAAATTGGTGCACCGGGTAATGCAGACAACAGTTATCATGTGATCAGTAACAGCAGCCTGAACAATACCTGCATTCTCGACGGGTTTACCATCCGGGATGGTCATGCAAATTTTGACCTGCTGGGTAATGACAGCAGAAGCCTGGGCGGCGGCATGCTAAACAATGCAGCCAATGGCGGAACCTGCAGCCCAACCATCCGCAATTGTTTGTTCACCAATAATACGGCTTTGTTTGGTGGCGGCATATTCGATCATGGCCAGAATGGAGGCAATGCAAATCCTGTTATCACCAATTGCATCTTTGCACAAAATACAGCAACGGGTGGTGGCGGAGGTATCGACAATTTTGGATATAATGGCAATGCCAGCCCGGTGATAACCAACTGTATTTTTTATATGAACACAGCTACCGACCGGGCCGGCGCCATGTATTGCTGGGGCGGGGGAAATGGAAATGCCAGTCCAACGATATTGAACTCAGCCTTTATAAATAATTCATCGGTTGATGGAGGAGCGATCGTGGCCGACCGTTCTAACTTTACTTCCGGAAACTCGGGTACGGCTACCCCAACTGTTCGCAACAGTATTTTCTGGGGAAATACGGCCAGTGGGGCTGGTCCGCAGTTTTATATCATTGGTGCTGCGGGCTTTGCTGCTACTTATTCCATCGTGGATATTAGCAATCAAAATCCACCGCATGCTATCACGGGCCCCGGCACCGGGAATATTTTTACTGCACCGGGTTTCCTGGATATATCAAATGCAATAGGTCCCGATAACTGCTGGCTTACCCTTGATGATGGCTTGCAGTTACAGAATGGTTCTGTGGGAATTAATACAGGTGATAATACAGGGTTGCCGCTAACAGACATCCGCAACTATAACCGCATCAGCAATGGGGTGGTGGATATGAACCCTTATGAATATCTTTCGGGCCCGCTGGCTGTAAAGTGGACCCGTTTATTCGGCAGGCCCAATGCAAAAACAAATCTCGTATGCTGGAGCATTGAAACAAATGAGCATACCATTGCTTTTGACGTGGAGCGAAGCAACGATGGCATTCAATACGAAAAGATCGGTGAAGTTGCAGCCCTGGCCAATCATACCGGGGAGTTATACCGGTTCACCGATGAACGGCTGTACCAGCAAAAATATTTTTACCGGGTGCGGCAAAAGAACAGTCATGGCCAGTCTGCCCTCAGTACTTCCATTATAATAACAAACCAGGGAAATTCATTTGATGCACAGTTGTTCCCTAATCCCGCCAGGGAAAAGATAACCGTTGTTTTACCCGGACCTGCCGGGGTAAAAAAAGAATTCTTACTCTTTAACAGCAACGGCATGGTACTTCGGAAGGTATTCATTCAGCAGGCGGCAACCCAGTTGAGTGTAGCGGATCTAAAACCCGGCCAGTACTTACTGGTGAACTATGAACTTGGTATCTTCTCCCGTTTCAATAAGATTCAGTAGTTGCTGGCGAAATGTTAAAAATTTCTTAACTGCGGTAATTTCCGCCGAACCATTTTGCAGTCGTTAAAAAATATTTATCTTCAGTTTTTACTTACTCTGTTCCCCACATTTTTACTCACCAACAAACAAACGCCATGAAGATGATTCAAAAACAACTGCTATGGGTTGTATCGGTATTAGTAATTACCGTTGCGGCTTGTACATCCAAATCAGACAAAGAAGAAAAACCACCGCTGGTTGCGCTGGAAGATTTTTTTAAGAATGCCGATAAAACGGGCTGGCAGATATCTCCCGACGGGGATTATGTTTCCTATCGGTCCTCTCACCTGGGACACATGAATGTATTTGTACGAAAGATCAGCGATTCTGTAGGAACCCCGGTAACCTTTGATTCGGTGCGTAATATTTCCCAGTACCAGTGGAAGGGTAACCGCATTTTATACCTGCAGGATGTAGGTGGCGATGAAAACTTCCAGCTGTTCTCGGTATCCATCGATGGAAAGGACCAGAAGGCATTAACGCCTTTTCCTAAAGTACGAACAATGATCCTGAACGATCTGCGGTATGTTGCCGGTAAGGAAAAGGAAGTGATGATACAAATGAATAAACGGGATGCCCGTTTCTTTGATCCCTACAGCATCAATATTGAAACAGGTGAAACAAAAGTGCTTTACCAGAATGATAAGAACTACGACAGCTGGTACACCGATCATAATGGCGTTATCAGGCTGGCAGGGAAGACCGATGGGGTAAATGTCACCCTGTTTCACCGGGCTACGGAAGCGGACCCGTTTGATTCGCTGCTCACAACAAGCTACAAAGAAACATTTGCCCCCAACTTCTTTACGTTTGATAATAAGAATATTTATGCGGTCAGCAATATAGGCAGGGATAAGACGGCTATTGTTGAATACGACCTGGCAGCAAAAAAAGAGATACGGGAACTTTATAAGAATGCAGAATATGATGTGGACGGACTGGGATATTCACCCAAAAGAAAAGTGCTGGAAGCTGCTTATTACACTTCCTGGAAAGGCGAACAGTATTTCTTAGACAAGGATGCTGAAGCCGATTACAATAAGATGAAAGATAAATTCAAAGGGTACGAGATCGCTATTTACGGAAATAACAATGAAGAAGATAAATTCATTGTATGGACAGGCAACGACAAATTACCGGCGAAATTTTATTTCTACGATAAGAAGACCGGTGAAACAAAATACCTCGCTACATCAAGGCCCTGGTTAAAAGAAGAAGATATGGCCACCATGAAACCCATTGAATATAAATCAAGAGACGGGTTGACCATTCATGGTTATCTCACGTTGCCAAAAGGTGTGGAAGCAAAAAATCTTCCGGTGATCGTTAACCCGCATGGAGGCCCATGGGCAAGAGACGCATGGGGTTTTAATAACGAGGTTCAGTTCTTAGCCAACCGGGGTTATGCGGTATTGCAAATGAATTTCCGCGGTTCAACCGGTTACGGAAAAGATTTCTGGCTGAAAGGATCAAAAGAGTGGGGCAGAAAAATGCAGGACGATATAACCGACGGCGTTAACTGGCTCATCAAGGAAGGAATTGCCGATAAGAAAAAAGTGGCCATCTACGGGGGAAGTTATGGAGGCTATGCAACATTGGCCGGCGTTACTTTTACGCCCGACCTGTATGCCTGTGCGGTTGATTATGTAGGGGTATCCAATATGTTCACGTTTATGAACACGATACCGCCGTACTGGGAGCCATTTAAAAAACAGATGTATGAACTGGTGGGCGATCCTGCAAAAGACAGCGTATTGCTTGCCGAAGTATCGCCGGCTTTGCATGTTGGAAATATCAAAGCGCCGCTGTTCATTGCCCAGGGAGCTAACGATCCAAGGGTGAACAAGGCAGAAAGCGACCAGGTGGTGGAAGCATTGAAGAAAAGGGGCGTAGAGGTAGAGTATATGGTGAAGAATGATGAGGGCCACGGTTTTGCCAACGAGAACAACCGCATCGATTTTTATAAAGCGATGGAAAAATTCTTCGATAAGCATTTAAGTGGTAAGCCGGCAGAACAGAAAAAACAATAATTAGTTCAATAAAAAAACATCCCGCTTTTAGCGGGATGTTTTTTTATTGAACTAATTCAGTTAAGCGATTCTTGCATTGGAACTTTCCACCACGGTGTATTTCAACTTGAGCGTGAGGAACCATTTTTCAATATAAGTATACGAGAGCCAGGATATAAAAATAGTGGCAGCCGTTACAAAGCTGTACACAACAGCGTACTTCAGTACCGGCGGCATGGTAAGGTCTTTAAGTATCTTGGCAGAGAAGAAGATCACCAGCGGGTGTATCACATAAATGCCGTAGGATATCTTGCCAAGAAAATCGCAGGGCTTTATATCCAGGTTCACCAGCCGGTTCTTTACGGTGATCTGCCCCATGATCAGCGCCACGGTAACCACGCTCACAATTTCATGATCGATGATGGAGGCGATGTGAAAAATGTTCAGCAACAGTAATACAATGACCAGCCACGCAACTGCCTGTGCCGCTTTTGACGTAAAGATCCTTAAGAACAATGCATGCCTGTTGAAATAAAGAATGGCGCCCAGGCTGCCAATGAGCATGCAATCGAAGCGGATAACATCAAAGCAGGCGAACAGGATGGAGCGGGGGTATAAAAAATGAAGGCTGCATTTTAAAATAATGAACACGCTGATGAACCCGATCACAAATGCCGTAAGGTTCTTTTTTATTTTTTTCACTACCCAGGGCCAGAACAGGTAGTATTGCTCTTCCACACCCAGCGACCAGTAGTGCCGAAGAAAGGGCAGTGGCGTATCGGTAATATGCGGTATGTTGGCCGCAAAGAAAACATAGGTAAGTAACATGTTGCCGTTGAAGGGCATGTTGTACACAAAGATCACGATCAATGCTGCCGCCAGGTACAGGTAGTAGAGCGGCCATATCCTTAATATCCGGCGGAAGTAAAATTTCCTGATGCCTATTTCCTGCTTTTGTTTTTCGGCCAGTAAGAGGTAGGTGATGAGGAAGCCGCTGAGAGAAAAGAAAATGGTAACGCCAAAGCCCGCCATGGCAAAACCTTTTGGGGAACCATCCGCCAATGTGCCGAAAATGTAGGGATCAAGGTTGAATAGTTCGAAGTCACGGGTAAGATGAAACACAACCACCGATAAGGCAGCCAATGCCCGTAAGCCATTGAGTCCGGGGAAAAATATTGGTTTATTGCTGGACATTAATTTCAATAACGAGCAGTATCGGTTTGCTGGTTGATGCGTTAACGCCTCCGGCCCTTGTTAAATTGCAGGTGGCCTGCAATTTCTGTTACTCAACGCTTACCAGGTAATAGTTCTTCTTTCCTTTTTGTACCAGCAGGTATTTGTTGTGCAGCAGCAATGCAGGGTCGATCTTCATATCGGTGCTTTCCACTTTATTCCGGTTAATGCTTACGCCACCGCCCTGTACCATCTTTCTTGCTTCGCCCTTGCTGGGGAAGATGGAGGATTCTGCTAAAAAGGAGACCACGTCAATCCCCGTGGCTATTTTTTCTTTGTCAATATTTATTTTCAAAACACCGTCCATGCCTTCCAGGTCTTCTACGCTCAGGCTTTCGGCTGCTGCATGCTGGTTGGCAAATAATTTTTCGGTTGTTTCCACTGCTTTATTGTACTCATCGGCTCCATGCACCAGGATGGTCACTTCTTTGGCAAGCGTTTTTTGTAAAACTCTTTTTGAAGCGTCTTTCTTTTGCTCGGCGATCAGTGCATTGATCGCAGCCTGGTCGAGGAACGTAAATATCCTGATCCATGTTTCAGCATCGGCGTCGTTTGCATTGAGCCAGAACTGGTAAAATTGGTAAGGCGTTGTCTTGTTTGCATCCAGCCATATATTGCCCTGTTCGGTCTTGCCAAACTTGCCACCATCAGATTTTTTTATCAAGGGGCAGGTAAAGGCAAAGGCTTCGCCGCTGCATTTACGCCGGATGAGTTCGGTACCGGTAACAATATTTCCCCATTGATCGCTGCCACCCATCTGCAGTTTGCAATTCTTGTTCTGGTACAGCCAGTAAAAATCATAGCCTTGTACAAGCTGGTAAGTGAATTCTGTAAAACTCATTCCGTTCTCGCCCTCCAGCCTTTTCTTCACGCTGTCTTTTGCCATCATGTAGTTAACGGTAATGTGCTTTCCTACATCCCGGATAAAATGGAGAAAGGAAAATTCTTTGAACCAATCGTAGTTGTTGGCCATCTCGGCTGCATTGGGTTTGTTTTTATCAAAGTCTAAAAACTTTTCAAGTTGAGCCTTTACACAAGCCACATTATGATTCAGTATGTCTTCACTCAGTAAGTTTCTTTCTTCGCTTTTACCACTGGGGTCGCCCACCATGCCGGTGGCCCCGCCAACCAGGGCAATGGGTTTATGTCCTGCTTTTTGCAAATGAACCAGCAAAATGATGGGTACCAGGCTGCCAATGTGCAGGCTGTCGGCCGTGGGGTCAAAGCCAATATAGGCCGTGGTCATTTCCTTGTCTAACTGTTCCTTCGTGCCGGGCATAATATCCTGTATCATTCCCCTCCACTGTAGTTCATCAATTAAAGAATGCATGTTCTTCGTAAAAATTTAAAAATCAAACCTTAAAAATCAGAATAACGTATATCGTTCGGCAAAAATGCTCATAAAAATTGATAAAATGATAACTTACTGGCACAAAGGCGCTGTGAACATATTATCCTTAGCGGCGAGCCAACATTTGCCCTGTTTTTTCCGTTCTTTTAAAAGCATCCTTTTCCGGGAAGGAAGCCTCTTGTTTGGGAACCGGGCCGGGGTTTTTAAACACAGGGTACTGTTCATAAAAGCCGGGTCCAAATATGCTGGAATAGGCTTAATTTTATAAATATATACGCACAATTTACCAAGTATAATTACGTTTAATCAAGATCCACCCCCATAAAAAACAAACTACTAACCTGATGACGTTATGAGAATCTACCTGACAATATGCTTATTGGCCCTGTTAGCCATTTCCATTCCCTGCCATTCGCAGTTCCGAAAATACTCCAATGAATTTTTAAATGTTGGCGCCGGCGCCCGGGGTCTTGCCATGGGTAGTGCCCAGGTAGCTTCCACAAAAGATGAAACGGCAGGTTATTGGAATCCCGCCGGTTTAACCGGTATAAAGGATCATCCTTCTGTTGGATTGATGCATGCAGAATATTTCAGCGGCATTGCCAAGTACGATTACCTGTCTGCCGGCATCCCCATCCAGGATAACAAACGGGCATTGGGAATATCCCTGATCCGATTTGCTGTGGATGAGATCCCCAATACACTGAACCTGGTGGAACCCGATGGCAGCATCAACTATTCCAATATCAAAACATTTACGGTGGCCGACTGGGCTTTACTGCTTTCGTTTGCCCAGAATCTTAAAACAACGGAACACAGCAATTTAAGCTTTGGTATCAATGCCAAGGTCATCTATCGTAAAATAGGAAGTTTTGCAACGGCCTGGGGTTTTGGTTTAGACGCCGGCATTCAATACCATGGCAGGCGCAGCCATTTTGGGGTGGTGGCGAGAGATGTGACCACTACGTTCAATGCCTGGTCTTTTAAATTCACCGACCAGGAAAAAGAAGTACTATACCTTACCAAGAACGAGATACCGGTTAAATCAACCGAACTTACTGCCCCCCGCCTGGTAATAGGAGGAGGATACGATTTCAAACTGAGCAATTCCATCAGCCTGATGGCAGAGCTGAATGCCGATGTAACTTTCGACGGTAAAAGAAATACGGTGCTTAGCGGCAATACCGTAAGTGTGGATCCACGCATTGGCCTGGAAGCAAATATCAAGGATGTGTTCTTTATCCGGGCAGGCATCAACAATTTTCAGAAAGCGATCAAAGACGGCGATACCACCAACCAGAAAAAAGTCTGGATATACCAGCCGGGTGTGGGCGCCGGATTTAAGCTGAAGAATGTGATGATCGATTATGCATTCACCAACCTTGCCAACCAGTCGAATCCATTATACACACATATATTCTCGATACGGCTCAATATCGCCGGGAAAAAAGAAACGGAATAAATTATAATTTCAAATCAGTATGAAAAAAATTCTATTAGCCTCCTTTGTTTTATTGCTGGTAACCAGTGGTTATTCGCAATTGAATAACAGCTGGATCGATTATAGTAAGACCTATTATAAATTCAAACTTGCCAAGGATACCCTTACCCGTATCAATCAACCCATACTGGCTGCAGCCGGTTTAGGAAACGTTCCGGCCGAGCAATTCCAGCTTTGGAGAAATGGCCAGCAGGTTCGTCTCTATACTTCGGTGCCAACAGGCATTATGGGTTCGGGCGATTATATAGAATTCTGGGGTGAAATGAATGATGGCAAACCCGATAAGGCCCT
>ERZ795061.4566-NODE-4566-length-11623-cov-7.666667_pt1 | contig 11623 bp, 10 predicted proteins | sample MGYA00375145_ERZ795061 | MGnify/ENA primary metagenome ERZ795061 (study PRJEB30190, sample SAMN05720144) | anaerobic digester metagenome | isolation source: active sludge of municipal wastewater-treating anaerobic digesters | place: USA | collected 2014-12-22 ... | reverse complement strand
GGGTACAGGCTGCGCTGGCTGTCGGGGTCGAAGGTGCGGATGCTGTCGATCTCGTCGTCGAACAGGTCGACGCGGTAGGGAACAGGGCTTCCCATGGGGAACAGGTCGATCAGCCCGCCGCGCACCGCATATTCGCCGGGGCTCACCACCTGGGTGACGTGGCTGTAGCCGGCCAGGGTCAGCTGGCCCTTGAGCCGGGCCTCGTCGAGCTTCTGCTTGACCTTGAAGTGGAAGGTGTAGCCCGCCAGGAAGGCGGGTGGCGCCAGCCGGTACAGCGCGGTGGTGGCCGGCACGACGACCACGTCGGCGCCGGTGTCCTTGTCGCGCTGCTGGATGCGCCACAGCGTGGCCAGGCGCTCGCTGATCAGGTCCTGGTGCGGCGAGAAGGTGTCATAGGGCAGGGTCTCCCAATCCGGGAACAGCGCGCAGCGCAGGTCCGGCGCAAAGAAGGCCATCTCGTCGATCAGGCGCTGCGCGTCGGTGGCGTCGGCGGTGACGATGGCCGTCAGGCGGCGCGCCGCTTTTTCGCGGGTGGCCAGCTGCGCCAGCAGCAGGGAATCGGCCGAGCCGGCCGGACGGGGCAGGGTGTAGCGCCTGCCGGGCACAAGTTTGGGTAGGTCCATGGAAACCGAAAAAGCCAAGCACCCCCCGGCCGGGATTGGCGGGGGGTGCAGGTGTTCTGTAAGGATGTCGATTCTAGAATGGGCTCCCGCTCATGACTGAACCGCTTCATTCCACGTCGCCTGCCGACGCCGCCCGCCTGTTCGCCCTGATTCCGTGCGCCGGCAGCGGCTCGCGCGCCGGCACCGCCCAGCCCAAGCAATACCAGGTGATCGCCGGACAGCCCATGGTGCTGCATACGCTGGCCGCTTTCAGTGGCGTGGCGCGGCTGACCGGCTGCCTGGTGGTCGTGGCGCCGAGCGACAGCGTCCTGAACGTCGATGACCAGCGCACGGTGGTGGTGCCCTGTGGCGGCGCCACCCGTGCCGAAAGTGTGCTGAACGGCCTGGAGCATCTTCTGGCCCACGGCGTTCGAGCGCAGGACTGGGTGCTGGTGCACGATGCGGCGCGCTGCCTCGTGACACCGGCGCAGATCAATGCCTTGATCGACGCCTGCCAAGGCGATGCGGTCGGCGGGCTGCTGGCGCTGCCACTGGCGGACACGCTCAAGAACGCGCAGGGCGAGCGCGTGTCCGGCACGGTGGATCGGGCCGACAAGTGGCTGGCCCAGACGCCCCAGATGTTCCGCGTGGGCGCACTGTCGGTGGCCCTGCGTCGCGCCCTTGCCGTTGCCGGAGCTGGCATCACGGATGAATCCAGTGCCATGGAAGTCCTGGGCCACCAGCCGATGCTCGTGCGCGGCAGCGCGCACAACTTCAAGGTGACCTATCCTGAGGACTTTGCCCTGGCCGAAGCCATCCTGAATAACCGAGCCGCATGAACACACCCATCAATTTCCGTATCGGCGAGGGCTGGGACGTCCACGCCCTGGTGCCGGGCCGCCCGCTGGTCATCGGCGGGGTCACCATCCCGCATCCCGTGGGCCTGCTCGGCCACTCCGATGCCGACGTGCTGCTGCACGCCATCACCGACGCGCTGCTGGGGGCGGCCGCGCTGGGCGACATCGGCGCGCATTTCCCCGATACCGACCCGGTTTTCCGGGGCGCCGACTCGTTGCGCCTGCTTGCCGAGGCCGTCCGGCGGGTGCGCCAGGAGGGGTGGAAGGTCGGCAATATCGATTGCACCGTCGTGGCCCAGGCACCCCGGATGGCGCCGTACCGCGAGGCCATGCGCGACGCCATTGCCCGGGCCCTGGGCATCGAGCCCGGGCAGGTCAACGTGAAGGCCAAGACCGCTGAAAAACTGGGGCCGGTGGGGCAGGGCCAGAGCATCGAGGCGCACGCCATCTCGCTCATTTATCGATAGCATAATACGACCACCTGACGCTGGGTATCTGCCAATAAAGTGCCGAATTTCCCTTGCTGACGGCTATTTGGCGGCTTGCAGCTTGATGTGCGCCGCCAGACCGCCCGAACTGCTGTTGGCCAGCGCGAAACTGCCGCCCATGCGCTGCACCGTCTTGTCGACGATCGACAGCCCGAGGCCGGCGCCGGTGGCCGCGGTGCGGGCCGCGTCGCCGCGGAAGAAGGGCTTGGTCAGCTTGTCCAACGCCTCCGGGGACACGCCGATACCGTGGTCGCGCACCTTGATCAGCACCCAGTCCTCGCGCTGGCGCGCGGCGATTTCCACCACCGCCACCCCCGTCTGCGGCGACTTGCCGTAGCGCCGGGCGTTCTCCAGCAGGTTGGACAGCACGCGTGCCAGCTCCACCTCGTCGGCCATCACGCGCAGCTGCGGGTGCACGTCGGTGCGCACGATGATGTCGTCCGCGTGCCGGAACGGGTAGGCGCAGGCCTCCACCACCTCGGCCAGAGAGACGGCGGTCAGCGCCGCCAGGCCGGGACGGGCGTATTCGAGGAACTTGTCGATGATGGCGTCGAGCTGCGCGATGTCGGCCACCATGTGCTCCCGCGCTTCCTCGTCAGCCACACTCATCTCGGTCTCCAGCCGCAGGCGCGCGAGCGGCGTGCGCAGGTCATGCGAGATGCCGGCCAGCATCACCGCGCGGTCCTGCTCGATCTTGGCCAGCTGCTCGGCCATGCGGTTGAAGCCGATGTTGACTTCGCGGATCTCGCTGGTGGCTACCTTCTCGTCAAGGTGGCTGGCGTCGAAGTCGCCGCCGCGCACCCGGCTGGCGGCAAAGGAAAGCTGCTTCAGCGGCTGGTTGATCAGCCGCGCGATGATGGCCGCACCGGTCAGTGACAGGGCTGCGGCCACCACCAGCCAGATCATCCAGGTCTTGCTTCCCAGCGGGCTGACGCGTGAGCGGTCCACCTGCAGCCAGTAGCTGTCCCTCTCGATCAGGAACCCGACCCAAAGCCCCTCCGTGCCGTTGACACGGCTGGCCACCACCGTGCCGGGCCCGAGGCGGCGCGCCAGCTCGTCGCTGATGCGCTGGTCCAGGTCGTTCTGGGTGAATGGGTCCCAACGGTCGCCGGGCTCGCGCGGCAGGATGCGCAGCGCCTCCTGGTCCGCCAGTGTCTTGATCAGGGATACCCGCGCGATGGCGTCCGAGTGGATCAGCGCGGCGCGGCTGAGGTTGACCAACGAGGCCACCTGCTGCGCGGCCAGGATGGCGCGGGGTTCGTATTCGAGCGCCCGGAAGGTCTGCAACCACGCCACCGTGCTACCCACCAGCAGCAGAGCCAGCATGAAAAAGGTGCGCCAGAAGAGGTTCAGCCCGATGCGCGGGCGCGACTCCAGTGGCGCTGGCGCCGTCTCCAGCGGAATCGCCCCGGAATGCCCGTCCGCTCGTGCTGCGGAGGCTGGACGTGCCGCCTTTCGTTTCAGCGTGAACAAGGATGTGTCCGGTTCAGCCCGCGCCATCCGGCACGAACACGTAGCCCACCCCCCAGACGGTCTGGATGTAGCGCGGCGCCGCCGGATCCTGCTCGATGAGCTTGCGCAGGCGAGAGACCTGGACGTCGAGGCTGCGGTCAAACGGCTCGAACTCCCGGCCGCGCGCGAGCTGGGCCAGTTTTTCACGCGACAGCGGCTGGCGCGGATGGCGGGCCAACGCCTTGAGCATCGCAAACTCGCCGGTGGTCAGCGGCAGCTCTTCACCGTTGCGGCGCAGCAGTCGCGCGCCCAGGTCGAAGGTGAACGGGCCGAACACCAGGACTTCGCTCTCGCTGGAGGGCGCACCCGGCGCCTCCGGCGACGGCCTGCGCCGCAGGACGGCGTGGATCCGCGCAAGCAGTTCACGCGGGTTGAACGGCTTGCCAAGGTAGTCATCGGCGCCGACTTCCAGCCCGACGATGCGGTCGACATCCTCCCCCTTGGCGGTCAGCATGATGATCGGCGTGCGGTCGTTGGCGGCACGCAGCCGCCGGCAGATCGACAACCCGTCTTCGCCCGGCATCATGAGGTCGAGCACGATCAGATCGACCGTCTCGCGCAGCAGGATGCGGCTCAGGGCCTTGCCGTCTTCGGCCACCATGACTTCGAATCCTTCCTGCGTCAGGTAGCGACGGAGCAGATCACGGATGCGTGCGTCATCGTCGACGACCAGGATCTTGTCGGTGCGGGCGGTATGGGCATTCATGGTGTGGGTCTGAATTTGTAACAGAGCCGATTCTGTGCGAGTTGGCGCCAGCCAGACCCGGTTTGGTGCTCGCCTTTTCACACTGTTACAAATATGATGGCGCCGCCAGCATCGCTGCAGTCAAACTGCATGGAACCGAGGGTGAAAGGATCACCCCCCGGGCGATCCCTTCTTGCCCATTCCGCCAGCTCTTTCCCTTACCCAGCCTTGAACCAGTCATGAAACTCTTCACCCGCCTGTATGTCTCGATCGCTCTGATGTCCTGCGCCGGCATGCTGCAGGCCCAGGGCGCGGCCGTGGCGCCACCCCAGAACGTCGCACAGCTCTCCGCCAGCGGAGCGGTCGAAGTGGTGCAGGACATGCTGGCGATGACCTTGAACACCACGCGCGAGGGTTCGGATCCAACGACCGTGCAGACCCAGCTGAAAACAGCGCTGGACGCGGCGCTGGCCGAGGCCAGGAAAGCGGCCTTGCCCGGACAGCTGGATGTGCGCACCGGCCAGTTCAGCCTGTATCCGCGCTACGGGCGCGAGGGCAAGATCAGCAACTGGGTGGGCTCGGCCGAACTGGTGCTCGAAGGCCGGGACTTCACACGGATCAGCACCACGGCAGGCAAGATCCAGGGCATGGCCGTGGCGCAGACGTCATTCAGCCTCAGCCGCGAACAACGGGAACGGGTGGAAGGCGAGGCGCAGGCCCTGGCCATCAACCGGTTCAAGGCCCGGGCCGCTGACGTGGCGCGGGGTTTTGGCTTTTCCGGCTACACCCTGCGTGAAATTGCCGTGAACAGCAACGATCAGGGGGGATTCCCGCGTCCGCGCATGATGGCCATGGAAGCCAAGGCGGCGTCCGACGCGCCCGTTCCGGTCGAGGCGGGGCGCAGCACGGTGCAGGTGACGGTTTCCGGATCGATCCAGATGCGCTGAGGGCCAGAAGGCCAGCCTTTTCAGGCCTTTCCCAGCGCGAAATGGTCGTTTTCAGCTATTGTCTACGTAGCGAACTGAGCCCGGCTCATTGCGCGATCCAGCCGCCGTCCATGCTCCAGGCGACGCCGCGCACGTTGTTGCCGGCGCTCGAGCAGAAGAAGACGGCCAGTTCGCCCAGCTCATCGGGCGTGGTGAACTGCATCGAGGGCTCTTTCTCGCCCAGCAGGACCTTTTTCGCCTCGTCATTGCTGATGCCCAGCGCGGCGGCCTTGGCATCCACTTGTTTCTGAACGAGCGGCGTCAGCACCCAGCCGGGGCAGATCGCGTTGCAGGTGATGCCGGTGGTGGCGTTTTCGAGCGCCGTGACCTTGGTCAGTCCGACAATGCCGTGCTTGGCGGCCACGTAGGCGGACTTCTCGGCCGAGGCCACCAGGCCGTGCACCGAGGCCACGTTGATGATGCGGCCCCAATCGGCCTGGCGCATGGCGGGCAGCGCCAGGCGCGTGGCATGGAAGGCGCTGCTGAGGTTGATCGCGATGATGGCGTCCCAGCGCTCGACGGGGAAATCCTCGATGCGAGCAACATGCTGGATGCCGGCGTTGTTGACCAGAATGTCGACGCGGCCGAATTCGGCGGCGGCGTAGGCCATCATGGCCTCGATCTCCCCCGGCTTGCTCATGTCGGCGCCGTGGTACCCCACCTTGACGCCCAGCGCGGCAATCTCGGCGCGCGGGCCCTGGTTATCGCCAAAGCCGTTGAGCACGATGTTCGCACCCTGGCGCGCCAGCGCCTTTGCAATCCCCAGGCCGATGCCGCTGGTGGAGCCGGTAACGAGGGCGGTTTTGCCTTTCAGCATGATGTGATCTCCAATTGAATTACGATGCAGACGAGCGAATCTGGAACCCGCATTTCACCATGACTGAACCTACGCTGAATTACGTACCGTGCCCCGATGCGGCGGGCGGCCACCGCATGGCTTACTGGCAGTGGGGCCAGGCTTCAGCGCCGCATCTGGTGGTTTGCGGACACGGACTTGCGCGCCAGGGTCGCGATTTCGACACGCTGGCACGAGAGCTGGTGGCCCGTGCCGACGGCCCGATTCGCGTGGTCTGCCCTGACGTGGTCGGGCGCGGGCGCAGCGACTGGCTGAAAGATCCGATGGGCTACCAGATACCGACCTACGTGGGCGACATGCTGGCACTTCTGGCAGAGCTGCATCAACAGGCGCCGATTGGCACCCTGGACTGGGTGGGCACCAGCATGGGGGGGCTGATTGGCCTGGTGCTGGCAGGCCAGCTGGAGCTCCCAATGCCGGTGCCGGTTCGTCGGCTGGTGCTCAACGACGTGGGGCCGGTAATCGAGTGGAGGGCGCTGCAGCGCATCAGCGAGTATGTCGGCCACGTCGGTCACTTCGATTCGGTGCAGCAGGCTGCCGATGCGATGTGGGCGATATCCGCGAGCTTTGGTCCGCACACGCCCGAGCAATGGCTCGCGCTGTCGCAGGCGATGGTGCGGCCGAGCCCGCAGGGCGGTTTCACGCTTCACTACGACCCCGCAATTGCCGTCCCGTTTCGTACGGTGACACAGGAGTCGGCCCAACAGGGCCAGGCGGCGCTCTGGCAGCTTTACGACGCCGTGTCCTGCGAGACGCTGCTGCTGCGTGGCGCGCTGTCCGATCTGCTGTCGCGGCAGACCGCCGAGGCCATGACAGGGCGCGGCCCCAAGGCCCGGCTCGTGGAGATCGAAGGGGTCGGGCATGCGCCCACGCTCATCGCGCAGGAGCAGATCGACGTGGTCGCTTCGTTCCTTCTGAATCCTTGAGTGCGGGTTTGGCCATGAAGATTCCCGCGGTGCAAATCCCGCCGTCGACCCTTGGTCAGGCGTCCGCACAACCGACCCTGCCTCAGGTGCTGGCGGCGACGGCCGGCGCGCTGGCGGAATCCGCAGATGCGCTGGCACGCGCGCGCAGTTTTGCGGAGCCATTGATCGCGCACGAGGCGCTGGATTCCGGCGAGAGCATGATGGCTCATGCCGATGCGGTGGCCGCCATTCTGCGGTCCATCGGCGGCTCGCAGGCCATGCAGGCGGCCAGCTACCTGGTGTATGCGGGGGAACATCTCAATCATCCGCTGGAAGTGATCACGAAGGCGTTTGGCGAGAGCTTTGCCAGCCTGGCGGTGGAGACCGCCAAGCTGGTGCGCGTCCAGCGCCTTTCCCGGGAAGCGCAGAGCGATGCTCAGCTGGTCGACGATCCGAAGCTGCAGACCGAGAACGTGCGCAAGATGTTGCTGGCCTTCAGCCGCGATCTGCGGGTGGTGATGCTGCGGCTGGCCTCGCGCCTGCAGACGCTGCGTTATCACGCTGCCAGCCGCCAGACGGTGTCACCGGTACTGGCGCGCGAATCCCTGCAGGTGTTTGCGCCGCTGGCCAATCGGCTGGGCATCTGGCAGATCAAGTGGGAAATGGAAGATCTCGCCTTTCGCTTTCTCGAGCCCGAAACGTACCGGCAGGTGGCGCGCCTGCTCGACGAAAAGCGCGCCGAACGCGAGAGCGGTGTGGAGCGATTGCGGGAGGGCTTGGCCGCTGAACTGCAAGGGCAGGGTATTCGCGCGACGGTCCAGGGCCGGCCGAAACACATCTACAGCATCGTGCGCAAGATGCGTGGCAAGGCGCTCGACTTCGACCGCGTGTTCGACATCCGGGCGCTGCGGGTGGTGGTGCCGACCATTCCTGACTGTTACGCAGCGCTGAGCTGGGTGCACTCGCGCTTCACGCCGGTCATCAACGAGTTCGATGACTACATTGCGCGTCCCAAGCCCAACGGGTACCAGTCGCTGCACACGGTGGTGCGCGATGCGGCCGGCAAGCCGGTCGAGGTGCAGATCCGCACGCAGGCGATGCACGACCATGCCGAGCACGGCGTTGCGGCGCACTGGGCCTACAAGGAGGCCGGCACCAAGGGCTACGCGGGCGTGACCGCCGCGGGTGAATACGACGCCAAGATCGCGGTCCTGCGCCAGCTGCTGGCCTGGGAGCGCGACCTGTCCGGTTCGGTGCAGGACAAGGGCCTGTTTGACGATCGCATCTACGTGCTGACACCCGATGCCGCAGTCGTGGAGCTGCCCAAGGGCGCCACACCCGTGGATTTTGCGTACACGGTTCACACCAACCTGGGCCATCGCTGCCGGGGCGCACGCGTCGATGGGGCGATGGTCTCGCTGAACACTCCGCTGCAAAACGGCCAGACCGTTGAGATCACCACGGTTCGCGAAGGCGGCCCGTCGCGCGACTGGCTGAACGCGGAGCTGGGTTATCTCGTCAGCCACAGGGCCAGGGCCAAGGTGCGCGCCTGGTTCAACGCCCAGGTCCTGCACGAGACCGTGGCCCGAGGTCGTGAGGCCGTCGAGAAGCTGCTGCAGCGCGAGGGCAAGACTGCCTTCAAGCTGGAGGACCTGGCGACCCAGCTGGGCTTCAAGTCGGCAGATGCTTTGTTCGAGGTGGTCGGCAAGGATGAGTTTTCCCTGCGCACGATCGAGACCCTGCTGCGACCGCCGGCACCGGTGCTGGCGCCAGACGACTATCTGCTGCTGAAAAAGTCTCGCCATGGCGAGAAGACGCCGAAGGGCGGCGTGCTGGTGGTGGGCGTCGATTCGCTGATGACCCAACTGGCCAGGTGCTGCAAGCCGGCGCCGCCGGATGTGATCGGCGGCTTTGTCTCGCGGGGCAAGGGTGTGAGCGTGCACCGGGCCGACTGCAGCAATTTCAGGGAGTTCGCGGCACGCCACGCAGAACGGGTGATTCCAGTCGAATGGGGCACTTCGAGCGGTGCCGAACTGGCCGTCTATCCGGTGGATGTGGCGGTCGAGGCCGCCGACCGGCAGGGGCTGCTGCGCGACATCTCTGAGGTGTTTGCCAAGGAGAAGATGAATGTGATCGGGGTTCAGACCCAGTCTGTCAAGGGCACCGCGTGGATGACCTTCACGGTCGAGGTGCAGGACTCGGCGAAGCTTGCCAAGGTGCTGGGCGTGGTTCGCGAAGTGCCGAACGTGCGCTCGGCGCGCCGGCGATGATGGCCGCCAGGCCATTCGTTCGGTGAAGGGAAAAAAGATCGGCGCGGCCTGGCTGCATCATTCTTTCCTGCTATACTTGCGGTCTCGGACAAACTTAGGCGCGTAGCTCAGCTGGTTAGAGCACCACCTTGACATGGTGGGGGTCGTTGGTTCGAGTCCAATCGCGCCTACCAATTTCCTTTTCGCACACAACAGACGCTCAGGGTAAACCTTGGGCGTTTTGTCTTTGGCTCTTTCATAGAATGTGTTGCGGTGCAGTATGCGACCACGCACCCACCATCCCGCGAGCCGACCGAGGAGTCTTTCAGTGTCACCCAAATCAGCAGCCAGTGGACAGCCCTCGCTGCGCGTCATCAAGAAGTATCCCAACCGCCGGCTGTATGACACCGAAACGTCGACCTACATCACGTTGGCGGAGGTCAAGGATCTGGTGATGTCGGGCGAGGCGTTCGTGGTGCGCGACGCAAAGACCAATGACGATCTGACCCGCAGCATCCTGTTGCAGATCATTCTGGAAGAAGAATCGGGCGGCGCGCCCATGTTCACCGAGGCCGTGCTCGCCAACATCATCCGTTTCTACGGCCACGCCATGCAAGGTTTCATGGGTTCTTATCTGGAGAAGAACATCGAGGCCTTCACCGAGATGCAGGCCCGGTTGGCCGAACAATCCAAGGGTCTCTCGCCCGAAATGCTGACCAAGTTCATGAGCCTGCAGTCGCCCATGCTGCAAGGCATGATGGGCAACTACGCGGACCAGTCCCGCGGGATGTTCGAGCAAATGCAGAAACAGGCGGAGCAGATGTTTGGAGCGTTCGGATTAAAGCGGTAAGCCGGTCCGGAACTGGGACAATGCAGGCATGAACGACGCATTCACTGCTGCATCCACCACCGTGTCCCCGGCGGGAGTTGCACCCCGCATCGGTTTTGTGAGCCTGGGTTGCCCGAAGGCCCTGACGGACTCCGAACTCATCCTGACCCAGCTCAGCGCCGAGGGCTACCAGACCTCCAAGACCTTCGAGGGTGCCGACCTCGTGATCGTCAATACCTGCGGCTTCATCGACGATGCGGTCAAGGAGAGCCTGGACACCATCGGTGAAGCCCTTGCAGAAAACGGGCGCGTCATCGTGACCGGCTGCCTGGGCGCCAAAACCGGCGACGCCGGCGGCAATCTGGTGCGGCAGATGCATCCGAGTGTGCTGGCGGTGACCGGCCCGCACGCCACGCAGGAAGTGATGGACGCGGTGCATGCAAATCTGCCGCGGCCGCACGATCCGTTCATGGACCTCGTGCCCAACAGTTTTGGCACGGCCGGGCTCAAGCTGACGCCACGCCACTATGCTTATCTGAAGATCAGTGAAGGCTGCAACCATCGCTGCACGTTCTGCATCATTCCCTCCATGCGTGGCGATCTGGTGAGCCGTCCTGTCGGTGACGTGCTCAAGGAGGCCAGGGCCTTGTTCGAAGGCGGCGTGAAGGAACTCCTGGTCATCAGCCAGGACACGTCGGCCTATGGCGTCGATGTGCGATACCGAACCGGATTCTGGGACGGCAAGCCGGTCAAGACGCGGATGCTTGAACTGGTGCAGGCCCTGGGCGACATTGCCGAGGTCCACGGGGCCTGGGTGAGGCTGCACTACGTCTATCCGTATCCGAGCGTGGACGACATCATTCCCCTCATGGCGACCGGAAAGGTCCTGCCGTACCTGGATGTCCCGTTCCAGCACAGCCATCCCGAGGTGCTGCGTCGCATGAAACGCCCCGCCAGCGGCGAGCGCAATCTGGAGCGTATCCAACGCTGGCGCGAGATGTGTCCTGAACTCGTCATCCGCAGCACCTTCATCGCCGGTTTTCCCGGTGAAACCGAGTCGGAGTTCCAGCATTTGCTCGATTTCATGGGCGAAGCCGGGATCGATCGGGCGGGTTGTTTTGCCTACAGCCCGGTTCAAGGCGCAGCGGCCAACGATCTCGACGGCATGTTGCCGGAGCGTGTGCGCGAAGAGCGCCGTGCGCGTTTCATGGCGGTGGCGGAAGCGATTTCCATCCGCAAGCTGCATGAACGGGTGGGCGCGACGATGCAGGTGCTGGTTGATTCAGCGCCGGGCCTGGGCCGCAAGGGCGGGGTGGGGCGCAGCTATGCTGATGCACCCGAGATTGACGGGGTGGTGCATCTATTGCCGCCGGAGAAGGTCAGCAAGACGCTCAAGGTCGGGGCGTTCACCCGCGCACGGATCGTGGGAACGCAGGGACACGATCTCGTGGCCTTGCCGGTGTGACTGTGAGCACACGGATGCGCCTGTGCCTGTGCCGGAACGCCTGCAAGACAGGCAAGCAGCCAAAGTGCCGCTACCGGGCGGCGGGATTCAGAAACAAAAAAGCCGCTGAAGGGTCAGCGGCTTTTCTGGTACCAGCCATCACTGGCTTGTTTAAACTTGGTGCCCAGGAAGGGACTCGAACCCCCACGA
>ERZ795061.4563-NODE-4563-length-11625-cov-5.204062_pt1 | contig 11625 bp, 10 predicted proteins | sample MGYA00375145_ERZ795061 | MGnify/ENA primary metagenome ERZ795061 (study PRJEB30190, sample SAMN05720144) | anaerobic digester metagenome | isolation source: active sludge of municipal wastewater-treating anaerobic digesters | place: USA | collected 2014-12-22 ... | reverse complement strand
GTTTCAATCCACGCGCCCGCGTGGGGCGCGACACGAAATTATCCGAGGAAGTTGTGATATGGTAGTTTCAATCCACGCGCCCGCGTGGGGCGCGACTTTTTTGTTCTTTATTCCAGGCGATCATATAAGTTTCAATCCACGCGCCCGCGTGGGGCGCGACGCCACTACTCTGAGTAGTCTGGAAACAAAACCGTTCCAGACCCTTATTTCGCTACTTTGAAGGATAACATATATCTGGAAAAAAATTGCCAGAGAAAATTTCTTCTTTTGCTGTCTTCATCCTTGTCGCTAACCTTCATGGAGAAAAAGTGGAGCTCAAGGTCAGCGAAAAAGCAATCGGGGTTATTTTGTCAAAATTGAAATTGCCAGACTTTGCACAGTCTCAATTAATGTGGCTGGAGCTTTAAAAATCAACTCCACATTTCGCCAGTCAACCCGGCCATTTTTACCAGATCTCTTTACCGTGCGGCATGCCGAAATCGGCCAGGTCATGCAGATTATCTTCGGTTACTTTTTCCAGAAGCTTTTCAAAATCAATTTCTTCTAAAACTGGCTCAACTTGGAGCACCCCATTCTTCAGTGAAATTTCCACCTCTGAATTGTTGGTCAAATGAATTTCATTCGCAAAAGCCCTTGGGATTATAATAGCAAGGCTATTTCCCCACATTTGAACTCTACCCTTCATGTGAGCCTCCTTGCGTATCTAAGATAACAATATATAAAATAAACCATCAGGTCAAATCTGCTGTCGAGCTCACTAAAGTTGCATCATGACGACTTGTTAAGCAAAGAAGAATCACAGCAGTAAAAGACCGTTCATATCAGGAGGCTGGTTAGCACCGTGGTGTTCAACTTTTCTTTCCCAGTTTGAGCCAAGATAATAAAAGCGCAGACTGTCTTCGGTTTCATCTATGATTCCCAAAAGCCTGTTCTTTAAATGAGCCCATTGGGCCGGATCGATCTCACATTCAAAAATTGACTTCTGCGCTCTGACACCATAATCCTTGCAGGCCTTGGCAACCCGGTTCAGACGCTTTCTGCCAGCAGGAGTAACAGTTGAAACGTCATAAGTAACAAGAACCAGCATGCTACCTCCAGATAAAAGCAGGGTAAAAATCGAGTTCGCCGCGAAAATATCGAGCCAGCAAGCGTGCCTGCGAAATATAGACTATTCCGGTTTCCATATTTTCTTCAAAGAATGGATGATAAATTTCTTCGCGTTTTCTTTTCTGCCATGCTGCAAGCAAGGCTTTTCTCGTTTCATCATCCATTTCAACCTCACCACTTGGTTTAATCTTGAAGCCGGAAGCAGCAACCTGCCGCATATTCACCAGGCTTAAAACCAGACGATCAGCAATCGGGGCGCGGAATTCTTCCATCAGGTCAAGCGCAAGACTTGGCCGGCCAGGTCTTTCTGCATGAAGATAGCCAACATACGGGTCAAGTCCGACAGCCTCAAGTGCAGAACGCATATCAAGAGCCAGAATGGAATAGGCGTAAGAAAGCAAAGCATTAATACGATCCATGGGCGGCCTTCTGCTCCTGTTATGAAATCTGAAATCCGGGCCTGGCACCAGAACCATATAATCGAAAACAGCAAAATATTCTTCTGCGGCTGCGCCTTCAATGCCTCTTAAAACGCCAAGATCACTGCAATTTCTCGCGGAATTGAGCGAGTTTTCCATTGCGGCAAGAGCAGTCCGGATATCGCTTTCACCTTCGCCATCCGGATGGTTGCGCAAATGTCTCAATAGAACTGTGCGCTGATTCTGTATCTTGGCAGCAACACAGCATTTCGCGAGCATCAGGGTCCGCTCCGAATTATCTGCATCGCGATACTGGGCACGACGCAGAAGCACATTCCCCTGAACTGGCCCCTGAAGCCGCGCCAGGAATTTTCCCCGGCCATCGAGATAAGAAACGGTTATTTTTTCCTGCGCACAAAATTCTACCAGTTGAGGTGAAACGCCTATTCCGAAGCCCATGCAAACCAATTCCCCAATCTGATGCACCGGAAACTGACCTATCTTTTTTTTATCCTTATGAACGGTTATGGTTTCCCCATCTTTGTGAACCCAGGCGTCTTCAATGGTGACATAAAGAGTGTTACGAAAGTGTTTCATCCGAGCAATTCCTTCCTGTAGCCTTCAATTCTTCTGTTTTCGCAACTTCTTGGCATACAGACCTCGAGTAATGAACAAACCCTACAATGCTTACCGTATTCTGGTTCTGGCAATTTACCGCAGGCAATCATTTCGTGAGCAAGAGAGATAAAATCATGAGTTGTCTTTCTAAGATTCGCATCAAAAGATACTTCCAGGCGCTTGCGAATCTGACCGTAAAATATGGCGCCTTCCGGTATTTTTGTCCCGGTCATTTCCTCAAGACAAAGAGCCTGGGCGCAGAGCTGGATAAGATCAGAGCTGTGATCTTTTGGCTTGCCACGTTTGAATTCAACCGGATATAGAACCCAATTTCCCTTAAGGCCAAGTAGACCGATCTGACAGTCTGGGCCCGATGTTTGAATCGCTTCTACCAGATCGGTTCGCCCATAAATTCCGAGCGCCAGACTTCTGACATAAAGGCCGGAATATTGCCGCAAACCACGACGAAATTCCTGATATCCCTCATCAACCCGCTCATGCAGATTTCTACCTTCAGCAGTGAACTGATTTTCTTCCCACTCCTGGTCAAGATGAATCAGTCCCCATTGCCTTTTACAGAAGGCCAGATGCTGAAGACCAGATATTGGCAGACAGTCTTCGATATTAAACATCAGCTTTTCCTTATAAAACCGGGGGGCGAATTTTATTCGCCCCCCGGTTTTTTTTCAGACCAAACGCTTAATGCTGATGCCAGACGGCAGATTGTCGGCTTTTACGTTAATCACATAGTCGCCGAATTTTCTTACAGCACTATTTTCTGCATTGGCGCGAGTCACAGTAACCCGGTCAAAAAGATCATGAGCAGAAGCATTACCCATTTTCGAGGCGTGTTCAAAGGCAATCAAAGCTCTAGTTGCCATCATTCCACGTGCAGCCGAGCGATCGTGTTCAAACATATTTTTCAGTGCTTCCCAGAAGAGTGCAAGGTCAGCTTCTGAAAAACCAGTCTGTTCTGCCAATGGTGCCGAAATAAAGCCGTGAGCGCGATAAAGGCCGTAAGGAACAGAAAATTTGCGGCCCATGGTGCGGTTATCGCCACCCTGTTTTTCGGCCTCTTCCGGCGTTGTAACAGCCATCCTGGTAATACAATGTTCGAGAGATACTACGGGGTCAACCGATCTGGCAAAGGTTATCTGTATCGGTCCACGAACCTGGCCACAATTAACCCCGGTCGACATTACCGCACCAAAAGTTCTTACATCATAAAAATTTTCGCACATCCATTTTCTGGCCTTATCAACATTATCCCCGCCTTTGCGTTTTTTGTCATCACCAGAAAGGTCGACTCCAAGAGCTTTGTAGGCTCTTTCATGCTGGGAATTAAGTATTGCCTTTTCTTTCACATAGATGTCATAAGGAGGCTGCTCGCCCTTGCTCAACCCAACAAAGTTTCTAACCTTTCTCTTGAGGCAAACATCTGTAACAAGACCATGTCCGGTTTCGGCATCGACACGGGGCAGGTTGCCTGCATCTGGGTCGCCATTGGGATTGCCATCCTGAACATCGAAGAAAAGAACGAAATCATAACGTTTATTGATTGTAGTCATTTAGTTTGCTCCTGCCTGTAGAGTTTTTTCTGAAATTTCTTTTGTGTCAGTCCTAGTGAAAAAGTCCTGCCATTGGTGATAGTAACCAATTGCAAATCGGCCTTGCTCATGCAAATCAAGGTGAGCCGGGAAATCGGAAAGATGGCTCATGATCTCGCCAACAAGTCTTTCGAAGGTTATGGCCCTGCCTTTGTTGGGCAATTTGGCCAGATGGTGCTTCATCAGTTTCAGCAGATTGGCAAAAACCGTTACCGGAGAAGCGCAAGCGGCTCCGTAAAATCTTTCACGAATGGTGGCATTAATTCCAGGTTGAGCCTCGTCCTGAATTTTTGCCAGAGTAGCAAACAATCTGCCAAGCTGGTAACCAATTGAAGGTTGATCGATATCCAGTGCCATACTTAACTCCTTTTGTTTCTTGTCATAAATCCGTTGATAACGATTTAAATAAGCCTTGATCAAGGCCGCACGAACAGGCTTGACCCTGTTCCCTGTATCACTGTGAATTCTTCTTAATGCCGCCTGTAAAACAGTAGCCGGGTATGGGACACCTGACATGATTGACCGCATAAACTCGCCAGCAAGATTAGGCGGAATATTTTCACTCTTATCTTGAGAAGCCACATTAACCAATAGTCTCCAGATAGAGTAAAATTCAGGCTCATGCGCTGGTCTGGTTATTTTTAGATCTTCAAAGTGCTGCCTGATACGACCGGCAAACTCAGCAATCTTTCCATGGTGCCAAAACCTCACAGAAATCCTTGCAGCATTTGGTGAAAGGCCAAGAATATAGAAATCAGTATCTTTGTCGTCTTCGACATAGACACCGTTTTTGAAAGAGGCAAACAGTTCTCTTATTTTCTGCGTTCCTTCGGCTGGATTATCTTTTGGCGGCTCAGAGAAGAAAAATGAAAACTCCGATTCAAATTTTGTTCTTCGTGCTGACCAGAAAATAGTTGAGGCGTCGCCAATCTGCATGCGTTGAGCTGAGTCTTTTGCCAAAAGCATATTAACCGCTGTCGTATAGGCAAAAGCAGCGCTTTTACCTATTGCAGCATTGAAACCCTGCTTTTTTCCGTAAGACTCAAAAGACGAGAGGTTGAAAGACACGATGTTAGCACCAGAACTTTGAGCACCCCACACGCCTTGGATAGATTTATGCAGTCTTTCAATTTCGTCATTTTCACCGGTCAAAAGACAGCGACTTTTTTTATCAGAAGCATTATCATTTTTTAAAAGCACCATAACATCTTCGTAATTGCATACAAGCTTCTGAGCATTTTCTGCGAAGCGAAAGCTAACAACCGGGTCGGTCTCACATATTTCCTGCCAATGGTCCTGTTTTGCTAACTCGCTCTCAGAAATATTTTTAAGAAAATGCAGAACCCTCTGCACGCGATGGTTCTTACCCAGCTCTTTTTCAAGACGTTCAATGAACGCAGCTTGCTGGGCCGAAGCACGAGTCCGTAATTTCTCCGCTTCTTCGGCACCTTTTCCTTTAAGCTTTTTATTCGGAACAATCCCAAAAACATACCCGGATGCATCCCAAAGCAAATTAGCAGCAACTGCAATTGTTTTCTTTACACCTAACGGAACCAGAAAGGCCTTTGCTCGACGATTTTTTCCTGCTCCTTCTCTGGTGTCTTCAATCTGAACAAGAGCTCCTTGTTCATCCAGAACAACTATAAATGGGATTTCCTTGCGTTCCCAGCCTTCTTTGGCAACGTCCTCGCCAGTCGTTGAAACCCTGTCATAAAAATCAGTCAGTGCCTGCAGAATCATTGGCGCACCTCGATCTGACGACGATCAGTATTGATGACGCCTTTTTCGATTCTGGCTTTGAAAAAAGCCGGCATCGGTTCTGCAGGATTGGAGAAGTCCATATCATAGAGCATCCAGCCAAGGTCTCGGGTTTCATCAATCGGACTACATGGGTCTGTTTCAGGTTTTACCAGACGAAAATGGCAGGAAAACTCGCGACAACCCAAATATGGGCGGTTAAAGCACTGCCCCTTTTTTGCCCGGCGTTCGAACATTGACGCGTATTTAGCCTCGGTCTCATCAGAAGCGGCGAATTCTCTGGTCTCTTCGCCATCCGCCCAAACCTCATTCCCGGCGCGAAGAGATTTTTGACGTTTTTCAGGTGGAATAAACTCGAAATAACCATGAATTCTGTATTTTACGTCATTCAGAAACAGCCCGGCCCTTTGCTGGCGTTCGTCTTCAATATTGATTCCGATTGGTTTTCCGGGAACGCCTTTCAACATATCTGCTGATGGACCTGAAAACACCTTTCCAACCTCATTGCGGCGCAAGGAAACCCATTTGATCGGGTTTAATACTTCCACTCTGGTAATGTGCCATCTGATGGCCGGTTTCCAGAGTATCGATTCAAAAATGGCGCGTGCAGATGAAGGTGTTATGACATCGTAACTAACCCGTTCTACCTTCATTTCGGGGCGGGTAAAACAGGCATATTCGCCCCAGACTTCGAGACACCAGTTGTGCATCTTTCCTCCTTATAAAACAAAAGCCTCAGGGGCTATCGAGTTATCTTCAACACAAAGCCCCGTTTCTTCTGAATATTCCATACCGGTCGTCAAAGCAAAAATACCCGGGTGAACCTCTTCAAGCGATTTTCTTTGCAGCATGGAATTAAAATCGTTCAAATAAATGTTTACTGAATAACGCTGTAGTTTGCGCATCAACCAAGGCTCTGGGCCCATACGCTTAAGCTGATCAATCAGTTCTGCACCTTGCAGATACCGAACAAGAACACTTCTCTGCATAGAATCATCGATCAGTTTGAATTTTTCTGCCGCCGTTCTGAACTGAATGCCCAAAGTGCTGCGATCAGGCGTTAGAGCGGGAATAATATCATTCACATCAAGAGAATTAACCTTCCAGTAAAGGTCACTGAAAAAACGCGAAAAATTTGCCCTTTCAAGCGGGTCACCATTGCAACCATACAGAATATTCCTTGTGGTTTCAGCAGCCTTACGCAAAATACCGGGTGGCGACTTCTTCTCAGCAACAAAAACTTTTACAAGCCCTTTTTCGAGCAGTCCTTCGCGGTTGCAACGCCCGGCGGCCTGAGCTATTGAATCAAGACCAGCCAGCGCCCTATAAACAACCGGAAAATCAAGATCGACACCGGCTTCAACCAGCTGAGTGCTTATTACTCTGGTGATGGCGCCGGCTTTCAATCGCTCCTTGACGGCGGTGATTGTATTACTGCGGTGTTGCCCACACATCAGCGCAGAAAGGTGAATCGTGCCTTCCGGCATCAAATTATAAAGCTCTTTACAGCTCTTACGATCGGAAACAACAACCAGAACCTGGTCATACTGGGAGCATTCGTCGGCAACTTCCTGCCAGGTCATGCTCGCCCCAAGGTCTGGCGGCAATTCAACTTCAACCCGTTTTAACTGCTCATAAATGCCGTCAACGTCTTTAATAATTTCTTTTATCGAACCCTGTCGCAAACCATGAAAGCTATATTGCCCGTCACTACGGCTTTCAAGAGCCGGTTGTGTAGCAGTCGAAACAACGAGAGATACAGAGTAAGAATCCACAAGAATCTGAAGCGCCTGCAGAATTGGATTTAAATAATCGGTAGGCAGTAGCTGAGCCTCGTCAAGAATAACAACAGAGTTGGCAATATTATGAAGTTTTCGGCACCGGGAAGACTTATTCGAAAACAGTGATTCATAAAATTGAACCGTTGTAGTCACAATCAGAGGCGCATCCCAATTCTCTGACGCCAGACGCATCTGCGGCGTGCTGTCTTCTTCGCCGATGCTGGAGTGGTGTTCAACAACATTTTCTGCGCCAACGGCGTCACGAAAAACATCAGCATTCTGCTCGATGATGCTGGTGTAAGGAATCACATAGATAATTCGCTGTAAATTATGTTTTTGCGCATGTTCCATGGCAAAAGCCAGGCTGGAAAGAGTTTTGCCACCACCCGTTGGAACAGTCAGAGAAAATATACCCCGAGCTGAGTTACCAGCAACTTTACAATCGCTGAGAATCTTTTGCCTGATGTCATTAACCCTGGACTTGCTGGCATCTTTAACTTTTTCACCCATATAATGCCAAAATTTGTCCCGGATTATAGAAAGGCTTTCAAACTTTCCCCGCTGAGAGCCTTTTTCAACATCCATATACGATTCCGTGTCAAGAAAGTCGGCATCTACAAGGCATGAAAAAAGCATGCGAACCCATAAAGACATTCCCATGTCATCGCCAAATTTAAAGGGAAGCGCGCTGGGCTTTTTTTTACCGGCCAAAGTCGTGATTTCAGAAGAAATTTCTGAGGTTTTCGCGTCATTCAGTCTTATTTTCAGAGCACTTGCACCATGAGCTTCGGATGTGGAAAAATCAGGAAGACCGCCATGGTGACCTGCTATACAATAAGCAATAACCCGACCAATACAGGCGCCAAGCAAGTCTTCGGCCAGCCTGCTGCCTGGGGTTGAATGATCCAGTCGGCCAACTTTCCCTTCGAGGTGAGCTTCTTGCCCGTAGCCACTCTTAGCACGAATGTATTCCTGCCATTTGGCGGTGCTTTTGCCGGCGTCGTGAAGAATGCCGGCGGCATAGGCCCAGTCGGCTGAATTGAAGACGGAAGCAAATTTCGCGGCCAGCTCAGCTGTGTTCTGAACATGGTCGAGCAAAAGATGTGGCTCCGCCCATCCCCCGTTTTCATCGCATCGTACGTGCGCAATAAGGCTTTTACAGTCATCTACGCTCATTTTCTACCGTGATCAACCAAAAGATAATTATTTATATTGAAAAAACTCTAGCACAATATCAAAAGAATTTTAACCCCCTGAATTCAGGAAAAAAATTCTAACTCTCAAAATGCCTGATGAATCAATGAAAACACCAATAAAAAAAATTGGCAAACCAGTGCAAAATGTCGCGATTCTGGGATCAGGCCTTTTTTATTCTGGCGGTAATCAAGTCGAAGAGGCGGCCGTCGATGATCAGGAGGCCGGAGAAGATCAGGAGCATGCCGAGGATGTCGTTGGGTTTGAGGGTTTCGCCGAGAACGGTGCTGGCGAGAAGCAGGGCGCTGACCGGGATCATCAGGGTGACGAGCAGGGCGTTGGTGGCGCCGGCGGTTGAGATGATACGAAAGTAGATGATGTAGGCGATACCGGTGCAGAAAACGCCTAGCATGGTCAGTGCCAGCCAGGTGAGAGGCTTGAGCGCCATAAAAGCCGGCTGTTCGGCAAAAAGCAGACCGGGCAGCAGAAAAACCAGAGCGCCGATCAGGCTGACGGCGGTAACCATAACCGACGGCAGGTGTTTGAAACGCCGGGCGTAAATACCTGCCAGAGCGTAGTTGAAAGTGCCGCTGAGAATGGCCAGCTGCGCCATGCCCGCCAGAACGATGCCGTTCGCCAGCGACGACCAGACCATTGCGACGATGCCGGCGATGCCGGTCAGAACTCCGGTTACCTTGCGCCAGGTCAGTTTCTCGTCATCGGTGAGAAAATGCGCCAGAATCATCACGAAAACCGGCGAAGTGGCATTGAGAATCGAGGCGGTGCTGCTGTCGACGAACTGCTGCGCCCAGCTGATCATGTAGAAAGGCAGACCGGTATTGATGACGCCCAGAAAGCCAATCGACAGCCATGAGCGCAGATCGCGCGGGAAAGACAGCCGCATGAGCCGGCAAACCAGAACCATAAACGGCACCGCAAATGCCAGCCGGAAAAAAATCAGCCAGAATGGCGTCAATTCGCGCAGCGCAATCTTGAGGAACATGAACGAGCTCCCCCAGATCACCGACAATATTATCATCCACAGCCAGTCTGTTGCTTTCATAATGCCGGGCTGATGATACAACAACCCGGGCCGGAATGCAGAAAATATTGCAAACTGTTGCAAGCGATTGAACGACAGCCCTTTGCCCTTCGCCCCCTTCGACAAGTTCAGAAACATGAAGGGGCAGACTTACTAAAACACCCTGCATTCTAAATTGAACTGGATTCCCGCCTTCGCGGGAATGACAGGGCTTAAAGGCAATGCAAGGGAGACAACGGGAAAGAGTAAATTGGTTTGACTTGGCAGAGGCGGGAATTTATACTGTCAGCGGGCCGGCAGGACACCTGCCGGTGCTTTTGGGCATTCCACAAACAGACCGGAGAGAGAAACTTGAATAACAGCCAGAATACTGCCAATAACGTGCGCCACAGCTACCCGATCGCCATTCGTGACGCTTCGATTAAAACCGCCTTCGGACTGCTGCTGCAGACACTGCCCTACGCCATGATCAGATTCGGAATCCTTCTGGCGGTCAGCCTGGTTACCCTGGTCTGGGCCATCATCACCTTCGGTGGTGCCGCGTTTCTCAGTGATAAAATTCACGGCATCTTCGGTTTTGGCTGGCTGGCCGGTCTCGGCGGCATCTACGGCTATATCTGGTATACCATCGTGCGCTACGGCCTCTACCTCATTAAATGTGGTCACATCGCCGTTCTCACCGAGCTGATCACCCATGGGCAGATCGGCAACGGCAACGAAGGCATGTTCGCCTATGGTCGCCGCATCATTCAGGAAAAATTCACTCAGGTAAACGTGCTGTTCGCTCTCGATCTTCTTGTAGACGGTGTGGTCAAGGCATTCAACAACACTCTCGACTGGATTGGCAGTCTGCTGCCGATTCCGGGCCTCGACAGCCTGATGAAACTGGTGAACAGCGTGCTTTTCATGGCCTCTACCTACATCGACGAAACCATTTTCTCGTATTCGCTCGCCCGCGGCGAAACCAACCCGTGGCGCGGCGGCCAGGACGGCCTGCTCTACTACTGCAACAACGTCAAAGAAATTCTTAAAACCGCTCTCTGGGCGGTAATTCTCGACAAAATCTGCACTTTCCTTCTCTGGGCGGTATTTATGGCACCAGCCATGCTTTTCGTCTGGGTATCGCCATTTCCGGTGCTCAGCGGCGCCGCTATTCTCGCAGCCTTTCTCTGCGCCGCCAACGCCCGCAGCGCTTTCCTTGAACCACTGTTTCTCATCATGGTGATGATCAAGTTCCATGTCGCTGCCGAAAACCAGCCGGTCAACCTCGACTGGGATGCACGCCTGACCACCCTCAGCGGCAATTTTGTCGAAATCAAGGAAAAGGCAGCAGCCTGGGTGACATCAACAAACCCTTCACCAGTGCCGGAAGCGGGTCAGAGCGGTGTCTGAAACCTCTCTCAGCAGCAGCCAGCTGAAAAAGCTCTGCGACGCTGGCAATAAGATCAATGCCCTGATCGAATCGCCCGATTTTCTTGAAGTCAGAAAAGGGCTCGACGCCTGTGTCAGCCTGCTGCGGGAAATGGCCGCCATGGGCACAGTCGATTCGTATCTGGCGGCAAAACTGGCGCTTGCCTTTGCTGCCGGCCTGGCCGTTACCGAGCAGGGCAGTCTGCTCAGCAACCTTTTCGAGCTCGGCCGCCTTTTCAATGACGACGCGAAAGTGCTCGAAGCGCGGTGCAATCTCGGTGAAAACTATGATGGAATGCAGCTCGAAACCAGGCTCGAACCAAGAGACCTGCGACTGCTGTCGATGGGCATGTTTTTCGCCTGCAACCCCGAATGTGTTCAGCTTTCGGTCGGCGACGCCATTGTCATTCTGCAGATAAAAATGGTCGAAAAGGTGCTGCTCAAGCTCGAAATTGAGCAGGACACGCGAAAAGCCGAAACCCTTAAAGAAGAGTTGACCGGCTCATTCACGAAAATACCTGCCCTGGTATTTGAGCACCTGAGCCACAGTCAGATGCCGATCAAACAGTTTTTCATGGCCTTCTGGGAATACCTGCTCGAAAAAGCCTGGGGTAAAGAAATTCCGGAAGACTGCCGCAAACCATTCGGTCAGATGTTGAGCCAGATTCAGGTTGTTGAGAGACACAATC
>ERZ795061.4561-NODE-4561-length-11628-cov-16.479478_pt1 | contig 11628 bp, 8 predicted proteins | sample MGYA00375145_ERZ795061 | MGnify/ENA primary metagenome ERZ795061 (study PRJEB30190, sample SAMN05720144) | anaerobic digester metagenome | isolation source: active sludge of municipal wastewater-treating anaerobic digesters | place: USA | collected 2014-12-22 ... | reverse complement strand
TCTCGGCTAGGGGCCTGGATTGCCATCGCGGTAGGGGCCAGCTATTTCCTGATCCCCTTGATTGCCACCTTCGAGTTCAGCCTGCGCATGAAGCGCGGTGAGTACAGCTTTGAAGCCTACCGAGTGGTGTTTGGCGACCCGCAGTTTCAAGCCACCTTTGGCTACTCCATTGTGATGGCCGTCATTACCATCGTTGTCGGCGTGCTGCTGGTGGTGCCCACCGCCTACTGGGTTCAGCTGCGCTTGCCCAAGCTGCGCCCGCTGGTCGAATTCATCACTCTACTACCACTGGTGATCCCGGCCATCGTCATCGTGTTTGGTTACCTGCGCATATACAACAGCAGTTCGCTCATTCCGCTAACTGGCAGTGAACGTGCCACGGACTTTCTGCTGATTTGCAGCTACGTCACGCTCTCCTTGCCGTACATGTACCGCTCCATCGACACCGGTTTGCGCGCCATTGACGTACGCACCCTGACCGAGGCGGCTGAGGTGCTGGGCGCGGGGCGTATCACCATCTTACTCAAGGTGATTTTCCCCAATGTGATGACCGCCATCTTGTCAGGTGCGTTTCTAACCTTTGCGGTGGTGATTGGCGAGTTCACCATGGCCAGCCTGTTGGGTCGTCCAGCCTTTGGCCCCTATTTGCAATTGGTGGGCGCCAACCGGGCCTATGAGCCTTCGGCCTTGGCGGTGATTGCCTTCCTGATCACCTGGGCCTCAATGGGCCTGATCCAGGTTTTTGGCAGAAACGCCAGTGCCAGGCGACCCGGTGTCGGGAAAGAGTCGTGATGCAGTGGGTGATAACTCGTCAAAAAAATAGCTAACAAGAGAACTGAGCAATGGCCTTCCTTGAAATATCCAATCTGAAAAAAACATTCGGCAGCCAGACTGCGGTGCATGACTTCCAGATGAACATCGAGCGCGGTGAGTTTGTGACCTTTCTCGGCCCCTCGGGCTGCGGCAAGACCACCATCCTGCGCATGGTGGCTGGGTTTGAATCCCCTTCGGCTGGCCTCATCCGGTTTGACGGCCGCGATGTGACTCATCTACCTACCAACCAGCGCAATATCGGCATGGTGTTCCAGTCGTATGCACTGTTTCCGAATATGACCGTCGCGAACAACATCGGTTTTGGCCTCAAAGTGGCCAACATGCCCCAGGAGCAGGTTCGCACTAGGGTCGAGGAAATGCTCGCGCTGATCAAATTGACGGCTCTCGGAGGCCGCTACCCGTGGCAATTGTCTGGCGGTCAGCAGCAGCGGGTGGCCTTGGCGCGCGCACTGGCCAACAAACCTCAGGTGTTACTGCTGGACGAACCCCTTTCTGCTCTGGACGCCAAGATTCGCGTATCGCTGCGCGAAGAAATCAGGGCTTTGCAAAGGGAACTGGGCATCACCTCCATCTTTGTCACCCACGATCAGGAAGAAGCGCTGTCCATCTCTGACCGGGTAGTGGTCCTGAACGAAGGTCGGGTTGAGCAGATCGGGACGCCTTCCGAGGTTTACAACTTTCCTCGCACCCGCTTTGTTGCGTCCTTCGTGGGAACGCTCAACCTGGTGTCCGGTGTGGTGATTGATGCTGCCTCCGGTCAGATTGCGGTGGGAAGCCAGAATCTGGTCACCACACACCCCATGGTAGGGGCGACCAAGGGGCAGTCCCGTGCCCTGGCCATCAGGCCGGAAGCCATCGTATTTGAGCCTCCGCAGCCCGGTCGGAACTCCCTGTCGGCAATGGTCGAAGAGGTCAACTTCCTGGGCGCCATCGTTCGCATTCGCGCCCGGCTGGAAGACGCCGTGATCTCCCTGGACGTTTTCAACGATCCCAACCACGTGCTACCCCAGCGTGGCGAGGCGGTGACACTGGGTTTTTCACACGAAAACCTGCTGGTACTTGAATAGCCCTGTGTCTCGAAGGCACGGTGGCATCCAGCGTGCACATTTTTACGAACCGTGATACTGTTGCGCTGGAGTTTCAAACGTAACCTTCACAGGTGAGCGGATGCGCAGGCCAGCCCTTTATAGTAGCTCGAGTCGTTCCAGCACCGAGAAGGAACGACTCACCGCCTCGGGTGACTCCGTTACACAACCTGAAACCGTTCCAAAGCGGCTTGGTCCCCTGTTTCGCTTCGCTCGCAACGACCCGCGAGCATTGTGGTTTGTGATTGGCCTGTTGTCATTGATCTTGCTGGCCACTCTCTGGCTCACCTTGCGGCCAGGAGCACGACAACTGACGCAAGGCGACATTGATGCGGCTGTTTTGAAAACACTGGAAAACAATGTCCTGCCGTCCCCAGCCGCCAAAGCATACGAGGCCATTCTTCCCTCCCTGGTTCGTGTCACCAGCTATGTGAAAAATAAAGACGGGGACGAAGACATCGAACAGTCCGTGGGCACCGGCGTCGTCATTGTCGATACAGGCATCATCCTCACCAATCTTCACGTCATTCAGGGTGCCGAAACGATCAAGGTCGTCTTTTCTGACGGGTTGGAGTCCACAGCGTCAGTCAAAGGCACGCAGGAAAGCGATGACCTGGCTGTATTGCAGGCTCACAAAATTCCGGACGATTTGCACGCAGCCACCATGCGTTCGACCGCGGATCTGGTCCCCGGAGATCAGGTGGTGGCGGTGGGATTTCCTTTTGGAATCGGCCCCTCTGCTTCGGCTGGTGTCGTGTCCGGCCTTAAACGGGTATTCAGGTCACCACAGACAAACCAGGAAATATCCAACCTGATCCAGTTTGACGCAGCAGCCAACCCGGGGAATTCCGGTGGTCCACTGGTCACCATGGACGGACAGGTCGTCGGCATTGTTACCGCCATCCTCAACCCGGGTCGGCAACGCACATTCATTGGTATTGGCTTTGCTGTACCCATTGAGAATGCGGCATCGGCCGTTGGACTTCATCCTTTTTAGGAAAGGCTCGCTAGTTATGGAACACAAGGACTCAGGCTCTGCACCAATCGGTGATACGTCGCAGCTGATGGAACAAATCCTCTACGAAGTCAAGCGCGTCGTAGTAGGGCAGGACCGTTTTCTCGAACGGGTGATGGTGGCCATTCTGGCGCAAGGTCACCTCCTGGTAGAAGGTGTTCCCGGTCTTGCCAAGACACTCACGGTCAAAACCCTGGCCAGCACAGTGCGCGGCAGTTTCAAGCGCATCCAGTTCACGCCCGATCTGGTCCCTGCCGATTTGATCGGCACCCGCATCTTCAACCAGAAGACGGGGGAATTCAGTACTTCGTTGGGCCCCGTGTTCACCAACCTGTTGCTGGCCGACGAAATTAACCGCGCGCCAGCAAAAGTACAAAGCGCGTTGCTGGAAGTAATGCAGGAACGCCAGGTCACGATCGCCGGTGAAACCCATAAAGTGCCCAGCCCGTTTCTGGTGATGGCTACTCAAAACCCCATCGAAACCGAGGGCACCTACCCATTGCCTGAAGCCCAGGTGGACCGTTTCATGATGAAGGTGCTGGTTGACTACCCAACGGATGAGGAAGAGTTTGTCATTGTTCAGCGTGTCACGGGGCCTGTTGTCAACGTAACGGCCGTGGCTACCACTGAGCAACTGGCTGCGTTACAGCGTGAATGCCGCAACGTGTACGTGGATCCATCCCTGGTTCAATACGCTGTACGCCTGGTTTCTGCAACCCGTACGCCCGACAAGCATGGTCTCAAGGATCTGGCGCGGTTCATCACGTTTGGTGCAAGTCCGCGGGCCACGATCAATCTGACGGAGGGTGCGCGTGCACTGGCGATGCTGCGGGGCCGCACCTATGCCTTGCCTGAAGATATGACAGACCTCGTGCCCGATGTTCTTCGTCATCGGCTGGCCCTTTCTTATGAGGCCCTGTCAGAAGGCCTGACAGCCGATGCGATCACCCAGAAGATCATGGCCAAAATCCCGCCGCCCGCCAAGCCGCTGGAACACGAAAAGCTGGCCGCCTGAAGATACGTGCCCGAACCTGATCGCAGCATCGCCATGTTTGGTTTTTTTAAGACCGGGAATGCCCCAAAAGCGGGTGAGCCGGACATTGCCGCGGCACACGTCGCCGTGTCCTCCGCAACCCAAAATGCTGAGCACATCCTGCGACGCCTTGAATGGACTGTCATTCGCCAACTGGACGGCCTGCTGCAGGGAGACTACCGAACCTTGTTGCGGGGCTCCGGGCTGGACCTGGCCGATCTGCGTGAATACCAGCATCACGATGATGTCCGCCACATCGACTGGAATGTCACGGCACGTCTGCAGACACCGCATGTCCGTGTTTTCACCGAAGACCGGGAAATGGCTGCCTGGTTTCTGCTGGACTTGAGTCCCTCGGTGGATTTTGGCTCGGGCGACCAGCGCAAGAAAGCCGTTTCCCTCGAATTTGTGACCACTGTAGCGCGCCTCCTCACCCGCCATGGCAACCGGGTTGGTGCGCAGTTGTATGGGACTGGCGTAGACACCGTGATTCCGGCACGTAGCGGGCGCCTGCACGTGCTGCACCTGCTGCACAGCATGTTGATCCGGCCCACACCAGTGGAAACGGAGGGAACCCGTCTGCATGAGTTGCTGCAGTCGGCTGCTACAACCATCAAGCGGCGCTCAACTGTATTTGTCGTATCCGACTTCATCAGCAGCCCAGGCTGGGAAAAGCCTTTGGGCCAGTTAGCCCAAAGGCATGAAGTTGTAGCCATCCGGCTTCTGGACCCGATGGAACTGGAACTTCCTGACCTCGGCCTGATTCCTATCCGTGATGCCGAAACGGGTGAGCATTTGCTGGTCGACACGCATGATTCAGGCTTTCGGAAACGATTTGCCCGGATTGCTGCGCAGCGGGAAGCCGATTTGCGGTTGGCCTTGGGCAATGCAGGTGTAGACACACTGGAGCTGTCGACCGATGATGACCTGGTCAATGCCGTGCTTCGTTTTACCGAACTGCGCAAGCGCCGCATGAGACTCGCAGGTGCTGGCAGGGCAGGCGGCATGTCTGTGCATCTGAAGGCCGTTGCCTGAGTTGACCTATCACGGAGACCCGTCATGAACTCTCCCCTGACATTCATGTGGCCGCAGTTTTTGTGGCTACTGCTGGCTGTGCCACTACTGGTGGCCGTGTACGTGTGGCTGCTGCGTCGCAAGAAAAAAGTCATGCTGCGCTACGCCAGCCTGTCCATCGTCAAGGAGGCGATGGGCACCGGCCAAAGCATTCGCCGCCACATCCCACCGGTACTTTTCCTGTTGGCCATCACAGCGATGCTGCTGGCCGCTTCACGACCCTTTGCCGTGATCACTCTGCCCTCGCAGCAGGAAACCATCATTCTGGCCATGGACGTATCTGGCAGCATGCGCGCAACTGACGTCAAGCCCAACCGGCTGGTGGCATCACAGAACGCGGCCAAGGCTTTTCTGGCGCAATTGCCACGCAATGTCAAAGTCGGGATTGTGGCCTTCGCAGGCACTGCCCAGGTGGTTCAACCGCCGACCCTGAGTCGTGAAGATCTGGTTGTGGCCATCGACAAGTTTCAGATGCAAAGGGCCACTGCCATCGGCAGCGCCATTGTGGTGGCACTCTCGGAATTGTTCCCCGACGCAGGCATTGATCTTTCCGCCATGACCTACGGCAACGGCCGCCCACGTGGTATTGCCATTGATCAGGCTCCGAAGCAGGAAAAGAAGGATTTCGTTCCCGTTGCCCCGGGCTCGTATGGCTCGGCCGCCATCATCTTGCTCACGGATGGCCAGCGCACAACCGGGGTAGACACGATGGAGGCCGCGAAAATGGCGGCCGACAGGGGAGTGCGGGTTTACACCGTCGGCGTCGGCACGGTGGACGGTGAAACCATTGGTTTTGAAGGTTGGTCCATGCGGGTGCGTCTGGATGAAGTTACCCTGAAGGCCGTTGCAACCAACACGCAAGCCGAGTATTTTTACGCCGGTACGGCAGAGAACCTGCAAAAGGTCTATGAAAAGCTCAGTTCCCGCCTGACGGTAGAGAAAAAAGAAACCGAGATTTCCGGCCTGCTCGCACTCGTGGCAGCAATTCTGTCCATCACATCAGCCGGCCTGTCACTGCTCTGGTTCAACCGGATTTTGTAACGCAGTAACCGCGGGGTTGCATCACCCGGAGGCCATCAGGTAATGATTGGCCAGCGCAACTCGTCAATCACCGCGGTTTGCAGGTCAGTGATCAGTTTCGCGACCTCTTCGTGCAAATCGTCCAGCCTGCGCAGCTTTTCACGGGAAGCCTCTGCGGACCCGCCCGCAGCACCTGATTGTGTGATCTCGTGGCTGACCCGATACATCTGTTCCTGCACGGGTTCGATCGCAGCAAACCCGGGCAGGTAGCCATAACGGACCTTGCCACGGTTGGCGTACCAGATGGAAAAGCGGCCATGGTGTTGGTCGGGTAACTGCACGGCCCCATTGAGCGAACTGGGGTCGGTGGCGGCCAGTATCACGCGCTGTTTCCATCTCCTCAGGTCCCGGTGAGCCAGCAGGAGTGGAAAGTCATCCAGCTGCCATGACACGTTCGCCCAGATCGACCAGTGGGGGTCGGGCACAAATTGCTGTGCCCAGGCCCACACGGCATCCGGCAACATGGCTGGCGCGATGCTGTCACCCTGCGCGATATCGCAACCCAGACGCATCAACATGATGCCGTGCTCAGACGATTCCACGCCCTCCGCCACGATGGCGCGATTAAAGACTGTAGCCAGGCTGATTACCGCCTCCACCAATGCCAGATCTTCCTGGTCATCGAGCATGTCCCGCACAAAGGACTGATCTACCTTCAATGTATTGGTGGACAGGCGCTTGAGATAGGTCAACGACGAGTACCCGGTGCCGAAGTCATCCAGCGCAAACCTCACGCCCAATTCCTGCTGGCAGGCCAGAATCAGTTTTCCGACATGCTGAATATCACCCAACGCTGCAGATTCCACTATCTCCAGCTCCAGCATGTTGGGCGCCACCTCGGGATGGCGATCAAGAATGGCTTTCAGGCGCGGCTGGAAATCAGGATGCTGGAAATGGCGTGCAGCGATATTGATGCCGACTGGCCAGACCCGTCCCAACTCTGCCCAGCGCTCAATCTGCGCCAGTGCCTCTGAAGCAACCCATTCGCCTATATCGACAATCAGGCTGGCGTGCTCCACCAGCGGCAGGAATTCGAGCGGGCGAACGATGCCGTTATCCGGATGTTGCCATCGCAGCAGCGCCTCCATTCCCACCACTTTGCCAGTACGCATATTGACTTTGGGCTGGTAGTAGACACGGAATTCACCATTCTCAAAAGCCTGTTTGATGCGCTCGATCTGTTGACGGTGATTGAGCCCTTCGCGGTCGAGAGCCACATCAAAAATATGGTGACGGTTTCGCCCCTCATCCTTGGCCTGGTACATGGCCAGATCGGCATGCCGCAGCAGGGTATCCGGGTCGGACTCGTCCAGCGGATAAACCGCCACACCGATACTCGCCGAGATCAGTATCTTCTCTCCCTCGATCGCGTAAGGTGCCGCCATGGCATCCTGAATGCGGCGCAGCATCAATTCGGTTTCCCCAATGTCTTTGAGGTCCCCCAGCAACAAAACGAACTCGTCGCCACCGAGTCTGGCCACCGTATCCTCGCCACGAATCGCCCGGGCCAGGCGCTCGGACACCTCTACCAGCAGCTGGTCACCGGCTTCATGGCCAAAAGTGTCATTGACAGGTTTGAAACCATCCAGATCCAGCATGCAGACAGCCAGCAAACACTTCTGCCGCTGCGTGCTGGCCATCGCCCGCGTAAACCGGTCGGCCAGCAAGGCCCGATTGGGCAAACCGGTCAATGCGTCGTGTCCTGCCTGCCAGCTCACTTCATCCATGCGCTGGCGCCGGTCGGTGATGTCCCTGGCCAGCAGAATGAAGCGGGGATCATGCCCTTCCTCAACGGGTTTGCGCGCGACGGAGAGTTCAAACCATACTCTGCCCTGCGGTAACTCCAGAGCATATTGATGCCCCTGTGATTGCCCGTTGGCATGCGCCTCGTGCAAAGCCAGCATGACCTCATTGGCAGCCTCTGGAGGCAAAACCTGGTCGGCACGTTTCCCAACCAGCAACGCCGGAGGCGCCGTCAGCAAGTCTTCGCGTCCACTGTGCAAGCCGTGAATCAATCCATCAAGCCCCACTTCGAACAGCAGGTCGGGAATGGCGTCGAGCGTGGCCTGCAACTGGTTCTGGACGGCAGCGATGACCCGGGCCTGTTCGTACCGTTGCGTCATGTCGCGCAACAGCGCATGGAGAACCACAGAACCCTTCATGCGAATAGACGTGAGCGTCACTTCCACAGGAACAACAGACCCGTCTTTCTTGAGGTGGATCCAGTCAAACCGCTGGTGTCCTACCTGCTCGGTCGCCACCATGATTTCCGCGGCTTTCTCTGAGGAGAATCGCCCGTCAGGCTGAAACCGTGGCGAAATGTCGGCAAAGGTATGGTTCAGCAGTTCCTGCCGGCTGTGAAACCCCAGCTGCATCAGCGCCGCAAGGTTGCACGCGATGATCCGTCCCTTCTGGACAAGCATTACCGGGTCATGTGCGTCTTCGAAAAGGCGGCGAAACGTCGCTTCGCTCTCATTGAGCGATAGCAGCAATTGCTGCACTTCATCGGCCATGTTGTTAAAGGCGAGTGCGGCGGCACGCGTCTCGGGCGCGCCTATTTCGGCCACACGCACATGATGTTCGCCCAGCTTGAACTTGGTCGCCGCTACGGAGAGACGGTGCAATGTCGTCAGATTGGCCCGAAGAACAAGCCACATGCAGGCAACCAGCAACACCAGCATCAACATGGCAACAGGTGCCTGAGCAATCAGACGCCTCCACAGTTTGTTGACTAGAGGCGCTGGATTGGTGCGCAGGGTGAGGTCCCCATGTATCACACCATCGACGACGACCGGGGCAGTAGTTTCGTAAGCCTGCAGACCCAGAAACGCTGCAAACCACACAGGCGCGTCCAGTTGAACCGCGTCGACGTTGGTGGCCGACAGGACGGTCTTCTGAAGCCGCCAGGTGATCTGGTCAATCGTGGAGCGTGTTTTAACCTGTGCGGCAAGCAGCTGCTCAATGGTGGCGAACTCCCCTCTGGCTGCGATCCTTGGCAGTGCCGGGGCCAGCAGAACCCGAACCTCCCGAAGCTGCTCGTCATAACGCGAAATGCCCTCGGCCTTTTCGTCTTCAATCAGGTACAACGACCGCCCTGACAACGCGGCCAAAATCAGCAAAACGACAGGCAGCAGCAGGCGCGCAAGCAACCGCGTACCTCTCCAATAATGCCTGATGCGATTGGTCAATGAAGCCCCCTCAAAAATTCCTCCCTGGCTGGCTCGTCATCGTAACCGAGCCACCACGGTTGATGGAGGGCAATGCTGTCACTGTCACGCTTGAAGCACCCCCGCAACGAGTTGCAGCTGCCGGCTGCAGCGCGCCGCAAGGGCCTGATCATGGGTAACAACAACAAAAGCTGTTCCATGGTTACGGGCCAGTTCCAGCATCAACTCAAATACGCCATTCGCAGTCGAACGGTCCAGATTGCCCGTTGGCTCATCGGCCAGCACACAAGCGGGTTGCGTCACCAGGGCTCTCGCCAGCGCAACGCGTTGCCGTTCACCGCCAGACAATTCAGCCGGTCGATGATGCAGCCGATCCTGCAAACCCACCTTGGCCAGCATCTGCGCCGCTTTCAGCGCACTGCCCTCGGGCGTCATGCGCCTGATCCACAACGGCATCGCGACGTTGTCCTGCGCACTGAACTCCGGCAGCAGATGGTGGAACTGGTAGACAAAACCAAGATGAATATTGCGCAGACGCCCCTGCTCTGCCGCGCTTTGATGGGCCAGGTCTTGCCCCTGCAACATCACGGAGCCATGAGTGGGAGCATCCAGACCTCCCAGCAAGTGAAGCAGCGTGCTTTTGCCCGATCCTGAGGCGCCCACGATCGCCACGGTCTCACCGGCACGTACGTCAAAGTCAACGCCTTGAAGTACCGTGACATCCAGCCGCCCTTCTGTGAAGCGCTTGGTCAGGCCTCTGGCGCTCAGCACGATATCGGGCACCGGGCGGCCGATGAACTGGTCACTCATAACGCAGCGCCTCGGCCGGATTCACGCGGCTGGCGCGCCAGCTCGGATAGATCGTGGCCAGAAAGGCCAGCACCAGCGAGATGACAGCAATTGGCATGATGTCCGCGCTCTGTGGATCACTCGGCATGCGGTTGATCAGGTAGATGTCTTTGGGCAAAAAGCTGGCGCTCAACAATCGCTCCAGCGCCGGCACGATCACGTCAATATTGAAAGCCACACCCAGCCCGAGCGCCAGGCCAGCCAGCGTGCCAATGACGCCCACCATGGCGCCCTGAACCACAAAGATGCCCATGATGCTGGCCGGGCTGGCACCCAGCGTTCGCAAAATGGCAATGTCGGCACGCTTGTCCGTTACCGTCATCACCAGCGTGGACACCAGGTTGAATGCAGCCACGGCAACGATGAGGGTGAGGATGATGAACATCATGCGTTTTTCGAGCTGCACCGCTGAGAACCAGGTACGGTTCTGGCGTGTCCAGTCGCGAATGATCAGGTCTCCCGTCAGGTTGATCGCCAGTTGGGCAGCAACGGTGCGGGCCTCATGCAGATCCTTGAGTTTCAGGCGGATGCCCGTAGGACCGTCCAGGCGGAAGATCTTCGCGGCATCATCCTGGTGAATCAGCACCAGCGCCGAGTCGTATTCATAGTGCCCCGAGTCAAAGGTACCCACGACCGTCATCTGCTTGAGGCGCGGCACCACACCCGCCGGTGTAACCTGCCCGCTGGGTGCAATCAGCGTGACCTTGTCACCCTGACGAACGCCGAGGCTGCGGGCCAGTTCACCGCCCAACACGATGCCGAATTCACCGGAGACCAGCTGCGCCAAACCCGTGTTCTTCAACTCCACGGCGAGGTCGGTCACCTCTGGCTCTCGTTGCGGGTCAATACCCCGAACGATGGTGCCTTTCATGTCCTCACCCCTTGCCAGTAGTGCCTGGGATGCTATGAAAGGTGCAGCGCCAATAACCTGTGGGTTTTTGCGTGCTTCTGCCAGTGTGACATCGAGATCAGGCAGTGCGGCTCCGTCAGGCGCCAGAATTTCAATATGCGACACCACACTCAGCATCCGGTCACGCACCTCTTTTTGAAACCCGTTCATCACACTGAGCACAATAATCAATGCCGCTACGCCCAGCGCGATACCCAGCATGGAGACACCGGAGATAAAAGAGATGAAGCCGTTTCGCCGGGTGGCGCGCCCGGCGCGGGTGTAGCGCCAGCCAAGAATGAGTTCGTAAGGAATTTGCATCAAATATGAAAACGGCAGACCTCAATTATTCGCGAGGAATGCCACACTGCATGCCTCCCGCCAAGAATAACGCGAAGAATAGTCGATGTGAGGGTCAAATAAGCTGCCCCGACGCGGATTAAAGGTGCAGCTGACACGCCTATTCGGCTTCTCCCGGACAATACACCCCCATGCATCTGCTGATTCCCTTCGCCTGCCTGACCGATCCTGGCGCCCATCAAGTCCTGAAGGGTGTTGCATTGCCGAACCTGGAAAAACTGCTGGCACGCATGACGGAGGTG
>ERZ795061.4560-NODE-4560-length-11629-cov-8.125108_pt1 | contig 11629 bp, 12 predicted proteins | sample MGYA00375145_ERZ795061 | MGnify/ENA primary metagenome ERZ795061 (study PRJEB30190, sample SAMN05720144) | anaerobic digester metagenome | isolation source: active sludge of municipal wastewater-treating anaerobic digesters | place: USA | collected 2014-12-22 ... | reverse complement strand
TGAACTATCCCGACACAGTGAAAACAAACGCTGAAAAGCTCGCGTTCTGCTACGCGGCGCAGGAGCGGCTGAGGCAAGCGCACAACGTCGTGGGCGCGTGGTATCGCGAAGGCGAGATTGCCACAAAGGACTATGACTCATTGCCCACGGCGTGGCAGAAGTCGCTAAGCACCGCGTCGAAAGACGGCGCGCTGAGCGAGACGGCGTGGAAGGCATTCAAGGACGGCGCATATGACATAGCCGAGAAAGACATCATCGGCGAGTTGGGCGCGATGAAAGAGGCCGTCATGAAAGACTCTGCGCTTGTGTCGTCCGTTGACTTGGACAAAACGTTGAGCACGGCAACGGCTGAAAAGTAATGGCTGTCGAAAACTACACCACATACAGCGAGTACGACGCGAGCGGGCTAGTCACTGTCGCGGCGAACACGCTTACTGTGGCTGGCAACAACAACACAGCTTTCAGCGTTCACAAGGTATTTGCAGCGGGCCATTTCAGCGGTGACTTTGAACATGTTGTTGCGACAAAGATAAACAATGACGGCGAAAACAATAAGTCTTACGGTGTTTTTTGGGGACTATCCAACAAAACCAGCGATGAGGCACATTCGCCGAAGCAGATTGACGAGGCCAACGAAGACGTACTGTATGCTGTCGCACAAGAATATACTAACGACAAGGTGGCCATCATTCTGCGGGAAGTCGTTGCCGGTACTCAGTATCAAAGTTTCGAACTCAGCCTGTCGCTTGGTGCCTGGTACTACTGTGAAATCGAGCGTGACGAAGACACGGGCACTTACGGTACGCTGCTGTGCCGCATTTATAGCGACGAATCCCGCACGACGCTACTCAAAACACTTAGTGTTACGCTGCACGAGAAGGAAGATTTCTGCACACTCTACGCGTGTGCCAGTTACTACAACTACGGCGACCGTCCCTATTCGCAGGAAATCAAGAACCTCGACTTGCAGGAGGCGGCCACAATCACGGCCACCGGCGCGTCCACGTTCCCTGCTGCTATCGCCGCTGGCGCGTGCATAACGTCACACAAAGAGGCGTCTGGCGCGCCTGAGTTCCCTGCGATGACGTCCGACGGAGCGGCTGTCATGACGCGCTACGCCACGGGCGACGTCACATTCGCAGCGGCCACGGCAGACGGCGAAGCGAAGCGCAACGTATACGCTGACGGCGTGCCCGAATTTCCGCTTCTCGAAGCGTCCGGCACGCAGGTGGCCATATTCACCGGCACCGGCGCTGTCGAATTCCCTGCGCTGACGTCCGACGGCGCGGCCGTCATGACGCGCTACGCCACGGGCGACGTCACATTCGCAGCGGCCACGGCGGCGGGTGCGGGCGCGCGCACTGTCTATGCCGAGGGCATCGTCACGCTGGCAGCGCTCGAAGCCGCTGGCGCAGGCGTCGCAACGCGCATTGCTACGGCCGCTGCAGCGTTCCCTGCATTCACCGGCGAAGGCGCGGCCACCGTTGGCCGATTCGCCATAGGCGCTATCGAATTCCCTGCGCTGACGGCAGAGGGCGAGGCTGCCTTGGCTGGCCCAGCTACAGCCGACGGCGCTGCCACGTTCCCGGCGCTGACATCCGACGGTGCCGCCACCGTGGGCCGTGTCGCCACGGGCGCTATTACATTCCCTGCGCTGACGGCCGCTGGTTCGGATAGCGACACAGATACGTGGACGGGCACAAGCAAATCCACGTTTCCGGCGTTCACGGCCAGCGGGCGCGCGAAGATGAAGCCACGCGCGGGCATCGCGCTTGAGCACGTGCGCTTCCACCTGGGCCTGAGCACGGCCAGCACGGCCGACACGGATCACCTGCTGCTGCTCCTGGACGCGGCGGTGAATTTCGCTGAACACTACTGCGGCGTGCGCATCGGCCAGCGCGAATACGACGAGTATGTGACGGCTATGGACAGCACAGCGCCGTTGCGTGTGAGCGTGCTGCCGCTCGTGAGCGTGAGCGCGATTAGCGACGCATACGACGACAGCACCGTGGATAGCGACGGGTACCGCATCAACGAGGATCGCACGGGCATTACGCCCGTGGAATCGGCCACCTGGGATACGGGCGCAGAGCGTTACCGCGTCGTATACACAGCGGGCTATGGCGGCGCAATACAGGTGCCGCACGCCATACGCGGTGCAATCCTGCTCATGGTGGGCCGGTGGTGGGAAATGCGCGCCACCGAAAAGTTCGTGAGCAGCGAAGGAAAAATCAGCAAATCGTTTTGGGACTTCTACGGCAGCGACATTATCCGCTTGTTAGACAACTGCCGCATGGGAGCACTTGTTTATGCTTGAGGATGCCATCAATCACATCAGGCCAACACGCGCGTTTGACGGCAGCGGCTGGCTCGAATCGTACACCGCGAAGACACAGATTTTCGTCGGACTCGAACTGTACGATAACGAGCCGGGTATGACGTTTCGCGCTGAGGAAGACATACGCGTCGGCGATCTCATTGAGGTGCCGTACGTGAGCTAGACACAGAGCAGGCGAACGCACTGCACTCGTGAGCCGGTACGTCCACTCCCGAGCCGAGTCAAAAGCCTCGACAGAAAACAACAGGAGTAGATTCACATGCAACTTACCACAGTCTCACGGAACGCAATGTGCAACGCGTTCGTTGACCTGCTCAACAGCGGCACCATTGTGTTCGAAACTTCCGGCGACGCGGAGGTGGCTACCTGCACTTTCGCGTCTACGGCGTTCGGCGCTGCGTCCTCGGGCGTTGCGACAGCCGAAACCATTACGGACGATACAAGCGCGACAGGCGGCACCGTGGATCACGCCGTGCTCGTTGGCGCGGCCACCACGGAATTTGCAGAACTCACCTGCAGCGTGACGGGCGGCGGTGGCGAAATTCAGTTGACGTCGACCACCATCGGCGCGGGCGATACCGTATCCATCACCAGCCTCACGATGACGATGCCGTCTTCGTAACGGGCTCGCGGGCAGGTGGTGTTAGGCGTTCGCCACCTGCCCGCACATGGAGATTGACATGCAGCAAATGACACCGCTACCGAAAATCAGCGCGCGCGGCGTAGTCGTGCGCAAGGCGGACATCGACGCGTACGGCTATGAAGAAGCGTTGAGGCGCGCGTGCATCGAAGCTGGCGAGCCGGTGCCGGAAGAAATTCGTGGCTAAGCAAGACTTCACAAATACGTCGCTCTGGAAAGAGTACGACGCATACGGATGCGTTACCGTCGCGGCGAACTTGCTCACCGTAGCAGGTGACAACTACTACCCATACAGCGTGCATCGTGTCTACGATGAGGATCACTTTTCCGGCGATTTCCTGCATAAGATTGCCGTTCGGATAAATAGCGACGGCGAATCTAATTTAGCGTTTGCGCCGTCCTGGGGTATGTCGAACGAGACGGCAGACGCTGCACATTCACCGTTGGCCGTACAGGACGCCAATGGCGATTTCCTGTACGTTGCATTCTACGAAGACTCCACGCCGAAACTATATCTCCGTGAAATCATTGCAGGAAGCAGCTACGAAGATTATGGCGGTTTGTCCTATGGCACATGGTATTGGCTTGAAGTTGAAAGAGACGAAGACACCGGTACCTACGGCACGCTGCTCTGCCGTATCTATAGCGACGAGTCCCGCACCGTACTGGTAGACACGCTCAGCGTCACGCTGCACGAAAAGGAAGATTTCCGCACACTATATGCGTGCGCGAGCTATTACGACGGCGACGAAAAGCCGCACACTCTCCTTGTCAAAGATTTTGACATCGACGTTGATGCCACGGGCGTTGATGCCACGGGCGCTGTCGAATTCCCTGCGCTCATTGCCGAAGGAGATGCTGCAAAGCGCGTTGGCTACCTGACGTTCGATGCCTACGAGAGCGTAGAGTGCATGAGCGTGACGGCCGATACCGTCACGATTACCGACGCGCAGCTCGGCTACCAGTACCGCCTCACCAAAGATTTAGGCGCGGCGTATTTCGACGGCAACTTCACGCACACGGTGCAGGCGAAGTTCATACGCGGATCAACGGGCTACTGGCGCGGCGCGTTTTGGGGATTATCGAACGCGGCACAGGATTTCCACCAAATTGACGCCGACGGCGGCTATGCGCTGTGGATTGGCGCCGAAGGAAACAATTCGGGCACCTGGCGCATATGCCTCACCGAATGCAACGCGGGCACGCTCTATCAATCGTCGTCGGCGTTGGTCGCCGACAACACGGACTACTACTACACAATCACGCGCAACGAGAGTGTGGGCACGTACGGCTTGCTGTCCGCCTATATCTACAGCGATCCCGGGCGCACAAGTCTCGTGGCGACGCTCAGCCTCGGATTGCACTACCCGAAGCAGGATTTCCGGTACCTGCACGGCGCAAACTCAAACTACATTTCCTATAACACTAATACATACAGCGCCCAGTTCAAAGACTTGGATTTCGGCTACCATTCCTACGTCGCGGCCACCGGCGCTGCTACGTTCCCGCTGCTCGCATGTGACGCCGACGTGGACACGCCATACAAGGGCGTCATCGGTGCACCCGAGTTTCCGCTGCTCGCCAGCGAAGGCGCCGTCGTGCTATCGCACACATGCGAAGGCGAGCCGTCATTCCCTGCGCTGCGTCCAGACGGCGTTGCTACGCCTCACTGGTTCTTCGGCCCGGGCGAAGTTGACTTTCCGCTGCTCGCGGCCTACGGCACAGTCCACGTGAATCCTAAGCACGCCGTCGGCGCTCCTGAGTTCCCGTTGCTGACTGCGAGCGGCATAGCCATCCGGCCTATACGCGGCGCTGGCGTTGCGACGTTCCCGCTGCTCGAAGCTGATGGCGGCCAAATCATTAAGGATACGGCCACCGGCGCTGCTACGTTCCCTGCGGCTATCGCCGCTGGCGCGGCGAAGCGCAAAGTTAAGGCCACCGGCACGCCGTCATTCCCTGCGCTCGAAGCGGATATGGTGGCGGCGAAGACAATCACGGCCACCGGCGCGCCGACGTTGCCTAAGGCGCGCGCCCAGGGCTACAGCCTGGACTACGATAAGCACGCGGGCAGCGGCACGCCCACGTTGCCGGCCGCGCGCGCGAGTGGCAAGGCGAAGCTGTATCCAAAGCACACGGCCACCGGCGCGGGCACGTTGCCAGCAGCTCGTGCGAATGGCGCTGCGAAACTCTACTACAAGCGCACAGGCTCGGGCGCAGGCACATTGCCGGCCGCGCGTGCCAGCGGCAGGGCCACGGTATACCGCCTGCGCACGGCCACGGGCACAATGACGTTTCGAGCGCTCACGGCTGCTGGCGCCGGCACCAGCAGGCGCATTGCGGGCGCGGCAACATTCGGTGCGCTGGCAACCGTAGGCGCAGCCAAGCGCAAAGTCACGGCCACGGGCGCGTCTGAGTTCCCGGCGCTAACGTCTAGCAGCAGCGGCCAGCGTGTCTACACCGGCACAGGCGACGTCACGTTTGCCGCTGCACTAGCAGAGGGCGCGGCCGGCCGCACCATTAGCGCCAGCGGCACGATTACATTCCCGGCGCTGACGGCGGGCGGCGCTACATACCGAATCGTATATGGCGAAGGCACGCCAGCATTCGAGGCGCTTGAGACAAGCGTCACGACGGCGCGCACGGTGCATGCCAGCGGTACGCCGTCGTTTCCTGTGCCGTACGGCGGCATGCACGCGTTCAACGCGACGGAGCGTGCGCTGCAGTGGTACCGCGTCGTCCAGGTAACGCACATCGGCAACGAGCCGTACAAACGCGCGAAGCTTGAGGCCGTGCGCGCGCCGGTGATGCGATGAGAAAGAATCAAGCGAGAGACGCGCACGGGCGCTTCACCAAAGAGCCAATCACCATGAAGATGGTGATTGTGGATCGCACGAAACAACTGCACGACGCCATCGTGCGTGCGCTGCAGGAACCGATAGAGAAGGCGGCAGAGGCGGTACGCAAACAGTCAGCGAGGAGCATCAAGTATGTGAAAAAGAAAAAGGATTCGAGCGCGCCAGGTACGCCGCCGCACACACACTCGCAGAGCGAAAAGCGCAGCCTGCCGAGGACAATCAAGATTCTCTATGCGGACAAGACTTCCGCGCGAATCGGCACGCGGCATTTCGTTGCGAAGTTGCATGAGTTCGGCGGGCGTCGTGGCGGTAAAAAGCCTGCCGTCTATCCCGAACGGCCTTACCTGCGGCCTGCTCTAGAGAAAGTACAAAAAGACTTTCCACAGTTCTTTAAACGCTTGAAGGTGCGCACATGATCACGGCAGCGATACAGCAGCTTTTGTGGAGTGATTCTGATGTACGCAACAGATTCGCCACATGCGATTTCGGCACCACGGTGGAAATGCCAGCTATTTTCCTGACGGAGATTCCCGAGGGCGTGCATTTCCCGTGCGCATTCATTCGCCAGCGTGGCGGCTCGCGCTACGTTGACAGAGGCCGTCGCGGCTGGGAGGTAGACATTGATATTCACCTATTGGGCGACAAGGTATACACGGACAAGTCATTGCACGCGTTGGCGTGGGACATCGTGCTCGCGCTGGATCGCAAGCACCTAAGCATAGATGGCTGGGAGGAAGTAGGCGTAGAGGTGGAAGCGCCTCAATATGATCTCGATGAAGACGGATTTCCAGAATACACAATCCCGGTGCAAGTCCGGGTGATACACATCGAATAGCGACAGTTAAAGACGCGCGGCGTTTTCCAACGCCACCACTGCCGAGCCGGTACGTCCACTCGTCAGCCGGAGCTGAGTACAACGCGCACAGCAACGACTACAGGAGTGGAACACCATGTCAATCTTGGGCCATGAAGGCACGCTTACAATCGGCAGTGAAGTCACGCGCATTCGCGATCTCACGCTCTCTCTGACGGCAAGCGAAGTGGACATCACCACGCGCGCTGACGACGGCTGGCGCGCCCGCCGCGCGGGCCTGCGCGAGTGGGGCGCTGAGTTCGAACTGCTCGCCGTATCAGGTGACATCGTATGGGATTCGTTGGAAAACGCATTCACCGCAGGCTCCAATCTCACCGCGACGATTGCCGACTACCTGGGCCACAGCGTCAGCGGCACAGTCTACGTCACGTCGTTCACGCGCAACGAGCCGCTTGACGGCGCTGTCACGGCCAACGTGACGCTCGTGGGCGCGGCGAAGCCGACAATCGCGTAACACAACTCATAGGGAGGACGTATGAGTAATTCGTTCACGGACACCGAAGGGCGCGTGTGGACGCCGTGCGTTACGACGCCGGTGATTCTTGAAGCGTCGCGGAAACTGCAGTTAGAGGTGGCCGATTTGGCGGCCATGCGCATCAAGCTGCACGACTTATTCGAGTTCCTGTGGTTAGCGTGCAGGCGCGAGGCGAAGGATCGCGACATGAACAAAGACGCGTTCTTCGAGGTGGTGCCCGCCGACAACCTGCAGGCCGTGTTCGCGGCGCTGTTCTCTGCCACGGGCCTTGCGTTTCCTGACGCGAGCGCGGAGGGCAACGACGAAAACCCTCCGATGGCGCACCGTGGACAGTAGACGAACTGCTCGACGTGTGCGCGTTCGCGGGCGTGTCGCCTCTAGACGAGCTCACGCCGCGCGAACTGGTACGGCTCGCGAAGACGCGGCAAACGATTGCGTGGGATCACACGTCAGTGATTATCGCGACAGCGGTGAACATGATGCGAACGAAACGTAGCGAAGTGGCGAAGCCGGAGCAGTTCAATCCATACCGCGCTGTGACGGGCCGTCGCCCACGAGGCGGCCTGTCGCTCGCGGAATTTTCAGAGCGCGTGAAGGGACTCAAGACGAATGGCTAACAGACCAGGTGCAGGCGCATCGAAAGCGGCTGAAGCATACGTAGAAATCTCTACGGATCAGCGCAAGCTGGACGTGGGCCTCGGCCAGGTGCAGCAGAAACTTAGGAACATGGCGAAGGGCGCGGCCGTCGTTGGCGCAGGCATGTCTGCTGCTGCTGGCGGCATATTCGGCGGCCTGTACAACAGCATGCGCGCCTTCGCTGAATATGGCGACAGCATACAGGATGCCGCCGCGCGCACGGGCCTTACCACCGAAGGACTGTCAGAACTCACATACGTTGCGAATCTCGCTGGCTCTAGCATGTCTGGTGTAGAGCGTGGCGTGCGCGGCATGCAGCGATTTCTACTTGACTTGTCACGCGGCACAGCCGAGCAGGTATGGGTGTTCAAACAGCTCGGCCTGCAACTAGAAGACATTCAGGCGCTCGCGCCAGAGGATCAGTTCAAGGCCATCGCTGTATCTATTGCTGGCATCAACGACGCGAGCACGCGCTCAGCCATCGCCATGCGCATATTCAGCCGTGGTGGCAGTGAGCTAGTGCCCATATTCACGATGGGCGCAGGCGCTATGCGCGACGCATTCGAGATGGCGCGCAAGCTTGGCATCGTCCTGAGTCAGAGCGTTGCCGACGCTGCAGGCGATCTCAACGACAGGTTCTACGTCCTGCGCATGGGCCTGCTCGGCATCAAGATTGCCATTGCGCGCGCCGTGACACCCGTGTTCATGGAGCTTACGAAGAAGCTCTTGGACGTCATGATATTCATACGCATGTGGCTACAGGTACACCCAAAGTTTGTCACGGGCCTCGCGCAACTTGGAAAGTGGCTTGGCATCGTGGGCGTCGTCGTGACTACGGTTGCGGGCGGCATCATGAGCCTGACGTCAAGCTGGCTCAGTCTCGCGGCCTCGTCTGCCGCTGCGGGTGGCATCATCGCCGCGCTCATGTCTTTGGCCGACGCGTTCGGACTGATAGACACAGGATTCAACGATCTCAAGGATTCGCTGAGCGAATGGGCTCCGGCTGCTAAATCTCTTGCGTCTGGAGTCATTGACACGCTCAAGGCGGGTGCGAAGTCATTCATCGCCATCCTGCTCGAAGGGCTGAAGCAACTAGACAAGGGATTAGCCTACGCAGGGATTGGACTGGCGAAAATCATTGTCGAGGCGCTAAAGCAAATCAAGATTTTTGGCAAGCCAATCATGAGCGCCAAAGACGCCAACATGTATATGTTGCGCTCAACAATCGGCGCGTTCCAAGGCGTCAGTGAGCGTCAAGGCGTCATGTCTAAGTGGCAGGCGGAACTGCGCAAACAGGCTAGTTCGGACGCGCTCAGCGCGCAGAAAAACTTTATGTCCGGCGGCATGCAGCTCCTGGACGTTTATCGAAAGACAAAAGCACAGCTTGACGCAATGGAAGAATCAGCGCGCGCAGCGGCTGCAGGCGCTGCGCCAGCGTCAGGCGGTGCAGCGGCCAGCCTCGGCGTCACCGGCTTCTTCGGCGGCCGCCGCGCCGGTGAAATGCTTGGCGGCATGGGCGTGAGCAGACTCATGGAACAGCAGGTGGAATACGCACGCGAGACGGCAGAGAACACGGGCGAGATTAGCAGCGCAGTGAAGGACGGCAACTTCGCAGGAGCGTACGGATAATGAGCGTTTCCTACAAGGAACACATGGCAGGCCGCACGCTGTACCGCGACGAGAACGGCCGATGGACAGCGACGCGCGTCTACAAGATTTATTACACGACCGGCAGCGCCGTGCTGGATGCCGAATACATTCTCAACAATAACAATACGCTGGGCCTGTTGCCGCCGCACATGGAAGAGCACCCGAATCTCACCGGCCTGTACCTGTTCGATATAAAACTTGAGCAGGAGCAGCAGTTTGTCACCGCGACGCTCACGTATCGCGAGCCCGACAGCACGCGCGCGTGGCTCGCCGACGAGGAGGTGTGGGAGTGGGACGTGTCGTCACAGCAGGAGCACATTACCAGCGTGCGTGATTCGTCCTACGTTGCGCACTATCCTGCGAGCGACGACGTGGGCAAGGCCATCGGAAGCCACGGTGAGGACGTTGACGGCGTGGACGTGTACCGGCCCGTCGGCAGCCTGCGCATCTCGCGTGTGTGGAGCGTGTTTACGCAGGCGCAGCGCCGCACGCTCATGGACTTGCGGAGCTGCACCAATGATCGCACGTGGTTTGAGTTCTACCGTGGCGAGGTGTTGTTCCTGGGCGCGCATGTGTCGCGCCTGCCCGACTTGCGCACGCGCGTTGAGTATGCCTTCCTCATTAGTGATTACGTCGCGCCGTATACAATCGAACTCATGAACGGCACAACGCAGACGATTGCGCCGTATCCGTGGGATTACGTCTGGTACGAATACGGAGACAAGCCCGAGACGGGCTCGGGCGGGCGTCAGGTAGCCAAGCGCGACATCCTTAGCGTGCATTTGGCGCAGGTATACGACGAGGCGAATTTCAACGCGTTGGGGCTCACTGGCCCGACTTGGTGGAGCACGTAATGATTGAGCGCGTGCAGAAGGGCCAGCGCATCAGGGCTTCGCACCACAACGAGATAGTGGGCGCGCTCGAATCGCTGCGCAACATTCACGGCACGGGCGGCCTGCAGGTGTCGAATAATCCACAGGGCACAAGTGTGACGCGCGCCGGCACGCTCACGCTCAAAGGCGGCGCGCTGCAGTGCGCCGCGTTGAACGAGGACAGCGTGACGCTGCAGGCATACCAGCCTGTCGTTATCACCGGGCAAATGTACGACACAGCGAACGATCCAAATCTCTACGCACCGCCGGTGTTGCGCGTGCGCAGGCGCGACGCTGACGATGACGCTGACTTGCCGGTGGCCGTCGTGAGTGACAGCATGCAAACAAACACCATTGGGCGCGTGTACACCGTCGGCGTGTGTCTGTGCTACCTCACCGGCGACGATGCCGTGCGCGCGAGCTATGACACCGTGGACGGCACGGCGCTGACACTCACGAGCGAAGGCAGCATTGAGGTGGTATGGTGCAACGACGACAGCGCCAAGCCTGGGCTCATACGGCTGGGCGGTGGTGGCGGTGGTGGCGGCTCTTCGCGCTGCTGGATAGAGGTATCGCGCAAGTCAGAACTGCCAAGTGCGCCGTATCCTGACGGCCTGCTCTTTGCTTTTGTGAGTGGATGGGACAGCGTTTATGAGCGAAACATCTCGGGCGAGCTTCCCGCTGTCTATGTGCTCGTGCGCCGATACGACGCAGCGCCTGACTACTGGGCCTGCATTACGCACACACAGGAATACGTGTGATGGCAGGCTGGTGCTTCAATGGCGATTGGCGAAACATCAAGCGCGAGCACCTGCACATGCCGATATGCGACTTGATAAACGCCTACAACGAACGGTGGAAGTTCCGGTACTGGACATGGAGCGACGAGACTGCTGGCTACACGTTCGGCTCAAGTATAGGCGCGTCGCTGTTGCGGCCTACATATTCAGATTTCTACAACCTGCGCATCGAGCACCTATACAACGTCATACGTGAAATCCAGGGTAATATGTGGCGTCTCTTTCCCGGCACCGTTGGGAGCATTCGTTCTCCGTATAACATCGCCAACAGGTATACACAGGCTCTGCATTGGGTACGGTTGGACGCGTGGAAAAATTCCACTTTTACGCCAGCCGTTTCACCCCAATGGCTATCGGTGGATTACGATGCTTTTGGTGATCCTCATGGCCTGCTTAATTCCAACCGTACCGACAATTCCTATCCGCTCATGCAGCTCAAGGAAATTCTCGGCAACATGCGCTACTATGGCTGCAATGCGTTGTCGCCCT
>ERZ795061.4559-NODE-4559-length-11638-cov-11.221359_pt1 | contig 11638 bp, 10 predicted proteins | sample MGYA00375145_ERZ795061 | MGnify/ENA primary metagenome ERZ795061 (study PRJEB30190, sample SAMN05720144) | anaerobic digester metagenome | isolation source: active sludge of municipal wastewater-treating anaerobic digesters | place: USA | collected 2014-12-22 ... | reverse complement strand
TTTTAAAATATATTTTATGATTTGTCAAATTTGAGCTTAATAGCCGCTCACTGTGAGTAACGTATCAAGGGCCTAACCCCCGTGTAATCGCGGGGGTTAGGCCCTGGCGAAAGAATTTTAGATTCGGTAAATCTAACGCTTTTATAGCTCAGGATTACAGCGCCAGTCAACGCGGGATTCTTTGGCGGCGATGTCAATCACGCAAACGGCGGCGCAATTTTTGCGGTAGGCTAGAATGCCGATTTCCCACGCGCCGGCGGTTTCGTTGCAGAAATGTTCGTCCTTGGCACTGCCTTCCCAAGCGCATTTGCCATTGTTGAAAAGATTGAGGGCTTCAAAGATGCTCATTATTTTGCCGTCAGGCGCGGCGCAGGTTTCAATTTCAATGTAGACCAAATCATCGCGGACGATACAGCGGCGATTGGGTTTTTCGCCGACCACTTCCTTGCCGGCGGCAACGCACTCTTCAAAGGTGGCAATGGACGACGTGGCGTTTTCGCCGTTTTCGGCGGTGGTTGTCGCCGCCGGATTTTCGTTTTCCTGTGCGGCGGGCGGCAATTTTGAAAATCGTTGCGATTCCCAAATTCCGGCAACAATCAGTCCGGTAATTGCGACGATTAAAATCAGCAAATGCGTTTTTTTAATTTTGTTCATTTTACTTGAATTTCAATTAAATTCTTCGGCGTTCGGCTCAGAATTTCCGCCTTGCCGTTTTTCATCCGGCACAAGTCTTCAATGCGGATCCCGCCCCAGCCGGGGTGGTAAAGTCCGGGCTCCACAGTAAATACCATACCATTATCAAATTTTCCGATTCCCGCGGGACTCAAATTGGGCAATTCGTGGATATCAATTCCCACGCCATGGCCCAAGCCATGGGTGAAAAATTCATCTTCTCCCGCGGCGGCAAAATTATTGACGGCGTTTTCAAAAATCTGCACGGGTGATGCGCCTGCCTTGCATTCGGCAATCGCTTTTTGCTGGGTTTGTAAAACGAGGCTGTAAAGATTCTTGTATTTTGTCGGCGCCTTGCCCACAAAAACCATTCGGGTCATATCCGCGTCATAATTTTTATACCGTGCCCCGATATCAATCACTACCATCTCCCCTGCCTTTATCTTCTTGTTTGACCCCTCGTAGTGCGGATCGGCGGAATTTTTTCCCGAAGCGACAATCGGGTCAAAAGAACATTTCTGCGCGCCCATATCTTGCATCATTTCCAAAATTTTTCGCTTCAAAAACAATTCCGTTATTCCGGGCTTGATCAATTTTAGCAACGCGGCGAAATTTTTGTCGGTGATCCGCGCGGCTTTCTTGATGAGCTTTATTTCCGACTCATCTTTGATTTGGCGGAATTGTTCCGCCGCGCCTGATATCGGGATTAATTTTTTGCCACGCAGTGATTTTTTGAAAATTTCATAACGGGCAAACGACAAATCTTCCCGTTCAAACCCGATGGCGCGGCAATTTGCCAGTTGTTTGGCGGCAAATGCCGCGATTGAATCGCCGCGCTTCAACCAAAGCTGATTTTTCGCGGCAATCGCGTTTTCAATCCGGCTTTTGTAAAAAATTGATGAAACCAGCCGCCATTTGTCTTTATAAACAATCAGCAAAAATCCTTTTTCGGAATCAAAATTGTCAATGCCGGTCAAATAAAAGATATTGGCCGGGCTGGTGATAATTATCGCGTCCAGCTCTTGCTCGGCGATAAATTTTTGCAGTTTTCCAAGACGAGCATTCATTTTACTTTTTGATAAAAATAGATTAGATTAAAGGCAACGAACAAAAAAATACTAACACAAAAAGAATGGATAAGGAAGAAGAAAAAGGCAAAAAAGAAAATAATTTGATGTTTGAAAAGAAATTCGCGTTTGATGTTTGGGATGACGCCATGACCAAAAAATGTTTTGATTTTTGCGAAGGCTACAAAGAATTTTTAAGCGCCTGCAAAACCGAAAGGAAAACGGCGGAGACCGTGCAAAATATTGCCGCCGCCGACGGATTTGTGCCATTGGAACACATTGATTCCGGGAATGACGATAAAATTGCGGCGCGCAAGGTATATTCAATCAATCGCGGCAAGTCAATCGTTCTGGCAAAGCGCGGCAAAAAACCGATAAAGAATGGCGCGCGGATAATTTTGGCGCACATTGATTCTCCCCGCTTGGATTTGAAAGTCAGGCCGATATTTGAAAGCGAGCATCTTGCCTTTTTAAAAACTCATTATTACGGCGGCATCAAAAAATATCAATGGACCGCGTTGCCGTTGTCCGTGCACGGGAAAATTATCAAGGAAAATGGCGAAGCGGTTGATATTTCCATCGGCGAAGATCCGGGGGATCCGATTTTTATGATTACCGATCTTTTGCCGCATTTGTCAAAAAATCAACTTGAAAAAAAACTTGAAGACGCGATTAATGCGGAGAGTTTGAATGTGGTTTCGGCCGGGATGGGAACGAAAAATAAAGACGACAAAGACCCGGTTAAAAAAAATCTGTTGAAATTGTTGAATCAAAAATACGGCATTCGCGAAGAAGACTTTGTTTCGGCGGATTTGGAACTGGTGCCGGCCGGAGCCGCGCGCGATCTGGGTTTTGACCGAAGCTTGATTGCCGCCTACGGGCATGACGACCGCGTTTGCGCTTGGACGGCCTTGCGGGCATTCTTAGAAGCCGCGGACAGCGAATATCCGTCAATTTTGGTTTTGACCGATAATGAAGAAATCGGCAGTGAGGGCGCCACGGGAGCGAATTCAAATTATATCGCGGATTTTGTGAGCGAATTGGTTTTTCTGGAAACCGAAAAACACGATGAGAATGTTTTGCGCGATGCTTTTTCAAAAAGCAAAGCGATTTCCGCCGATGTTACCGCGGGCTTTGATCCGGACTACGCGGATGTTTTTGATCCGTTAAATACCGCGCGCGTCGGTGCCGGCGTGGCGATAGAAAAACACACAGGATATCGGGGAAAATATGAAACCAGCGAAGCGACTGCCGAATACACCGCGTTCATCCGGAAAATAATGAATCAAAACAATATCGTTTGGCAGACCGGCGGGATGGGAAAAGTTGATGTCGGCGGCGGCGGCACGATCGCGGTGCAATTGGCGCGCTTAAATATGGATATTGTTGATTTTGGCGTTCCCTTACTGTCAATGCACGCGCCGTTTGAGATTGCGTCAAAGGCCGATATATATTCGGCGTATTTGGCGTATAAAGCGTTTTTTGAGAACTAAATCTAAAGTATGAACACAAAAATTATCATGGGTTGGGTTTTGATTGTTGCGGGATTGGCGGTGATTGGTGCCGCGATCAACGCCTCATACCGCTATTTCACGGCCAAAGCCGAATTTCCGGCGGTGTTTGAAATCTCGGTAAAAAATCCGGCGGGCGATTTGCCGTCGCAAGCCGGAATTGAAAATCTTTCGGTGGAAGAAGCGCAGAATTATCTGCAAAATCAAATACAATATTCGGTCAATCGCGCTTTGGTTGATATGCTTCCCGATGATGCAATTGCCAAAATGCTCAACATTCTTTCGTGGTCAATCTTCGGCACATTTTTGATTTTCGCGGGCGGCAAAATTTCCTGGCTGGGCGTGCAGTTGTTATCGGTAAAGACCGAAAATGCACAAAAAGCGAATTAAGAACAGCGGAATATCAGCTTCCCTGCACCAGCGGCACGAACGCGAATCCCTCATAGCGGGTTTCACTGAAAGTGTTGTTTCTGCTTTTTTCAATCTTTGCCAGCGCGTTTTGCACCGGTGCCACGATCGTGCCGCCGGTTTTCAGTTGCGCTTCCCACGCCGGCGGAACGCTCGGTGCGACCGCGGATGCCAAAATCCGGTCGTAAGGCGCTTGCGGCAAATACCCTTTTGATCCGTCGCCGATCACGCATTGGACGGCGCGGTTTTTAACGAAACCGTATTTGGCGAGGTTTTCTTTGCCGAATTCGGCCAGCGGCTTTATCCTTTCAATCGCCACCACTTTTCCCCGCGCGCCGTTTTGCGAAACGATGTGCGCCAAAAGCGCGCCGGTCCATCCCGATCCGTAGCCGATGTCCATAATTTTATCGCCCGGACGGGGTTGCAGAAGCTCCAGCATAAACGCCACGGTTGCCGGCTGGGAAATGGTTTGCGCGAATCCGATAGCAACGGCCTCATCCATTTCGGCCGCGATGCACCGGTGCGGCAAATCCGGGGGCAAAAAGTCTTTTCTCTTGATCGCGCGAAATGCCGCGATAATCCGCGGAGTTTTCAAATAGCCTGCATTGATCAAATCGTCAATTAATGCCATAAATTTTGCCAAAAAGCGCCCGAAAGGCGCCTTTTGCGGTTAAACGATTATGTCCGGATGTTTTTATGGGCATAATGCCATATATTATTTTGTCGGGTCGTTGACTTTTCCCATAAACAAGATCGCGCCGGTTTGGTTGTGGACGATGGCAAAAATAAACGGCCGGTTGGCGTTAAAAATTTTTGCTTGCGGCGGCTCCATTACCGCGGTCGTCTGCATTGCCACTCCCGTGGCCGCGGCGGCCTCGGTCCCTTCTTCGTAGACGTCAATATAGGCTTTATGGATTACCAAGCCGATATAAAGATTTTCCGGTGTTTTTGTTTTGTCATACATTCCGGAAAAATCGGCATTCGCATCGTCAAACGCGGCGGGCATTCCCATTTTTGCCAGCGTTTGGTTCATATTATATGACGTGTCAAATTTGAATTTCGGCAAAAACACATTTACCAGTTCGTTTTTTAAAGATTTTTTAACATTACCCAGACCGGCGGCCGCCAATTCTTTTTCCGTGGCCTCAATTTTACCGTTTTCGGGCAAAACGACAATCATTGACAAATCGTTGTCTTCATAGGGCAATTCCAGCGCTTGATAGTCGGCGGTTTGGGCATATCCGAAATCATCTTTGATGTTCATCATCTGGCATTTGATTTTTGCGCCGGTTGATGCGGTGAAATCTTTTTCCTGAGTCAGTATTTCTTCAAACGGGGTCGCCCACTTGCCTTTGAAATAAACCGCGTTGGTCAAAACCAATCTCGTCAACGGATTGATCGTTCCCGCCGCAAACAATTCCGGAATTTTTTGCATGGTTTTGCCGCTTACCCATTGATTTATCGTTTGGCGGGAATTTTCCGGGTTGCCGGCAAAATCCAAATTGGCGGCTTTGCCGTGATAATAGGTTTCCACGGTTTTTAAATAATTTTGGTCAAACGGATAATCATTTTGCGCCCAGAGCGCGTTGGCGGTGGAAAGCCGGTAGCTCGCGTTTTGCGGATTTATCTGTTCATATAATTTTGCAAACGATCCGATGCGCGCGGCGTTGTCTTCGGGAAAATGGAACACCGATTGCATCTCTTCGGCGGTTTTGCCGCGCGCGCCCTCATAAGTCATTTGCAGAGCCGAAGAAATGCTGTGGGGCGAGAAAAAGAGATTGTCGTCCGTGTTTTTATATTCGCCGTATAGTTCAAGCGCGAATTGATTGGCGGCGTTTACAATCGGGGATGAATCCTGTCCGGTTTCATATTCAACAAATGTTTCCGGCGAAGCAACGGGCTCTTCCGCCTCCGGGATTGTTTCCCCGTCCCCTTCATTTTCGTTCGGCGGATTTTCGTCCAAAAGTTCGGGACCGGCGGAAAAATTGATTTCCGGCATATCAATATTTTCCGGCGCCGCGGAATAAAAACGATAGGCATACCAGCCGGCGCCGATCGCCGCGGCGATGGCCAGTATCAACACGATCAATATGGCCAATATTGCGCTTCCTTTTTGATTTTTCTCCATAATTTTAGATTGTCTGGATTAAAATGGTTTGTTTCTGTCTTAAGAATAACATAATTGGCAAAAAAATCACCAACCGCCTCCCCCTCCGCCGCCTCCCCCTCCGCCCGCGCCGCCGGCGCCGTGGGCGCCCGAAGTTGTGCCGATGTTGGCGGCGATGCCGGATGAGATTGAATTTATTTGTGCCGCAAAACTGTCGGCGTTGAATCCGGAAGCGAAATTACCCGCGTACCAGGCCGGATGATAGGCGGCAAAATATTCCTTGCCGTAGATTTGTTCCATTTTTTTGACCCAAAGTTTGGCGATGCCGAAAACGATCGCATAGGGCAAGAATTTTTCAAAAATATTTTCTTTTTCATGGAATCGCGTCCGGTATTTTTCGGCGGTTTCCATATAGAGCTTGAAACCTTTGATGCGCCAATTCAGCTCCGCGCCTTTTGGCGTGCGCTTGGGCATCAATAAGCCGAAAATCAACACCACGGCGGCCGAAATTCCAAAAGCGATGATGGCAAATAAATTTTCCGTGCCGGCGCCGGCAAAGGCGGCGAAGATTAAAATAACCGCCAAAGCCAGAAATATCCCTTTAAACGTTAAGCCGCTTGGATGAATAAGTTCCTTTTGTTTCAGATTGTTTATTGCGGTTTTTTTGATCTCGGGCAATTCTTTGTGAAATTCGTTTTTTAATTTTGACAGCAAAACCTCCTGACTGGAGCCGAATAATTTTTTAAGCAACAATTCTTCGGTTTTATTCAGCGAAGGATAGCCACTGCCCCCGGTTCGTTTCAGGCGAAAATCCTGCTGGCCGAATATGCCTTGTTTGGGAATTTCTTCAATGATGATATATTTTTTAACTGCCAGATCAATGATCGTTGCCGATATCAATGAATCGCCAAAGCTTCCGTTTTTAAACAACAAACCCATTTGCATCGGCGTCAAGTTTTCCGGAATCTCAAACTCCGGAATCACGGTTTTGTCAACGCGCGGATCTTTGCCGTATTTGTTCCAAACCGCAAAACAAATTATGAAAGTCAAAACCGGGATCAAAAACCACAAATAATCGCCGTAAAGTTCAAAAAATCCAGGCTGGTATGGCGCGATAATACCCTTGGGGAAAGTTGCCGATAACGTGACTCCCTGCCGCGGGCTTAATGCCGACGTTGACGTTATCCGCAAAGCGCCCGAATCAATCCATTCGCGCTTGGTTAAACGGTTGTCTTCGGCGCCCAATTGACCGGCATACAGATAAATGTCGGTGTTGTTTTGACTGATGCCTTCGGGAAAAATAATGTCGGCGCGAAAATTTTCAATTTCCAGATCCCAAAAATTTCCCAGCAAATTCCAGTAGAGTTCATCAAAATCTGCGTTGCCGGCGCGAACCGCGTTTTTAACCGAATAAATTATTTTGTAATAGTTTTCGCCCGTAACGTTTTTATCGGCATCGCCGATTTTCCAAGCGACGGTATGGTTGAAATTGTCTTTGGTCTCGGAATATTTTATCGGCCGATCGTCAAAATCCGCGATTGAAATCAATTCCACGGGAGTTTTAACGGTTCCCTTTTCGGTTTTTGTTTCAAGCGGCACCACGCGGAAAATTCCGTGCTTGTCGGGTAAATCGCCGCAATCGGCAATGATTTTTTCTTCCACCAATAAAGATGAATCGGTATTGACCGTTATCGTTGACTGAAAATCCTTAATGTACCAATCAGTAATCTGATTTGTATCCCTTGCCAGCGCGGATGGCGCGATTGCGGTTTGGGCCAAAATCCCCAAAAAAACTGAAATTTTAATTATCTTACCCATAATTTTGAAATTTATTTAACTATCAGAATCCCCCGGAGATCCGTCCCGGTGCAATTTATTTTGATAATTTTTTCTATTTTAACAAAAAATCGCGGATTAGGCGATTTTTCAGGAAAAAATTTAAAATTAACATTTGGCCAGCAATCCAAAATAGGTTTTTCTGTCCATGTCGCACGAGCGCATTAGATTTTTAATGATAAATACCGGAATATCGGCGTATTTAGGAATTACCAATGGCCGCGGAGCTCCGATTTTGGTGTAAATCAAATGATCGCCAGGGTACGAGAATAATTAAAACCGAATTTTACAAACACGCAAGCCAATCGCTGATAATTGACCGGCGTTATTTTCATACCGCCAAGCTCATTTTTTCAAAAACAAGCATCTCTGGTGCTTGCCATTCATTTTTGAAAGAAAAACCGGCTTCATTCAAAATCTGGTCAAGGGTGCCCATCTTTTGCGCTTCAGATAAAAACAAACCCACAGCTTCTTTGATATTTTTTTTGGCTTTACCGATGGTCTTCCCGCAGGAAGAAACATCCAATTGTGGTGCATAGGCAATATACATATCACCTTCTTTCCAAACTTGAGCGTTGAATTTTATTTTTTTATTTTTCATAATTTTTCGGCTCCTAGCTTTTGATTATCTTTTTATCGCGTTTTTGTCAATTATTCGTTTACCAGAATACTTCATAGTGTAGTTTATTTTGCGATTTTTGATTTTGATATTTTTTGCCATGGCAAAAAATATCAAAATCCGGCAAGATAAAATTTCCTCGCATACATACTACTGATGTTCCGTAATTATCTTGCTATGTTTTTAGCCTCAAAATGATGCAAGTTAATTGTGAATCGTCAGTAATATCACGGTGCGATATATATGAATATCTTAAAGGAGTTAAATTTATCATTCAATGAAGCCGGAAGATTGCAAGCGCCAGAGTTTGCGGTAGACGCCGTCCCTTTTGCGGATCAAAGACTGATGGGAACCTTGTTCAATGATTGTGCCGCCTTTTAGCACCACCACGCGATCCATTTTGCGGATGGTGGAAAGGCGGTGTGCGATGGCGATGACAGTTTGGTCTTTCATTAAGGCGTCAAGCGCGTCTTGAATAAGGGCTTCGGACTTTGAGTCCAAAGATGAGGTCGCCTCGTCCAAAATCAAAATCGGCGCACGCTTCAGAATCGCCCGGGCGATGGCCACTCGTTGGCGTTCGCCGCCGGAAAGTTTGACGCCCCGCTCGCCCACCATTGTTTGGTATCCGGCGGGCATTTTTTGGACGAATTTGTCGCAATGCGCCATTTGCGCGGCGGCGATTACTTCTTCGTCGGACGCTTCCGGCCGGCCGTAGCGGATATTTTCCAAGATTGAGCGATGGAACAAAACCGGATCCTGAGGCACCAGGGAAATGTTTTTTCTTAAACTTTCCTGAGTGATTTCGCGGATATCGTTGCCGTCAATCAATATCCGGCCGCCGGTCGGCTCAAAAAGACGCAATAACAGGCCGGTGAGAGTGGTCTTTCCCGCGCCCGACGACCCCACAATGGCCACTTGCTCGCCTGAATTGATGGACAGATCAAAATCTTTTAAAATTATCCGATCGTCTTGAAATCCGAAAACAATGTTTTTAAAATCAATTTTTCCCTTGGCGTCCGCCAAAATTTTTGCCCCGGGAGTGTCTTTGATCTGATGGGGAGTTTCCAGGATTTCCACCATTTCTTTGGAATCGGCCATGGCTTGATATATTCCGCGAAACATCCGATTTACTCCCCAGAGTTGGTGGGAAATGCCGATAACATAAGTTTGCACCAAAACGAAAGCGCCGATAAATGCCTGTCCGGATTGCCAGAGAGAAATGGTGTAGTAGAACGCGGCGAATTCCACCACGACAATCAACAGATGCTGGATGATATGAGCGGCATTTGAAAGTTGCCATGCGGTAATCGTTTTTTGCGCCTGCTGGTCGGAAATTTCTTTGAAACTGCCGGACTCACGCCGATAACCGTTAAAGAGTTTGACTGAAATATAATTAACGATATTGTCGGAAAGAAATCCGGTGGTTCTTGAATCTGCCGCCGCCCGCGCCACATCATATTTGATTTTCCAGCGCGAGAAAACGAAATTGGCGGTGATTACCAGCAACGACCAAATTGCAATAATCCATGCGATGGGCGGCGCCAGAAACGCGGTGACCGCGATCGCCCCGAAAACGCTCACCGCCATGGGGATCAGATTAAAAACCAAACTGTCCATCAATATTTCAAACGCGTAAGCGAAACGATTCACCTTTTGGGTGAGGCTTCCGGTGAAATTGTTGACGAAAAATTTCCGCGAATGAAGCATCAGATAGTCAAACGATTTTTGTTTCAATCGCGCCATTATTTTGCCTTCCACCAAGGTCAGAGAAAAGTGGGCAATCGCCGCGAACAGCCAATTGGCCAGATTGATGACTGCGATGACGGTGATGATGCCGATTAAAACTTCCGCCGGCGCCGATTGGCCCAATTCGTCAAAAAACCGCTTGTAAAAAACGGGAATCGCCAGCTCAATTAACTGAAAAACGATAAACGCGGCGACGCAAACCCAAAAAAGCCGCCGGTGCGGCAGAACGCCTTCCCAAAGATGGCCAAAAATCGTTTTCAGCGAAATTTCATTTTTTTCCATTTTTTCGTTTTTCAATTTTCCCGCCAATTATATCCTAACCTTTAAAGGGAAAATCCGCAATTTTTTGTGCCGGCCGGTTTTGTTTTGGTGAAAAATTTTTTTACGGCTATAATTAAAAAGTCAGATGTTTTTTGATTGATGGAATAATGAAGGCTCCCAACAAATTGCAAGCGACAATCAAAGCGATTCGCACCAAGCCAAAAACGCGCCTGGCGGTTTTTAAGAATCTGCTCCCCGCTCAACAGGCGCAAATTTGCCTGATCCTGAGCAAGCATTTGGTCTATGATATTTTGAGCCGTTTGGACAACTTGGAAGTCGCCGCGATTTTGGAAAATCTGGATCCCGACGAAGCGACCGACATTCTCCAGCTTTTTCCGGCGGCGAAAAGAACCGATCTTTTGGAAATTTTGAGTTTGCGGATGAAACACGCGGTGGAAAGGCTTTTGGGGTTTGATCCCAAAACGGCGGCGGGGTTGATGAATGTGGATTACATCCAAGTGGGCGAAAACGAAACCATTGCCGAAGTGGCCAAGCAATTCAAAATCCACGAAAAGCGCACCGGCCGCCTGCCGGCGATTATCGTTTTGAGATCCGACGGCAAGCTGGCCGGATATTTGCCCGGCCACGAGTTGGGATTTGCACAGTTAAAGGACAAGGCCAAAAAATATACCCGCAGAATCGCCACCATCCGCCATTCGGCCACCCACGAGGAAGCGGTGGACCTCTTTCGCGCCTATCCTCATGCCAAAATCGCCGTGATCGGAGCTAATGATAACGTGATGGGCATCATCTATTCCGACGATATCGCCCGCGTCCTGCGCGAACAAACGGCGGTGTCATTATATAATTTTGCCGGTGTTGCCAAGGAAGAAAGCGTGTTTGGCGGCGCGGGGGAGAAAATAAAATTTCGCCACAAATGGCTGATCATTAACTTGGGCACCTCGTTTTTGGCGGCGTTTGTGGTGAGTATGTTTGATCAAACCATCGCCAAATATGTTTTGCTGGCGGTGTATATGCCGATCATCGCGGGGATGGGCGGCAATGCCGGCACGCAGGCGATGGCGGTGATGGTGCGCGGCATCACGCTCAAACAGATTGATTTTAAGTCTTCTTTCGGCGCACTGAAAAACGAATTGCTTTCCGGTTTTGTCAACGGCGTTATTAACGGCGCATTGGTGGCGATAGTCATCCTGTTTGCCAATCGTGATCCGTTATTGGCGCTGGTTTTGTTTTTGGCAATGATCGTTAACTTGATGGTCGCCGCCGCGGCGGGAACCATGGCTCCCTTGTTGATGGCCAGATTGGGCAAGGACCCGGCGTCGTCGGCAACAATTTTCATCACCACCGCCACCGATGTTTTGGGATTTTTCGCCTTCCTGGGTCTGGCCGC
>ERZ795061.4554-NODE-4554-length-11643-cov-8.004574_pt1 | contig 11643 bp, 10 predicted proteins | sample MGYA00375145_ERZ795061 | MGnify/ENA primary metagenome ERZ795061 (study PRJEB30190, sample SAMN05720144) | anaerobic digester metagenome | isolation source: active sludge of municipal wastewater-treating anaerobic digesters | place: USA | collected 2014-12-22 ... | reverse complement strand
ATATGTGGTTTGATATTCGGATCATAACGACATCTGTCATGAGTTTGTATTTCCTTTAAAAGTCCGGCATGTTCAAAGGTTTTTATTATGTTGTAAACTGAAGTAAAAGAAATATTTCTTCCATCTCTGATAAGCTTGGTATGAATTTCGTCTATTGAAGGATGAGAGATAGAATTAAGAATTACTTCTGCTACAACAAGTCTGTTTGGAGTAATTTTTATATTATGGTCTTTAAGTATTTCAAGAATAGAGCCGCGGTCAAGGGTTTTCAATTTACTATACCTCCTTTTTAATTATTATAGCATAAAGGAGTTCAGTTTTAAATATCAATTTAAAATTTTACATTTAAGCGCAAATATATTTACATATCAAATAAAACATAAAGCTATCATAAAAAATAAGACTTAATTTTTGTAATGCCAAAAGTTATCAAAATGATGATATAATATCACTTAGAAAATTATTCATATATTTTATATTTAGGAGGCCCGAGTATGCCCATAAAGAGAATAGGAATAATCACCAGCGGAGGAGATGCGCCCGGAATGAATGCTGCTCTCAGATCGGTAGTAAGAACAGCTGTTACAAATGGAATAGAAGTATATGGATTTATGAGAGGTTACGCGGGTATTCTTGATAAAGATTATAAGCCACTTGATTATGCTTCAGTTGGCGGAATTATGGAACGTGGAGGAACAATTCTGCGAACAGCTAGGGTTCCTGAATTTAAGCTTCCTGAAGTAAGAAAACAGGCTGCAGATAATATTAAAGAAGCTGGAGTAGAGGCTTTAGTAATAATCGGAGGGGAAGGAAGCCTTACCGGTGGAAAGCTTTTTTCTGAGGAAAACGGCATTCCGGTTGTAGGTATTCCCGGTTCAATAGATAACGATATTTCCAATACTGATATGTGTATTGGTGTGGATACTTGTCTTAATACGGTTGTTGAAGTTGTACAGAAGATAAAGGATACCGCTACATCACATGAAAGAGCATTTATTGTAGAAGTAATGGGAAGAGGTTCCGGTTATATTGCTCTTATGTCTAGTCTTGCTACAGGTGCAGAAGCTGCTATAATTCCTGAGATTCCTGTTGATTTCAAATCTATCTCCGAAAGGATATGGGAAGAAAGGAAAAGAGGAAAACTTAATTGCCTTATAATAGTTGCAGAAGGTGCTGCCAGTGCTTACACGGTTGCTAGACATATGGAAAACAGGATAGGATACGAAACAAGAATAACCATACTTGGTCATGTTCAACGTGGCGGAAGTCCTACTGCTTACGACAGAATACTTGCTTCCAGAATGGGATACGAGGCAGTGAAAAGCATCATGGATAATGAATTTGGCGTTATGATAGGACTGAGCGGGAGAAATATGGTACGTGTGCCTATCGATAAAGTTCTTTCCGAAAAAAGGACTATAGATGTGGAAGTCATAAAGCTTGCAAAAATACTTTCCTAAAAGGGGGAAAAGTAATGGACTCAAGAAAGACCAGAATAGTATGTACATTAGGGCCGGCAACCGACAGTGAGGAGAATATAAAAAAACTTTTGCTGAACGGCATGAATGTGGCCAGACTAAATACATCACATGGTACTGTTGAAGAACATTTCTCCAGAGTCGAAAAGCTAAAGAAGATACGTAAAGAGTTGGGACTTCCTGTAGCTATACTGATTGATCTTGAGGGTCCCAAAATAAGAACTGGAAAGTTTATGAGAGATACAATTGACCTTATTGAAAATAATGAGTTTATACTTACTTCAAGAGATATTTTGGGAGATGAAAAATCTGTAAGTGTTAGTTATAAAGAACTTGTAAGAGACCTAAATAAAAAAGATATAATTTTATTAAATGACGGTAAGATAAAACTTGAAGTTTTATCTTGTGATGAAACTGATATAAAGACGAAGATACTGGTTGGAGGAAGTATTACTCACCGAAGAGGAGTAAATATTCCCGGAGTTGATATAAAACTCGCAGCACTTACTGATAAAGACATGCTGTATCTTGAAAATTCTGTTAAATGGGAAGTAGATTATATTGCCCAGTCCTTTGTAAGGAAAAGTTCGGATATTATGCAAACTAAAGAGATTCTTGCCAAGCTGGGTGCGCCTGATATGCCTGTAATTGCTAAAATAGAAACTCTTCAGGCTATAGATAATCTGGAAAGCATACTTGAAGTTTCCGATGGTGTGATGGTAGCTAGAGGAGATCTTGGAGTTGAAGTTCCCGTACAGTCTGTTCCCATACTACAAAAAAAGATCATTAACATGGCAAATATAAAGGCCAAACCCGTTATAACTGCAACTCAGATGCTTGAAACCATGATAGAAAATCCTTTTCCCACAAGAGCTGAAGCAACAGATATAGCCAATGCCATATTGGACGGTACCGATGCGGTTATGCTGTCTGCAGAAACTTCTGTCGGAAAGTATCCGTTTGAATCTGTCAATGTAATGGTAAAGGTGGCACTTGAAACCGAAAGATACTTTGGACAGTTTCAGAACAAGATAAATGAACAGTATATAGAATGCGGCGATAAAGCTACAAATGCTCTTTCAAAATCTGCTGTGGACATATCTCAGACGATAAATGCCAAAGTAATTGTAGCAACCACTTATAGTGGCTATACTGCCCGTGCGCTTTCAAGGTTCAGAAAAAACATAACCATTATTGCCGCTTCTCCAAGAGAAGAAACTTATAACAGACTGGCTTTGGTCTGGGGAGTAACTCCGGTTATAATGTCAAAGTTTGTTGATACTGATGCTATGCTCGAAAAAGTATCAAATATAGTCAAGTCTTTAGGACTTGGAGTAAAAGGCGATCTGATAATTGTTACTGCTGGAATTCCATATGGATTTTCTGGGGCCACGAATCTTTTGAAAGTACATCAAATTCAATAAAAAAAATAATAAAGGATCGATGGCATATCGGTCCTTTATTTCTTTTCATCTATTTATGATAAAATATAGTGCGGAGGTGATAGTATGTCTCTGGATAATCTGACTCCAAAGATGATAGTAAATGAGCTTGATAAATATATTGTAGGACAGGCATCGGCAAAAAAATTAGTGGCAATAGCTCTGAGAAACCGTATAAGAAGGATGAAACTTTCAGAGGATATCAGACGCGAGGTAATTCCAAAAAATATTCTTATGATAGGACCTACAGGAGTCGGAAAGACTGAAATCGCAAGGAGACTGGCAATGATATCTGACTCACCTTTTGTAAAGGTTGAAGCTACAAAGTTTACAGAAGTTGGGTATGTAGGCAAGAATGTTGAATCAATAATAAGAGATCTTGTTGATATTTCAATTGCCAATATAAAATCTAAGATGATGCAGGAAGTTGAAGACATAGCTAAAGGAAGGGTTGAAGAAAGAATAGCTCAAAGTATTCTTCCAGGTAAGAAGGAACAAAAAAAGCAGTCAATGAGTGATTTTATGCAGATGTTTACCGGTCAGAAAAACGAAGAAGTTCAATATCAGAATGTTGATTATGATGAAATTCAAAAACGTGATGAGTTAATTCAACGTATAAAAAGTAATGAATTGGATGATCAGGAAATTGAGGTTGAGGTTGAGGAAGAGCAGGTACCTTCCATACCAGGTTTAGGCCCGGATATGGAAGATATGGGTTTGCAGCTTGGAGAGATGTTTTCTTCCTTCATGCCCAAAAAAAAGAAAATAAGAAAGATGAAGGTTTCACAGGCTAAGAAAGTTCTTCTTCCTATAGAAGAGGAAAAACTTATAGATAAAGACAGAATGATTCAACAAGGAATAGAGGCAGCACAAAACAGGGGAATTGTTTTTATAGATGAAATAGACAAGATTGTATCAAGGGGAAGTTCATCAGGTCCTGATGTATCGCGTGAAGGAGTACAAAGAGATCTTCTGCCCATAGTCGAAGGGACTACTGTTTCAACCAAGTATGGACCGGTAAAGACAGATTTCATACTTTTTATTGCTGCAGGGGCATTTCATGTCAGCAAACCATCAGAGCTTATTCCTGAGTTTCAGGGAAGGTTTCCGGTAAGAGTTGAACTCCAGCCACTTACAGAAGAGGATTTTGTCAGAATACTTGTAGAACCCGAGAATGCTCTCACTAAACAGTATAAATCTCTTCTTTGGACGGACGATGTTGATATAAAATTTGAAGAATCTGGAATAAAGTGTCTTGCAAATATAGCATTTACATTGAACGATAAGATTGAAAATATTGGAGCACGAAGACTTTATACCGTAATTGAAAAAGTTCTTGAAGAAGTTTCTTTCCTTGCTCCTTCGGGATCAGCATGGTCGGTTTCTATTGATGAAAATTATGTCAAGAATAGACTTGACAAGGTGGTAGAGGATAAGAATTTACGTGAGTACATACTCTGACGGAGGAAAGTATGGAATTTTATGAGGAGTTGAATGAGGTAATAATAATAGAAGATTCTGATTCTGTCATAAATCTTTATATTCGGCTGTTATCAAACTTTATGAACCGCAAGGTCATGCCTAGGGTTATAAAGACTTTTCAGGAAGTAAATACGATACTTTCAGAAAGTTCTAAACTACTTAGAGAGAGAGTTTCTCTCATAATTGCCGAAGCAGAAATTGAAGATAGAGAGGTTTTGGATCAGCTTTCCATGATAAAGAAAACTCTTCCCAAGACCAAGGTTTATATCATAAGCAATAAGGTTAATATTGAAAGACTTAAAAAAGCATTAAAATCAGATCTAAGCGATTGGATTGAAAAGCCGATTACTCCAGATGAGTTTTATGAAATTGTTAATATGTCATTATTCCGTGGACAGACGTATGATTCCAAAGCTCGAGAACTTGATAATGAAATAAAAGAGTTTGATCCCGACAATGATCTTAAGTACTATACTTTGGAAAATATGATCAGTAAACTTATACTTGAGAACCCTTCAAGATTTGAAGGTCATTATCTTTTAGGAAAGCTTTATGAAAGAAGAGGTATAAAGACTCTGGCTCAAAAACATTATGATGCAGCACAGGCATTGAAAGATTAATTTGAGGTGTGTGATGAAAGAAGCTGTAAAATATATCATTATTATAGGTTGTGGGAGGTTAGGATCAGAACTTGCACTTGAACTTTCATTAAAGCACAGTGTAGTTGTTATAGATAAAAATGAAGAGTCTTTTGAAAGGCTTGCAAATCGTAATTTTACAGGCTTTACAATGCTTGTTGATATAAACGATATGGATGTGCTGAAGAAAATGAAGTTAGAGAAAGCAGATATGGTTTATGTTGTTACACCTGACGATAACCTTAACTTTATGCTGGCATACGGTATAAAAAAGATGATGCCACATATTAAAATTATGGCCAGGGCTAATGATCCCATGAAAAAAGAAATATTCATGCGCGAAGGTATGGAGATATTCTGTCCTATAGAAAATTCAGTCTCCGGACTGGTTAAGGATTTTTACGAGGATGATAAACAATGAGAAAGAAACTGTTTTATATATTCGAAGGTCAGACTTTGGCATATGCTTTAGCAAAGAAGCTGCTTTTAGTTGGTAATGAAGTATTTTATATTTCAAAGGACATTAAAAACATTGAAGTTATAGACGGTTTAAAAGCCTTTTTTCCATCGTTGGAGCTTATTCACCACGATCCTACTGATATAAACTGGGTACAGTCGCTTGATATGTCCAGTAATGTCGGAGCGGTAATAGTAATCTCTGAAGATGATGCACTTAACTTTGTAATAACATGGATGATTAGGCAGCTCTATGATGATGTAAGGGTTATTGTCCTTGTTAATCATCCAGAGAATGAGTTTATGTTCAAGGCATTACGTGTAAATACCCTTACTCCTATATCATGGATGCAAAAGCTTATTGAATCATTTCTGAACTATGACGATATTACAGCATATTTTAATCCATATATAGAAAAGCTTTCCATTTTGGAACTTATGATTACTAAGAACGATAGCGCCTGTAATAAAATGTTGAAAGATCTTAATATGCCTGGTAATTCTATCATAGGAGTAATTATAAAACAGGATGGAAGTATAGTTGTTCCAAAAGGTAATACTGTAGTACATGAAAATGATAAACTTCTGGTTCTGGCAGCTAAAGAACAAGTCTCTACAGTAAAAGACATTCTAAAATAGAAGGTGAAGTTGTGCCTGATTACATGTTTTATTTAAAAATGCGTTATAAGAGTGTTTTCAGTGCATTAGCCAAAGTAATGTTCATGCAGTCTATACTTATACTGATTGTAGGAGCTTTGGCTTTTGTTTTTTCACAAGGAAATCATTTTTTTCCGTTTTTTTATACATCACTTTTAAGTTTTTTGATAACAGTAATTTTTAAAGTATTATCACGTGGAAATAAAACTGAAAGTATGAATGTTCAGGATGCTATGCTTACGGTTTTTTTTATATGGACAATTTCAATATTAGTCTCTGCTATGCCTTTTTATTTTGGGAAAATTCTCGGGTTGACTCAATCAATTTTTGAATCTGCAAGTGGCTGGAGTACTACAGGACTTACTGTTATTGCAGATGTTGAATCAATTCCTAAAGTTTATCTTTTATGGAGAAGTATAATCCAGTATATAGGCGGTGCAGGATTTGCTTTAATCATGATTGTTGTGGCCGGTAACAGCGGTGCTGGTCTTTATCAGGCAGAAGGACGTACTGACAACCTTGTGCCCAATATCCGCGATTCAGCAAAACTGATTCTTGTGATATATCTTATCTGGGCCGTAGCCGGCATTACTGCACTCATGATCTTTGGTAAGCTTTCTTTTTTTGATGCCTTTAACCATGCACTTACAGCTCTAGCTACCGGAGGATTTTCGACTAAGAATTCCAGCATAGGCTATTTTAATAACGTTACGGCAGAGCTTATTATTATGATTCTTATGATTTCAGGCGCAACAGGATTTGGTGTTCATTATTCTCTTGTTCAGCTCATAAAGAATTATTTTAAAAGCAGGAAAGATTTAACCAATGGTAAAATAAACAGACTTGATTTTAAAGAGCGTATGAAAGCAGAACCGTTTCTTAAGAATCCTGAACCTAAAACAATGTTTTATACGCTTGTGATATCGATAATACTGTTAGTCGTTTTGTGTACGGTACATATTTATTCATTACCTCAGGCAGTAAGACATAGTGTTTTTACTGCGATATCAGCTCTTACTGGTACTGGATTTCAGACAGTTACGTTTGAAAAATGGAATACTCTAGGCTTATTTGTTATTACAATCCTAATGATATTTGGTGGAATGACCGATTCTACATCCGGAGGATTAAAAACTTTCAGAGTATATGTAATAATAAAAGTAATGATACTTCAGGTAAAAAATTATTTCCGTCCTCAGGGAACAGAACATCATATTGAAGTATACAAAGGTGTAGGAAAGAAAAAAATTGATCTGGGTGTATTCAAAGAAGTTATTGCAGTGGTATTTATGTATATAATTGTTTTTGTTACAGGTTCACTGATACTTGTCGGACATGGTTTCAGTCTTGAAGACTCTATGTTTGAATTTTCCTCTGCACTTTCGGCAGTCGGGCTTACAGTTGGTATTACTGCTCCTGACGCACCGTCATCAATTTTATGGACGCTGATTGGAGGAATGTACCTTGGAAGGTTTGAGTTTTTCCTTATCTTCTATGCTGTGATAAGGCTTATCAAAGATCTTATGCTGAAATTAAAAAATTAGCCTCTTAAGAGGCTAATTTTTTAATTTCTTTTAAGCATGCTGTTTATTTCAGGAAGTATATCAAACAGGGTAAATTTCTTTTCTCCCTTTGCTGTTTTTACACGGTTAAGGATGAGTATAGAAATTATTCTCAGTAGTATTTCCAGGAAAAATATAAACTGTATGCCAAAGAAAAGATGATCAAAAATTACAAAAGACTTTTTTTGAAGAAGGTTTCCAAGATTTCCCCCTATAAAAGAGGCTGCAATTGCACTGATACCACATATAAAAGCGTTAAGTGAAAAATACATCTCTGAAGGTTCTTTCGCAGATTCTAAAAGAAGGTTAAAATATCCCAGATTGATCGCTGCCCATGCAAACGAAGTAATAAAAGCATCTAGGAGAGTCATCATTATATAGTTATCTGGTGTCATTAAAAGAAAGATGAGAGGTCCTGTAAGAGAAAAAATTATACCTATTCTTATAGTATTCTTGTTTCCGAACTTATCAGAGAACTTTCCGTATAATATATAAAGAAACATCGATAAAAGGGCACTTATAGTTGATGCAAGTCCCAAAAAGGTATAATCTGCTTTAAGAATGGCAACCTGGTAATATGAAAAAAAAGGTTTGCAAAATTCAATAGAAAAATTCCAAAAAGAAGTGAATAAAAGGTATTTTCGAAAATCTTTATCTTTAAATGGTGTAAAAGGATTATCAATTTTATCTTTTTTTATTAGAGTGTCAGGTATACTATGTTTTGAAAGCAAGAAGACTGATGAGATAAAGAATATGAACATTAGTGTACTTACAATCAACAAACCCAGTTTGGTACTGTCGGTTTTCATTAGATAAGAGTATACCATTGTAAAAACAACTGTGATGATACTTGTAATATAATTTCTTAGACCAAAATACGAACCACGTACAGAATCAGGCACAATTTGCTTCATTGCGGATGTCCATACATTACCTGTAAAAGAACTGAAAATACTGAAAATCATCATTACAACAAAAAGAATATAAGAGTTTGTAAAATCAAATAGTATTGAAATAGGTATAAGAACTGTTGCTATTCTGGCAAAGAAAGCAGTTATGACAAGAAGCTCCTTTCTGTTTCTGAATATGCGGTAAAGATATGGAATAATAATTTGAATCATCGAAGCAGCAAGGGGCATTGTAGTCATTATCGAAAGCTGCAAAGGTGTTGCATTAAAGTATATTGAAAGTGTGGTAAATATAAAACCCTGTGTTCCTATATAAGCAGCATTGTATGTGGCGCCTTCAGCAATCGCATACTTCATTGTAGGACTCATATTCATTTTCTTTAAAAAATTCATATTATCTCTCCCAGAAAAAATATCGTTTATAGTATTAAACTATTCAAATGTAAATTAGTGATTAAGCCAAGAGAGACGTACTTTGCAGCAATATTATATGTAAAAAATTATAGTAAGGGTTCAAACCCCATATCAAACCAATAATTTTGCATTGATTGCCTGTAAAGACCATAGAGTGCATCCCTATGAGTTTTTTCCCATTTGGCAAGACTTAAAAGTATTTTTTTCAGGTCTTTATTGTCCGTATAGAAAGAAGCTTCTTCATAGAACTTCATAAAATCATCTTCGATGAGATATGCCATTCTTATTATTGCAATTTCCGAAGTGTCAAAGGATTCGTGGCCTTGTGGAGTAGTATATGAGAATTCGGAGTTTTTCCTTGAATTAAAAAAATTATCATCAGAGGATAGATCAGCTATTGCTGTGGAATTCTCTGAAATGTTTCCTATAAGCTTATTTATAAATTCTACATGTTCATCTTCCATTTCGGAAAGCTCTAAAAAAAGTTTTTTTACCGATTCATTCCGTATATCAGATACTTTTTGAAGATAGAAGTTTCTTCCTTCAAGTTCTCTTGATAGTGCATACTTTAAAACTCCTATAATTCCCTTTTCCATCTTATTCCCTCCCTGATCGTTAATAATAAATTATATCATTAATTAATAAAAATAAAAAAACGTCCACAAGGGACGTTAGAAAATATACTAGGGGCTCTACTCAGTAGTGTCAGAAAGATTATACTATATCCGAACTATTTTAAAAAGTGACAAAAGTCATATTTCTGTTCATTTCCAGCTTTGCATATACTTTTTCTGATCCTGAGAAAGTGAGTCTATTTTTATGCCCATGGATGCTAGTTTTATTGAAGCAAGCTTAATATCGATATCGTAAGGTATTGGTGAGACATTTTTTGGCATAGTAGAATGATTATTCAAGATATATTTGGCACCTTCAAGCTGTAATGCAAAAGACTGATCCATTATTTCTACCGGATGTCCGTCAGCATTAACAAGATTTACGAGTCTACCTTTTCCAAGAAGGAAAACCGAATGCCCGTTTTTCAGAACACACTCTTCCACTCCTGGACGGACTTCTGTGATACAATCCGATATCTTTTTCAAATCAGCTACCTTTACTTCAACGTCGAAATGTCCTGCATTGGCAAGAAGTGCACCATCTTTCATCTTTAGAAAATGCTTCTCGGTTATAATATCAATATTTCCTGTAGCTGTAACAAAGATATCTCCAAGCAAACAAGCTTCATCCATAGGCATTACTCTGAAACCATCCATAAGTGCTTCAATTGCTTTTATCTGATCAACTTCAGTTACTATTACGTTTGCTCCCAGACCCTTTGCACGCATAGCAATGCCTTTTCCGCACCATCCATAGCCTCCTATAACTACTGTTTTTCCTACAACTGTCAGATTAGTGCTTCTCATTATTCCATCCCAGGTTGATTGCCCGGTACCGTATCTATTATCAAAAAGATACTTCATGTATGAATCGTTTACCGCTATTACAGGAACAGGAAGCTTTCCGCATTTTTGCAAAGAATTATATCTTTTTACACCGGTAGTTGTTTCTTCGCAGATCCCCCATAAGTTATTAAGATCGGAAGAATAGTTCTCAAAAAAACGTACTCCCAGATCTGCGCCATCATCTATTATAATGTTTGGTTTTGCTGAAAGTACTCTGTCAATATTTTTCCAATAGACCGTTTCATCAAGTGTTTTTTCTGCAAACACATTTATGCCGTACTCCTTTAAAGCCATTACTACATCAGGCTGCGTAGTAAGAGGATTGCTCCCGGTAATAAAAACATTTGCACCAAGTTCCTTCATTATAATTGAAAGATAAGCCGTTTTGGCTTCAAGGTGTATTGCCATTGAAATATTTACATCTTTAAATGGTTGGCTGTCTTTGTATGAATCTCTCAAGAAGTTTACTATCTTCATGTGCTTTTCTACCCATTTAATCTTTTGCCTTCCAAGGATAACGTCCATCATGTACCTCCTGTAAATATACTGTTTTTTATCAATTCTGCCAGTAGCTGAAACCAACCATTAAAGGATATGGCCAAAAATCGAAGGAAAGTCCGGAGCTTCCCTTTTCATAGTCAGACATAACCGTGATACGTGGATTGACAGAAAAAGCGAGTCCAAAATCAGCAAGCGGCCTCCAAATACTTCTTATAGAGGTATCAGGAAAACCAGTCAAATAATAAGTTGCAGTAATATCAAGAGCAGGCGTTGGATACCAGTCATAACCGAAGTAATTTATTTTAAAGTTTTTTAGTGGGAAAAGTACCTCTCCTGAAGCACCCAGACCAAGATAAAAGGAACTATATGCTCCTAATGTCCAAAATCCGACGTCAAAACTTGGTCCTGCAACTACTATAGGAGAAGTCTGATCCATAATAGTTATGTTAAGATCGGTTCCCATCTTATAGTATCCGGAAGCTCCTGTATAAATACCCCAGAATGGCCATAGCAAAACATTTCCACCATAGTTTTTCCTATCGAAGCTAATGTCATTTGCACATACTGAAGACGCTAAAAGTAACAAAGCCGATAACATAACAAATAATTTTTTCATCCCTAAACACCTCCCATTATCTATAAACT
>ERZ795061.4553-NODE-4553-length-11652-cov-8.202121_pt1 | contig 11652 bp, 10 predicted proteins | sample MGYA00375145_ERZ795061 | MGnify/ENA primary metagenome ERZ795061 (study PRJEB30190, sample SAMN05720144) | anaerobic digester metagenome | isolation source: active sludge of municipal wastewater-treating anaerobic digesters | place: USA | collected 2014-12-22 ... | reverse complement strand
TTTAAGAATTTGTAATTTGTGCGGATGCTTTATGGATATAAAAACAAAATCCGCCGACAATTCAGGATGTTATGCAAATAAATGGTAAGTTGTTTATTCTTTTTATTTAATGAATAAATAGAAAAAAGAGTAGTGTAATGGCAGATTGTACTGATCCAAAAGAACAACAATTAAGTGGAGCATTTCCTGGATCCCAGGGTCAAAATGTTGGGGGGCTTCAAGTAAATCTTTCCGAGGATGCCTTAAGTATTTTTAATCCAAATCTGGCTCTTGCATCAGCTCAAACATATAATACTTTAAATAGTGTTGCAAATCAAATATTTGGAATTGATGCTAGATGGTTCCGTGCTGTTCCTCAGCAAAGATCGAAAGATGTTATTTTTCAAGAATACACTTTATCCTGTGTTGAAGATACACCAATCTGCTTAAAAGTTGTTGTGGGTCCAAATGGTTTTCCCGATAGTAAATATCAAATGGATTTAATGGGATTACAATATGAATTACCTACGCAAATTGAAATTGATAAAAAATATTGGGAAACTACTGTCGGATTTGGAACAGCCCCTCAAAAAAAGGACATCGTTTATCTTCCTCTTCCAAATAAATTATATCAAGTAGAATCATCTTTTCTAAAAAGAGGATTCATGGAACAGGAAACTACATGGGTAGTTAACTTAAGAAAATATCAGCCGGAGGCTTCAAGAAGAGAAGGGGAAGCTCTTAAGGAAACTATCGATAAGTATACTGTTGGAGAACAAGAATTATTTGGAGAAGCCATTCAGGATAATATTGAAAAACTTACAGATAAGAAGCAAACATCTGCATTTAATTCAACATCTCAGGATATTTATAAAACACTCGATTCTAGTTTAAGAACAGTTAATTATAATTTAGAGATTCACGGAGTTATTGTTGCTCAATCATTATATGAAATGAAAAGTTCTGCTTTTTTCAATGCAGTAAGATATAATGCTTCGGATCATATTACAACTACTTCTGATAGAGCTCTTACTTCATGGGTAATGCCTAAGAATTTTGCAGTTAAAGAATACGATGTTGAATCCATAAATCCAAATATAGGAATAAATTATCCAGCTAATTATATTATCAAACTATCGCCATCCCCAAGATCATTTAATGAGGGGGATACTTTTGTTATATCCAGGCCAGGAGCTTTAAATTTTTATGCTAAAATAATATATGTTGGTGTTGGAGAATACTATTGTAAAATTGATGAAGATGTTGAAAAATATTTAATATCACTAACTTCTGGATGGAGAACTATGAAGAATTATAAGGTTAGAGTACAAGAACCTATAAATCTTATAGATGGTATAAATGAAACAAATTATGGGTTTAAAGCCAGCATTATTGCAAACCAATATATTAAAATTCTCTATGGTTCTCAGGAAAAAGTTATTCCAATAAATACAAGGTTATTAGATAATTCATGGTATGGAATTGTTATCAATTTGGGAAATACATGGGGTCAATACAATGCTTATGTATGGAAACCTAATACTACAGGATCCGGTGATAAGCTTACAAAGGTTTTCTATAATACAGTTTCCTTGAACCCTGAAGAAGTTATTATAAATCAATATATTCTTGATAGATCCGATTCTTTAATGACGAATATCCGATTATTCAGGACAACTATTGAGGAGGAAAAACAATCATTAGAATTATTATCATACTTCTCAAAAGATGCAGACCAAGCTATTTTATTAGACAACTGTGATCTAAAATATACTGCACCTTATATAAGTCGTCAGAGATGACCCTTTTATATCTCCGTATATTTCAAAACAAAAGACGGATATATAAAATAAAAATATATGTCAGAAAAGACGTTTAATTTTGTTTATATTACAACTAATTTAATTAACGGAAAACAATATATCGGGGATCATTCTACTAATAATTTAGATGACCATTATTTGGGGGGAGGTGTTTATTTAAATAGATCCATAAAAAAATATGGTAAAGAAAATTTTAAAAGAGAAATATTAGAACAATTTGGTACAAAGAAAGAAGCCTTTGATGCACAAAAAAAATACATAGATTTATATAATACTTTAAAACCCAAAGGATATAATATTAGTCCTGCTGGCGGACATCAATGCAAAGATAGCATTTCTGATGAGACCAAAATAAAAATAAAAAAAAATACTAAAATTGCATTATCTAAAAAAGAAATAATTTTTTCTGAAAAGCACAAAGAAAATTTAAAAAAAGCATTAACTGGTCGAAAATTATCTCCAGAACATAAGAAAAAATGTCAAAAAGCAAATTTAGGGAAGAAACAATCGAAAGAATCCGGACAAAAAAAATGGGAAACCAGAAGATTAAATGGAAAGGGTAAATTAACAGAAGAACATAAAAATAAAATAGGGGATGCTCAAAGAGGAGAAAAAAATCACATGTTTGGAAAAATCCCATGGAATAAAGGTTTAAAAATGAATGAGGACTTTATTGAAAAAAATAGAATTTCTCATATTGGTAAAAATTTAGGGAAAAAATATAAAAAATAAGATATGAATGCTCGTGATGAAGCTGATGAATTACAAAAAATGATAGATGCTGCTGACGGAAAGCTTGATAAAAATTTACCAAAGCTTGACGCACCGGAGCTTGCTATGGAACCTACATTTGAACTCGATTTTGACGTATTACAAAAAGAATGCGATTCAAAAGCTAAAAAAATGATTAAGAATGCTACGGGATTTATGCTTTCGGATGAAATCATAAAACAAAATCCATATCTTAAAAATAAAATGCAAGTTGATATTCTTTCCCTTTCTGGTATGCTTTATCAATTAAAGGTAAATGAAACTATGCAAAAGACCCTCATGGAGGAAGTACGTAGTGGGGCCGCACACCCACGCATGTTTGAGGTCTTTGGTCAACTTAGCAAGACCATCGGGGACTTAAATAAGCAACTCCTACAAACCGTAGAAGCCATAAAAGCAACCTATAAGGATATTCGATTTGATGTACAAGAAAAACAGAATGAGTTAAGAGCAATTGGACCTGGTCAAAATGGAATGGTTAGGAATGATAAAGGTCTTGTAGCTCTTGGAACAAAAGAATTAATTAATGAAACAAAAAGATTAAAAGCTGCTCAAAATGACCAGGTTGTCATTATAAAAGGAGATCAAAATGTTCAAGATATTGAAGAGATAAAAACGGAATAAGGTATATATGTTAAAGATCCGTTAAAAATGGCACAAAATATTGTATGGAACACTGAAATAGTCAATGAAGCTCTTGAAAAACTTAGGTATGGAGCGGATGTTAATCTAGACTGTTTTCATCAAAGAGATCCAGAATTAAAAGCTGATAATATTCTTTTTCAATTAACTCACGAAGAAGAACAAGAATTTATAAAATGTTCTCAAGATATAGAATATTTTGTAGAAAAATATTGTCGATTCTTAACTGACTACGGAAGGCAGACGGTTACTTTAAGGGATTTTCAAAGAGATATTTTAAATACAGTAGGGGAAGAGGTTTGGATAAATGACTTGGAGGATTTTGGCCCTAAAGTTCGAAACTATATTTTGATGGCATCTCGCCAGACAGGAAAAACCACAACAATTTCTGCTTTCTTTGCTTGGTATCTTTGCTTTCATACAGATAGAAACTTACTTATTCTTGCTAACAAACAGGCTACAACTACAGAAATTGTAGCAAAGGTTGTTGATGTTTTCAGGGGTCTTCCATTCTTTCTTAAACCAGGTATAAAACAAATTGCAGTTTTAGGTTTGAAACTTGATAATGGATGTATGCTAACATCTCAGGCAACAACCAGTACAGCAGCTATCGGTTTTACAATTCACGTATTATACATCGATGAGTTTGCTCACATTAATCAAAAATTAGCTCGATCCTTCTGGAGATCTGTTTATCCTACGCTTTCATCCTCTCGTGTATCTCAGTGTATTATTTCTTCTACCCCCGATGGAATGGATAATTTATTCTTTGAAATATGGGATAAAGCCAACAAGGGTCTAAATAGTTTTATTTATAAAAGGGTAGACTGGTGGGAGGTTCCCGGCAGAGATGATGAATGGGCCGAAAAGGAAAGAGCTAACTTTACCCCGGAGGCATTTGCTCAGGAATATGAACTTTCATTTGATAGCAAAAGTAATATTCTTTTATCGGGGAGCGATTTAGCTTGGCTAAAGAAAATTCAAAAGAAATATAAATTCCATGAATTAGAAAAGTCCTCTTTGGACGAAATACTTTATCGAGATAATCTTTTGTGGCATCCGGATTTTGATCCTAATGATGATTTTCCTTTAAATATGTATAGATTTATTTTATCCAATGATATTGCAGAAGGAAAAGATGAAGAAGAGAAAAAAGATAACGACTATAATATTACAACTATTTGGCAAGTGGAACCTAAATCTATAGCTAAATTAAGAAAATTAAGAAAAGATGAAAGAACAATAAAAAATCTTTTCAGAATAAGACAAGTTGGTATATTCCGAGATAATATTGGCGATGAAGAAGTTATGGCAAAAGTCAATAATGCTTTAGCTTTTGATCAGTTTAATCCCGAATCAGTTAAATGGGTTACCGAAATGAACTTTAATGGAAAAGCTTTTTTAAATAAAATTGCCGAGCACGAAGATTATTTTGAAGGAATGGTAATGCACTCCTATCATACTGCTCCAGTTCCGGGAGAAAAACCACCAAGAAAAAAAGCAGGATTTAAACAAAAACAAGATAAAGATTATTTTTGCAAATTAGGAAAAAGATTAATATCTCAAAAAACTATTTTGCCTAGCGAAAAATCAACAATTAGCGAGTTTGGGTCTTTTGGAAAAACAAAAACAGGATATAAAGGCATTGCTAAACATGACGATGCTGTTATGACGGTTTTAAATCTTTCTCGTTTTTATGAAGAGCCAGAATATGAAGATTGGCTTTATGATTTTTTGGAAGATATGCCGGATTCTTTAATTAAAAGATATATGCTAGCTATTCTTGAAGAACCAGATGATAGTCAGGATTTAAATGATAATGCTTTTTCAGCATTTTATGAAAACCCAGATGCCATTACAGCTGAACAAGAAGAATTAAGAAAAATATGGTTGCAAGGCGAAAAAAACAAAGCATCTAATTATGGCGGGCTCCCTTGGAAAAGCGGGGGATCGTCATGGTGAAAAAGTTAAAACGGGGTTTTTCATTCTATGATATATAAATAAAAGACATTATTTGAAAAGTCAGAAAGTAGATTTTCCTTAAATTTTTGACGAATAAATAATAAAAATAAATGAAATAATATGGCAAAACTTTCTTTAGATCTATCCCAATTTAAAGCTGCTGGTGTTTATACAGTCGAAGTAGATCAGTCTGAAAGAATTACAGTTTCTACTCAGTCATTAAGATTGGTAGTTGGATTCTCAAAAGTAGGTCCATTTAACGCTCCTACATTCATTCGTTCTACAAGAGATCGCTACAGATTTTTTGGAGATATAGACAAAAAGTTAGAGAAAAAAGGATCTTTCTTTCAGAGATCAATTGATACTTGCTTACTTCAAGCACCTGTATTTGCTATGAACCTTCTTAACGTTGGGGATTCTTCAACGGAGATTTGCGGTTTTGCTTCTCTATCATTAGATTCATCTACTGCAAATAAGGGAATCTATACTGACAAATATATAAATTTCTTCAACCGAGAAAGATTCTGGAAAGCTGATCCTGATTATCTATTAGGAGTTGCTGGAAATAAAGAAGGAGTTAATAGCATTGAAAGTACTTCTCTATTACAGGTATCGAATGTTGGAACAAAAACTCTTTCATTTATTGTAAGAAAAGCCGTAGGAATTCAGGGATATAGTGTCATGGCAAAGGATTGGTATGGTTCAACCACTGCTATTCCTTATGAATGGATACGTCCTTATGATCTAATGAAGGATTATTTTATCCAAGTTATAGCTATTGAAGGAGACTGGACAAATTATACTAACCTATCTTCTGATCCGTTCTTCTCAGCTTATTTTAATACAAAAGGAGTTATTCCTGCAAAATTAAATGAATTTATTAATCTTCCACAAGTTAGCTTAGTTGGTTCTTGGATTGGAACATTTATCCCAGATTTTAGAGATCAAACCGGAGCAAATCAGAATATTGAAGATATTGTTAATGCTTCAACTCCTTTAACGGGTGTTATGGTTAATGTTAATCAGGATGCTCTTGATCAACTTATCTGGGATGAAGAATCGGGACAATGGGAAATGGGAGATGGTTCAGATATATTAGCCGCAGGACATTTAGTAGATTTAGTTGGTCACGGTTTTATTGACCAAGGAATAAACAAAGTTGAGGTTAGTTATGATGCTTTTATATCTCCTGCAATTTGGGAAGCATCCGTTTGGTATACCGATGCTTCTGCAACTATTCCAATTGATGTTTCTGTTTTAATATCTCCAGCAGTTCATACCATTTCAACTGGAACCACTCAAGATGTTTCTATTTTTATATCTGATGCAGTTTATACAGATGTATCATTATTTAGCGCCCCAAATGCTTCTTCCAATGTAAGAGTTTTTGTATCTCCTGCAATTTGGGAACCTTCAACATTAACTGGAGTTGATGGTGTTAGTATACAATCTAATTTTTTAAGTTATGATGTTAGTGTATTAAATGAAGTTATCCATAATACTTTAACAATCACTACTTATCAAGAAGGAACAACCACAGGGAAAAAATTCTATCTTGATAATATGTCAGATGCTAATAAAATTAGTATTGGTACTTTAGTTAAAAAAGATGAAGCATTAGCTGAAAATGGTATTCCCGGAGTTACTTATGTAATTTCTAAAATATTTACAGATGATATTTCTACTTATGGTTCTCCTACTGGAGTTTACGTTCTACAAACAGCAGAACCTATCGATGGTGGTGCAGGAGCAACTACGATAACCACTCAGATGCCAATCGACGATGCATCTGTAGCTACATGTTATAAATTCCTTGCTCTTGCTGGTCTTAAACTTACTTCCAACCATCTTCCAGGTTATAATACAACTGGAACTCCAAATGCAGAAGAAGGAGTTGAGAAGATTTACTCAATGCTTGAGGATGAAGGAATTATCAGAGGATTAGTTAATCCAGATATGATCAACTTCAGATATGTTGTTGACACAATGGCTTATGGTCTTAGACCTAATTTGGGAGGTAAAGTTTATCTTTCCAGACTTGCTAAGAAGAGAGGTAAAACTACTGCTATTATTAGTGCTCCTTCAATGACTCAATTTTCAACAAGTCAGGATCCTTACTTCTGCGACGTATTCGTTAGCGGAGTTGATCCAAAACCAATTTTCAGTACGGAGTACATTCCAGTAGGAGGTAACCCTGATATGCCAAGAAGCTTCAGATTTACTCTTCCTGATGAAGACAATGGATCAAAGTTCACCGGTGTATTCGGACCATTCTTAAAATATACTGAGAATGATAAAGTTATTCTCGTTCCACCAGCTGCTGATATTTCAAACAGCTTTGTAAGGAAATTCTTAGGAGGAGATCCATACGCTATTGTAGCTAATAAAAATGGTATCATTTCTAATCCTAATCTTGCAGGTGTAGAATATATGCTCGACAAAGAAGATAGAAGCTACCTAGAACCATTTGGATATAACTCAATTATTGAGAGAACATCAACAGGTGAAGTTCTTATCTATGCAAATAGAACGGCTTATCAGACTGTAAAGAGCGATTTCAACTACTTACATGTGAGAGAGCTTCTTAACACAATTGAACTACAGGTTGAAGAAGTCCTTAAGAATTACGTATTCGATTTTAATAACCCAGTAACTCGTCTTACTATCATAAATGCAGTAACTCCTATTCTTGAATCAATGAAAGATGCAGGAGCTCTTATTAATTACCAGATCACGATGGATGAATCAAACAACACACCAGATGTCGTTGATGAAGGTCTTGCAATTATCGATATTGGCGTATGGGTTACTAAAGGAATGGAAAAAATTATTCAGAGAATTACAGTATACAAAACTGGCGGCGTAAGCACAGGCAGCAATAGTACACTTTAATAGAGAATAAATAAAATAAAAGTAACGCGATATGGCTGAAAATTTCAAAAGTCAAGGAACATTCGGAATGCCTCACTGGAGAAGTTCTAGAGCAGCACAAGAACTCTATGAACCGCTATATTTGAACTTATTTACAGTTCAGATCTCCCTTCCAGTTGGTGTTGGCTCTACAGAAGAGAATACGAATCTTCTACTTGAAAATATTATAAGTATAGGTGGATTGGAATCCAATTCATTCCCAACAACTCCTGTTTCTCAGCAGTATAAATGGGCAACCAGGAGATTTGCTGGAGCTAAGCCTGACAAGACTACGATGGACGTTGCTCTCTCTTTTGAAGTGAACTTAAATCGTACTCCAAGTGCTTATGTTCTTAAAACCCTCAGAAAATGGAATGACTTAGTTTATGATCCTTTAACCGGAAGAACTGGTATCAAAGCTGATTATGTAGCTCCTTGGGCATTAATTACCCTTTATGATAGAGCTAATAATCCTTATTGGCAGTGGAAACTTTACAATGTATTCCCAATAACTCCTCTCAATGTGCCTGAAATAAATTACATGAGCGAGGAAATTTATAGGATCGAAGGTTATACACTTGCTTGCGATTCATGGGATGAAACAATAGTTTAATATAAATCTAAAGATTATGGCAGTAGTAAAACTAGTAGCTGAAAGCCTTGAAGAACTTTCTGAAAGACTTAAAGGAAAACAACATAAAATAGATGCCGATGAAAATAAAAAAATCACCGGTAATGATTTTAAAATTCTAAGAGGCGAAAAGAAACCCCCTAAAAGAGTAACAGATAAGAAAAAGAAATAACATGAAAAAACTTATTTGCGAAAATCTCGAAGAGCTAAATGAATTAAAGGCTGGGGTACCTTCATGGCCAGAAGACGATGAAAGAGTTCCGCCAGAAATTCGGGATGTTATGTATCAAGCTGGGAAAGAAAACTTTGAGAAAGAAGGTGTTGAAAAAAATGAGAATGAATTTGGGGTTGAAGAGGAACTAATGGATTATTTTTTAGAATTAATTACAGATACAAAGAATTATACTGATTTGGATCGAGCTTCAATCGAAAGAATTTTTAAAAAAGCAATGGATATTACATATCAAGAGGGTTAAAACCCTCTTTTTTTGTTTAAAACTATCAGGTTTTTTGGTGTATAATAATATATAGATAAATCGTATAAAATTCTATAACTATGCCAGAAATTAATGAAGAAAAATTAAAAGAATTTGTTGAACAAAAAGAAGGACAAGTAGGTCCTCCAATAAGTCCTATCCCAGGCGGAATTACTCCAATTCCGATGGCTCAATCAAGAGACCCTCAAAATGAATTAGGATGGGAAAGACTAAAGATAACCGATCTTCCTACTCAGGGATTATTTTATCCAGAAGGAGCAGAAGTAGTTATTCGCTCGGCAACAGCCTCAGAAATAAGACACTGGTCAACTCTAAATGAAGATGATCTCTTCCTTTTAGATGACATGCTTAATTATGTTCTCGAAAGATGTTGCAATATTAAATATCCTAACAATGCTTTTGCATCATGGAGAGATCTAAAAGAAGTAGATCGTTTTTATGTTATTCTTGCTATTCGAGAAAGAACCTTTGTAAAGGGGGAAAATAAACTCCAAGTAAAAGTTTCTGAAACAGCAAAAATTGATGTTGTAAAAGATATGGTTAATTATATCACATTTGATGATAGAATTATGAAATATTATTCTCCCGAAGAAAGATGTATCCTCTTAACATTTAAAAATGGAAAAAAACTAAGAGTTCATCTCCCAGCTACAGGAGTTACAAACTGGTTGAAACAATATATTAATAGAAAAAGACAAGCAGGGGAACCATTTGATGAGGACTTTATAAGTTTTGCTCCGTTTATCATTGGGGATTGGAGAGGATTAAATGATGCATCTTACGAGAGATATGTTATGGAGTCTAATAACTGGTCTGCAGTAGAAATTTCTTTATTGACTGAGGTTAAAAAGATATTTGCAGAAGCTATTAATCCGGTTCTTAAATATAAAGATGAAAATGGAGGAGAGCGGGTTATCCCGCTAAACTTTCAGGGCGGGATTAAATCTATTTTCCTTATTTCAGATCCGTTTTCACAGTTGGCTTAAGATCGAGTTTATCTTTGCGAATAGATTTCATATTCCTCCTGTGGATCTTTTGCCTATGGAGTTTTATGAAATTGAGTATCTTCTTCAGGAATTAGAAGAATTTAATAAAGAGGAGGAAAGAAGATATAAAAAGGACGAGATGGAAGCTAAAAAACAAGCCCAAATTAAACAGCCGAAATCCGATAGTAGAAAAGCTGATTATGGGGGATTTAAGGTTCCAAAAATCAATTTACCGAATATACCTAAACCTAGATTTTAAAGGTGCTCACTTCGAGCACCTTTTTTATTTGGTGGAGATATATAAATAAAATCTAGTTATAAATGCTACAGGCCAACGAACTATTATACGGGATTCTTAAAACCCTTGGAAAAATTGAAGCAAACACTAGGGGTAAAGGATCACCTGGTCCTGCAGCTGGGGGAGTAGGAGGAGAAGTAAAAGATAAAATTGGAGCTCTATCGAATTTAGGACCTGCTCTTTTATCATTTGGAAAGGTCAAACCAAAATCTATAAAAGCTTTCTTTAGATTTATGGAGCAATTTGTTGCTATAGGAAATAAAACTAAAAATAGCGGAAAAGGCTTAAAAAATGTAGCAGATTCTCTAAGTATACTCGGTCGAAGTTTACCCGAATTAGCCGAAGGCATGGATTCTTTAGGGAAAATAAAACAGCGACAAGTCTCTATGGCTTTAGGCACCCTACAGAGCTTATACGAATTCATGGAGGAGAAAGGGGAGACGAGAAGTACTCGAAAAGTAGATAGAGCTGTAAAAACATTTGAGAAAATTGCTAAAACACTAAAAGATATAGCTAAACCTATTAAAGATATTTCCCTTAGTTTTGCTTATCTCGGATTAGGAATACTTGCATTTGCAGGATCGCTGTTGTTAACTTCAATGATTTTAAGATTATCCAAACCTACAGATGTTCTTATGTTTTTAGGAGTTACTGTTCTAGGTCTTCTTGTAATGTTTGGAATGCTTGCTTTAGCAAATCGTTTCGTCAAGACAGGAACCAAAACTATCGCAGAAATGGGATTGGGAATGGTAGCATTAAGTTTAGGAATCATTTCTTTTGCATTAACCCTTCATTTTTTACCAAAAATACTCGGAAGTGAATCTGGAGGAAGTATTGTTAAAAGCCTTCTCATAATGGTTGGTATCGTTGCAGCAATGGCTCTAATGTTTACAATCCTTAGTTTTATGGAACCTGTAACTAAAAAAGGATTCATATCAATACTCTGGATGACAGCGGGTCTAGCAGTCTTAAGCTTAGCAATATTAGGAATGGCAGAAGTTGCTAAACTATTATCTCAAGGGGGATTAAGTGCTGTAGGAAAATCTAAAGAAGAAAAAGATGAAGGAAAAAGGGCTATAATAGGTGGTCTTGGGATGATGGGATTTATCATATTATCTGCTATATATTTATTTGAAATATTAGGAATTCCGGG
>ERZ795061.4534-NODE-4534-length-11682-cov-10.220693_pt1 | contig 11682 bp, 12 predicted proteins | sample MGYA00375145_ERZ795061 | MGnify/ENA primary metagenome ERZ795061 (study PRJEB30190, sample SAMN05720144) | anaerobic digester metagenome | isolation source: active sludge of municipal wastewater-treating anaerobic digesters | place: USA | collected 2014-12-22 ... | reverse complement strand
ATGCTCCGGATATTGCCGCCGGACATACTGAGTCTGGCGAGTTTGGCATGATCGAGCTGCTCCACCGGCGTGGCAGCGGGAAAGATGCGTCGCCAGATGAGTTCGCGCTGTTGCTGATCGGGAAAAGGAAACTGCACCACGAAACTGAGACGGCGAGAGAACGCGACATCGAGCGCCGCCTTCATATTGGTCGTCAAAATCGCCAGTCCGCGGTAGGCCTCCATCCGCTGCAAGAGATAACTCACCTCGATATTCGCGTACCGATCATGGCTGTCGCGCACCTCGCTGCGTTTCCCGAACAGTGCATCGGCTTCGTCGAAGAGCAGCATGGCCCCGCTGGTCTCCGCCGCGTCGAACACGCGCCGCAGGTTACGCTCTGTCTCGCCGATGTATTTACTCACGACCCCGGAGAGATCGATGCGGTACAGATCGAGATGCAGTTCGTTCGCCAGAACTTCCGCCGCCATGGTTTTGCCCGTGCCGCTTTCCCCCGCAAACAGAGCACTGATGCCAAGGCCGCGCACCCCCTTCCCGGCAAAGCCCCACTGTTGATAGACGAGCAACCGGTGCTTCGCATGAGCAGCGATCTGCCGCAAGGTACGCTGCTGCGTGTCCGGTAACACCAGGTCGTTCCACCCCGAGACTGGGTCCAAGCGCTGCGCCAGATCGTCCAGCCGGGAACGGCTCACACTGCGACAGGCGTTCCACAACATACTGTCCGCCTGACCACCGGCGACAGCCACATCCCCCAGGCCGGCGCCGGCCGTCAGGATCGCTCTCGCACTCAAGGAGAACTGGGAGGCCACACCGTCGAGCGTTCCGTTCATGTGTGCCGTGGCCGAACCCAGCACCTGCTGCCACAATTGCTTCTGCTCGGTAGCGTCCGGCTTGTTGACCACAAATCGGATGGTGGCCCATTTGCACGAGGGCACGTCGCGGCCGGCGATGAACAATGGATTGTTGCCGCGCTCCGCGAGATGGGTGACCGCCTTCGACGGCATGCCGTCATGGCAATGGATCAGGAGAATCGCGCCCAGCAAAGCCGCTTCCCGTTGCCACAAGATCGCGAAGGCCTCAGCCTCAGCGGAATGGGCGGGTAAATCCTCGCTCTGCACCGCGTACAGCTGCACGTGCAACTGGGCGGCCACGGCCGCGGCTACGTCGGCCTGCCCGTCAATATCGTCACCTGACAGCAGGACCACAGGATAGGACGAGGACTGTTCCCGCAACCGCGCCGTCAGGGACTCGCACATGTGCCGATGATTCGCCGCCATGACCTGCGGGGCCGGCACGAGGCTGAGCAGCGGCTGCAGGCGCGGATCGAGATAGTTGACGCCGGCCAGGTAATGCAGCACCCGTTCGTCGATGCGCAATCTTCCGTTCACCAGCCCGGCACTGTCATCGACTTCCAGCAACCGCCACCGCCGCAACGGCGCCATCGCCGCCAACGCGCTCCAGTGCGAATGGTCCAGCGCCGCCAAGGCCAGGCCGAACGTAGCCTGCGGTCGCGACACCTGCGATTGGCCTAAGGCTGCTGCGCACATACGCCCAAGCTCCGCGTCCATTTCCACTCCGGCCACCAGGAGTAAGACGTCGCGCTCGAAGGGGCTCAACCCGAACAACTCGGTCAGGGTATCAATGGCCGCCGAGGCAGGAAGCGCCGCCTGAGCCACCTCCACGCGCGCTGCAACGATTTGCTCATCATGTTCAGCACCCAGCCGCAGTTTCAGACGGGAAAACTCGGCCACCAGATAGGCTTGATTGGCATCACACCATGCGGCGGATGTTGCGGCGGTCTTCATGTGATCGTCACCCGATAATTGTAAAACGCCGGTGGAACGGCCGACCGATCGATGATCGGACTGTCGATACCATCCACTCGCAACCGGAGGAGGAACTCTCCGATCGGGGCGTCAGGAACGTCCACGGTCAGCGTGCCCGTTGCCACCGTGATCGGTCCGACCGTGACTTCCCGCGTGCCCAACAGCAGCGAGACCGACTGCCCCGAGTGAATTTGCGGCTGCACCGAAAGCGCGATCGTGGCCACTCCGCTGCCGTCCCGTGCGACCGCGATCGGCAACGCCGTCGTGATCTCCGGAGCAATCACTAATGCCAGGGCATTGCTGGTGCGTGGCATGGATTCACCCGGACGAATGACCTGCAGCGCCAGTTGATACAACCCTGCCGGCACGGTCGGCACCGTAAACGTGGTCTTGATACTGCTTCCTCCCCCTGCCGCCGGCACCGCCTGCCTGATCTCAAAACGGCTGTTCGAGAGAAGGATTGTTGGATTGGCGCCATCGAGGTGATGCCCCGTAAGTTCGACGGTCGCACCGACCGTCGCAGCCGGCTGTCCGTTGGTCGCAGCCGCAGCCTGAATGGTGGGGAAGGGCGGAAGGAGATCCGCCTGCACCACCACGCCCCGCTCCAGGTGGGTGACCGGGTCAACAGGCCCGCGGGTCAGCACAGGCAACGTCGGCCTCGTCGGCTTTGTGGACTCAATCAGCACAACTGTTGCGACATAGGCTGCCGAGGGCCGGTAATGAGACTGCACGGCGGTCCAGAGCTTCGACATTTCTTCGCTGCTCAGAGGGTCCGGCACCAACTTGATCTGCTCTACCTGATCGGCCAGCCCGCACTCAGCCAAGGCCCTAAGTGCCGGCGGCAAAGTGGTATCAACCGACGGCGAGGGTGTCAGCGCCGCCGTAATGGCTTTGCGATCCAGCACCGGGACTTCATGCAGCAATTGCATCGCGTACCCGAGCAAAATTTCACTCCCCAATTCTTCTGCGCTATACGCACTCAGCAGGTAATGCAGATCCAGAGCCAGCGGCGGATTGCTGAGGCGCTGCGTGCCCGATCCGTCGCGAGAGGGCAACGCGTGATTGCGCCAGCCGGTATTGAACGTGACTTGATGGAGAAAGAGATTCAACTGGGTGCTTTCGGTGCCGTTGGCCGGCACCACGCGATCCGGAGGCAGCGCACTCACCGTGACCGTACTGCCGAGCAGCCCGCTGACATTGTGATTGATCAATCCGTCATTGAGCAGATCACGCAGCACCGCAGTCACTCCGGCGATAGCCAATGCGCTGCTCACGGTCGTCCCCCCTGGCGACGCGTCAAATAATCTTCCAGCGACATTGCCGGCCGGCGAGACCCGGGCTTCCGCTTCTGGTCGGGCGCCCCTGAAACCGCCGTCACTTCAATGCGTCCGATGGTGACCTCTACGGGAGGTTCGGTCGAAGCCGCGTTGATGTGCTGCGTCTTTCGACCCGTGCCTAACTCAGACGCCAGCGAAGGCGGGGCTGCAACGGAGGAACGGGGCATAGCTTGACGAGTCTCCACCAGCCGCGGCGGCGATTCGATACGGGCCGTAGGAAGCGGCGGCGCGGAGCCGAGGTGACCTGCGATGTTCTGGTGGGTCGTCCCCATCTGACGACTCGGTTCCGGGGTGCGAATCGTGACCGAACTCACCTGCGGTGGTGCGGGCGTCTCATGGGTCGGCTGAGGAACGACTGCCGGGGCATTCCCCCCCAACCGCGCAGGCGATGATTCGGCTTGGCGCGAACCCGGCGTAGCGCGCGGGGTCGGCCGTGAAACAGAAGCCGGCGCTCGCCGCTCCCGTTGACGAGTCCGCGTCAGGAGCTCGCCTTCGTGATCGCCCTGGCGGATGGATGCCGCTGGCGCTTCGCTTGCGCCAGCCTGCGGCAACGACGAATCGAGCACCGGAAAATCGGATGGCTCTGTCCGACTCCCTGTCGGTGCGAACATCGATGGAGTTCGTGGCTGCACCATTGCCAGCGCCCCGGTCTGTCGCTCGACCAGTCTGGTCACAAAATCACTCATGAGAGGGCCATCTCCACATACAAGCCACGACGCTGATGGCTCAATCCAAGAACTTCTTTCTCCGTCCATCCGTAGGTGCGGGCCAAGAGGTCGACTTCCTGGACGAGTCGCCGGCTGCGGGTATGCAGTTCATTCCAAAAGAACGTTACGATATCGAACAGCGCCTGCCACTGCTGCCCGCACAACTCGCATCGCAAATCGATGAGCACCTCGGCCAGCGGATCCAGTTCGCCCAATCGTCCGGCAAGGTCAACTCCATCCGGTCCCGTCCACACCGTCGCCGCACTATCTTCAGTTTCTCCACGGATGCATCGGGACAGGATGATCTGTCGCGCCTGTTCCGGATCGGCAGCGGTGATCGCCAGTGCCAGGTCTCGACTGGTCGGCCTGCGCAACTCCCAAGAACAGCCGCCCAGCTCTACCGTCGTCCACGTCTCGGCAGAGCCGGCTCCCGATGACAACAACGCGTCGCACGAGAGTTCGAATTCGAGGCCGTTGCGGCAAGCCGGGCATTCCGCATAGGCCTCGATGCGGTCGCCGATGGTCTGCCGACGAAGCGCTAACACCCTCGCATCTCGCTCCCCGACCGGCCATTCACACATCGACTCGAACGACTGCTCGGGATAGGCATACCGCAGCAGGAGCAAGGCTTGATCGATGGGATGACGGCCTGTCCCCTGTTCCCACAGGTCCAACAAGGCAGCGGACGACAAACCCTGAACGGATTCCTGCATCATGCTTATGGTTCCGTAAAGGTGGGCTCAGACGGTTCCACGACTTCGTAGTCGCGCTCCCAGCCTTCGTTCTCGAGCTTGAGCGTCTGGATCGCCACCGCGTTGGCATTGGCGTCAAGATCCGGCTGCGCTTGATACTCCGAGACCCAGCAACGGAAGACCTTATAGGCGATCGCCAATTGTCCGGCTTCGTTGTACAGCTCGATGATGATGTCTTTGCGGAAATCCTTCAGGGATACTTCCGCGCCCAACCCGGAACCGAAATTCCAGACCTTGTTGGCCCATTGTTCGAAGGCCGTATCATGTGTGACACCGCGTTCGAGCGTAATAGCCTCGAACTTGGTGCGTCCCGGCGACTTGCGGCTACTGCTGGGGTCGCCGCCTTCACGATGCTCGACCACTTCGGTGGATCGCTTGAGGGAACCGACCTTACTCACACCGGCCACGTAGCGCCCATCCCATTTCACGCGAAATTTGAAATTCTTATACGGATCGAATCGAGTCGTGTTCACAGTGAACTGCGCCATACATTCCTCCTCTTAGGTCGCGATCTGGCCGGCCATCTGCTGCAACTTGATGACGACAAACTCGGCGGGCTTGAGCGGGGCGAACCCGACGACGATGTTGACGATGCCGAGGTTGATATCGTTCTGCGTGGTGGTCTCCTTGTCGCACTTTACGAAATACGCGTCCCGAGGCGCCGTGCCTTGAAACGCCCCCTGCCGAAACAGGTTGTGCATGAAGGCCCCGAGGTTCAGCCGGATCTGCGCCCACAACGGCTCGTCGTTCGGCTCGAACACCACCCACTGCGTCCCTCGGTAGAGACTTTCCTCCAGGAAGAGCGCCAGCCGACGGACCGGTATGTACTTATATTCGTCCGCCGCCGCATCGGCGCCTCGCATGGTCCGGGAGCCCCACACCACCCGTCCATGCACCGGAAACGTACGCAGACAGTTGATACCCAGCGGATTCAGCAGCCCGTTTTCTGCATCCGTCATATCGAGTTGAAGGCCGGCCACACCGCCCAACGAGGCATCGAGCCCAGCCGGCGCTTTCCAGACCCCGCGCTGCGTGTCGGTGCGCGCCATGATGCCGGCGATGGTTCCGCAGGGGACAAAGGTATCGATTTGGCCGCCCAGTTCGGAGTCGGCCTGTTTGATGCGCGGGAAATAGATCGCCGCATTCCGCGCCATATCCCCATTCAGGTTCATGCCCGCCGCCCCGCTTTGTGCCGCACTCACCGTCGTCCAGCCTGCCTTGGGGTCGACGAGCAACATCGCCCGACGTTTCACACAATACCCAAGGGCCTCTTGATACACGTCATCCGGCACATCACCGCCGCGCGCATCCGGCAGCATGCAGAGCAGGTTGAAGAGATCGACTTTCTCCAGTTGATACAGGCCGGTCTTCCCTGATTGACTCCCCTTGTACGTGGCGGCATCCAGCGCGGCGCTATCGACCGCCACATCCGTCGTGGCCGTAGTTTTTGCAGGAGTGGATCTACTCGCGTTAGTCCACACGTCGGCATCGGTCAACGCCCCCGCGTGAGCCGTCGGCGAGGTGTTCGACGGCAACACGGCCGTCACCCGCACCAGGGTCGACTCCGCCGCCAGCACACGGTCCGCGCGTCGCGCACTTTCTTTGGTCGTCAGGTTCAAGAACGTTTCGGTTCGGCCGGTTCCCCCGTCCCGCACGGTCAGGTCAAACAGATCGGCCGGCTGCACACCCAACCGCGTCGCCACCGCGATTAGATTGGGATCAGTGACCGGTTTCTTATCCACACGCACTCTCACCTGCATACCCCAGGCGCCTTCCGACGCGGCCTGCAACGTCAGATTGGGAATCTCATACGTCGCTTTACTGGCGCTTCCCACGGTGGCCTTGTAGAGCCGGACGATCACGGCCTGCCCTCCACCGTTGAGGAAGAAGTCGCGCACCGCATAACTCAACGTCATGTCCCGATGGAGTCCCCCGTACACGCGCTCGTAGTCGGCGAAACTCGTGATGGTCACCGGCTGGTCGGCCGGGCCACGCAAGGCTTTTCCGACAAACCCGGTGATCGAGGTTGCGACGCCTGTAATGGTGCGTACACCGCTTGGTAGTTCTTCGATGTAGACGCCCGGATAGGTTGGTTGCACTGGCATGCTCATCCTCCTCGGCTTAAGAAATTCGCGTTCTGTTCTGGCTCACAAATTCACGGATCTCGTTCAGGTGCGCGTGGTTCAGGCTGTAAATCGGATGACCCGACGTGGCTCGCTTCAGAATCCATCCGCGTGTCACCAGATCTTCCACCGTTTCAATCGCGATGCGCTCGTCCGGGCAAGGTTTAGCAATCCACCAATGGATCACGCCTTCCATGGTGTCCTTCGCGCCGGGATGGCGAACCAGGTAGTCGAGAATGCTATGCCTGATATCTGCATCCTGTGATTCCATCCGGATCTGTCCCCGCAGGTGCGGTGCGCGATGGGCCTAGGATCGGAACGAGCAAAAGCAATGCCATTAGGGAAAATCCATGTGGGCGCGGGTTATTTGATACTCGAGTCATGAAAGTGCGGCAATCCTGCCGCACCTGAATCGTGAGAAGAATCGTGAAAGCGCGTTGAAATTCAGTGCGATGACTGGTGCGGCACAATCGCCGCAGCGCTGGGGAGATCAGGCATGCCCGTCGAATGGCTGATGGAGCGAGGGCGGATACGTTCCGATTGGCCCCGCCCCGTCTTGCTGAAAGGACTCCCGGTCAATTCCGTATTTGCGAAGCAGCCGCTGAAAACTGCGGCGCTCCTTTCCGGCCGCTTTAGCGGCATGTGTCACATTCCCCCGGAAGGTCACCAGGGTCTTGACGAGATAGGCTCGCTCGGCATCCATGCTGGCAGAGTTCTTCACGGCGCGAAGCGAGCCGTTCAGCGGAGTGGTCTTCGACGTGTCGACGGCACACTCAATGTCCTGCGCCCGAATGGTGGCGGACGGGCACATCACGACGGCGCGCTGCAGCGTGCTTTCCAGTTCCCGCACATTCCCCGGCCAGACATGCGCGAGCAGCTTTTGGACGGCCGCTTCGGACAGCAGGCGCGGGCCCTGACCATCGGCCCGTCGAAGACGTTCCAAGAATCGCCTGGCCAACAAGGGAATGTCTTCTGCCCGATCACGTAAGGGCGGCACGACCAACGACAACACGTTCAGACGGTGAAAGAGATCTTCCCGGAATTGCCGGTTGGCCACGGCATCCCGCAGATCGACGTTGGATGCGGCAATGATTCGCACATCGGCCAACTTGGTGCGCGAACAACCTAAGGGGCGATACTCCCGATACTGCACGAAGCGCAGCAGTTTCGCCTGCGCATGCGGATTCAGCGCATCCACCTCATCCAGGAACAGCGTCCCGCCCTCGGCTTCTAGGACCAATCCTCCCTGTTCCTGCGCCGCGCTGGTATAGGCGCCTTTGGCATGCCCGAACAATTCGTTCTCAAACAACTGATCCGGGAGGGCGGCACAATTGATAGGGATGAATGCATGGTCTTTTCGCGCACTGGAATAGTGAATGGCTCGGGCAAAGACCTCCTTGCCCGTCCCCGTTTCTCCCTGCAACAACACGGGAGCATCCACAGCGGCGAAGAGAGGAATTTTTTCCACCTGCGCTTGAAAGATGGCGCTTTCCCCGACCAGGGAATGCCCTCGCAGAGGGCGCGACGCACCAAGACTGCAGCGACCCTGCTGAAGATCCTGCGTCAACACGCGGCGCACTCGTAGCGCTAATTCCCGTCCGTCCAGCGGGCACAGGATAAAGTCACGGAGGCCCGGCGGAATGTCCTGCGGAATCAGATCCAGGCCAGCTCGTTGCTCACCGATGACTCCGACAATAGGCACGTCCGGCCAACGGCGGATCACCGTCGCAAGCCGCTCTTCGTCTGATCGATCGGGGCTATTGAGATGAAGCAGCACGAGGTGAGGCTGATGGGTCGTGAGCGATGGGTCGGCCGCATAGTCGAGCGCGACTGGCTCACCCGTCAAGGCATGTTCTACGTATTCGACGATGCGGGCGTGATCACAGCAGGACCGGCTATCTTCCCCCTGGGATAGAAAGACGATTCGGATGACGTCCTTCATGTCGACTCACCTCGTTGTTAGGATGACGTGCTTCGCCTGATCAACCTGTGAACGCCCGGCAGGAGCGAATCAGTTTCCCGTCGAGTTTGCACCATTCATACCAGGTAAGTTTCGCCACAGGCCGATGGTTGTCTCGCTCTTGCAACAGTCGACCTGACGGCCCACCCGCACAGACTGCCCGGCGACTGTCCTCGTAAAGCCGCGTATGCCACCGCCAACGGAATATCGTTCCGCCCCACGCGTTCTGTATGTGATCCGATACAGTTGGCGCTGCAAATGGATACAGTGTCCGACGGCAGCGACTCGTGGGGCACTTATAGCATAGTGCATCACGCGCGACCATGCGCTGTGCCGGAGATGCTGACCTATGAATACAGACTCTACGCAAGTTCACGTGTAGCATCCCGGCGCCTCCGTCGCGCCATGATTCCTCTTGCGAAGCTGACAAACACTGCCGACCAATCACAACTTCGGTTTCCCACGTCACACACACGCTCTTCGTTTCCACCTCTCCGCATTTTTCTGAATGACTCACCATGACACAACTTGCGCAGCCCTCACAAAAAAATGTCCTCAAGGGTTGACACGGCATGAACGGTTAGGTTGTACTGACCTGCGGTCACGACGTTCCACCCCACTGGGGCCCATGTGACCGGCAGCACCGGGGCTCTCAGCGTGACCCGATTCCCGAATTCCTCCCACCGGGACATTGGCAACCTGACAGTCACTTCAATGAATCTCAGGCTTCTGGGTTCCCACGCATCTCGGCAGATGCGCACGCCTCGGACTCGTCCGGGACCTGGAGGACCATTTTGGTTAGGCAGAACGCACTCCTTTTTTCTGCGAGAGGGATCAGGCGAGATGACCCGCAGCGCAACTCCGGCAACCTCCCTTTTTCCCAATCTGGATTTCTTGCGTGCCGTAGCAGTTCTCCTCGTGTACTGCTTCCATTTGTTTCTCACGACTGGTCCCCGCATGCCGGACTTCCTCGCGCAATTCGGAGTGATTCTCTTTTTTGTACATACCAGTCTGGTCTTGATGTTCTCGCTGGAGCGGATCGACCTCAGAGGACAGAAACTATCTGCGACGTTTTACCTTCGCCGTCTGTTTCGAATCTACCCGCTGAGCGTCGTGTGCGTCAGCCTCATCATCATGTTTCAACTTCCCCGGGCTCCCTGGTGGCCCTGGACTCAACCGGATGTGTCGACCATTCTGGCTAATCTTCTTCTCTACACGGAGTTCGCCTACAAACCCGTCGTGACCTCGGTGCTCTGGAGTTTGCCCTATGAAGTGGCCATGTATGCCGTCCTCCCGTTCTGCTACCTTGCCGGCAAAGCGTATGGCATCAGGGGCATCCTAGCGCTCTGGGCTCTCTCGCTGGTGGGCGGCATCGTTCAACCCTACATTTCCTGGCGCCTCGGCCTCGCGCAGTTTGCCCCCTGTTTCATCGCCGGCGTGGTTTGCTACTTTATGGGGTATGGCGTTCGCCGGCGCCCGCTGCCATTTTTCGGCTGGCCGCTGATCCTTCTTGCCGCCGCCGGCATGCAGGCTTTCGGGACGTACTACGAATATGAGCACGTATCGCGATGGGTGCTCTGTCTCATGATCGGGCTCACCGCGCCATTCTTTGCCGAGTTAAACCGGCCGCTGCTGAACAAGGGCACCGAGTTGATCGCGCGTTACTCGTATGGAATTTATCTCACTCATCTCCACGCGCAGTGGGTTGCACTGGTCGTGCTCAAAGACCAGTCGGCCGCCGTTCGTTATAGTGCGTTGATCGCGCTCAGCATCGGCCTGCCTGTCGCCCTGTATCATATGGTGGAAGCACCGATGATCCGGCTGGGCGCGCGCCTTGCCGCAAGTTTGTCGACAACCTCTTCTCCCGTCATTCGCCCGACTTCCATCGAGCGGCCACTTCCCGCCCCGGCAGAGGCCGCACAATACAACAGGGTCCCCCAATCCGCACGGTCCCGAGCCGGACTTGCGTCGGCCTCCCGCACGACCCAAATTGCTCCGGCACCGGCTTCAGCCAGGTAATCCACTTCGGCGTCACCTTCATCCCCAGGTCCTCATAGATAGGCGACACCAGTGCATCCCCTCGATGTTCGGGCAGCTCCAGGGCATCGATTGACAGGTTTGCGCACCAGGCGTACCCTTCGCGCTCAGCTCTGACAAGACTGAGGGTGCTCGCCGATGAGTTCTGTGACCAATTCGCCATCCATTCACTATCCAATGAGAGGCCTTTCATGTTGACCAGATGCCTGTTGTGTCTTGCCTTGACCGCTGTGACGTCGGCCACCGCTGGACCGGCACTCGCCATCGACCGCGTGAACGTTGAGTATTCGGCCGACCAGACCATCGAGTCTGAGGAAGGCGCCATCAAAAGCCGTATCTATTCGACACCCACCAAAGAGCGACGCGACATGGCACAAGGCGGCGCGGTCATGATGATGATCACGCGTTATGACAAACAGGTCAGCTGGACACTCATGCCGGAAGAAAAAATGTACATGGAAGCGCCGGCCAATAAGCCATCGCAGGATAAGTCCGATCTGTCCGGTTACCAGATCGAACAGACAGCCCTGGGAGAGGAAACGGTGAATGGGATCGTCATGAACAAGAGCAAGATCATCATGACCGGCAAGGATGGGACAAAGATGGGCGGTTTCATGTGGACCACGAAAGAAGGCATTCTGGCCAAGATCGACGCCCTGGCGGTCGAGAAGGGACAGAAGGCGCGCTTCAAAATGGAACAGAGCAACATTCAGATCGGCAAACAACCGGCCGAGCTGTTCGAAATTCCGAAGGGGTTTGAAAAACTGGATATGGGCGGCATGGGCATGGATATGCTCAAAGGGATGATGCCCCGCTAAGGAGACGGCCGTGAGACTACTCACCTCTCTGCGTCTGATCTCTGCCATCGCGCTCGGCCTGTCTTACACGCCGGCCTGGGCGGACTCCCTCTGCGCAGACAAGGCGCTGCAAGCGGCGGCGGACG
>ERZ795061.4528-NODE-4528-length-11689-cov-5.819237_pt1 | contig 11689 bp, 14 predicted proteins | sample MGYA00375145_ERZ795061 | MGnify/ENA primary metagenome ERZ795061 (study PRJEB30190, sample SAMN05720144) | anaerobic digester metagenome | isolation source: active sludge of municipal wastewater-treating anaerobic digesters | place: USA | collected 2014-12-22 ... | reverse complement strand
GATGTGGTTGGAGTACCAAGTTTCACCTCAGATAAAAACCAACTTATTTTGGGAAACGTTTTGAGGGATAACGTGGCCGACTTGTGGAAAAAATATCCTTTTAAAGAAAATTACATTAATTATTATCGCAATCATTAAAAATTGGTTGCGTTTTAGATATTTATTACTATAATTTAAACATATGAAGGTATACTTTACGGCTTCACTTCGCGGAAAGGAGGAGTTTGGCATTTATTATTCCAGAGTGGTAAAACATCTAGAATTTCTGGGGTATAAAATGACCTCTGAGCATGTTTTTGAGAATGACCCGAAAACAATTGCGACTCAAGAAAAATTACAAGCATTGAAAAATTATCACCACTTGGTGAGTATGATGAAAAAGGCAGATATTTTTGTGGCTGAAGTATCGACACAGAGTATTTCTGTTGGTCATGAAATAACTGAAGCAATGACAATGGGGAAACCGGTAATAGTTTTGTATTTAGGTAATAGAAGACCTTCAATGTTGTTTGGATCAGTATATGGAAAATTGCAAATGATTCAATATGATGAGAATAATATAGAAGAATTGCTTGATCGAGCAATGGAAGAGGCAAAGAAGAATATGGATGTTCGGTTTAACTTCTTTGTGTCGCCAAAAATTTTGAATTATCTTGATTGGGTGGCGCAAAAGCGAATGATACCGAGATCAGTATTTTTGAGAAACTTGATTGAGAGAGAGATGAAGAAGGATAAGGAATTTAAGGAATAATAAACGAATTACGAATTACGAATTACGAATGAAGGGCTTTAAAGGAATTTTTTAATTTAAGCCAATATTTGGATTTCCGCCATAGGCGGATCAGCCTTTGGCTGAGACGACATATTTATTATAAAAATTTTTTTTTAAATTTAACCAATATCTGGATTGTCTACATAATTTTGAATTGTCAGCTTTGTTCTTAAGAATTTCTTTAACTAGTTCTTCGAGAAAAATAGTATTTTGTGAACCTTTCACTAAAATAGTTGAATTTTCAGGAAGATTGTTTTTTAGATATTCGGCGGCTTGCCACCAGTACAAAAATTTTTTTGTTTTGGGGCCGAAATAGCGGCTGGTTTCCGGACCGACACTAATTATTTCATCGACCGAATTTAGGGCGGTTTTATAAAGATTTTGATGAGACAATTCTGAGGCGGCACCAAGTTCGCGCATGTCACCAAGAACGGCAATTTTGGGTGAGGGATATGAGTTTAGAAAATTTAGCATTTCGGTAGTGGCTAGAGGAGAGGAATTGTAAGAACTATCGATAATGGTGGTATGGTTGATCCCTTCTAAAATTGAGGCGCGGCTGGGAGGAAGATGAAAATTATTTTTTAGGTTTTCGAGTGCAGTTCTTTCATCAATTTTTAAGACTTTAGCAATCGAGAGGGCGGCGCCCAGAGAAATATCGTAGATTGATGGAAGAATAAAGTTTGGGATATCAATTTTTATTGGTTTAATATTGATAATTTTTTTATTTTTGGTGTATTTTTTGACGAGAGAATCAGAGTGATTGATGATGGCGATTTCGGCAGTATTGACTAGTTTGGCTTTCTCCTGGGCTATTTGATCAAGAGAGGAAAAATTTTCTAAGTGGACTGAGGTGACGTTTAAAAATATACCTATGTCTGGTTTAACGATGGATAAGAGGTAGGACATATTTTTGGGTGATTTGACACTATCGATTCCCATTTCCAGAAGATAAATATCATAAATTCTCCAGTTAGTGAGGAGTTTTATGGGGGTAAGAATGGCGATTTTTAACCAAGAAAGGAAGCTAAAATCAGGGTTTTTGAATCCAAGAATGTTGAGAGGAATACCGGATTCGGAGTTACCCCCGTTATTGGTTTTGACTTTAAAATTTGGTTTTAGAGCGGCTTCAGAGGCAAGGAGGGTAGAGGTTTTGCCGGCGGAACCGGTAATGCCGACTATTTTTAATTTAGGGTTTAATAATTTTATTTTAAAAAGTTGTAGTCGGGCGAAAAGGCGAAGGTAGTTGAGAAAAATGAGACTGAGATATTTTTTCACTCAATTATTATATAATGTTGTTTCTATCAAAGCTAATTAAATATTCGCAGTTACTGGATAGAATTATTGAGCTAGCTTAAGCATAAAAATACCCCCAAATTAATGGGGGTATTTGAGTTTTGAAAAAAACTATTTTTCGACTAAGACCTTGACACTGGGACCCATGGTGGCCGAGAGAGCTAATTTTTTGATTTTTTGAGCCTTTATAATTTTTATTAGTTCGGCAATGTTAGCTTCCAATTCCTTTTCAGGTTGAGAAACTTTACCAACGATAATATGAACTACAGGTGCCTTCTTTTCAGTTTTGATGATGGTCTTGGCAACTGAAAGTTTTTTGACGGCTTCCTCTGGTTTGTCAGTTAAGGTGCCGGATTTAGGATTAGGCATTAAACCTTTCGGACCTAAAACACGAGCAAGGGGGAGAAGCTTTGGCATAGTAACTGGAGTGGCAATGAGGATGTCGAAATTTATTTTTCCTTCCTTAATTTCGGCCAATATAGTATCGTTTAGCACTACAATTTTTTTAGTGCCAACCTCGAGATGAGGGAAAACAATTTCACCAAGATTGCCGATATCAGCAACAGTAAGGTGAGCTTCAACTTTACCATCAAATTTGGAAAGAGAAGTGTCTTTAACTAATTTAACAGCCTCGGAAAGGGGATAGTTTTTGAGGACATCGACTTTCTTTTTGGCGGCTAAATATTTTTTGCCACGGACACGGGCTATTCTAGTAGCCTTGGTTGTTTCTTCGGCGACAGGAGTTTCTTCTGTAACGGTTTTTGGGATTACTTCAGTAGTAGTTTCTTTTACTTCTTCTGAAGCCTTGCGATTTTCGACTTTACTCAGATCTTCCACAGCAAGTTTTTTAGCCTTTTTGGCTTTTAGTTCTTGAGAGGTTTTGCTCATTTTTTAGTTTAAATTTTTAATAAAAAACGATTATTTTTTTAAGTTCCTCTTGTTAAAGAGGGATTTAGGGAGATTGAATTATTCAACGATTTCAAAGCCCATGGATTTGGCGGTGCCGGCAACCATACGTTTGGCGGCTTCTAAATCCTGAGTATTGAGGTCAACCATTTTGTCAGTAGCAATTTTTTCAATTTGGGCTCCGGTAATTTTGCCAATTTTTTCACGACCAGTGGTGCCGCTACCCTTGGTAATACCGGTAATTTTTTTAATCATGTCGGTAACTGGAGGTTTTTTGATAATGAAATCAAAGCTACGATCCTCGTAGATGGTGATAACGGAAGGAATCAGAGAACCCTTCATGTCTTTGGTTTTTTCATTGAATTCATTGCAGAAATCCATGATTTTGATACCCTGAGGACCGAGAGCAGTACCAACTGGAGGAGCGGGATTAGCCATACCAGCTTGGATGGCTAGTTTAATGATGGTTTTAATTTTTTTTGGCATAGAAATTAGTTTATAAAGTTATAAAGTTTTATAAAGTTAAAAATTAGAAGAGAAGCGCTTCTAATTTTATAACTCCTTGGTAACTTGTAAAAAGTCGAGTTCGACTGGAGTTTCTCGCTCAAAGAAGGAAACGAGAACGCGAAGTTTACCCTTTTCTTGATCGATGCTGTCAATGGTACCAATGAAATCCGCAAAAGGACCGTTGGTAATTTTAACGACATCGCCAATAGAGAAGGGGGTTTGGAATTTAGGTTTATCTTCGACGGTAGTTTTGATGATATTGTCGACTTCTTTTTGAGAAATAGGAGTGGGTTTGTTGCCAATACCAACAAAGCCGGTTACTCCCTGAGTGGTGCGGACAGTAACCCAGGAATCATCAGTGACGATCATTTGAATTAAGACATAACCAGGGAAGGTTTTTTCCTGAGTTTTAACTTTAGTTCCCCGACGGATAACCATTTTTGATTGAATGGGGACGATAGCTTGAAAAACATAGTCTTCAAGACCCATGGTTTTGATACGAGTTTTGAGAGCGTCAATGACTTTGTATTCGTGACCGGAATAGGTGTTGATGACATACCAGGCAGCATCAATACCGGGTTCGTTTGGAGAAAGTTTGAACTCAAATTCTTTTTGTTTGGTTTTGGTGGAATTGTTTGGCATATTATTTCCGCCAGAGGCGGATCAGCCTTTGGCTGATTTGTTATTTTATAATTGTTGGTAGAGGATTGATGGTGGGGGTGGGAATTTCAATTTGATTTGAATTTACTGGTTTGGTACTTTGGCCTAAAAAGCCAATTCCTTGGGTAAAAAGATAATCAAAACCCCCCAAAATTAGGGAAACAATAATAGATATGGATATTACCACAATTGTTGATTGAATTAAAGATTCGCGTTTAGGCCAGGAGATTTGCTTGAATTCCGCCCTGACTTCCTTGAAAAAATTAATGATTTTTTGCATCAGGGTATTATAGCAATAAATAACCCAACTTTTTAAACGACAAAAATGAAAAATAATTTTAAAAAAACTAGCTATCTATCGGTAAATGAGCTCTAATGTATCCACAAGCTTCTGCTTCCCTTGAGAGTTGGATTGTGAGGTTATCCCTATCTTCTTGAAGGTAGGGATCAGAGGGATTGTCATGAATTCGTTGATTTACTTCTGCAATTAATTGTCGAGTGTAGCTTAGTTGTTGGAGTGATTATTGGTACAGGTTCATGGTTTCACCGCCTTGATTTTCGACAAGTTGAAGCCTCATCCGAGTAACTAGCCGGCGATGTTCTTGTACTTTGTCATCATATTGTTGGTTCATCTGATCTTCTCTTTTATCTCTTTCTTCCGGGTCAGTTATGTCATCAAGTCGATGCCAAGGAATATCGTTTGGTGGTGGTTGAAGTAACTGTACTACTGTTTGAAAAGTTAATTTTATTCTTGGTGATGGTACTTTTTCACTATTTGGATTTGGGTCGGGCATATCTGCTATTAGCAAATGTAGGAATTAATTACAAAGATATTGTAAATTTACTGCAAAAGAAATATTTGATACTGTTTTGATTATTAAATTCTAGTTGACAGGCACTAAGGGTGGTAGGTATGATGGGACACAGACGCTATGAGTAGTGTTAACAATTAATAGCGGAAAAATACATGCTTTGTCCATATTGTGCTTTTGATGAATCAAATGTATTAGAGTCTAGAGATGCTTTGGAGGGAAGAGCGACGCGTCGTCGTCGAGAATGTGTGAAGTGTGGCAAGAGATTTACTACTTATGAACGGGTTGAGAATATCGAATTAAAGGTAGTTAAAAAAGATGGTCGAATTGAAGACTATAGTCGAGAGAAATTAGATAAGTGTTTTGAAAAAGCTTGCTGGAAACTGGGAGTTGAGGCAAGGTCAAAGGTGATTGATGAGATAGAAATGAAGTTGTTGAATTGGAAAAGTGTAGAAATTCCCTCGAAAGAAATTGGGAAAATGGTGATGGACAAGTTGAAAGATATTGACCCAGTAGCATATATTCGTTTTGCCACAATTTATTTGGATATTAAGAATATTGAAGAGTTTAAAAAAATTGTTAAAAGTTATGAAAAAACAAAATAATGGACGAAATTAATCAAAGGGTGAAAAATATTAAAAATGGGTTGATGGAACCAGAGTTGTCGGAAAATGCCAAGTATATTGCAGAAACCAGATACTCGATGAAGGATGAAGAGGGAAAGGGAACAGAAAAGGTAAAAGATATCTTTTTTAGAGTGGCAGAAAATATTGCAAAAGGAGACAAAAGCTCTGAAACTAGAAACGAGATTCTAGATTCTAGAATAGAAGAGCAGACGAGGATCTTTTATGAAATGATGGCGGAGCAGAAATTTTTGCCAAACACTCCGTGTCTCGTTAACGCTGGAAAACAAAAACAACAGTTGTCGGCTTGTTTTGTATTGCCGATTGATGATTCAATGGATTCCATTTTGGAAACAATGTCCAATATGGCCAAGATTCATAAGAGTGGTGGTGGCACTGGTTTTTCTTTTTCCCGACTTCGACCTTACGGAGATTATATAAAAAGTAGTGGGGGGACAACGGTGGGGCCAGTGTCATTTATGCAGGCTTACAATGACGTGACTTCTCAAATTAAACAAGGTGGAGTCCGGCGGGGAGCAAATATGGGAATGCTCTCAATTGATCATCCCGATGTACTACGTTTTGCGGTAGCCAAGCTGGATGAATATTCTCTGACAAATTTTAATATCTCTCTTGCGGTGACTAATACCTTCATGGAACAGATTGAGGTTGATAAATCTTTTGTGAAAGATGAGTCAATACCCGAGGAGGTAGTAGAAAAAATTAGAATAGCTGAGGGGAATAGGGATGTCGACGCCAGATTGCGAGAAATAGAAACAGAAACCCAAAAACTTTATGAATGGGCTCGAGCCAAAGAGGAAGGGGAAGGTTATGCTTTGATTAACCCGAGAAACGGAGAAGTGGCTCAAAAATTAAATGCCTATAAAGTTTTTAATTTGATTACCCGACTGGCTTGGCAGTATGGTGATCCAGGCTTGGTCTTTATTGATCGAATGAACGAAAGTAGTTCGAATCCGGTGCCAAAATTGGGAAAAATTGAAGCAACAAATCCTTGTGGTGAACAGCCATTATTACCTTATGATGCCTGTAATTTGGGAAGTATAAATTTGAGTAGATTTGTTAAAGAAAAAGATTTTGATTGGGAAGAATTAGGGAGGGTAACAAAGGAAGCGGTGCATTTTTTGGATAATGTAGTTGAGGTTAATGAATTTCCAGTGGAAAAAATTCGAGAGATGGTCAATAAAACCCGGAGAATAGGTCTTGGAGTAATGGGTTTTGCGGATATGTTGTTTAAATTGGGAGTAGCTTATGATTCTTCAGAGGGGGTAACGTGGGCGGAAAAGATTATGAGTTTTATTTCGGAAAAATGTAAGGAGGCAACGGTAGAATTAGGGAAAACTAGAGGGGTTTTTCCGGAGTGGGAGAACAGTGTTTTTAGTGGCAGTAATTATCGGCCGAGAAACATGGCTTTAACAACAATAGCTCCAACTGGAACCATTTCAATGTTGGCTGATACCAGTTCGGGAATTGAACCTGTTTTTTCTCTCGGATATCAAAAAAATACCATTGAAGGAAAAACTTTGTCGATTATGAATCCAATTTTTGTTGAGGAATTAAAGAAGAGGGATATTTATAGTGAAGAATTAATGGAGAAGATTATTAAAAATGGGGGCAAGGTTTCTGGAATTGAAGAAGTGCCGGAGGATTTAAAGAAGGTGTATCGAACAGCTTTAGAAATTGAACCAATTTGGCATATTAAGATACAGTCAGCCTTTCAAAAATTTACCGACAATGCCGTAAGCAAAACGATTAATTTTCCGAAATCGGCGACAGTTGATGAGGTTCGAAGTGCCTATCTTTTGGCATATTCTCTCGGGACTAAAGGGATTACAATTTATCGATCAGGATCAAGAGAAAAAGAAGTGATTCAGAGTGTGAAAACTGAAGAGAAAAATGCCGACTCCGTAAAGAACTACGTCGAGCCAAAGAAGAAAAAAACACCGGAGGCGGCGAGAGGAATTAGACTTCGAAAAGCCTGTGATGCCGGCAAGGTTTATACCTCAGTTTTTTTTGAAGAGGGTGATGGACCAGTTGAAGTATTTGTGAATTTAGGAAAGTCGGGTGGTTATATGGCCGGATCAGCTGAGGTGACAGGAAGATTGGCGTCTTTGGCCCTGAAATATGGAGCGACCCTCGATGAAGTGGCTGATGAGCTCGTGGGAATATCTTGTGGTCAAAGAGTGGGTTTTGGTAATGGGGCGGTGTTGTCGATGTTTGATGCAATCGGCAAATCTTTGTTGGAAATTTCCCGAGGGGAACAGTTGGATTTGTTTGCTCAGGAAAAAATAAAAATTGAAGTGCCGGAAGTAAAAACTGAAGTGAAACAAGAAATTTTAGCAGAACTCAGAACAAAAATAGCGGCAAGTGAAAGTAAATTTTCCTCATGCCCTGATTGCGGGTCACCACTTTATGCCGAAGAGGGTTGTTTTAAATGTTCAAATTCCTTTTGTGGATACTCCAAATGTTCTTGATGGAACATTTGAAATTTATAATTTATAATTTTTAATTTAAAATAAAATTGGAATACAATCTTGAGAATCGAACATTGCAATTTTCAAAAGATATTCGGAAATTTTTTAAAAAGTTTCAGATAAAATTGATTAATGAAAATATTGTTCGACAAGTATTAAGGTCATCAACGAGTATTGGGGCAAATTATTGTGAGGCAAATGGAGCGGTTAGTAAGCCTGATTTTAAACAGAAAATATATATATGTAAAAAAGAAGCAAAAGAGACTTTGTATTGGTTAGATTTATTGAAAGAGGTTGCTGATATAAGTTATGAAAACGATTTGAAAAAATTAACCGACGAAAGTAATGAGTTAACTTTAATATTCTCTAAAATTACATCTAGTTTAAAAAGTAATTAAAAATTATAAATTTAAAATTAAAAATTATGAGTGTTACTACACGAATGGGGGATGATGGAAAAAGTAGGTTTGGGGGGAGAGTAGTAGAGAAAGACAGCTTACTGCTGGAGACTATGGGTTCAATGGATGAACTAGTAGCACTACTTGGGATTGCGATTATGAAAAATGGCCCTGAAATGTCTAAAAAAATTGAAAGAATAATTGCAAAATTACGTCAAATTATGGGATTGATTTCCGGTTGTGGACCAAAGGAGATTGGACTTCTGAGTGAAATAAAATATATGGAGGGGGAGATAAAGAAAATGGATAATAGGGCGGAGGCAATTCATGAATTTTTGGAAGCAGGGAGTAGGCTCGATGAATTTTTGAATTGGTGTCGAACAGTGGCAAGAAAATGTGAAAGAAGGGTAGTGGCTTTGAGTAAAACGGAAAAGATTGACAGTAATGTTTTGATTTATTTTAATCGCTTGTCAGATTATTTGTTTATGATTGCTAGGAAAGGAGAAAGAGAATAAAATAAATTGTTCCCGATGCTCAGCTAAAGCTTAGATCGGGATGGGGGATAAACCCCCAGAAGTAGGGTGGAATTCCCTCGCAGTGCCGCTACGGTTATAGCCCGAGCCTTTTTTCCGGTGGACACCGGAATAAATCACGAGCATGAAAATGATAGAAGAATTTAAACCATATTTTGATGTTAAGGTAACACCTTCGGAGGTAGTGGCAAGAGTTTTTCAAGAGGAGAGAAGAGGGGTTGGGATAGAACAAAGAGTGGTTCATGCTCAAAGGTATGATTTTGCAAGGCTAGAGCAGGATAATTGGAAATATAATCAACACGCAGGGGCAGAAAAAGAAGCAACCAAAAATTGTTTTGAGTTGGGAAAAAATAGATTAAAATTGATTTTTTGGATAAGCCCAAAAAGTGAAATTTATGAAGAAGGAAGGCTAACTATTATTTTACCTGATGAAGAAGCACAGAGTTTTGATTCTTGGGCGATGCCCTTGTTGCTTGACGAAACTGGGTCAATGGAGCTTGGAGAAAGACTTCTTGAGCTTGGGGGGGTGTCGATGGATCCGATAGTAGGAGTCGAGTCATTAAGGAGGCAACCGATAGGTTATAAGGTTGAAGAAGGACAAAATTGGATTGATATGTGTCGAGAATTGATGCCAGAGCTTTCTGTGATTTGGGATGAGATAGAAAGTGGCGGGGTGGATAAGAGAATGATGAGAATTGTGCAAAAGGTTGAAATGGTAAAGTCAAGGGTGGGTGGAAATAATTTTCTTTTTGAAAGGGAAATGATAGGTTTTGGGTACCACTTAAATATTTCGGGAAGTCATGGTGGATCTTGGTTGAGTTTAGGAGGAATGCTTGGGGTAGGGGTGAGAGTAAATGGAATTGGGGGAGAAATTCAGTATGTAGTTGGGAATAGTGAAAACTTAAAGTACTGTAAAAAGTGTGGGTGTTGGTATAGCGGAAATAAATGTCCGATTTGTGAACGTGATAGTGTTTGATGTCTTAATTGATATATATTGAGATATTAGTTTTCCTGATTAGAGAATGGAAAAAGGGTATAATGAGTTATGAAAAAAATTATCGGGACTGTGGTGTTGGTATTAATTTTAGTTTGGGTGGTACCATGGAGTCGAATTAACTGGGGGAAAGTAACTTTTCAAACTCCGGAAGTGGTGTCGGTGAGCGGAGAGGCGAAATCACAGCAAAAAAATGAAATAGCTTCTTTTTCGGCGGGAGTAATGGCAACAAATATGGATAAAAATAAGGCGATAGAGGAAGTAAATACAAAAATAAATGAGCTAATAAAAAGCGTTAAGGATTTTGGAATTAGTGCCGAGGATATTAAAACTCAGAATTTAAGCTATTATCAGGAACAAAGGGGTAGTCAAAATCCAGGTCAGTGGCAGGTAAACAATACAATAGAAATAATATTAAGAGAGGCGGCGAAAGCGTCTGAATTGACTGATTTATTAGCAAAAACAGGAGCAAATAATGTTTACGGTCCAAATTTTAGAATTGATGATACCAACCAAATTGAAAAAGGTTTGTACGAAATAGCGATGCAAGATGCTAGGGAAAAGGCCGAAAGTATGGCTAAAGCTTCTGGAAGAAAGTTAGGGAAAGTGTTGAGTGTGAGTGATGGAGGAACGAGTACAAATTATCCAATGTATTTAAAAGCTGACTCTGGAATGGGTGGAGGCGCGGCGACCGAGCCGGGAAGTAGCACGGTCTACAAGACAATCAATGTTGTTTTTGAATTAAAATAGATTGTTGAAGAAAAACCGCAAGAAAAGAATTTGATACAGATGAGACGGTTGTGACAGGTGTGGTAGGAGAGTAAAAATGGATAAATGGAAATTGTTAAAGTTTTTTCTTACGAAATCCTTGACAGAGACGGTTTGTCTAGGGAATTGATGAAGATTGAAAAAATGGGAAGAATAAGCCATTGGTCGGAGGTAGGGGCAATTACTATGGAAACAGCAGAGAGATTTGTAAGAGCAAGAATGTATCAGGATCATCACATTAATTTATTAGAACATGGCATCATGTCGGTTATATTTCGAGGAATATCTATTGGAATGACTAGGGAAAATAATCGTCACCGACCAGTTTCTTTAGTTGAAAGATCGACAAGATTTGTTGATTATGAAAAAGGTCAACCTGATTTGGATAGGTTTACGATGAGATTTGTAAATGCTCCTGATATTGATCTTGAAAAGAAAATAAAATTAGCGAACGGACAAGAAATGGCACCTCAAGAATATTTAGATTTAACTGAAATGATGTATCGGGGTTTGAGGAAAGAGGGGTATAAACCTGATTCGGCGAGACAATTTTTGCCAATTGGATTGGAGTCTGAGGAGGGTGAGACGACAAATTTTAGACAATGGAGACACATATTTGCCCTAAGAACAGCAAAACCAGCACATTGGGAAATTAGAAGAACAATGAATAGTTTGCTCGAAGAGGTAAAAACTTTGGTGCCGGTAGTATTTGAGGATTTTCAAGTGAGGGGGCAGTGTAGGATGGGAATAGATTATTATGGATTCGATATAAAAGATGATTGAGAGAGGGAAGTTTATTGTATTTGAGGGGATTGGAGGATGCGGAAAAGGAACTCAAATAAAAATGGTTGAGGAATGGCTAGTTCAAAGAGGAAAGAAAGTTTTGGTTACTTGTGAGCATACTAGAGATACGTCAGTGGGCCAACTGATT
>ERZ795061.4517-NODE-4517-length-11704-cov-5.758005_pt1 | contig 11704 bp, 8 predicted proteins | sample MGYA00375145_ERZ795061 | MGnify/ENA primary metagenome ERZ795061 (study PRJEB30190, sample SAMN05720144) | anaerobic digester metagenome | isolation source: active sludge of municipal wastewater-treating anaerobic digesters | place: USA | collected 2014-12-22 ... | reverse complement strand
CCGAGTTGCGGGAAAGTGGCGGAAACTTCCTGGTAACGGCGGTTGAGGTCAGCCTCGCTAGCGGCCAGCGTCAGGGTTTCCTCGCGGAATGTTTCCGCCTGATACGTTTCTTTGGCCGCAAACAGCACACTGCCGAGCAATGCAATGATGCCGATAGCGATCACGCCCTGGCGAATCTGCGAGAGCCGATAGTCATGGCGTGGCGCTTCACCGGCAAATTGTTGGCGGGGCGGCGAAGTTGCGAGCAAATGGAGAAAGAGTGCTTCGCTGCGGCTGTCTTCGGGCGGCGTGTGAAGCCCGAGTTTTGTCGCGGCAATATGGCTGTCGATGAAGGCGAAGGCCAGCGGGCCCCGATCCGGGCAGGCGTCTTCCACCGAAGGCAACGCCAGTGGATGGGCGGCGATAAAAACGGGCAGTGTTTCGTCCCGACCGACCTGGCGTTGGCCAACCAGGTATTGGTGCAGCTTGCTGGCCTCGGCCGCAAAGCTGCTGGCAATGCCGGCAATGCTGCTGTCGGTCAGTGGTGCCATCCGCGAGAACAGCGTTTGGCCGTCAACCAGAAAACTTTCACGAATTGAATGGTCCTGCAGTGTCAGCAACAGGCAGCGGCCTTTGCTGACACCCAGCTTTTTCAGCAGTTGTCCGCCCAGTTGGGCAACGGTATAAATCCCGTCCAGTGGGGCTGCGGCGCTATTGATGCAGTGCAGCCAGGGCTCAAAGTGTGCCGGATTGGTCAGGGCCGAGATCAGCAGATTTTCATTCTTGCGCTTGGCTTTTTCATAACCGAGCGAGACGGCCGTTGAGAACGGCGTACCGAGAAAGTGTTGGCCGATTTTGCGGGTGATCAGCGCCTGCCGGTCGCGGCCCTGCAGAAACGGAATCGTTTCAAGCACATGTCCTTCCTCTGCAACATTGGCGAGCAGGGAATAATGGCTTTTTGGCGTATTCCGCAGGTAGTCGGCGAAACTGTTGAAACCGGCCTCGTCGTTCTCAAAAATTCCCTCGGGCAGCAGCTTGCCCTGCCGCCAGGCGTAAGCCGAGAGACGGTGCGTGTTGAGATAGAGGAGGCGGCGATTTTTCACGTTTTAATCTTGCTGATGATGTCGTAGATGGGGCCGATCACCGACAGCATAATCCAGCCCAGCAAGGCGCCCATGAATAGCGTCAACATGGGCTCGATCAGCGCTTGTGCCCGGCTGACCGATTCCTTGACGTCGCGCGTGTAAAAGTAGCTGACATTGAGCAAGGCTTTGTCCAGACCGCCCGTGTTTTCCCCGACCCGCAGCATGCGGACGACGAGGGGCGGGAACATGCCGACATCGTGAAAGGCGCTGGCGACGTTGCGGCCTTCGCGAATCGATTGCTCAACGCGCTGCAGCGCCTGGCGCATCGCAAGATTGCCGACGATATCTTGCGTTGTTCGTATCGATTCAAGAATCGGGATGCCTGAGGCGTAGAGCATGGCAAAGGTATTGGCAAAGCGCGACAGAATGATTTTCTTGAGGATCGGCCCGACCACGGGCAGGCCAAGCTTGATGCCGTCAAGACGCAGCCGGGCCAGTGGATTACTGCGCAGGACCAGTTGCAGGATGACGACAGCGACCACTGGCAAGGTCAGAAAAATGTACCAGTAGTTCACCAAAAGGTCGGAGATGAAAAATAGAACCTGGGTGTGCACCGGCAAGGACTGTCCCATGTTTTTCACGAACAGCTTGAGCTGCGGCACCATGTAAATCATCAGGAAAAATGTGGCAGCGAGGACGATCGTGGCGACAAAGGCCGGGTACATCAATAGCTTTTTGGTGTGGGAGGCGAGTTCGTCTTCCCATTTCAGCGACTCGGTCAGGCTAACCAGCACTTCCGGCAGTTGGCCGCTCCCTTCGCCAGCCCGGATCAGGTTGATAAAAACCTGGCTGAAAACATCCGGATGGGCGCTCATGCCCTGCGACATGGTCTGGCCGCCTTCGATGCTTTCGATCAGCCCGGCGATCACCTCGCGAAAGCGCGGGTGTTCAATCGAATCTCTCAGGTCAGTCAGGCCTTCCAGCAGCGGCACGCCGGCACGGCTGAGTTGTTCGAGGTGGAAGCAAAAGTTGATCAGTTCCGGCCGGGGGATTTTGCGTCCGCCAAATAGCGTTTTGGGCGCCAGTTGTGTCGCGGTGACGAGGTCGAGCTCCATCCTTTTCAGGCGCATTTCAAGGTCGACCGCATTAATCGCATCGAGTCGCCCGTAAATCATTCGCCCTTCTGCGCTGACCGCCTTGTAATCGAAAAGCATGCTTACATCCGGTCGGTCAGGTCGACGACGCGCGCCAATTCTTCCAGCGAGGTCGTTCCGCTCAGGACGCGCCGCAGACCGTCGTCAGCCAAGGTTTGGAAGCCCTGCATCAAGGCCCGGTTACGGATTTCGTAGGTGGTTGCCCGGCGGGCGATCAATTCGTCAATGCCGGCATCGACCCGCAGCAGTTCCATGATCGCCAGACGGCCGCGATAGCCCCGGAAGTCACAAATTTCGCAACCGGTTGGGCGGAAAAGCACCGGACGCTGGCTGTCGGCAAGCGTGCCGAGCAAATGGATCTCGTGCGGTTCGGCGTGATAAGGCGATTTGCAGTGATCGCACAAACGGCGGATCAGGCGCTGGGCAACGATGCCGATAATATTGCCGGCCATCACATCCGGTAGCACGCCGATATCGAGCAGGCGAGGCACCGCACCGATTGCCGAATTGGTGTGTAGGGTCGTGTAAACCTGGTGGCCGGTCATTGCGGCGCGGAAAGCCATTTCGGCGGTTTCGGCATCACGGACTTCGCCGACCAGGATAACGTCCGGGTCTTGCCGCATCATTGACCGAATGCCGTTGGCGAAGTCGAGCTTGGCGGTTTCCGAGACCGAGGTCTGGCGAACCATTGCCATCGGGTATTCCACCGGGTCTTCGAGGGTCATGATGTGAATGCCCTCGGCGTTGATGTGGTTGAGCACCGAGTAAAGCGTGGTGGTCTTGCCGCTGCCGGTCGGTCCGGTGACCAGAATGATGCCTTCCGGCCGGGCGATCATCAGCTTCAACTGGTAAAGGTGTTCTTCGGTCAGGCCGAGGTTTTCCAGCGGGACGATGCCCTTTTGCCGGTCGAGAATACGCAGCACGATGTTCTCGCCGTGGATCGTCGGCTGGCTGGCAACGCGGAAATCGACGGCACGACCGGAAACGCTGAGGCCGATGCGGCCATCCTGCGGCGCGCGCATTTCAGCGATATTCATCCCGGCAAGTACCTTGATACGCACGGTCATCGCCGGCCAGTAGGATTTATGCAGGGCGCGAATCTGGCGCAGCATGCCATCGATGCGATAGCGAATACGTAGGAAATTGGCTTCCGGCTCGAAGTGAATGTCGGACGCTTCGCGCTTGACGGCATCGGTCAGGATCGAATCGATCAGCCGGACAACCGGCTGACTGTATTCGTTGTCGGTCGCTGACAAACTTTTCCAGTCGATCTCGCCGGTTTCAATCTCATGCAGGATGCCGTCAATCGACAGTTCGTAGCCGTAATACTGGTCGATGGCACGGTCGATTTCCGATTCGCCAGCGAGCAGCGTCTCGATCTCGGTGCCTTCTGGCAGAACGGTGCGGACACGGTCGAGGCCGACGATATCGTTGATGTCGGAAATTGCCAGGGTCAGGCGCTGGATTTGTGGGTTGTAGTCGAGCGGCAGCAGGTGATAGCGCTTGGCCACATCACGCGGGATCAGTTTGAGCGCCTGCGGGTCGATCACCGCGTGCTTCAGATCGATACTCTGTTTGCCCAATGTCTCGGAGAGCGCCTGGCGCAATGTGGCTTCCGAAACAAAGCCGAGCGAGACCAGCAATTTGCCGATCGGCTGATTGAGCTTCATTTGCTCAAGGAGCGCAATCCGCAGCTGATCTTCGGAAAGAATGCCTTCCGCAATCAGGATTTGGCCGAGGGGGCGGTGTTGCGGGGCAGCGATACTCATGGCGTTCAGCGTGGCTCGGGCTGCAGTTCAGCCAGGCGTTTCTTTACCTGCGCACGGTCGAACGCGGCTGGGCGTTTGTTGGCTGCCTCCAGCGCTAGCTGGTAATGCTGGGCGGCGGGGCGGCTTTGCCGAAGATGGTCGAGGCTGACTGCCAGATTGAACAGATAATCAGGGTGATCGGCCTCGGCAGCAACCGCGTTGAAATAAACCTGTTGCGCTTCGGACCAGCGAGCTTGGCGGGCGTACAGGTTGCCCAGCGTAAAGTTGAGAGGGGCTGATTCGGGTTGGGCGGCAAGCATGGTCTTCAGGCGGCTTTCCGTGGTCTCCGGGTCAGCACCGGCCGCCGTGCCACCCATTGCCGCTGCCTGCACGGCAGGGTCGCCGGGATTGGCCACCATTGCCCGTTGATGCAGATATTCCGCATCGGCAACTCTGCCCTGGCGTTGGGCGATTGCGGCCAGGGCGAGCAGTGCGTCAGTATTGTTCGGGTCGCGGCGCAGTGCTTGTTCAAAGTCGCGGCGGGCCAGATCCAGTTCATTTGATTCGACATGGCCGTGACCGCGCAACAGATTGGCGTCTGGCTCCGGGCGCGTGCGGGTGAGTCGGATCGGCACGTTGGCGCCCGCTTCAAGCGCGGCCTCGGTTGGCACTGCGTTACTTGCCGGTCGATAGGCCGGGCGCGGCGGCGAGAAAATTGGCTTTTCGTCGGCCGTTGTATTGTTTGCTGCGGTCGACTGGCTGGAAGGCACAAAAATCGCAGGTGGTTCGAGTGGCAAGGCGGGCAGGGGCGAGCTGGTGGTTGGGCCAGTCGTCGGGCTGGCTGGCCTGGGTTGAGTCGGCGGTGCCAGGGTGTTGCTGCCCATACTGTTCAGCTGATACCAAACGTAAGCACCAATGACCACGGCGCCAATCAACAGTGCGCCCAAGGCTGTCCAGAGCGGCCATTTGGGTATCGGCTTGGTGGCCAGCTTTGCCGCAAATGCATTGCGAATGGCCTCGCGCTCATTGGGTATTGAGGGCTTTGCAGAAACCGGCGGTGGCGTTGGATTGGCGCGGGCTGCGGCCGGTGCTTGAGGGCGTGCGGCATTGGCAGTGGCAAGATCGGCGTCTACGGCCTCGATGTGGGTAGCCAGATCGGGCAGCGGGTTGATCAGGCCTTTCGGCCGCCCGCTTGGCAAGGGCTCAAGACTCAGCTTTTCAGCAAATGTCGTCTTGGCGTCACCGCCCGCCAGGGCGCGCGCCGCTTCCTGTTTACTTGTTTCTGCCCGCTTCAGGGCGTCCATCAACAGGCTCATTATCCGGGCTCAGCGACTTGGCGAAATGTTGTTGAAGGGTTGCGCTTCCTTGGGCTGACTAAAGAAACGCTCGTCAGGAAGGAGGTCGCGCATCCCTACGTAATCACCGTCAATACTTGCGTCCTTGATGACGACAGGGCGCAGGAAAATCACCAACTCGGATTTCTGAGCCTGATTGTTACGGCTGTTAACCAATTCACCCACGAGTGGTACCTGACCAATAATCGGGATGCGCTGGTTCTGATAACTTATTTTGTCTTCCATCAGACCACCGAGGATGGCGATATTGCCACTGGCAACCCGCATGACTGATTCGATTTCACGAACGCGAATCTGCGGGACGAGGTTGGAAATAATCAGGTCCGGATTTGGGTCAGGGACCATCGCACCGATGCTCGAGATGGTGGGCCTGACATTCAGTGTTATTGAATCATTGTCGCTGACCTGTGGCGTAACGCTGAGAACCAGGCCGACGCTGACTGTTTGTGGTGTCGTCGTAAAAGCTTTTGGTGGCGTAACGCCTGCCACAGTCGTGCCGGATATCTCGGACTTGACGTTGAAATAAACCACATTTTCAACAACCTTGAGCAAGGCGGTCTGGTTATTCAAGACCGATAGCCTTGGGCTGGAGAGTACTTTTGTGGTTCCAAAGGTCTCCAGTAAATTGATGATCGCTGTGGGATTGCTGCCTTTGTCGTAAGTCAGGTTGGCCGGGCCATTGGGTTGCCGGCTGAGCACTTTTACAATCCCGCCGCTACTTAATGCCGTCCAGTCAATACCTTGTTCGTAGCCGTCTTTTAATGCCACTTCAATAATCGTTGCTTCAATCAGCACTTGGCGACGGGCGGAGTTAATTACCCGATCAAGAAATTCCTGAATCTTTTCATGCTGACGTTGCGTCGCACGTACGGTAACGACGCCGCTTTCAGCATTCATGATGACCGATGCCGCCTCGCGGAAGGTGTTGCGGCGAACCACCGAATTGCCAACCGCCTGGCTGGACGAGCCGGGTGTCGGATTGTTCTGAAGTGCGTTGGCGATGGCCTGTGCCGCACGCTGGCCGGTGCCTTGCGGCAATGCTGCGGCACCAGTTGAGTTCTGGGCGCTGGATTGTTCGACGACGGTTTCGCTGGAGCCTTCCGGGAAGACTTTGTCAGTTTCGCGCAGCAAATCCTTGATGTTTTTTTCCAGTGACTCCCAGAACTGGTTTTTCGAGGCGTTATCAATGCGCGTATTGGAAACATTGCCGCTGCTGCCGCCTGCGGTACCGGTGCCGCTTGATCCACTGGCGCTCTGGGTGCCAGTGGCAATCTGGGTATTGGTCGACACCGTGCCGGTGACGTTGCGCGACATATTTACATAGTCGACTTTGTAATGTTTCAGGAAAGGCGAGTCCTGCATGACTGAAAGATTCGGACCGTCCATTTCAAAGCGCATGTCGACCTGTTTTGAAATCCGGGTCAGCAATTGCGGCAAGGTCTGATCAATGGCGTTCAGTGTCACGACCCCGGTGATGCCGGGGTGGATATCAACATTGACTTTGGCGTCGCGAGCCAGGGCGAAAAGCAGGTCGCGCACCTGTACGTTGTTGACCACAACGCTGTAGGTTTCAGCTTTGGGCGTCGCGCGTGGCTTGGGCAGTGCCAGCGTCTGTTGCACGGGCGCGGGTATGTCGCCGAGGGGTACCGGCTGAACAGTTTCGCCGCTGATATGCCCCTTCAGCGGTTCGCGTGGCGACGGCGCTGAGCAGGCGGCCAGCAACAGGGAAATTAGGGTCGCGCTAAAAAAACCGGTTTTCAACGGGCTTTGCCTTGTTTGAACGGGGTGGTCAAGGTGTGCAGATCGTCATAAAGATGCTAGCACGTAATCTGCTGAAGTTCATGGCTTGTCGGGGACGCTGGCTAGTGGAGCCGGCTCACTTGGCGGGGAAAGGGTTGGGCCGCCTTGATTGATTCCGGCAAGGCCTGCATTGCGGCTGCGGCGGCCTCACGGCTGGGGAAGTCGCCATAAATAACACCGACGCGGTCGCGACCGGAGAGACTGGAGCGATAGGCCCGGAGTTCCGCCGGCTCGATCAACTGAGTGACACGCGCCAGAAAGCCTTCGATTTCTCCGGTGTGGCTGGTGTCGGTCGCCAGGAGCTGGATGAAGTAATGGTGGCGCGGTGCACGCGCTATCCATTGCTCGTATTGGGCAAAGTGCTGGCGGGTGAGCGGCCCGAAGCGGGTGTTCTCCGGCTGGTCGGTACGATCTGGTGCGAGGGAGCGCAGGCCGTCTGGTTGAACCACCTTGATTGGCTGCGTTTTTGCGGGGGCCGGAATTTCGGCGGTTGCCGCCGGTTTTTCGCTTTCCGGTGCTGTCGATTTGCCGCTACGCGAGCCGAGGCCAAAGGCCAGACTGAGCAGGATTGCTGCCAGAGCCGCGCCGGCGATGCCCCAGAGCAGCGGCTTGGCATTGAAGCCAGCTTTTTGTTGCAGCGGAGAAAAACGGGCGTCCTGGGCGGCGGTTCGTATCTCTGCGCTATCGACTCGGTGGCTGCCGTTTGAGTAAGCGGCAAGCAGCGCCTTGTCGGCGAGTATGTTGATGCGACGGGACAGGCCTTCGGAAATCTCGGCAATCAGTTTGACGGCCTGTTCGGAGAATGGATTCGGGCCGTGATAGCCGGCGGCGCGCAGACGGAATTCGATGTAGTTGGCGACGTCTGGTGGTTTGAGTGGGGTCAGGCCGAAGTGCTGGGTGATGCGTTCGCGGAGCTGGCGCATATCGTTGGCTGCGAGGCGCTCATCCAGTTCCGGCTGGGCGAAGAGGGCGATCTGCAACAGCTTGTTGGCCTTCGACTCCAGGTTGGAGAGCAGGCGGATTTCTTCCAGCGATTCAGCCGGCATGGCGTGCGCTTCGTCGATCAAGACGACGACCCGCTTGCCGGCGGCGTAACGTTCAATCAGGGCGTCCTGCAGGGCGCGGGTCAGCGAGTGGGTTGCTTTGCCATCGGTCGGGACGCCAAGTTCGTCGGCAATGGCGCCGAGGATTTCCTGACGGGACAACGAAGGATTGGCTAAATAAAGCGTTTCGACATTTTCCGGTAGGCGTTCAAGCAGCATGCGGCAGAGCATGGTCTTGCCGCTGCCGACCTCGCCGGTGACCTTGACGATGCCTTCGTCCTGGGTGATGGCGTAAATCAGTGCGTCCAGGGTCGGCCCGCGATTGGCCCCGGTAAAGAAAAAATCGGTATGCGGCGTGATGCGAAAGGGGGGTTCGCGCAGTCCGAAGTGTTCAAGGTAAAGGCTCATCGACGGCTCCAGCCTTCCAGGCGGTTGTAGAGTGTGGTGCGGTTGATGCCAAGCCGGCGCGCCGCCTGGCTCATGTTGCCGGCACTGAGTTCAATTGCCGCTTCAATGTAGCCGCGCTCCCAGAGTTCCAGCGTGGCATCGAGTTTCAGGCGACCTGCATTTTGCAGGTGTTTGCGGGCAGACTGTTTGGTCTGTTCCAGATCGTCGGCGACCAGGCCGATGGCTTCGGTGGGCGGGTTTTCAGTTGGGTCGGCGGCATCAAACTCGGCCAGCAACAGCTCGCTGGATACCATTTCGCCCGCATGCCTGGCGGTGAGCCGGATGACGATGTTGCGCAGCTCGCGGACATTGCCCGGGAAGGCGTAATCAAGCCAAAGCGCTTCGGCCTCTGGAGACAGGCTGAATGGCGGTAATTGCACCTGGCCGGCGTAAATTTTTCTGAAATGATCGAGCAGCAGCAGGCGGTCGTTGCCCATTTCGCGCAGCGGCGGGACTGCTACGGTGAACACCGATAAACGATGAAAAAGATCGGCCCGGAAACGGCCAGCCCGGGTTTCCTGGCGCAGGTCGCGATTGGTTGCGGTGATGATGCGGGCCTTGGAAATGCGCGTCTGCGTTTCGCCGACGCGTTGATACTCACCGTTTTCCAGGACGCGGAGTAGCTTTGGCTGCAGGTCGAGCGGCAATTCGCCGATCTCGTCCAGGAACAGCGTTCCGCTATCGGCATCTTCAAAGTATCCGGCCTTGGCCGTGCTAGCCCCGGTAAAAGCCCCTTTGGCGTAACCGAACAGCGTCGGCTCAAGCAGCGTCGGCGAAATGGCTGCGCAGTTCAGGGCAAGAAACGGTTTATCCCGGCGATTGGTGAGTTGGTGCAGGTAGTGGCTGGCAACGATATCCTTGCCGCTCCCTGACTCTCCCTCGATCAGTACCGGGAAGGCGAGGTTGGCAAACTGACCAAGTTGCAGGCGCAGGCGTTGGGCCGGCAAGCTCTCGCCAATCAGCCCGGCAAGTGGCTGGTTTTCAATTTTGCCGGGGAAGTTGAGTGTTTGCTGAAATAGCGCACTCAGTCGGCCAGGGTCGCAGGGCTTGCCGACAAAATCGACCGCGCCCAGCGTACGGGCGTGGCGGGCGTTCTCTTCATCGTTTTGCCCGGAAAGTACAATTATTTTCATCTCTGGCGACAAAGCCAGCAGGTCGCCGATCAGCGCAAATCCCTCGTCAGGACGGTGCGGAAAAGGCGGTAGGCCCAAGTCAATCAGGGCGATCTGCGGTGCTTGCCTGAGTTGGCGGAGCATGGCCAGCGCGTGCGGGCGGGAGTGACTGGTGATGACATCAAGCGCTTGCGCGAAAGCGAAACCAAGCGACTCGCTGATCAGTGGGTCGTCATCGACGATGAGTAAAAGCGGTTTTGCAGCAGTCAAAAGGCCGTGTATTCCAGATGAAATTTTGTTTGATTATAGCCTCGGCCCTTCCTTGGGTTGGCGGGTGATTCTGCTAAAATCGCCGAACTTTTCATGAAGGAAGCGCTTTGCCCGACGATATTCTGGTCGATATTGAAGACCTCCGCTTCAGCTATGGTGGCCGGCCGGTGCTTGAAGGGATCAGCATGAAGATCCCTCGCGGCAAGGTGGTGGCCATTATGGGTGGCTCCGGTTGCGGCAAAACAACCCTGTTGCGCTGCATTGGTGGTCAGTTGCGACCGAGTGGCGGGCGTGTCCGCCTTGAAAAGCACCAAGTCTGCGAAATGTCCCACAAGGATTTGTACCGATTGCGCCGCAAGATGGGCATGCTTTTCCAGTTTGGCGCGCTATTCACTGATATGTCGGTGTTCGACAATGTCGCCTTCCCGATGCGCGAACATACGGATATGTCGGAAGAAATGATTCGCGACCTCGTGCTGATGAAGCTGGAGGCCGTTGGCTTGCGTGGCGCCCACAAACTGATGCCGGGGGAACTCTCCGGCGGTATGGCGCGCCGGGTGGCGCTGGCTCGTGCAGTAGCACTCGACCCGATGTTGATGATGTACGACGAGCCCTTTGCGGGTCTTGATCCAATCGCGCTTGGCGTTATTGGTCAGTTAATCCGCAAGCTTAACGACGCGCTTGGCGCAACCTCGATCATGGTGACGCACGATGTTCAGGAGTCGTTACTAATCGTTGATTATATTTATTTTATTTCGGCTGGACGGATCGTTGCCGAAGGGACGCCAGATGAAATTCGGGCGTCGAAAGACCCATTCGTACACCAGTTTATTCATGCCGAGGTTGATGGGCCTGTACATTTCGACTATCCGGCGCCCTCTGTGCAGCAGGAGTTCTTGCGCGGCGTGAGTCATGTTTAATCCGCTGTCGCTTATACGCAAATTAGGGCACGCCACGGTCAACCGCATCTGGCGCCTCGGTTTTGCGACCCGCTTCCTGTTTGCCATTCTGAAATATTCAGCCACCTCTTTCCGTCGTTTACCGCTGACCCTGCGCGAAATCTATTTCAGCGGCGTGCTGTCCCTGCTGATCATTGTCGTTTCAGGCTTGTTTGTCGGGATGGTGCTCGGTTTGCAAGGTTATGAAACCTTGCAGCGCTATGGCTCAACCGAGGCGTTGGGAATTCTGGTTGCCCTGTCCTTGACCCGCGAACTAGGCCCGGTGGTGGCCGGTTTGCTGTTTGCCTCGCGCGCAGGTTCGTCGGTGACGGCAGAAATTGGCCTGATGAAGTCAACCGAGCAATTGAAGGCAATGGACATGATGGCCGTTGACCCGATCGCCCGCGTCGTCGCGCCGCGCTTCTGGGGCGGTGTGATCTCTATGCCCTTGCTCGCTGCCTTGTTTTCAGCGATGGGGGTGATGGGCGGCTGGCTGGTAGGGGTCGTTTTTATCGGTGTCGATGAAGGCGCCTTCTGGGCGCAAATGCAGGCCGGTGTGGATTTTCGCTATGACATCGTGAATGGTGTTATTAAAAGTTTTGTTTTTGGCATCGCGGTTTCGCTGATCGCCGTTTTCGAAGGCTACGATTCGGCACCGACCGCCGAAGGTGTGTCACGGGCGATTACCCGCACTGTGGTGACCTCCGCGCTGGCTATTCTGGCGCTGGATTTCGTTCTGACTTCGTTCATGTTCCGGGGAACTTCATGAACCG
>ERZ795061.4510-NODE-4510-length-11710-cov-5.493951_pt1 | contig 11710 bp, 10 predicted proteins | sample MGYA00375145_ERZ795061 | MGnify/ENA primary metagenome ERZ795061 (study PRJEB30190, sample SAMN05720144) | anaerobic digester metagenome | isolation source: active sludge of municipal wastewater-treating anaerobic digesters | place: USA | collected 2014-12-22 ... | reverse complement strand
GCTGATGCGGTTAAAATCAAAGAAAGAGGTTTCCCGGCAATCAAAGTAAAACTGGGCAAGGGTGGTTTACAGGATGTGGAACGCATCCGCGCCATTCGTGCAGCAGTGGGAAATGAGATTCCCCTGCGGATTGATGCCAACCAGGGATGGAAAGTAAATGAAGCCATAGAAACCCTGAATGCACTGGCCCCTTTTAATATCCAGCACTGCGAAGAACCCATCGCCCGCTGGAAATTTATGAAGCTGAAAAAAGTGAAAAAAAATTCACCCATCCCCATCATGGCGGATGAAAGTTGCAGTGATCAGCATGATGCAGAAAGATTGATCGAACTGAATGCCTGCGATTATTTCAATATCAAGATTGGTAAGGCCGGTGGCATTTTTAATGCCTTACAAATTGTAAAACTGGCCGAAGCAGCCGGTATTCATCTGCAAGTGGGCGCCATGCTGGAATCAAGAATTGCCATGACCTCATTTGCCCATTTCTCCCTTTGCAGTCCATTGATTGAACATTATGATTTTGATACCGCACTGATGTTTAAAGAAGATCCCGTAAGCGGTGGTATCATTTATAAAGATGGCGGCGTGGTGGAAGTACCGGATACGCCCGGACTGGGTGCAACCGTCAGTGATGATAAACTGGCAATGATGGAGAAAGTGATCATCTAAAATGATCAACTACAAAATGATAGCATGTTTGTAATTCATGCCTCCTAATTCAGCAAAACAAATGCTCCCCAGTAATTGGATTGCGGATATTGTATCCTGGTGGCTTTCTGTGCCCGTATAAAAGCTTCCTGTGCATCTTTCGACTGGATCCAATACTCATAAAATTTTTTCATCAGCAGGCGTGTGGCCTGGTCATCTACTTTCCAAAGACTCATGATGATTTTTTTAGCCCCTGCCACCTGAAAGGCCCGGCACAAACCATAGACCCCTTCTCCGTTGACGATTTCTCCCAAACCGGTCTCACAGGCGCTTAACACCACCATCCCGGTTCCCTGCAGATCCAGATTCATGGCTTCATAAGCATACAATACACCATCATTTTTATTTCCCAGTTCCAGCTCTGTTTTGTTTGCTGCTCCCGACCCGTTCAGATAGAGTCCGGACCGAAGTAAAATATTATCTTTTGCTTTTGATACCTGAATGCCGGTTCTGATATACTCCGGATTGCTATAAAAAAATCCATGCGTAGCCATATGCAGCAGACCGGGTCTTTTTACATTCTTTATATTCTCTTCCGTTGCTTCCAGTTCCATATAAATCCTGATCAGCATCTGTGTATTCAGCACAATACCTATTTCATTCACTTCTGCAAGCGTTCCCGGAAGGGGAGGTACCAGGGAGCCTTCTCCAAAAACGGGTGAGCCCAGTAAAACTGCATTACTGTTTCCGGGTTCCGCTGCATTAAATCCGTTCGCCAGTATTTTGGAACTGGATATATACACCAGTTTGTAGCGGTCCAGCAAATAACTGCTGTCTCCCCGCTGCAGGGTGTTCAGGTTGATGGTATTGTACATTCCATCGGCAGAAAAATAAATAGTGCGGCTGTCGCCGAGTTCTTTTTCCAGTGGCTGCCATAAATCGGGATAAGAACGGTTATCCGGCAGGTTTTTCAAAACAGATATCCGGTAGGTTTTTGGCGCCTGCTTCTCCAGTGCCGCTCCCTTTAGCAAACGAACCAGTCCGGGGGCCTGACTATTATTCCGAAACACAAAGGCTGCATATTCCGGCTCGCCTTTATTGCTGCCGTATTCATTCATTACCCGCATCACTTCCACCACGGCTTCCCCTTCGTTCAGCTTCGTACGTACCTGATCAAAGCCGGTTTCCTGCTGCAGATAACCTGTTGTAAAAACAGCGGACCTCCGTGATAATTCTTTTTCCATGGCATTCGCCCTTCTTTCCATCTCAGTCAGATCCAGTTTATCTTCCTTCAAATCCTCCAAAGGTGAACTGTAATAACTGGCCAGCTCATTTTTAAGATCCAGCCAGTTGTTAAACAATCGCTGAGTAGCTGTATCAGTTCCATTCAGGATCGCTTCCCTTGTTTTACGGGTGGATTGAATGATCATTCCCTTTGTTTTCAGCCAGATTTTATAGGCATCTTTTAACAAGGACTGATTGCCGTTTGCGGTATGAATAACAAATGACAGATAGGCATCCAGGTTGGGCTTGAGGCTGTTCCAGAAAACTGATTTCTCCGGTTCACTCATGGTATTGAAAAAACCATCAGCCAGAAAAATAAATCCATTAATCGCTTTTGTATAGGCTTCTGCAGCCCTGGTATTATCTCCGAGTTGTTCGTTACATACCGCCAGCTTGATCAATGCCCCTAAATAATCCTTGTGTTTTTCACCTAGTACCGATTGGCGGATCGATACTACCTTCTCAAATACGTCCCTGGCATCCTGAAACCTGTTCTGCCGGATCAGGTAATCGCCTTTATTTTCCAGGGCTTTTGCATAAGTAGGATGCTCATTATTATACCGCTGCTTCACTTTATTGGCAACCTTATCCAGATAGTCTGACAGATCCGGATTATTTTTTTGAACAAGAAAAGAACCATAGTAAACCAGCACATTGTTATAGTCGGGATGATCTTCAAAACCTTTTGTTTCCATTCCACTGAGGGCCTGTTGATAAAATTTCTCTGCTTCCTCCATGCTGCCCCCCTCCTGCGCCAGTAAGGCACGATTGGTAAGGATCCTTTCATAATCAAAATACTCAGGACTTAGTGCCTCCTTTCCTCTTTCCAAAGCCTCATCCAGCAGTTGCAACGCTTCCTTTCTTCTTCCCAGTTCGGCAAGCAGCATACCCTTATTATTTAAGGCAATCACATATTGAAAAGAGCGGTCAGTAAAAAGTTTTTTAAAAGTAGGCAGTATATAATTGAATATTTTTTCCGCTTCATCATATTGCCCCAGGTCTTTTTTTAAGACCGCCAGGTTATGCAGACTGCTGATGTATTCCCGGCTGGTCCGTCCAAACTTCGCCGCTCTTGCCTGCATGGACAAATTCAACAATTCCCTTGCCCTGGTGAATTTGCCCCTGGTCTGGTATAGCAAACCAACCGTATTGACCCCACTGGTAAACATTTTCATGGTCGCCTGATCCATTTTGGACGTATCTATTACGTTCATCATCAGGGAATAAATACCCCATACATTTTTGCCTTCAACATCAGTTCTTAAAGGAAAGAATGGCAATCCGGAATAGTATCTCGAGATGGCATTGAAATATTTTCCATTGAAGAAAGCTACATCCCCGGAACCAAAAAAAGACTGATTGATATAGACTTTCAATTTGGATCCGTCATAAGCCAGCTGGCACTGATCGGCAAAGGAGATCGAATATTTCAGCTCTGTATAATTCCGATCGGTATTAACCGGTATCTGCCCCAGGGCATGATCGTTTAATAAAATAAACCATCCGGTAATAAAGAGAAATAAGCGTGCTGACCGGTTAAGGTTCATTCCTGTGGATTTGATGATATTAAGTAAGTTAATTTTTTCTTTGATAAGGGAAAAAGAATTCGGTAATACCTGCCATATAAAAAAGCTGTGCCAATCGCCCATTTTTTGTACTTTAAATAAAAATCATGTACTTATCCAAAGAGATACAGGCATATCATCAGGCATTGAGCCATTCAGATCAGACAATCTGTAAGCTATTGTTTGTAGAAATTTGCCGTTACTTACCGGATGCCGACTATAAAATCTGGCATCGTCATCCGGTCTGGTTTCTCGATGGCAATCCTATTGTCGGGTACAGCAAATTAAAGGACAGTGTACGGCTGCTTTTCTGGAGCGGACAATCCTTTGAAGTGGAGGACCTGCAGCCCGAAGGCAGTTTTAAAGCAGCCGAATACCGGTATACAGATGCCACAGAGGTAAATACCAGACAATTAAAACGCTGGCTGGGATTGTCCAAAAAAATACAGTGGGATTATAAGAATATTGTCAAGAGAAAAGGGAAACTGGAGCGGTTGAAATAATCCTTGCTGCAGCAATCTAAATTTTCCGCCCTGCTACCCGCCACTATTAAATGGAGGCATGAACCAAATACCCGTCCGACAAATCAGGCAAGCCCTGACCGAGCCTGCACTCAGCGGCAGTTTTAGTATCCGGGACATCGGTCCTTTACTGAAACAGGATGATATGCTGCAACCCCTTCACCGGCATGAATATTATTTTATACTTTATCTGGAAAAAGGGAAAGGAGAACATATCATTGATTTTGAAAAACATGTCGTCCGCAACGGTACCGTCTTTATCATGCGACCAGGGCAGGTGCACCAGTTACTGCTGAAAAAAGGTAGCCGGGGTTTTTTATTGGAATTTGATATCCGCTTTTATGCCCCGAAAGAAGAATCATTAAAACGCTTTTTCAGACAGGCCCTTTATAAACCCCGCTGCCAACCTGCGCAAACCAAATTAAAAGTTTTAAGCAGTATCCTGCAGCAAATCAACAATGAATATCAGTTGCAGGAGAAAGGATACCCGCAAATGATCAGGTCCGGACTCGATATGTTCTTTATCAGCCTTGCCAGAGAAAGCAGGCAGCACGAAACAACCAGGGAACCGGGTCAGGATTATTACCAGGAAAAACTGGAAGAACTATTATCCTTGCTTGAAAAAAATCTGACAAAGGAAAAAAAAGTAGCTGTCTATGCGAAGATGATGCACCTGAGCTCCTTTCAGCTCAATCATATTACCCGAAGCAGGTTGGGCAAGACCTGTTCGACATTAATTGATGATATGATAGTTCTGGAAGCAAAAAGGCAATTACTCGCCACTCATCAGCGTATCAACCAGGTTGCAGCATCTCTGGGTTATGAGGACAGTTCTTATTTCATTCGTTTTTTCAGGAAGCAAACAGGTTATTCACCAGATTTATTTCGTCAAAAATTCAAATAAATCCTTCCCAACTTCATATTTGTCCTGCAATCGCCTGTAATAGTGATTTTAGCTTTGTGTTATCATTATTCATTAAAAAAGACAAACATGAAAACAAAAGCAAGACTGATGGCATCGCTCAAAATCTGGGTTGTTATCTACCCTTCCATTACTATTTTCCTGTACCTGCTGGGCCAGCCCCTTTCGGTACTACCGTTGTACCAGCGAACTTTTATTCTTACCATTTCTCTGGTACCCTGGATTGTATTTGCGGGCGTTCCATTTGTGGACTATCTGATTCGCCGGATGAATAACAGAAAGGCTCCGGTCAGTTGATGGATCATCTAGACAAGAAATTCCCTGAGCTGTATTTTTTCTTTATTGAATCTCTTAAAACTTAAAAAGCATATGATACAGGAAGCCAACAACTTTGATATTATCATCATCGGTGGCAGTTATGCAGGGCTGTCTGCTGCCATGGCATTGGGCCGCTCCCTGCGAACAGTGCTGGTAATCGACAACAACCTGCCCTGCAACCGGCAGACACCCTATTCACATAATTTCCTGACACAGGATGGGGAGACGCCTTCCTCTATCCGTCAACTGGCCGCAGAACAAGTAGCAAAATATGATTCAGTACAGTTCATCAATGGAACGGCATCAGTGGCGAATGTAACAGGAGATTCCTTTCTTGTGAAAACAAAAGAGGGAAATAGCTATGCAGCCCGAAAACTCATCTTTGCTACCGGCATCATTGACAAACTCCCAGATTGGGAAAACTTTGCTTCCTGCTGGGGGATCAGTATCCTTCATTGTCCTTATTGTCATGGCTATGAAGCCCGAAACAAAAAGACCGGTTTACTGGCTAACGGGGATCATGGTTTTGAATTTGCGGGCCTACTCCGGAACTGGACAGCTGATTTAACGGTATTCACCAATGGGAGAAATTCATTTTCCCCTGATCAGCAAAAAATACTGGCCGATAAACAAATACATGTAATTGATCTTGATATAAAAAGTATTGCCGCAACGAAGGGTCAGATTCATCAAATTCTTTTTGCAAATGGTACCGGTTTTGATCTGGATGTACTTTATACCCGTCCTCCCTTTGAACAATCCTGTTCCCTGCCTGCTCAACTGGGATGTGAAATCAATCCGGATGGATACCTGGTAACTGATCCGTTACAGAAAACATCCATCAAGGGAGTATTCGCCTGTGGTGATAATAGTTCCCGCATCCGAACCGTATCGCATGCAGTGGCCATGGGAACCGTAGCAGGTTTATCCCTGAACCGGGAACTGGCCGATGAATCATTTTTACCAGCGCTTAGTACCTGAGCTCTTTAATGCATGGTTGTTTCTATCTTTATGGCAAATCTCATTTATGTCTTCAACATCAGCAATCGCTATTAAAAACGCCACCGACCTTTGGTTCAAACAGCTGAGCCGTGTATCTGCCATTTTTGATGCCAGTACCGATGCACAACTTGAAGCCGAAATTGCCCCCGGCCGCAACAGTGGTTACTACCTGCTGGGGCATCTGACTGCTGTACATGATGCGATGTTACCCTTATTGCGCATGGGTGACCGGCTTTATCCCGAACTGGAAGAACCCTTTATCAAAAATCCCGATCGTTCCGGTTTTCCCCGGCCGGATCTGGCCACGGTAAGAAATCAATGGGCAACCGTAACCGCTACATTGAACAAAGGGATTGCGGCACTTTCATTTGACGAATGGATGGAAAGACATGCTTCGATCAGTCCGGAAGATTTTGTAAAGGAACCTCATCGTAACCGTTTCAGTGTTTTACTCAGCCGGATAGCACATTTAACTGAACATATCGGTCAATTGCTATGGATCAATAAGTAAAAAATTTAATGTCACCCGAACAATGTCCAATTATCATTCAAAACTTACCATTTAAAATTCAACATACCTCCCTCCCCCACTTGCCACTAGCCACTGGTCACTAGCCTCTTTATAATTTTTTGCCCGCCCGCCCGCTTCAGCCTATCTTAGAAAGATATTCTTTTACTATGCATTGTAAAGACCATGAGGAATATCCGGACAACAGCCGTCGGGAATTCCTGAAAAAATCAACCGCAATGGCTGCTTTCGCCGGTCTCTCCCCTTTGATTGTGAAAGCTGGAGAGAACGATGAAAAAATAGCCGCCTTTTTTGAAAAAGTTCCGCTTGAACTGGAGATCAATGGGAGTCCTTATAAACTGGATGTAGAGCCCAGGGTCACCCTGCTCGATCTCCTAAGGGAACAACTGGGTCTCACCGGTACCAAGAAGGGTTGCGATCACGGACAATGTGGTTGCTGTACCGTGCATGTGGATGGCAAAAGGATTAATTCCTGTTTATCGCTGGCCGTCACCAACCATGGAAAAAAAGTGACCACCATTGAAGGCCTTGCCAAAGGAGATGAACTGCATCCCATGCAGGAAGCTTTTATGAAACACGATGGTTTTCAGTGCGGCTACTGTACACCCGGACAAATCATGAGCGCCGTGGCCTGTATCCGGGAAGGACATGCCAATAGTGCCGAAGAAGTACGGGAATACATGAGTGGCAATATCTGCCGCTGCGGTGCTTATCCCAATATTATTGACGCCATCATGGAAGTAAAAAAAGGAGGGCAAAGCGTATGATCAATTTTGAATACACGAGAGCCGGAACCATCAAAGCTGCCAGCGAAGCCAGACAGAAAGATGCTGCCTCGCAGTTTATTGCGGGCGGAACCAACCTGGTGGACCTGATGAAAAAAGGAATCCTCGCTCCACAAAGACTGATTGATATCAACGGTCTTCCGTTGAAAGAAATAAAAACAGATGCCAAAGGAATCAGTATCGGCGCCCTGGTGCCCAATAGTGTGGCAGCAGAAAATGATACGGTTAAAAAACAATTCCCGCTTTTATCCATGGCCCTGAATGCCGGTGCTTCTGCTCAATTGCGCAATATGGCTACCGTGGGAGGCAATATCATGCAGAGAACACGCTGCTCTTATTTCTATGATATCAATCTCCCCTGTAATAAAAGAAAACCGGGATCCGGATGTTCCGCCATTGGTGGCTACAACCGTATGCATGCCATTTTTGGTGCCAGCAATCAGTGTATTGCCGTTCACCCCAGCGATATGTGTGTGGCATTAGCCGCATTGGATGCCACGATCCACATCAGCAATGCAAAGGGAGAGAAAAAAATACCCTTTGCCGATTTCCATCGTTTACCCGGCACCAGCCCCGAACTGGATAATAATTTGCAACCGGGTGAATTGATCAACTATGTTTCTATTCCGGCCAACAGCTATAATAAATCATATTATCTAAAAATACGCGACCGGCTGTCCTATGCATTTGCCCTCGTATCGGTTGCTGTGGCTCTGGAGGTAAAAGAAGGCAGGATCAGTAAAGCAGCCCTGGCCATGGGTGGGGTGGCGCATAAACCCTGGCGCTTAACCGCAGTAGAGCAATTCCTGATTGGAAAAACTCCGGATGCAACTGTATTCCAGGAAGCAGGGCAAATGGCCATGCAGGGTGCTACTACCTATGAGCACAATGCCTATAAAGTTAAACTGGGGAAGGCTGCCATCATAGAAGCTTTGACAAAAGCGACCCGATAAAACATTTTATTCTACTTAATAAGTAATGATATGGACGAGATACTGAAGCAGGATCAAAAAATATTTGCCGATGAAGACCGGGTGGACGGTCTGGCCAAGGTAACGGGCAAGGCAAAATTCACAGCAGAACACCGGCCTGCGGGTTTGGTCTATGGCGTTTATGTAACCAGTACCATTGCACGGGGTTATATCCGCAACATGAACCTGCTGGATGCCAAAACTGCACCGGGTGTGCTCGATATTCTTTATTACCTGAATGCACCTGAAGTTCCCGGATATAAAGCAGCAGACAGAAGCAAGAATCCCAATGCCCGTGATTACAGCGGATTCAAAATTTTCCAGAATAATATGATTGTCAGCAATGGTCAGCCCATTGCCCTGGTGATTGCCGATACATTTGAAAGAGCGGTTCATGCAGCATCCCTGGTGAAAGTAGATTACCAGGCCGAAACGCCATTTACCGATTACGAAACGAATAAAAACAATAGCTCCCGTTTAAAAGACAGGGGCGAGTACACCCGAAAAGAAAAAGATGCCTGGAAAAATGCGGAGGTAAATCTTGAAGCGGAATATACCCTCCCCATCGAAACCCATAACCCGATGGAAATGCATGCCACCACGGCTGTATGGGAAGGAGATAAGCAACTGACCATCTATGATAAATCGCAGGGACCAAAAGGAGTACAAAGCGAACTGGCCCGGATGTTTGGACTCGATGAAAAGAATGTAAAAGTAGTGACCGAATATGTTGGCGGTGCTTTCGGAAGCGGATTGCGCAGCTGGCCACATGTGTATGCTGCCGTGATGGCTGCTAAAAAAGTAAAGAGACCGGTTAAGGTTTTACTGAACAGAGAGCAAATGTTTACCATGGTGGGCTATCGTCCCTGGTGCTGGCAAAAAATCGGGATCGGTGCTTCCAAAGACGGAAAACTCACGGGCATTACCCATCATGCTGTCAGCAATACTTCTACTTACGAAGATTTTACAGAAGGCATTGTAGGTGTGTCGCAGTTCCTTTATGATTGTCCGAATGTAAATACCAGCTATAAAATTCTTCCATTAGATGTGAATACGCCCACCTGGATGCGGGGACCTGGTCCTGCTTCGGGATGCTTCGGACTGGAAAGTGCATTGGATGAGCTTAGTTATAAGCTCGGCATCGATCCTATTGAACTCCGCCTGATCAATAATGCGGAACTGCATCCGCAAAGTAAATTGCCCTGGACCAGCAAGTACCTGAAAGAATGTTTGCTGATGGGTCGTGAAAAAATTGGATGGGATAAAAGACCCAAGGTACCAGGCAGTCTGAAAGAAGATGGTATGCTCACCGGTTATGGTGTGGCTGTGGGAGTTTTTGGTGCCGGAAGAGGTTCGGCCACTGCAAAAGGGATTTTAAAATCGGATGGAAAACTGGTATTACAAAGTGCGGTGAGTGATATGGGACCGGGCACATCTACGGCCATGGTACGTATTGGCAGCGAACAAATGGGAATGGATGAAAATAAAGTGCGTTTTGAGCTCGGCGATACTGATTTTCCCAATGGACCCACCCAGGGTGGCTCCGGTTCTGCCACCACCATTGGCACAGCGGTGATGGCCGTATGCGATGGGTTGAAACAAAGTCTGAAAGAACTGGCTATTGAAATAGCTACCGGTTTCAGCGGACTTAAACCGGAAGACATCAAATATGAAAGTGGAAAGCTGGTAGCTGCAAAAGATGCCACTGTGACTATTCACTTCACAGATTTGATAAAGCAAAGCGGCAAACCCGAGATACAGGTATCCAAGAGTACCCAGGGTGCGGCCTTCCGCGATAAATATGTGGCGAATTCATTTTCCGTTCATTTTGTAAAACTGCATGTGCATCCGGTTACCGGTGTGATCCGGTTGAAACATATGGTATCCGTTGCCGATGCCGGTAAAATCATCAGTGAAAAAACAGCCCGCAGTCAGATGGTGGGTGGCGCCGTGGGTGGTATTGGTATGGCCATGACCGAAGAAACGCTGATTGATCACCGTTATGGCCGTTATATCAATGCCAATTTTGTGGACTACCATGTTCCTGTTCACGCCGATGCACCGCCAATGGATGTGTTATTTGTGAATAAAGCAGATATGATCATTAGTCCGACCGGTGCCAAGGGCATTGGCGAAATTGCATTGGTGGGTGTGGCCCCGGCCATTATCAATGCAATCTATAATGCAACTGGTAAAAGGGTACGGACGCTGCCGGTAACGCCGGATCAATTGATTGGATGATTTTGCTGCGCTCGAAGAGTCCTTTGGACAAAATAAGAGAGATTCACCGCAGAGAACATGAGGAAAGAGAGTTTTCGCAGAGATTTTACCGCTAAGTCTGCAAAAAAATATTCTCTGCGAAAACTCTGCGCTCTCTGCTTCTCTGCGGTAAAAAAATACTCCCCTCATCACTCTTCCAATATCAAATCTCCTACATTTGCTTCCTTTAACATGTCAGCCGCTCAAAAGATCATCATCATTGCTGCACCCTCCGGGGCCGGAAAGACTTCTGTGGTACGTCATCTTTTGAAAGTGATGCCGGAGCAACTGGCATTCTCCATCAGTTGTGCCACCCGTTCTCCGAGAAACAATGAAAAACACGGGGTGGACTATTATTTCATCAGTGTAGACGAATTCAAAGACCGGATCAACCGCAGCGAATTCTTGGAATGGGAAATGGTATATGCGGGAAAATATTACGGCACCCTGAAATCTGAAATGAACCGGATCTGGGATACCGGCCGTTCCCCTCTGTTGGATGTAGATGTAAAAGGGGGGCTGAACGTTCAATCATTATACCCCAAGGAATCACTTTCTCTTTTTATAGAGCCGCCTTCACTGGAAGAACTGGATAGAAGATTGCAGGCCCGGGGCACCGAAACGGAGGAATCGCGGAAATCCCGGCTCAGCAAGGCTGCTTATGAAATGACTTTCAAACACAAATTCGACCATATCATCATCAACGATAAACTGGACCGGGCCTGTGCCGTAGCCGAAAGACTGGTCCGTGAGTTCCTTTCTTTAACTCACTGACACTGAATTCAAATCCTCCCGGGATTCCCCATTTCAACTTTCAATTTTCAACTTTCCACTTTCAATTTCTCCTGTGCTATCTTCGTACCATGTTTTCCGTGAATTCGATCATCTTTTTTATCCTGACCCTGC
>ERZ795061.4507-NODE-4507-length-11713-cov-5.503517_pt1 | contig 11713 bp, 9 predicted proteins | sample MGYA00375145_ERZ795061 | MGnify/ENA primary metagenome ERZ795061 (study PRJEB30190, sample SAMN05720144) | anaerobic digester metagenome | isolation source: active sludge of municipal wastewater-treating anaerobic digesters | place: USA | collected 2014-12-22 ... | reverse complement strand
AAGACGAGCCTCGCTTACCTCATCGCCAAGGAGATGGGCGTCGGGATCAAGCCGACGGCGGGCCCGGTCATCGAGCGGACGGGCGACCTCTCGGCCATTCTCACGAACATGCAGACGAAAGAGGCCCTGTTCATCGACGAGATCCACCGGCTGCAGCCGTCGGTCGAGGAGATCCTCTACTCGGCCATGGAGGATTTCAGCCTCGACATCGTCATCGGCCAGGGGCCCGGAGCGCGGAGCCACAAGCTCAAGATCAGGAAGTTCACTCTCATCGGCGCCACGACGAGGGCCGGCCGGATCACGGCCCCCCTCCGCGGCCGCTTCGGCATCATCCACCGCCTCGACTACTACCGGGACGAGGACCTGAGAAAGGTCATCCAGCGCTCGGCCAAGATCCTCAAGGTCAAGGTCGACGACGCCGGGGCCGGCGAGATCGCCCTGCGGTCGCGGGGCACGCCGCGCGTCGCCAACCGGCTGCTGCGCCGCGTCCGCGACTACGTCGACGTCAAGGGCGACGGCGTCATCACGGCCAGGGAGGCGGAGCGGGCCCTGGACATGATGGAGGTCGACCGCCTGGGCCTCGACGACGTCGACCGCAAGATCCTCTCGACCATCGTCGAGAACTTCGGCGGCGGGCCGGTCGGCATCGGCACGATCGCCGCGGCCATCGACGAGGAGAAGGACACGATCGAGAGCATCTACGAGCCCTTCCTCATGCGCATCGGCTTCCTCGACCGGACGATCCGGGGCCGGGTCGTCACGCCGAAAGCCTACGCCCACCTGGGCTACGAATACCGTGAGCCCGGATCGCGCGGCCGGACGGCCCCGCCCCCCGGCCAGAGGAAGCTGTTCAAGGACTGAGCGCGGCGCCCGACCGGCCATGACCTCCGGCAAGCCCCTCCGCGTCTCGGATTTCGACTACGAGCTCCCGCCCGAGCTCATCGCCCAGCGCCCCCTGCCGCGCCGCGACGATTCGCGGATGATGGTCGTGGACCGGCGGACCGGCGCGGTCCGGCACGGCCGGTTCCGGGAGTTCCCGGGCTTCTTCGGCGCAGGCGAGGTCCTGGTCCTGAACGACGCCAAGGTCCTGCCGGCCCGGCTCTGGGGAACGAGCGGCGAGGCCGGGATCGAGTTCCTGTTCGTCCGCGAGAGCGGGCCGGGTCTCTGGGAGGTCCTCTGCCGGCCGGCGAAAAGGGTCCGCGTCGGCGACCCGGTCCGTTTCCCCGGAGCGGTCGAGGCCCGCGTGGCGGGAGCGGCGGCGGAGGGCCGGCGGACACTCGACCTCGGGAGAACGGACGTCCTCGGGCTGCTCCGCGACCACGGCTACGCTCCCCTCCCCCCCTATATCAAGCGGGGCGAGCGGGACGAGGCGAGAAGGCCCGAGGACATCTCCCGCTACCAGACCGTCTTCGCGAAGAAGGAAGGCGCGATCGCCGCCCCGACGGCCGGCCTGCACTTCACGACGGGAGTCCTGAGGGCCCTGAGGGACAGGGGCGTCGACGTCCGGCGGGTCACCCTCGAGGTCGGCCTGGCCACTTTCCAGCCGGTCCGGGCCGAGCTCGTCGCCGACCACGAGATGCCCGAGGAGACCTACGGCGTGTCCCCGGCCGCGGCCAAGGCGGTCAACGCCGCGAAGTCGGAGGGCCGGCCTGTTACGGCCGTCGGCACCACGGTCGTCCGGGCGCTCGAGAGCGCCTGGCGCGATGGAAGCGTCCGCCCCGGCAGGCGCCCGACGGCGCTCTTCATCGCCCCCGGCTTCGAGTTCCGCGCCGTGGACAGGCTGTTGACGAACTTCCACCTGCCCCGGTCGACCCTGTTGATGCTCGTCTCCGCCTTCGCCGGCCGCGACCTTGCGATGAGGGCCTACCGCGAGGCGGTCAAGGAGCGCTACCGCTTCTTTTCGTACGGCGACGCCATGCTGATCCTCTGAGCCGGATCACCGAATCGTTGCCCAGTTCCCCACTCGAGGCGGCGAAGGGGATCGCCCTCAACCGACCGGTTCGATCCGTCCCTCGACCCGCACGATACCCTTGACGACCGCGTCGGCGCCGCCGCGGGCCCCGGCCGCCGCCGGCCGCGGTCCTTTGACAAGGGTTTCCGCGTTGAATTATCATACCTCCCTGTCCCGGCCATGGATATCAAGACCCGGATCGCCGCAGCCGTCGAGGAGCGCCGCGAGGCCATCCTCGACCTGAGCCGCCGCATCCACGCCGGCCCGGAGCTGGCCTTCGAGGAGGTGCGCACGTCGCGCCTTCTCCGTTCGGTCCTGGAGGAGGGAGGCTTCGACGTCTCGGCGGCGTCGGAGGCCCTCCCCACGTCGTTCCGGGCCGTCCACGGGTTCTCGGACGGGGGGCCCCGGGTCACCTTCACGGCCGAGATGGACGCCCTGCCCGGCCTGGGCCACGCCTGCGGGCACAACATCATCGGCGCGGCCGGCGCCTACGCCGCGATCGTCCTCAAGGCCGTCATGGGCGGCGACGGCGCGGGCGCGGTCGAAGTCGTCGGGACGCCGGCCGAGGAGCGCGGCAGCGGCAAGGTCCGCCTCATCCGGGACGGCGTCTTCGCCGGGTCCGACGTCGTCCTGCAGGTCCACCCCCACTCGCTCGACACGGTCGTCGGCCAGGCCCTGGCCCGCCGGACCCTGGTCGTCGAGTTCTTCGGCCGGAAGGCCCACGCCGCGGCCGCGCCGCGCGAGGGACGCAACGCCCTCGACGCCCTGGTCCTCTTCTATCACGCGGCGGCCCTGCCCCGGGCCAAGCTCCGGCCGGGGACCCTTTTCCACGGCGTCATCGAGGCGGGCGGCGAGGCGCCGAACGTCGTCCCCGACTACGCCCGGGGCCGGTTCTCTCTCCGGGCCGATTCGATGGCCAAGCTCGGGCGCCTGGTCGACGAGGCGCGGAAGCTCGCCGGGAAGGCGGCCGACGAGACGGGCTGCCGCGCGGAGATCGTCGAGCCCGGCCCCGGCGTCACGACCTTCCGCCGCAACCGCGTCCTCGAGGAGGTCTTCGCCGCTCTCTTCGAGGAGCGGGGCCGGACCGCCCCGAACAAGGTCCGGGAAACATACGGCTCGACCGACCTGGCCAACGTCTCCTGGGTCGCGCCGACGATCGAGCCCTACGTCAAGGCCAGCGACTTCCCCCTCCACACCGAGGGCTTCGCCAGGGACGCCGTGGGGGCCGGCGGGGAGCGGGCCCTCCTCGACGGCGTCTACTTCCTGGCCGCGGCGGCGGCCCGCGTCCTGACCGAGCCCGCGCTCCTCGCCCGGATCCGGGAGGACTTCGCGGCCGAGGCGGAGGACGGCCCGGAGGAGACGGCCTGAGGCCCCGGCGCGCATGATGACGCTCTTCCCTCTCGACAGCCGGCCCGGACCGGCCACGGTCGTCCTGACGGACTCGGGCCTCGGCGGGCTCCTCGTCACGGCCGGGCTCGAGCGCCGGTTGAGGGACACCGCCGGCGAGGGGCCCGTCCGCCTGGTTTACGTCAACGCCTGGCCGGACGAGGGCCGGGGCTACAACGACCTTCCCGACATGGCCGCCCGGGCCGCGGTCTTCGACCGGGCCCTGGCCGCGATGGCGGCCTTCGGCCCGGACCTCATCCTCATCGCCTGCAACACGCTCTCGGTCGTTTACGAGCTGACGGATTTCCACCGCTTCCCCCCCGCGCCCGTGACGGGCATCCTCGACGAGGGGGCGGCCCTGTTCGCCGAGGGGCTTCTCCGCGATCCTTCGGGGGCGCTGGCCCTGTTCGGGACGAGGACGACCATCGGCTCGGGCGAACATGTCCGGCGCCTGGCCCGCCGCGGCATCGACCCGGCCCGCATCTTCGCCGAGCCTTGTCACGGCCTGGCCGCGGCGATCGACAAGGACCCCGGCGCCCCGGAGGTGCCGGAGCTCGTCGAGGACTGCGTCCGCCGGGTCGCGCCCCGGCTCCCCCCCGGCGCGCCCGTCTACGCCGGATTGGCCTGCACCCACTACGGCTATGTCGCCGAGACGTTCCGGGCCGGGCTCGGCCGGCTGACCGGGACGGAGGCGACCGTCCTCGATCCCGGCGACCGCCTCGTCGGCGGCCTGGTCGGGGGGGCGGTCCGGCGCCCGCCCGGCGCAGCGGCCCGGCCGGTCTCGGTCGAGGTCGTCTCCAAGGTCCAGCTCGCCGCGGCCCAGCGGCGGGCCGTGGCCCGGCGCCTCGAAGCTTTGTCCGCGCCGACCGCGGCGGCCCTGCTCGGCTACGCTCACCGGCCCGATCTTTTCTGAACGGAGAGGCCCCATGCGCATCGTCCTGCTGACCGGCCCGGGCGGGGACGCCCAGGGCTGGGGCGACATGGAAGTCACCGAATGCGTGCGCCGGGCCTGCGAGGACGCCGGGCACCCGGCCCGGACCGCCTATGTCGCCGGCGAGGCGGATTTCCTCCGCCTCGTCGATTCGCGCGACTTCGACATCGTCTGGAGCGCCCTCTATCACATCACCCCGAACGAGGCCTTCATCGGCCGCGGCGCCGCGGGCCTGTGGGTGGCCGACGTTCTCGACGAGCGCCGGATCCCCTACATCGGCTCGGACAGCCGGACGATGAGAGCCATGATCGACAAGTCCCGGACCCACGGGATCCTGTCGGCCGCGGGGGTCGCCGTGCCGGCCCACGCCCTCCTCCGCTCCGGCGACGACGCCTCGGCCGTCTCCTACCCGGCCTTCGTCAAGCCCGTCTGCGAGTCGCGCTCGGTCGGCATCTCCGACGAGAGCGTCGTCCGCGACGAGCCGGAGCTCCGGCGCCGCGTCGCCTTCGTCGAGCGGGAGTTCGACCAGCCGGCCCTGGTCGAGGAGTTCCTGCCCGGAGACGAGTACACCGCCCTCGTTCTCGGCAACGGCCGGACGCGCGAGGTCCTGCCCGGCCTGGTCACGGTCGAGGACCGGCACTACCGGAGCTACCGCATCCTGCGGAGCGATCTCCGCGGCGTCGGACTGACCCGGGTCTCTTTGGCCGGGGAGCGGACGGAGGAGGCCCGGCGGCTGGGCGACGCCGCGGCCGAGGCCCTGGGCTGCCTCGACCACACCCGCATCGACATGCGCGCCGACAAGGACGGCCGGCTCCGCGTCATCGAGGTCAACGGCATCCCCGGCCTCAAGCCGGGCAAGAGCTGGTCGCCGCAGATCTACACTCTCTACCACGGGTCGGCGGAGGGCGAGGACGAGGACTACCGGCGGCTCATCGGGGCCATCGTCGAGGCGGCCGGGCGCCGCTTCGGGCTGGCCTGAGGGGGGCAGGCCCCGGAGGGGCCGAGCGGCCTCGTCATCCACTCGCGGATGAGCCGGGTCCAGGCCTGCCGGGCGGGCGCCGGCCTCTCGGCCACGGACCGGCTCAGGACGTCCCGCCAGAGCTCGGCGTGCTGGAGCGTCGTGAGGCGGTTGCGGAACATGGCGGCGCCCTTCCGGGGGTCGGCCTCCATCTTCTCCAGGATGCCCGCAACCTCGTTCTTGAAGCCCGACGGCCCGTAATAGGCCAGATAGGACTGCCAGGCCTCGGCGACGCCCTTCGACGAGGCCAGGGGCGCGGAGGCCCGGTCGAGCTTTTTCAGGAAGGCGTTCTCTTCCCGGCCGCCGAGGCGGCGGAGCCCCGCCTCCGTGATCCTGTAGGGCCGGAGGTCGAAAGACGCCAGGCGGCCCCGCCGCGCGCGGAGGACGAGGACGAAACCGGTCCGCCGGTAATAGAGCCCGCCGGGCTGCCAGAAGACGAAGTTCCCCAGGCTGTAGGCGATGAGCCGCCCCTTGCGCCGCTCCAGGCCCTGGGGGACGTGGGGATGGTGGCCGACGACGACATCGGCCCCGGCGTCGGAGAGCGTCCGGAAGGCCTCGACGACATAGGGCGGCGGGACAGGGATGTATTCGAGGCCGGCGTGGGCGGCGACGATGACGAAGTCGCCCCGCCGCTTGGCCCTCCGGACCGCGGCGGCCAGCCTCGGGACCTCCCAGCCGCAGACGCCCGGGCCGCCGCGGGAAGCGGTCAGGTCCTCCCCTTCCCCGAAGGCGAGGACGGTGACCCTGGTCCCGTTCACGGCGAGCGAGAGCGGCTTCAGGGCCTCTTCGAGCGACAGCCCGGCGCCGACCGTCCGGACGCCGTTGGCCCGGAGGACCGTCAGCGTCTCACGGAAGCCGCGGAGGCCGTAGTCGAAGACGTGGTTGTTGGCCAGGCAGGCGACCTCGAAGGGCGCCGCTGTCAGGCCGGCGACGTCTTCCGGCCTCCCCTTGAAGACGGCGCCGCTCTTCCAGACGGGCCTCGAGGCCGCCGTCAAGGCGCACTCGCAGTTGACGATCCTGAGGTCGGCGCCGCGGAGGACCGGCAGGAGGTCGCCGTAGACGGCCGCGGGGGCCCCCCGGACGACGTGCTCCAGGGCCCGGATCGGGGCCCAGTCCCCGGCCACGGCGATCGTGACGCTGTCTCTCATCTCATCCGTTCGGCCATGTCCCTGGCGTGGGCGGCGATGACGGCCAGGGTCGAGGCGTCGGCGTCGTAGACCGAGTACCAGCCGGCCGGCTCGTGGGGCGGGTCGCCTGTCCACGGCTTCCCGGGCCGGGCCTCCCCCGCCCAGGCCCAGAAGTTGTCGCCCATGGCCGGCCCCCCCGCCGCGGCCGAGGCCTCGACGAGCCCGCACAGGGCCGCGTAGAAACGGTCCCTGAGGGTCGTCGGAGAGGCCGGGTCGAGGGAGTTCCCGAGCGGCGGCCAGTCCCGGGCCAGGCCGAACTCCTCGAGGACGAGGGGCTTGCCCAGGGAAGCCGCCTCCTTGGCGCGCTTCTCGAAATAGGCGGCGGCCAGCGGCTCGGCCGTCCCGTAGCTCGCCGGTCGCTTGGGGTCGAACCAGCCCCAGTTCTGGGGCCAGATGTGGACGGTCGCGTAGTCGACGCCCGGCGCGGCGTGGGTCCTGATGAAGTCCTGGCCCGGCTCGCCGGGCGGCGCGCCCTCGGAGCCGGTCGTGACCATGTGGTTCGGATCGAGCGAGCGGATGTAAGCGGAGGTCTCGTCGATCCAGCCCTGGGGATAGCGGCGGGGCTCGTTGGCCAGCTCCCAGGAGAAGACGGCCGGGTCGTCCCTGTACTTGGTCCCGGTGTAGGGATTGGTCCGGTTCACGATCATGGCGATGTGGTCGCGGAACCAGTCCTGGCACTCTTCGTAACCGTAGAACCTGGCCGAGTATTCGACGAAGGTCCGGAAATCGCCCGGGTACGGGATGGGCGTCCGCTCGTGCCAGCTGACGTACTGGGCCATGCCGCCCGACCAGTGCCAGAAGTTGTTGAGGACCATGACCGCCCGCAGGCCGCGCTTGGCCATCTCGGCGAGGAGGAAGTCGAGGCCGTCGAGGACGCCGCCGTCGTACTCGCCGGGCGCGGTCATCAGGGCCGGGACCGTCCGGTAGGGTTCGCTGTTCGGGCCCTCGGAGGCGGCCATGACCCGGAGATTGGTCAGCCCGAGGCCGCGGAGGCGGTCGAGCTCCCGCAGCAGCCGGGCCCTGTCGCCGGTGGGCCCGTCGACGCCGAGGTTCATCCCCTGCCAGAAATTGGCCCCGGCGAAATAGTGGGGCTGGCCGTCGAGGACGAACCGGCCCTTCTCGACCTTGACGAACCGGGCGGCGGAGGCTTTCGCGGCCCCCGCCGCGGCGGCGGGAGCCTCCCGGCCCTCGCGGCAACCCGAGGCGATGAGCCCGGCGGCCAGCATCAGAGCGACTGTTCTCGGCATGGCGGCCCTCTCCCGGGGGAGTCGTTGTGCCTGAATCTTAGCCCCGGGGGGACGGGGGAGTCAAGCCGGCCTCAGTCGAGCTTCTTGCGGAAGCGGAGGACGCTCAGGGCGAAGAGGGCCGTGCCGAGGATGAGAAGGGCCGCGGCCTGGGGCCAGAGCTCAGGCCAGCCGGCCCCCCGGAGCATGATCCCCCGGATGGCGACGAAGAAGTAACGGGTCGGGACGGCCCGGGAAACGAGCTGGAAGAGGGGCGGCATGTTCTCGACGGGGAAGACGAAGCCGCCGAGCAGGATCATCGGCATGACGAGGAAGATCGTCGTGAACATGGCCTGCTGCTGGGACCGGGAGACCGTCGAGACGAACAGGCCCATGGCCAGGGTGTTGAGCATGAAGGCCAGGCACATCAGGAAGAGGAGGGCCAGGCTGCCCCGGAGGGGGGTGCCGAACCACAGCCGGGCCACGGCGATGACGAACCCCGCCTCGACGAGGCCGATGAGGGTGAACGGCAGGAGCTTGCCGGCGATGAGCTGGTAGGGCCGGATCGGGGTGACGATGAGCTGCTCCATCGTCCCGGCCTCCTTCTCCCGGACGATGCCCATGGAGGCCAAGGTGATGGTCATGATCATCAGGACGAGCCCGAGGATGGCCGGGATCATGAAATTGCGGGACCGGAGCTCGGGATTGTACCAGACCCGGACCTCGGCCTTGACCAGCGCCGGCTTCGGGCCCGGCCCCCGGACCCGCTCGAGCCGGTCGAAGACGATCCGCTGGGCGCGGCGGTTGGCGATCGAGGTCGCGTAGTTGACCCCGATCGTCGCGGTCTGGCTCTCGGAGCCGTCGGCGATGATCAGGACCGAGGCCGGCTTCGACCCGGCCAGCTTGTCCCCGAAGCCCCGGGGGACGACGACGGCGAGGGCCGCCCGGCCGCCGTCGATGTAGGGATCGATGTCGGCCATCCTCTCGGGCCGGGCCCGGACCGTGAAGTAGCCCGAGTTGACGAACTCGTCGAGAAAGGCCCGGCTGGCCGCCGACCGGTCCAGGTCGCACACGACCGAGGGGATCTCCCGGACGTCAAGGTTGGCCGCGTAGCCCAGGAGCAGGATCTGGAGGACCGGCGAGACGAAGAGGACCGGGAAGAGCCGGGGGTCGCGGCGGAGCTGGACGAACTCCTTCCAGACGATCGACAGGACGGCTCTCATGCCCGGGCCCTCCTCCGCCGGGGCGACGGCTCCTTATCGCCCCGGCCGATCCGGGCCGCGCTCGCTCCGAGCGACAGGGCGGCGAAGGCCAGGAGCAGCAGGAGCTGGCCCCAGACGGCCCCGAACCCGGCACCCTTGAGGATGACGGCCCGCAGGGCGTCCAGGAAGTAGCGGGCCGGGACGAGATAGGTGACCGCCTGGACGGCGGCGGGCATGTTCCGGATGGGGAACACGAACCCGGACAGGATGAAGGTCGGGAGCATCGTGGTCAGGACGGCGAACAGGAAGGCCACCTGCTGGGTCCGGGTGACCGCGGAGATCAGGATCCCCTGGCCCAGCGCCCCGACCAGGAACAGGAGCATGGCCAGGAGGAGAAGTGGGTAGCTGCCCCGGATGCCGACGCCGAACAGGACCTGGCCCAGCAGGAGCACCAGGTGGGCCGAGACGAGCGAGATGGCGACATAGGGGACGATCTTGCCCAGGATGAGCTCGGCCGAGCGGAGCGACGAGATCCGGATCTGGTCCATCGTCCCCCGCTCCTTCTCCCGGACGATGGAGAAAGCCGTCGAGACGGTGACGATGACCATGAGGATGAAGGCCATCAGGCCGGGGACCAGGAACTTGGCGCTGCGCAGCTCGGGGTTGTACCAGACCCGGACCTCGGCCTGGAGGGGCAGGGCCGCGCTCCCGAGGCCGCGCCGGGCCAGCGCCTGGAGCGTGATCCTCTGGGAATAGCTCTGCAGGATGGCCCCGGCGTAGCCCGCGGCCGTGGTGCCGCTCATGGCGTTCGAGCCGTCGACGATGATCTGGACGGCCGGGCTCCGGCCGGCCAGGAGGTCCTCCGCGAACCCCGCCGGGATGACCAGGGCGGCCCGGACCTTCTCCCGGGCCATGAGCGGGTCGATGGCGGCCGTCCTCGGGAGCACGGCCTTGAGGTCGAAATACTCGGTCGTCCGGAACTTGTCGACGAGGCCGCGGCTGGCCCGGCTGCCGTCCCCGTCGACGACGGCGAGGGGGATGCGCTTGACGTCGAAGTTGAGGGCGTAGCCGAACATGAGCAGCATGAAGGCCGGCAGGAAGGCCATGAACATGAGCGAGCGGGGGTCGCGGCGGATCTGGCGGAACTCCTTCTTGACGACGGCGCGGAGGCAGCGGGCGGAAAGGGGCGTCACGGCCGCGCCTCCCCCGCTTCGCCGGTCCCCGCCTGCTCCTCGATCTTGTGGATGAAGACGTCCTCGAGCGAGGGCATGATGCGGTCGGCGCGATGGACGGCGATCCCCTCCCGGCCGAGCCGCGCCGCGATGAGCCTCCTCCCCTCTTCCTCGTCTTCGACGCTGATGTGGAGAGACATGCCGAAGATCGAGGTCTCGAGGACCCAGGGCTCCTTCTGGAGGATCTCCAGGGCCTCCACGATCCGGTCGCAGGCGACCTCCAGGATCGGGTTCCGGATGACCGATGTCTTGAGCTCCCGGGGGCTGCCCCCGGCCACGATCCGGCCGGCGTGGATGAGCCGGATGTCGTTGCAGTACTCGGCCTCGTCCAGGTAGTGCGTGGTCACGAAGACGGTGATGCCCCGCTCGGACAGGCCGTTGATGAGCTCCCAGAACCGCCGCCGCGAGGCGGGGTCGACGCCGCCCGTGGGCTCGTCGAGGAAGACGATCCGGGGCTCGTGGAGGACGGCGCAGCCGAGGGCCAGGCGCTGCTTCCAGCCCACCGAAAGGGTCCGCGTCAGGCTCCGCTCACGTCCAACGAGGCCGGCCAGCCCGAGCACCCAGGGCAGGCGTTCGGCCAGGGCCCGGCGCGAGAGGCCGTAGGCGCCGCCGAAGAAGCCGATGTTCTCGGCCACGGTCAGGTCCCCGTAGAGCGAGAACCTCTGGGACATGTAACCGATGGCGCGTTTGACCCGCTCCGGCTCGCGCCGGATGTCGTGGCCGCCGACCGTGGCCGCCCCGGAGGTCGGGTCGAGGAGCCCGCAGAGCATGCGGATGGTGGTCGATTTCCCGGCCCCGTTGGCCCCGAGGAAGCCGAAGATCCGGCCGCGCTCGACTTCGAAGGAGACCGCGTCGACGGCGACGAAGTCGCCGAAGCGCTTGGTGAGCGACCTGACCTCGATCGCCGGCTCAGCCATGTCCGACTTCCACGCCCCCGGCTCAGTTCCCCAGGGCCTTTTCCAGGCGGGCCTGGGCCAAAACAAGGTCGATGGACGCCTGGACCCTGGCCGTCCTCGCCTGGAGCAGGAAGACCTCGGCGTCCAGGACCTCGGTGTTGAGGGCCACCCCCTGGCGGAAGCGCTCCCGGACGAGGCGCAGGTTCTCGTCGGCCTGTCCGACGGCGGCGGCCGCGACCCCGGTCTTGCGCCGCGCCCGGGCCAGGGCCAGGCGGCTCTGGGTGACCTCGAGGACGGCCTGGTCCTCGAGGAGGTCGCGGGCGTCCCGGGCCTGGGCCAGCTGGGCCCTGGCCTGTTCCGCCTGGCGCCTCGTCTGCCCCCAGTTCCAGAGGTCGTACGAGACGGCCAGGCCGACGTCCCAGGTGCTCTTGAACCTGTCCAGGGCCGGCATGTAACGGGGGTTGGGACGGAGGTACTGGAAGCCGCCGGCCAGCGAGACCTGCGGGTACAGGCCCGCTTTGGCCGCTTTCAGCCCGGCCTCGGAGGCCTTGACGCGGAACTCGGCGGCCCGGAGCTCGGGGCGCCCGGCCAGGGCCGCGTCGAGGAGGCCCCGTGGGACGGCGGCGGCCTCATTCCCGCTTTCGGTCTCGAGGGGGACGCGGGAGGCCTGGCTCTCGGCCGAGGTGG
>ERZ795061.4496-NODE-4496-length-11724-cov-25.881738_pt1 | contig 11724 bp, 8 predicted proteins | sample MGYA00375145_ERZ795061 | MGnify/ENA primary metagenome ERZ795061 (study PRJEB30190, sample SAMN05720144) | anaerobic digester metagenome | isolation source: active sludge of municipal wastewater-treating anaerobic digesters | place: USA | collected 2014-12-22 ... | reverse complement strand
CCTGCCGGGTGCGGGTGACCAGGCCCGCGTGCTCGAGGACCTGGATGTGCTTCGACACGGCCTGCAGGCTGATGTCGAAGGGCTCGGCGATCTCGTTCACCGTGGCCGGGCCACGGCTGAGGCGAGCGATGATCTCCCGCCGGACGGGGTCGGCGAGGGCCGCGAAGCCCAGGTCGACGCGAGAGGTGCTGTCCGGCATCCCAATATTCAACTACTCAGTTGATCAACCGTCAAGTTAAATAGCGACTTCGTGCGACTTTCGTGCGGCTTCGAGCGCGGACGGCCCGAAACCCGCACCGAAGTCGCACGAAGTCGGGAAGGCCAATCAGGCGCGGGACGTGGCGGGGAAGGTCGAGCGCAGCGCCTCACTCAGCGCCGCCGGGTCGACCACCTCACCCCTGGCGGCCCGGGCGCCCACCGCGAGCCCGAGGATGTAGGACCCGACGGGAGCCATCGGCCGGGCGAACCCGTGCGCGATGTCCTTGGTGAGGGCGTGGATGCCGGGCACGTCGACGGCATCCGGGTCGACGTCGAGCGCGGTGCAGGCATCGGCGATCCACGCGTGCCACTGCGCCTCGGCTGCCAGGAGGTCGGTCATTTGCGGGTCAGCTCCGGCTTGTCCCAGCCACGCTGCGGCGCCCGGTTGCCCGACCCGCGACCCGGCCGCTCGTCCTTGGAGCGGTAGACCAGGTAGGGCCGGGTGAGGTAGCCGAGCGGCGCCGAGAAGACGTGGACGAGCCGGGTGAACGGCCACATCGCGAACAGGATGAACGCGAGCAGGGCGTGCAGCTGGAAGCCCAGCGGTGCCGCTGCCATGAGCTCGGGCTGCGGCTGGAACGCGAAGATGCTGCGGAACCACACCGAGACGCCCTCGCGGTAGTTGTACTCACCGCCGAACTGCAGGAGGCTGCCGGCCACCGTGTTCCACATGCCCAGGGCCATGACGGTGCCGAGCACGGCGTACATGGCCTTGTCGTTGGTGGTCGTGGCGCTGAACACGGGGCCGGTCATCCGCCGGCGGTAGACCAGGATCGCCAGACCGGCCAGGGCCGCGATCCCCGCGGGGATGCCACCGGCGAGGGCGATGACGTGGTACGTGTGCGGGCTCAGCCCCAACGCGTTGGTCCACACCTGCGGGATGATCAGGCCGATGACGTGGCCCATGACCACGCCGAGCATGCCGAAGTGGAACAGCGGGCTGCCGATGCGCAGCAGCCTGTCCTCGTAGAGCTGGCTGGAGCGCGTGGTCCAGCCGAACTTGTCGTAGCGGTAGCGCCAGAAGTGCCCGACGACGAACACGGCCAGGCACACGTACGGGACGATCACCCACAAGAACGTGGTCATCGGGGGGCTCCTACCGGGATGGTCGTGCCGAGCATCGCTGTGGTGTCGGCGGGTTCGGGTCGGGGGTTGAGTCGGGGGTCGATGGCGTACGGCTCGAGCCCGACCTCCTCCTGGGGTGGGCCCTGCTCGACGAGCCGCAACAGGGCCTCGGCGTCGCTGCCCTCCAGCGGCGGCAGCGTCGAGCGCAGCGCCTCGAGCACGGGCAGCCAGGGCGAGTCGCGCTGGGCCAACCCGGCCCGCAGCACCTCGACCCCCACCCGGTGGCGGGTCAGCAGGTGCCACGCGGTGGCCCAGTCCTGCATCGCGCCGAACTCGAGCACGACGCACAGGTGGTCGGGCAGCTCGACCTCGCTGTCGAACTCCAGACCGGCCCGGCGGTAGGCCTGCTTGAACTCCACGAGGGCCACCCCGCGCCGTCGCGTGTCACCCGAGGTGAAGTACGTCAGGTGCAGCGAGCACTTGCGGGTGACGTCGAAGGTGTCGACGTACTCGCGCTGGAGGGCGCCCAGCCGCGCGAAGGTGAGGTGGTCGAGGAACTCGAGCAACGGCATCCGCTGGGCGTCGGGCAGGCCCTCGACCACGCCACGCAGCATCGGCACCCGCTGCAGCAGCACGTCGTCGGGGTAGTCGAGCAGCAGCGAGACCACCTGCCAGGTGTCGACGAGGTCCTTCTCCCGGATGCCGGGTCGCGCGTCGCGGTGCCGCCGCCACTTCATCGGTCGGCCCGTTCGCCCGAGCCGGAGCCGCCACCCGGGAAGATGCCGTCCGGCATCCCCCGCCCGTCCCAGTTCAGGAGGTTGACCCGGCCACGCAGGGGGTTGTCCGGCGGCAGCTCGTCGATGCTGTCGGCGGTCAGCGCCTCACGGCGCACCCGCAGGTTCTCGGCGGCGATCGGGGTCGGGGTGCTTCCGGACCCCTCGCCGAAGATCTCCTGGCCGCCGCCGTACTCGGAGACGGCGCACTCGGTGGCGAGCTCCTCCAGCGAGTGGGCCTGCTCGGCGTGGGCCGTCGGGATGACGTAGCGCTCCTCGTACCTGGCCAGGGCGAGCAGGCGGAACATCTCGTACATGTCCTCGCCCTCCATCCCGACCGCGGCGGGGATCTCGTCGCGCGGGTCGCGCCCGAGGTTGATGTCGCGCATGTACGAGCGCATCGCCGCGAGCTTCTTGAGCACCGTGTTGACGGGGGCGACGTCCCCGGCGGTGAACAGGTTCGCCAGGTACTCCACGGGGATGCGCAGGGTGTCGATGGCCCCGAAGAGGTTGTCGACGTCCTCGGCGTCGTAGCCGGTGTCCTTGATGACGTCGACGACCGGCGACAGCGGCGGGATGTACCAGACCATCGGCATCGTGCGGTACTCCGGGTGCAGCGGCAGCGCGACCTTGTAGTCCATGATCAGCTTCTTCACCGGGCTGCGGCGGGCTGCCTCGATCCAGTCACCGGGGATGCCGGCCGCCTCGGCCTCGCGTCGGACCTGCGGGTCCTCGGGGTCGAGGAACACGCCGAGCTGCGACTCGTAGAGGTCGGTGTCGTCCTCGGTGGTGGCCGCCTCGAGCACCTTGTCGGCGTCGTAGAGGACGAGCCCGATGTAGCGCAGCCGGCCCACGCAGGTCTCGGAGCACACCGTGGGGATGCCGACCTCGATGCGCGGGTAGCAGAAGGTGCACTTCTCGGCCTTGCCGGTCTTGTGGTTGAAGTAGACCTTCTTGTACGGGCAGCCGGTGATGCACATCCGCCAGCCGCGGCAGCGGTCCTGGTCGACCAGGACGATGCCGTCCTCCTCGCGCTTGTAGATCGCGCCGCTGGGGCACGACGCCGCGCACGAAGGGTTGAGGCAGTGTTCGCAGATGCGCGGCAGGTAGAACATGAAGGTCTGTTCGAACTCGAACTTCACCTTGTCCTCGATGCCCTTGAGCATGACGTCCTTGGCCGCGTGCTCGCGCGAGCCGCCGAGGTCGTCGTCCCAGTTGGCGCTCCACGACACGTTGACCGGCTTGCCCGAGATGAGCGAGTACGGCCGGGCGACGGGGAAGTTCTTCTGCGCGGGGGCGTTGAGCAGCGTCTCGTAGTCGTAGGTCCACGGCTCGTAGTAGTCGCTGATCGAGGGCATCTTGGGGTTGCTGAAGATCGTCAGCAGCTTCTTGAGCCGCCCGCCGGCCCGCAGCTGGAGGCGGCCGTTCTTCATCACCCAGCCGCCGCGCCACTCCTCCTGGTCCTCGTAGCCGCGCGGGTAGCCCAGGCCGGGCCGGGTCTCGACGTTGTTGAACCACACGTACTCGGTGCCGGCCCGGTTGGTCCACGCCTGCTTGCACGTGACCGAACAGGTGTGGCACCCGATGCACTTGTCGAGGTTCATGACCATCGCCATCTGGGCCATGACGCGCATGTCAGTACTCCACGTTCTGGTTGGCGCGGCGGCGGATCATCGTCACTTCGTCGCGGTTGTTTCCGGTGGGCCCGATGTAGTTGAAGAAGTAGGCGAACTGGGCGTAGCCGCCGATCATGTGGCTCGGTTTCATCATGATCCGGGTGAGGGAGTTGTGGATGCCGCCTCGCCTCCCGTTGGTCTCGGTGAGGGGGACGTCGATGAGCCGGTCCTGCGCGTGGTGCATGTAGACGGTGCCCTCCGGCATCCGGTGCGAGACGATCGCGCGGGCCGCGACGACACCGTTGCGGTTGACCGCCTCGATCCAGTCGTTGTCGGCGACGCCGATCTTCTCGGCGTCGACGTCGGACAGCCAGATCGTCTGCCCGCCGCGGGAGAGGCTGAGCATGAACAGGTTGTCCTGGTACTCGCTGTGGATCGACCACTTGTTGTGCGGGGTCAGGTAGCGCACCGAGACGCCGAGGGCGTTCTGCTCGCCGAGCGCGGCCTCACCGAAGAGCTCGGTCATGTTCAGCGGCGGCCGGTAGACCGGCAACGCCTCCCCCATGCCGAGGATCCAGTCGTGGTCGAGGTAGAACTGCTGGCGCCCGGTGAGCGTGTGGAACGGCTTCTTGCGTTCGATGTTGATCGTGAACGGGGAGTACCGGCGGCCACCGCTCTCCGACCCGGACCACTCCGGGGAGGTGATGACCGGCACCGGCGCGACCTGGGTGTCGGCGAAGGTGATCTGCTTGCCCTCGTGCTCGGCCGCGAGGTCGTGCAGCTGGGTGCCGGTGCGCTTCTCCACGTTCTTGAAGCCGTGGGTGGCGAGGTGACCGTTGGTCGTGCCCGACAGGTGCAGGATCGCGTCGGCCATGTGGATGTCGGTGTCGAGCCGGGGCTGGCCGTTGCCGGCGCCGCCGTGGGCGACCCCGTTGCGGTGGCGCAGGATGTCGACCTCGCGCTTGACGTCGTAGGGCACACCCTTGGTGAGCATGCCGACCTTCTCCATGAGCGGGCCGATCGACGTCATCTTGTCGTAGATGGCCGTGTAGTCACGCTCGGCGACGGCGAGCACCGGCAGGGTCTTGCCCGGCACGGGTTCGCACTCGCCGAGGCGCCAGTCCTTGACGACACCGTGCACCGTGGCCATCGCCTCGGGGGTGTCGTGCCACAGCGGCTTGGCGATGACGTCGCGCCGGGTGCCCAGGTGGTCGACCGCGAGCTCGGAGAACTTCTTCGCGACCGCCTTCCACGCCTCCCAGTCGGTCTTGGACTGCCACGGCGGGGAGATCGCCGGGTTGAAGGAGTGCACGAAGGGGTGCATGTCGGTGGTGTTCAGGTCGTGCTTCTCGTACCAGGTGGCTGCCGGCAGGACGACGTCGGAGAACAGCGTCGAGCTCGTCATCCGGAAGTCGATGGTCATGAGCAGGTCGAGCTTGCCCTCGGGCACGTGCTCGGGCCACTCGATCCCGGTGGGGCGCTTGTCCGGCGGGGCCTGCTCGGCGGTGACGGCGTTGTCGGTGCCGAGCAGGTGCTTGAGGAAGTACTCGTTGCCCTTGGCGCTGGACCCCAGCAGGTTTGCCCGCCACAGGCTGAGGATGCGGGGGTGGTTCTCCTCCGCCTCCGGGTCCTCGACGGCGAACTTCAGGGCACCGGACTTCAGCTGGTCGACGACGTAGTCCGCGGGAGCCAGCCCCGCGGCATCCGCCTCGTCCGCCAGCGCGAGGCTGCTGCGGTTGAAGGTCGGGTAGCTCGGGGTCCAGCCCAGGCGCACCGACTGGGCGAGCAGGTCCATGACGCCCTTGCCCGCGAAGACGCCGGTGCCGGCATCCACGTCGTCGGCGGTGAAGGTGTCGTAGCGGTACTGGCTGGTGTTGACGTACCAGTACGCCGTCTGGTTCATGTGCCGCGGCGGGCGCTGCCAGTCCAGCGCGAACGCCATGTGCTGGAAGCCCATGATCGGGCGGATCTTCTCCTGGCCGACGTAGTGCGCCCAGCCGCCACCGTTGCGCCCTTGGCACCCCGTGATCGTCGTGAGCACGAGCATCGCCCGGTAGATCTGGTCGGAGTGGAACCAGTGGTTGGTGCCGGCCCCCATGAGGATCATCCCGCGACCGCCGGTGTCGATGGCGTTCTGCGCCCACTCACGCGCCAGCCGCACGACCTGCTCGGCGGGCACGTTGGTGATCTCCTCCTGCCACGCCGGCGTCGCCGGGGTGGAGGGGTCCTCGTAGTCGGCCGGCCAGGTGCCCGGCAACCCGGGGCGGGCCACGCCGTACTGGGCGAGCATGAGGTCGAGCACGGTGGTCACCAGGCGCCCACCGATGCGGCGCACCGGCACCCCGCGCGTCACGTGCGCGACCTTGCCGTCGTACGCGTCGAACCTCGGCATCACGACCCGGGCCGTCTCGGATGCCGTGCCACCGGCGTCGAGGCCGTGCAGCGTCAGGACGGGGTCGATGTCCTCGAGGTCGAGGTTCCACTTGCCCCAGCCCTCGTCTCCGTAGCGGAAGCCGATGGAGCCGTTCGGGATGGCCACGTCACCGGTGCGCGCATCGAGCACGGCCGGCTTCCACATCGCGTTCTCGGAGGCGGCCTGCGCGATGTCGAGGTCACCGGCGACGAGGTACTTGCCGGGCCGGTAGGCCGGCCCGTCGGCGCCCTCGGCAGTGTCGGCGACGTCCCCGGCATCCTCGAGGGCGACGAGGAAGGGCAGGTCGGTGTACTGCTGGTTGTACTGCGTGAAGAAGTCGACCTGGCTGTCGACGAAGAACTCCTTGAGGATGACGTGCCCCATCGCCATCGCGAGCGCGCCGTCGGTGCCCGGGGCCGCGGCGACCCACTCGTCGGCGAACTTGACGTTCTCGGCGTAGTCGGGCGAGACGGCGACGACCTTCTGGCCGCGGTAGCGCGCCTCGGTCATCCAGTGCGCGTCAGGGGTGCGGGTCATCGGGACGTTCGAGCCCCACATGATGAGGTAGCCGGCATCCCACCAGTCGCCGGACTCGGGGACGTCGGTCTGGTCGCCGAACATCTGCGGCGACGCGTTCGGCAGGTCGGCGTACCAGTCGTAGAACGAGAGCATCGGGGCGCCGACGAGCTCGAGGAAGCGGGCGCCCGAGGCGTAGGAGACCGGCGACATCGCGGGGATCGGCGAGAAGCCGGCGATGCGGTCCGGGCCCCAGCGCTTGACGGTGTAGACGTGCGCGGCGGCGATGATCTCGACGACCTCGTCCCAGCTCGAACGCACCAGGCCGCCCTTGCCGCGGGCGGACTTGTAGCGCCGGGCCTTGTCAGGGTCCTGGACGATGGACGCCCAGGCGAGCACGGGGTCGCCACCGAGGGCCGCCTTGGCCTCGCGGAACATCTCGAGCAGCACACCGCGCACGTACGGGTAGCGCACGCGCGTCGGGGAGTAGGTGTACCAGCTGAAGGCCGCGCCGCGGGGGCAGCCGCGTGGCTCGTACTCGGGGCGGTCGGCGCCGGTGGAGGGGTAGTCGGTCTGCTGCGCCTCCCAGGTGATGATCCCGTCCTTGACGTAGACCTTCCACGAGCAGGAGCCGGTGCAGTTCACCCCGTGGGTGCTGCGCACGACCTTGTCGTGGCTCCAGCGGTCGCGGTAGAACGCGTCGCCGGAGCGGCCGCCCTCGGTGTGGATCGAGCGCTTGTCGTCGGACACCTGTGACCGGGTGAAGAACCGGCGGGTGCCGACGAGGGCATTGGTCAGCGGCCCGTCGAGGGCGGGGCTGGTGGTCATGCGGGCTCCTTGGTTGCCGTGCCGGGGGTCTTGTCACGGAAGGGGGTTCGGGTACTCACGTGCGCGACACACGTGGCGGGGCCGACGAAGGGTTCGAGGCCGATCTCGGTGTCCGGCTCACCGAACTGCTCCATCGAGCCGGTGATCAGGCCGCGGTGGATGCCGCAGACCACGGCCGGGTTGTCGACGGCCAGGGCCAGGAACGGGCAGTCCTTGAGCACGAGGCGGGCGGTGCGCCCGCCGTCGGAGGTCGACATCTCCGGGGTGTAGCCCCACTCGTGCAGGACGTCGAGCATCCGGCCGACCTTGCTCAGCCACTGTCCCGGCGTTCTCGCGGGCGTGGATGCCGGGTCGGCCGGGACGTGCTCGACGGCCCACCGGCGGCCCGCCTCCAGCGGCGTCGGGGTGGCACCCCCGCTGCTGTCGGCGAACGCCCCCGCGAGCAGGCTGCTGAGCAGGCGCAGCGCGTCGGCCTGCCCCGCGACGTCGACCTCGGCGAGCGAGCCCTGCACCGGCGCGTAGATCTTGCGCGGGCGACCCGCGCTGCCGCTGCGGTGGAAGCTGGCCTCGACCAGACCGGCGGCGACCAGCTGGTCGAGGTGGAAGCGCACCGTCGTCACGTGGAGCCCGACGTGCTCGGCGAGCTCTGCCGCAGTCAGGCCCACGGGGGTGGTCAGGTCGTGACTGGTCGCCGTGGCGTGGGCCAAGGTGTCGAGGAGGCGTCGGCGCACGGGCGAGGCGAGCACGGCGGCGGGGCCGAGGTCGTCTGTCGGGGCGCTCAACGCGGGTCGCTCCTCAGTTTGGAGGACAGGATTTCTCCTATCGAACCACACTCGCGCGTCGGGCGTGAAGTCACCAGATTCCGTTGACAGAGGCTCACTTCTCGGTGTACGACGATCCGTCGTAGACATAAGGGTGACCTCACTGGCAGGCTGGTCAGCGGCGGTTGTACCGTCCGATCCGAGATATTTAGATGACGACTCTCATCCAAATGGAGGCCACGGTCATGACCCTGACCACGGAGCCGGACACGGCACCCGCCCATCCCGAGGTGTCGAGCGGCGCCAAACGCGTCCTCACGATGTCGACGATCGCCTTCACCCTGATGTTCGCGGTGTGGCTGATGTTCGGCATCCTCGGCGTGCCGATCCAGAAGGAGCTGGGGCTGAGCGACCCCGAGCTCGCGTGGATCTCCGCCGTCGCCGTGCTCAACGGGTCACTGTGGCGCCTGCCTGCCGGCATGCTCACCGACCGGGTCGGCGGCCGGGTGGTGACCATCTCCATGCTCCTGCTCACGGCCATCCCGTGCTTCTTCCTCACCCAGGTCTCGGGCTACGGCGCCCTGCTCGTGCTGGCCTTCCTCGTCGGCTTCGCGGGCAACCTGTTCAGCGTCGGCATCGCGTGGAACGCCGCCTGGTGGCCCAAGGAGCGGCAGGGCTTCGCCCTCGGCGTCTTCGGCGCCGGCAACGTCGGCGCCTCGGTGACCAAGCTGCTCGTCGTGCTGCTGCCGACGATCATCGCGAGCACCGCCGGCGCGATGTACCTCGGCATCTTCCCCGGTGGCTGGCGGATCTTCCCCGCGTTCTACACCGTCGCGCTGGTCGTGGTCGCCATCCTGACGTTCCTGATCGTCCCCCGGCACGACAAGATGAACGGCGCAGGCAAGCCGCTGGGCGAGATGCTCGCCCCGCTCAAGCACGTGCGCGTGTGGCGCTTCAGCCTCTACTACGCGGCGGTCTTCGGGGCCTACGTCGCGCTGTCGGCCTGGCTGCCGAAGTACTACGTCGACAACTTCGGTGTCGAGCTCCAGGTCGCCGCTTTGCTCACCGCGACGTTCATCTTCCCGGCATCCCTGCTGCGCCCGGTCGGTGGCTGGTTCTCCGACAAGTACGGTGCCCGCCGAGTCATGTACTGGACCTTCGGGGTGATGCTGGCGACGACCGGCATCCTCATGATGCCCAACGGCCACCTCGTCATCGACCAGGCCGACGGCACCCAGAGCGAGCACCTGGCCTACGCCATCGGCATCGTCCCCTTCGCCCTTCTCGTGTTCGTCCTCGGCTGCGCCATGGGGGTCGGCAAGGCCGCCGTCTACAAGCACATCCCCGAGTACTTCCCCGACAACGTCGGCTCCGTCGGCGGCCTCGTCGGGATGTTCGGCGGGCTCGGCGGATTCTTCCTGCCGCCGCTGTTCGCCTACACCAAGGTCTGGTCAGGCTTCCCGAGCTCGACGTTCTTCGTCCTGTTCCTGCTGACCGCCGCCTGCTTCATCTGGATGCACTGGACGGTCGTCCACATGCTGCACCGCGAGTCGCCCGACCTCGCCCGCCACCTCGAGACCCCGGTCGCCACCGCGACCGTCCGCTAAGGAGACATCGATGAGCACCGCCCCCGCACCGGCCCGCAAGGGTGAGTGGCTGGAGTCCTGGGACCCGGAGAACGAGCAGACCTGGGACAAGTCCCTGGCCTGGCGCACCCTGTGGATCACGACCTTCTGCCTGACCCTGGCCTTCGTCGCCTGGTTCCTGCCGAGCGCGATCATCCCCAAGCTCAACGCCCTCGGCTACGAGTTCAGCAAGAGCCAGCTGTACTGGATGGCCGCGATGCCCGGCCTGGCCGCGGGGCTGTTCCGGCTCGTGTGGATGGTGCTGCCCCCCATCATGGGCACCCGCAAGATGGTGTCGCTGACCAGCCTGCTACTCATCGCCTCGACGTTGGGCTGGGGCGTGCGCGTGCAGACGCCGGACGCCCCCTACTGGGAGCTCATGGTGCTCGCCTTCCTCGCCGGCATCGGCGGTGGGGCGTTCTCCGGCTTCATGCCGAGCACCTCGTACTTCTTCCCCAAGCGGATGCAGGGCACGGCACTCGGGTTGCAGGCGGGCCTGGGCAACTTCGGGGTCTCGTTCGTGCAGCTGCTCACCCCGTACTTCATCGCCATGGGTGCCCTCGCGATCTTCGGCGGCAGCCAGCAGATGACCATTCCCGGCAAGGAGCCGGCGACCGTCTGGTACCAGAACGCCGCCTTCGTGTGGATCCCGCTCATGGTCGTCGGCGCGGTCCTCGCGTGGACGATGCTGAAGTCGGTGCCCGTCAAGGCGAACATCCGCCAGCAGTTCGACATCTTCGGCAACCAGGACACCTGGTGGATGACGCTGCTCTACATCATGACCTTCGGCACCTTCTCCGGCCTGGCCGCCCAGTTCGGTCTGCTCATGACCAACCTCTACGGCAGCGGCAACACCGACATCGTCCAGGGCAGTGGCGCGAGCGCCACACTGCTCATCGCCGGCTACGCCGTGCCGGATGCCGTGAAGTACGTCTTCCTCGGCCCGCTCATCGGCGCGGCTGCCCGCGTCGCCTTCTCCCCGCTGACCGACCGGATGGGCGGTGCGATCTGGACGCTCATCTCCGGCATCGGCCTCATCGCCGCCATCGCGTACACGATTCCCGGGCTGACGCCCGACACGAGCTCGGCAGCGACCCTGGAGTCGGGGTTCAACCAGTTCCTCTACGGCATGCTCGCGATCTTCCTGTTCAGCGGCATCGGCAACGCCTCGACGTTCAAGCAGATGCCGATGATCTTCGAGCGCCGCCAGGCCGGTGGCGTCATCGGCTGGACGGCCGCCATCGCCGCGTTCGGGCCGTTCTTCTTCGGAGTCGGCGTGACGAGCCTTGGCCCGGTCGCGTTCTACTCCATCGGCATCGCGTGGGCCGTCATGTGCGTCGCCATCACCTGGTGGCGCTACGCCCGCCCGGGTGCCCCCAAGCCGGGCTGATCGGCCCTCTCCCTCGCCGTGAGTGCGGAAGTGGTTGCCCTGGCCACCACTTCCGCACTCACGGCTGAAGGGACTGGAGGTCCTCGGGGGTGTCGACGTCTCGGGACGTGACGCCAGTGATCTGCACCTCGAGGTGTGGGAGGGCCAGCATGGTCTTCGCGGGGATGCCGTGCGCGGGCTGGGGCACGATGTCACGCGCCGCGGTGGTGCGGTAGACGGCCAGCAGGGGGTTGGCGTGCCCCTCGTCGTCGACGGCCACCGCCGCAGCGGTGTCCGGCCCGGCCGCCGCGAGAGCCGCGGCCAGCGTGCGGAGGCCCGGCACGGCATACGGCATGTCCCCGGCCACCACGGCGGTCAGGTCGGTGGCGACGAGGGCGAGCCCGGCGGCGATGCCAGCGAGCGGGCCGCCGCCCGGTGGGTCCTCACGGGTCCACGTGAGGGCTCGCGGGGTGGGCCGCTCCTCCCCCACGGCGATGACG
>ERZ795061.4491-NODE-4491-length-11733-cov-17.167837_pt1 | contig 11733 bp, 7 predicted proteins | sample MGYA00375145_ERZ795061 | MGnify/ENA primary metagenome ERZ795061 (study PRJEB30190, sample SAMN05720144) | anaerobic digester metagenome | isolation source: active sludge of municipal wastewater-treating anaerobic digesters | place: USA | collected 2014-12-22 ... | reverse complement strand
ACCCAGACCTGGGATGCGCCATAGGCTACTGCGCTCAGCCAGACCTCCAGCCCGACGGACGACGTGTGCCAAAGCGCCACCGGCAGCACGCGCGCGGGCACGCCATGAATGCCATTCTTGTCGGTTCGATCCAGTTGGGCGGCACGGCCCAGATCACCCAGCAGGCGGGTTCCGCCATCCTGGCTGTGCAGGAGCAGCACCGCGTCTTTTCCACCGCTACGCGCGTAGGTGGACAGCATTGTCTTGAATTTGACACCCTGATCACTGGCGCGGGGGTAGCCAAAGCTCAAGGCGCCGCTAGGACAGACTGTGCTGCAGGTGCCACAACCCACGCACAGGTTGGGATTGACCTTGATCTGCTGGCGGCTACGGTCACTGCTGATGGCTGAGGCCGAGCAGACGTCAATGCAGGCATGGCAGCCCGTCTTTTCATTGCGACTGTGGGCACAGAGTTTTTGCCTGTAGGCAAAGAACCGGGGTTTTTCAAACTCGCCTACCAGCGCCCGGATTTTGTTCAACGGCTTGATGTCGCGGCCATCCCAGCGCAGATAGCCCTGAGGCAACGCATGCTGGCTGAAGGCGGGCGTGACACGCAGGTCGAGTACCAGATCGAAAGTTTCTGCTGACGTCTCGGGCTCGCGGCTGAAATCAATCGCTCCCGCCACCTTGCACACATTGACACAGGCCCGGTGCGATTTGCAAGCATTCAGGTCAATTTGATAGTCCAGCCCGATGGCATCTTCAGGACACGCCACCAGACAGGCATTGCACCGCGTGCACAGATCCAGATCAATCGGGTTGTTGCGCAGCCATTTGAGTTCAAAGGCCCCCAGCCAGCCGACCAGAGACTGGATCTGTCCACCGAGTACGGGATAACGCCGCTCCTGCATCGCGCCTCCATGACCCATCGCGTCCCCGGCACCTTGCGTGAAAAGGGTCATGTCAAGATCGTCGCCCAGCAGGTCAGCGGCATGCTCTGCGGCTCCCAGCTCTCCAATGATCAAGAGCCGCCCTGTGCTCTTGTAGGTGACTGTGGAAACTGGCTCTGGTTCCGGAAGATGCGCCGCGGCCAGCAATGCCGCGATTTTTGGGCTGGCGTGAACAGCATCCCTGCTCCAGCCGCCGGTTTCCCGGATATTGACGAACCGGATTGGCGCGTACCCGCTACTGCCACCCTCGCTGCGCTGACCAGCCCCTGGAGTCTGTTCGGCCAGTGCTGAAAACAGGCGTTTCTCCTGGGTGCAGGCAACCACCACGTCCTCACCTGACTGGATGGCTTTCACGAATGCCCCCACCTCGCGCCGGCACAAGGTGGAGTGAAGTGTCAAACTTTCATTCAGTGCTGCGCCCAGAATCCCGGGGTCCAGTGGCATGGTTCGATTGCAATCGCATATCAGTGTGGTCATGGTTTGGGCCCGCCTCTTCGGGCTTGTTCTCTATTGCTTGGTCACGCTCTGGTAACAGTGGCTGTGCCAGTGACTGTGGGGACTGTGCCACGGAATCACCGGGCACGGTATTGGCATCATCCAGAAGTTCACCAGAGGGTGGCGCCTCGGCTCTGGCCTGACCTGGCTCCACTTCATCATCGTCCTCGAACAGTTTGAGAAACTTCGCACTGGCCATTTGGCGCAACATGGATTCTGGCAGTGGATCGGGCCTGGAATAATCGTCGATGTAGGTGTCAAGCCGGTCCATCACGTTGTAGTGAGGATCAGTAAACAGCTTCTTCATGGCCGCGTTACGGACTTCAGGTGCCACATCGCGCGCCACAAACGGGGCGAAATTCGATTGTGATGTGAGACTTTTCACATCATCCAGCGACAGTGTCGGTGGCTGCTCCGGGGGTTGCGCCGGTGGCTGATGATCGGCCGTTTCAGCTTGCGGCAGCCCCGCCAGAGGCTGTTGTTCACGGGGTGTGTTTGTGACAGACAGCGTCTCGGCCACGGGTACTTCGGGTTCGTCAGGCACCTTGCCTTCACGGACCATCTGCTTGCGCTGCGACCAGCGATTCAAGAAACCGTCAGCCACTGACACCACCCTGCTTTTTGTCGGTACTGATGGAGGCCGGGTTGCCGAAGCGGTCGGTCAAGGACCGGAAACTCTCGGGTCGCTTGCGGCGCCGGGGCTCCATCACGTGATGTTCATCCACAAAGGCACGCAGCCATTCGACCACCTGCGGGGGCGCTGGAACCTGCTCCACGGTTTCTTGCGCATCGAGCCAGCGCCCCGCATCAGAGTAGCTGAGGCTGACCATCTCGGGGCGGGCAATGGGCTCTTCCGCTACGCCCGCTTCGTCCTCGATGCGCCACAGCACAAACCAGCCAGGCACTTCGGTTGTGGCGTTCAGGTAGTAGCCTTCAGCGTCATCCTTGAACAATTCAACGGCAAAGCCAGGATGCAGCCAACGTTCTTCGGTATCGGTTTTGAGCAGCAAAAAGGGCTTTGCGCCAAAGCCATCCTCATGTTCAACCACGTTTTCCAGTACCCACCGCCAGGTTTGCCAGCGGCTCATTGGGCCCTCGATGCGCTCACGGCGCATGACAACGGCCACTCGGAGAGATGATCGGGGGATAGGCATGACAATCCGGAATGTAACGGATTGGCAAGCCCACAAACCGGGACGGGTAATTTCAGGCGGTCAGGCTTGCTCCGTAGCCCATCACCGGGGAGGCAACACCGCCGCGGCGAATGGCGACTGCACAATATTTGAACTCCGGAATTTTCCCGAATGGGTCCAGTGCAGCGTTGGTCATCAGGTTGGCCGCCGCCTCGTAATAGGCGAATGGAACAAAGACTGCCCCTCTGGGTGTACCGTCATCGCGGCGAACGTGAATCGCAACTTCGCCCCGACGGGACTGAACAGTGATCACATCACCCGCCTGCAGACCCAGCACCTGCAGATCCGCTCCGCACATGGATGCCGTCGCCATGGGTTCAAGGGCATCCAGCACCGTGGCACGCCGCGTCATGCTGCCAGTGTGCCAGTGCTCAAGCTGCCGGCCTGTGATCAGCACGAATGGGAAATCGGCATCGGGCCGCTCATTCGCCGGAATGATGTCAGCAGGCACCAGGTGCACACGCCCATCATCGGTGGCAAACCTGTCAATAAACACCGTGGGTGCACCCGGGTCTTCAGCACTGAGACACGGATAGGTCACACTCGATTCACGCTGCAACCGTTCCCAGGTGATGCCCGAAATGGCAGCGTGCATGGCCTGGCGCATTTCCTCGTAGACAGCGGCCACGCCGGCATGCTCGCCGGCGTAGTTCCAGTTCAGGCCCATGCGCCTGGCGATCTCCTGGATGATCCACAAGTCAGGTTTGGCTTGTCCTGGGGGGTCGATCGCCTGCTTGCCCAATTGCACCATGCGGTCCGTGTTGCTCACCGTACCGGTCTTTTCTGGCCATGCGGTCGCGGGCAGCACCACATCAGCCAGCCAGGCAGTTTCGGTCATGAAAATATCCTGCACGACCAGATGCTCCAGCGAGGCCAGTGCATGACGGGCATGGTTCAGATCGGGATCACTCATCGCCGGGTTTTCACCCTGGATGTACATGCCGCGGATCTTGTGCGGGTCGCTGTCAGGTGCCAGCGCCTTGTGCATGATTTCCACCACGGTGTAGCCGGGCTGGTCGTCCAGCTTCATGCCCCAGAAGTTTTCGAACCAGTCGTGCGCTTCCTTGTTCGTCACGCGCTGATAATTGGGGTACATCATCGGAATCAGGCCAGCGTCGCTGGCGCCCTGCACATTGTTCTGGCCGCGCAGCGGATGCAGGCCGGAGCCCGGTTTTCCAATCTGGCCGGTAACGGTAACGAGTGCAATGAGGCAACGGGCGTTGTCGGTGCCATGGACGTGCTGGCTGACACCCATGCCCCACAAAATCATCGCGCCCTTGGCCTTGGCAAATTCGCGTGCGACTTCACGCAAGGTCTGTGCCGGGATGCCGCAGATCGGCTCCATCGCTTCGGGGCTGTAGGCCTTGACATTCTCTTTCAGCGCTTCGAAATTGCGGGCACGTGTCCGGATGAATTCTTCATCGGTCAGGCCTTCTTCAATGACGGTGTGAATCAGCGCATTGAGCATGGCCACATCGGTATCCGCCTTGAACTGCAATGAGCGCCAGGCATGTCTGCTGATGTCGGTGCCACGCGGGTCAGCCAGTACGATCTTGGCTCCCTTTTTTACCGCATTCTTCATCCACGTGGCGGCGACCGGGTGGTTCGAAGTCGGGTTGGAGCCAATGACAAAAATCAGATCCGAATGTTCAACGTCATTGACCTGATTGCTCACCGCACCAGAACCCACCCCCTCAAGCAGCGCCGCCACGCTGGACGCGTGGCACAGCCGGGTGCAGTGGTCCACATTGTTCGAGCCAAAACCAGTACGCACCAGCTTCTGGAACAAATAGGCCTCTTCGTTGCTGCCTTTGGCCGAACCAAAACCGGCCAGGGATTTCTTGCCGCGGGTATCACGCAGGTTCTTGAGGCTGCCGGCACTGAGTGCCAGCGCTTCGTCCCATGTGGCTTCACGAAACACGGCCGACCAGTCGGCCGTGTCGCGGTTCAAATGCTGCAGGGCTTCGGGGTCTTTGGCAACACCCGCCTTGCGAATCAGCGGCACCGTCAGGCGCTGTGGACTGTGCGCATAGTCAAAGCCAAATCGGCCTTTGACACACAGGCGGTTGTGGTTGGCCGGGCCATCACGCCCGTCCACACTGATGATTTTGTTGTCCTTGACGTTGTAGGTTACCAGGCAGCCGACACCGCAGAACGGGCATACGGAATCCACCTTTTTGTCCACCACCTGAGAGCCCACCTGCGTCTTGGGCATCAGTGCGCCCGTGGGACAGGCCTGCACACATTCACCACAGGCCACGCAGGTACTGTCACCCATGGGGTCATTCAGGTCAAAGACGATCTCGCTGTGCGAGCCACGCATGGCGTAGCCAATCACGTCGTTCACCTGCTCTTCGCGGCAGGCGCGGACGCACCGGTTGCACTGGATGCAGGCATCCAGATTGACGGCCATAGCCGGGTGCGAGACATCCGTCCTGGGTTGCTCCCGGCGCAGGGCTCTCAATTCTGGGCGCACCGTCACACCCATGCGCGCGGCCCAGTCACTGAGCTCGCCGTGCTGCTGCGACTCGTCGGTTTCACTCCATTTGTAGCCGGTATCCGGCATGTCGGAGAGCAGCATTTCCAGCACCATCTTCTGGCTTTTCACTGCACGCTCGCTGTTGGCCTGCACCTCCATGCCAGCCGTCGCGCTGCGACAGCAACTGGGCGCCAATGTGCGCTCTCCCTTGATTTCCACCACGCAGGCACGGCAATTGCCGTCGGCCCGGTAACCGTCCTTGTAACAAAGGTGGGGGATATCGATGCCGTGGCGTTTGGCCGCCTTGAGGATGGTTTCGCCCTCGAAAGCATGGATGGTTTGCTGATCAAGCTTGAACTCAACCGTTTGCAGCGTGACTTCAGCCAGTTTGGCAGGTGCGTTCATTTAAACGATCTCCTGGGGAAAGTATTTCTGGATGGTGCGCACAGGGTTGGGAGCAGCCTGCCCCAGCCCACAAATGGACGCGTCGGTCATCACCACATTCAGGTCTTCCAGGGTGGCGTTGTCCCACACGGTGGCTTCCATCAGCTTCGCAGCCTTGGCTGTACCCACGCGGCAAGGCGTGCACTGGCCGCAGCTCTCATGTGAAAAGAACCGCATCATGTTCAGCGCAGCATCACGCGCCCGGTCTTTCTGGCTGAGCACAATCACCGCCGCCGAGCCAATGAAGCAACCATAGGGCTGCAGTGTGTCAAAGTCCAGCGGGATGTTGTTCAGGCTGGCCGGCAGGATGCCACCGGACGCACCGCCGGGCAGATAGGCATACAACGTGTGCCCTTCCGCCATGCCGCCGCAATATTCATCAATCAACTCCTGCACCGTGATGCCGGCGGGCGCCAGCTTGACGCCCGGATGCCGGACGCGACCGCTCACGCTGAAACTACGCAGACCTTTACGCCCGTTACGTCCAAAACCGCTGAACCAGGCAGCACCCTTCTCCACAATGTCACGCACCCAGTACAGGGTTTCGAAATTGTGTTCCAGCGTAGGGCGACCAAACAGACCCACCTGGGCGATATAGGGCGGACGCATGCGGGGCTCGCCCCGCTTGCCTTCGATACTTTCGATCATGGCGGACTCTTCGCCGCAGATGTAGGCGCCGGCGCCACGGCGGAGCTCAATAGCGGGCAAGGGGCACGGCGGGTTGGCCTGAAGCCTGGCCAGTTCGGATTCCAGAATGGCGCGACAGCCGTGGTATTCATCGCGCAGGTAAACATAGCAGGTGTCGATGCCAACCACCTGAGCGGCAATCAGCAGCCCCTCCAGAAAACGGTGTGGGTCACGCTCCAGATAGGTACGATCCTTGAAGGTGCCAGGCTCGCCCTCGTCAATGTTCACTGCCATGACGCGCGGAGCGGGCTGATCCCGCACGATGCGCCATTTGCGCCCGGCTGGAAAGCCCGCGCCACCCAACCCGCGCAGCCCGGAGTCTTCCATGGCCTTGATCACGGGCTCGGCATCCTGCTCGCCGAGTACCAGCGCGGCAGCCAGCACATATCCCCCATGCGCGCGATAGGTGTCATAGCCGGCGTAGGCAGGGGAAACCTCAATCGCCTTCGGTGCCGGAGAAACACTTTTCTCCGAATAACCGGACGCTACAAAATGTGTAGCTGCCTGCGCAGCAGGATGAAGGTCTGCCGCCGATTTCACCACTGAAACAACCGCCTCCGGCGTAGCCAGGGGGACCGGGTGCTGGTGCACCACGGCCACCGGTGCCTGCTCGCATCGACCCAGACAGGGGGCTGGGATGACCCGCACGTCGGCCGAACCCAGTAGAGCTGGCAAACGTGCCAGCAAGTTTTTGGCGCCTGCCAGCTCGCAACTCAAGCCATCACACACCCGCACGGTCAGTCCGGGGGCCTGTGCATCCCCCTTCACCACCTCGAAGTGATGGTAGAAAGTGGCCACCTCAAACACCTCGGCCATGGGGATGTTCATTTCCTTGGCCAGTGCAACGAGGTGCCGGTCGTGCAGGCAGCGGTAGGTATCATTTAGCCGATGCAAATGCTCAATCAGCAAGTCGCGACGGTGTGGCGCCACGCCAACCAGTGCACGCACCTCCTGCACCGACAGATCGTCTGCCTGACGACCTTTGAGTTTGCTTTTGCGACGAATGCGCTCACGCATGTCGTCCACAGAACCAAGGGCCACGGTTTTGATGTCTGAGGCAGGGCTGGATGGATTCATAAAGATATGTACAGGCAAACTTGGGTGTGACTGAGTATCTGGCGCCTTTCAGCGCCCGGTCAAATTGATTTGAAACATGAACTGATTCAAAAACTAAATGCTGCAACGCAACATTTAGTTGGTTTCTGGTCAGGCGACCAACAATCCGCTGTGCGCCGCCGCGTGGCGCAACCACGCACTGTCCTGTGCCAGCGTCAACGCGGCCTCGAGTGCGCGCGACGGCCGGGCGGCCGAATGGGACATGAAGCCGACGGCCGTGCGTATCTCTGGACCTGTCAGGGGCAAGGCCTCCAGCTCCCGGTAGCCACGTACGGCGCCCACCAGCGCCCCGGGCATCACACTGCAGACGCTACCCGCCACCACACTGAGGGCCATGGTCAGAAGGGAGTTGGTCTCGATTGCCGGTTTCACTGTGACACCTGCCGTGGTAAAGGCGGCATCAACAATCATTCGGTTATGCATGTCAGGGGTGAGCAGACACAAAGGCAGCTCGGCTGCATCTTTCCAGCGGATTTTGGGGCCGATCTGAAGGCTGTCAGCGTGGGGCTTCGCCGCCCGGCGCAGCAGGAAATAGTGCTCAGTGTATTGCGGCCAGGCCGTCAGCCGCGTGCCTTTCAGGTCCATCCGCTCGGTATAGCCCAGCGCCAGGTCGATCGACAGGTCGCCGAGCCCTTTCTCCAGTTCAGTGGAACTCAGTGACAGCACAGCCAGCTGGATGCCTGGATGGCGGGCCTGCAGCATCGCCGCAAAACGCGCCAGGATGGGCATTGCTGTGGGAACGGCACCAATCCGCATGGCGCCTCTGGGAAGATTCGTTTCGCTGCTCAGTTCCTGTTGCAACAGCGCGTGCTCATGCAGCATGAAGTGGGCAGTAGCCAGCACGCGCTCACCTTCGGGTGTGAGACCCGCGTAGGTGCGGTCACGCTTGACAATGACCACATTGAACTCGGCCTCCAGAGCCCGCAGCGCGTTGGACAGCGCCGGTTGCGTGATATGGCAGGCCTGCGCCGCACGTCCAAAATGTTTGTGCTCGTGAAGTGCAACCAGGTATTTCAGCGAGCTCAGGAGATTCATGCGGGATAGCCAGGCTCAGCCAATCAGGTGTCTTTGGAGATCTTGATTGAGGGAAATTTCGAGGAGAAATCCTTGTTCTTGGCTGCGATCGACACGGCCACCTGCCGGGCGACCGCCTTGTAAATACCAGCCACTTCGCCATCAGGATCAGCCACCACGGTAGGCTTTCCATTGTCGGCCTGCAGGCGAATCTGCATGTTGAGCGGCAGGGCACCCAGGTACTCCATGCCATATTCGGCCGCCATTTTTTTGCCGCCGTCAGCGCCAAAAATGTGTTCAACATGACCACAGTTGCTGCACACATGAACTGCCATGTTTTCCACAATGCCCAATATTGGCACACCCACCTTTTCAAACATCTTGATGCCTTTTTTGGCATCCAGCAAGGCAATATCCTGCGGCGTAGTCACAATCACCGCGCCCGTCATTGGAACGCGCTGGCTCAGCGTCAGCTGGATATCGCCCGTGCCGGGGGGCATGTCCACAATCAGGTAATCCAGATCTTTCCAGTTGGTCTGACGCAGCAATTGCTCCAGCGCCTGGGTGGCCATGGGACCACGCCAGATCATGGCTTCGTCCTGCGCGACCAGAAAACCGATGGACATGACCTGCACGCCATAATTTTCCATTGGCTCCATCGTCTTGCCATCGTCAGACTCGGGACGTCCTTCGATGCCCATCATCATGGGCACACTCGGACCATAAATATCGGCATCCAGCACACCCACGCTGGCGCCCTCGGCAGCCAGTGCCAACGCCAGATTCACGGCTGTCGTGCTTTTTCCCACGCCGCCTTTGCCCGAGGCTACCGCCAGGATATTTTTTACGTTGGGCAACAACTGGACGCCACGCTGCACCGAATGCGGAACGATTTTCATCGTCACGTTGACCGAAACGTTGTTCACACCCGCCACACCCTTGGCTGCAGTGATAAGTGCCTTGCGAAAGCCCGGAATCTGACTCTTGGCAGGATAGCCCAGCTCCACGTCGAACGCGACGTCACCATCGGTCACGGTCAGGTTCTTGACCGCCTTGCTGGAAACGAAGTCTTTTTGAGTATTGGGATCCAGAACGGACTTGAGCGCGGCGAGGATTTGATCTTGGGTTGGCATGAGTTGATTCCTGTAACTTCGAAGAGTTTATACATAACTCTTAAAATACGGGGTTTCCCCGATAAGAATCCCCATGTCAGCCACCTTGCCCGCGCCCCGCCAGCTGTTTGTGACTACCGCCCTGCCGTATGCCAACGGCAACTTCCACATCGGCCACATCATGGAATACATCCAGGCCGACATCTGGGTGCGGTTCCAGCGGATGCAGGGCGTAAACGTCGATTTCGTCTGCGCGGACGACACCCATGGCGCGCCCATCATGATCGCCGCCGAGAAGGCTGGCAAAACGCCGCAGCAGTTTGTGGCCGACATTGCAGCAGGCCGCAAACCCTATCTGGATGGCTTTCACATCAGTTTTGACAACTGGCACAGCACCGATGCGCCAGAAAACCACGAGCTCGCCCGCCAGATTTACCGCGACCTGCGCGACCTGCCCGAAAGCCAGGGCGGCTCGCTGATTGAGCGCAAAACCATCGAGCAGTTCTTCGACCCCGAGAAGAACATGTTTTTGCCAGACCGCTTCATCAAGGGCGAGTGCCCCAAGTGCCACGCCAAAGACCAGTACGGCGACAACTGCGAAGTGTGTGGCTCGGTGTATGCGCCGACCGACCTGATCAATCCCTACTCGGCACTTTCAGGCGTGAAGCCCGAACTGAAAAACTCCGAGCACTTTTTCTTCAAACTGTCTGACCCGCGCTGCGTGGCGTTTCTGGAAAAGTGGACACAGGATGGCAAGCTGCAACCCGAGGTGGCCAACAAGATCAAGGAATGGTTCACCGTCCGTACTAACCCCGATGGCTCGAAAAGCGAAGGTCTGGGCGACTGGGACATCAGCCGCGACGCGCCCTACTTCGGCATCGAAATCCCCGATGCACCGGGCAAATACTTTTACGTCTGGCTGGACGCGCCGGTAGGCTACCTCGCGTCACTGAAAAACCTGCTCGACAGGCGCAGTGTGGACTATGCGGCGTACATGGCCAACCCCGATCTGGAGCAGTATCACTTCATCGGCAAGGACATCGTCACCTTCCACACTCTGTTCTGGCCCGCGATGCTGCATTTCAGCGGCCGCAAGACGCCCGACAACGTATTTGTACACGGCTTTTTGACCGTCAACAACGGCGAGAAGATGAGCAAGAGCCGCGGCACCGGCCTGGACCCGCTCAAGTACCTGAGCCTGGGCATGAACCCGGAGTGGCTGCGGTATTACCTGGCGGCCAAGCTGTCGGCGCGCAATGAGGATATTGACTTCAATGCCGATGACTTCATGGCGCGAGTGAATAGCGACCTGATCGGCAAGTATGTGAATATTGCGAGCCGCAGTGCAACTTTTCTCTCCAAATACTTCGACGGGAAAATTGACCCCAACGAGTGGGGACTGGCAGGCTCCGGCAATACCGAATGGAACTCCTTTGACCTCGAAGTTGCTCAGGCCTACGACGACCGTGACTTCGGAAAAGCCACGCGCACGATCATGGCCTTTGCAGACAAGGTCAATGCGTACTTTGACTCCAAAAAGCCATGGGATCTGGCCAAAGACCCTGAAAACAAGGCGCACCTTCATCAGGTAGTGTCGCGCTGCATGCTGGCTTTCTGGCGCATGAGCATTTGCCTCAAACCTATCTTGCCGGAGTTGGTAAAGGAAGTGGAAGAGTTTCTAGATTTGCCTTCCTTGCAATGGAACGCACTGCATGTGGCGTCTGGCCAGCAATCAAACGCTGTACCGAAGCACATCAAAACCTACAAACACCTGATGCAGCGCGTTGATGTGAAGCAGCTTGATGCACTATTTGAGCCTCCAGACTCTGTCGAATCTGCACAAGCAGCTCCTGAAACTGTAGCAAACGTGCCCGGCGGCGAAGAGATTGCCCCGCTCATCACCATCAACGACTTCGCCAAAATCGACCTGCGCATTGCGAAGATCGTCAATTGCGAAGCTGTGGAAGGCTCCACGAAGCTGCTGCGCCTGACGCTGGACGTGGGCGAAGGCAAAACCCGCAACGTGTTCAGCGGCATCGCCAGCGCCTACCAACCGGCCGACCTGATTGGCAAACACACCGTCATGGTCGCCAACCTCGCGCCGCGCAAGATGAAGTTTGGTGTGTCCGAGGGCATGGTGCTGGCCGCCAGCCACAGCGACGAAAAAGCCAACCCCGGCATTTATGTGCTGGAGCCTGTAGCGGGTGCACTACCAGGGATGCGAATCCACTAAACAGGCTGGGGCCGCTAGAATCAACGTGTCA
>ERZ795061.4479-NODE-4479-length-11747-cov-6.206380_pt1 | contig 11747 bp, 10 predicted proteins | sample MGYA00375145_ERZ795061 | MGnify/ENA primary metagenome ERZ795061 (study PRJEB30190, sample SAMN05720144) | anaerobic digester metagenome | isolation source: active sludge of municipal wastewater-treating anaerobic digesters | place: USA | collected 2014-12-22 ... | reverse complement strand
GAGTAGTAATTTCTTCATAGTGGTTTTGAGAATAAGAAGTAAAAATAGATTTTTTTATGGAATGGCAATAGGTTTTTTTATTTGCGAATACAATGAATTAATCCTAATTTGACCCCACAAACTAACTTTATGAGCGCACTCGGAAAACATCCTAAGGGATTGCCTTATCTATTTTTGACAGAAATGTGGGAACGTTTTGGTTACTATCTGATGATAGGAATTTTTGTTCTTTACATGACCGATTTTGAAAAAGGCGGATTAAATTTTGACAGAGAACAGGCTGCTGATATTTTTGGGACTTTTATTGCGCTGAATTATTTAACTCCATTTATCGGAGGTTTACTTGCAGACAGATTACTTGGCTATCGTAGATCTATAATTTTAGGAGGCTCACTAATGGGGCTGGGGTATTTATGCTTAGCAATTAGTGGAATGGGCGCATTTTATACTGCAATGGTGTTGATCATTCTTGGAAATGGTTTTTTCAAACCAAATATCACTACCATTTTAGGAAGTTTATATTCGGAAGGGTCTTATAAACCATTAAAAGATAGCGGATACAATATCTTTTATATGGGTATCAATGTTGGAGCATTTATCTGCAATTTCTTTGCAGCGTTTTTAAGAAATACCTATGGTTGGTCAGAAGCATTTGCTGCTGCCGGAATTGGAATGTTTATCGGAGTTGCCATTTTCATAATGGGAAACAAACATTACAAACATGTTGATATTATTAAGCCTGCTTCAAAAGAAGATACTCCTGTAATTAAAGTATTGTATCAGGTTTTGCTTCCGGCAATTATAATTGGGATCGGCGGGTGGCTGATACCGGGCAATATTTTCGGAAGCGATAGTTCCGATGCATTTTTACTCGGTTCAATTCCTGTTGTGTCTTTCTATGGTTCACTTTATTTCCGCGCATCCGAGAAAGAGAAAAAACCGATCGGAGCACTGCTTTCAATTTTCGCAGTAGTTGTTATTTTCTGGGCTGTATTCAAACAAAATGGAACAGCATTGACAACATGGGCGCAGTACTACACTAATCGCGAAACTCCACAGATTATTGAGCCCATCACTTCTGCATTAAAACTGAATGAAACAGTTGTATATAAACAAGACAGTACTTATATTCTGAATCATCAGTTTCAAAAAATAAAAGATGAAGCCGGTAATCCCATTCGTGGAATGGCATACCCTGCCTATTTTAAAAATGACGATGTATCTCAATTAAAAGAAGGTGATGAAAAGAAATTAGTTTCCACTGAACTCTTCCAGAGTATAAATCCATTTTTCGTAGTTGCATTAACACCATTAGTGATCGCCTTCTTCAGTTTTTTAAGAAGCAGGCGAAAGGAACCTACCACTCCCGGAAAAATTTGTCTCGGATTATTTGTAAGTGGACTTTCAACCTTGATAATGGTCGTTGCTGTTTATGTGTGTGGAGATGGCGATATCAAATCAAGTTCATGGTGGCTGATTTCTTCATATGGCATAATTACAATTGGCGAATTATTTTTGAGTCCTATGGGTCTCAGTCTGGTTTCCAAATTGTCTCCACCACGGATTACAGCAATGATGATGGGTGGATGGAGCCTTGCAACTTCATTAGGAAACAAACTCAGTGGTATCCTGGCAAAGATGTGGGACACATACGATGACAAAGCAAATTATTTCCTTGTCAATTTTGCGCTATTGATGTTTGCAACACTGATGCTTGCGTTGATGTTAAAAAGATTGAATAAGATATTTAAGGAATACGGCGCTTAGAAAAAGAGCGCAGTTACTTTTTCTTGCTTTTTACAACTGAAGCAGGAAGTTCAATATGAAAAACTGTTTTTTCAGGGGTTGACACAAAGTCAATTTTTCCGCCATGTGCGGTAACGATATCAAAACTTAATGAAAGTCCCAGACCGGTTCCTTCGCCTGCAGGTTTTGTCGTATAAAAAGGCTGGAAGATCTTTTCTCTGATACTTGAATCCACACCGTGCCCATTATCGGTTACATATAAATTCACTTTATCATTGATCAACCGGGATTCAATTTTGACTTTTGCAGTATAATTTTCTTTATTCTCCAAAGCAAGTACTGCTTTTTCATTTGTTGAATAAAAAGAATTATCCAGTAAGTTAACGATCAGTCTGAATATATCGTGCTTTACTAATTCAATCAATGGGATTTTTTTATCAAGGTCTTTTTCTAATTCAAACTTAAAATCCGGAAGCCGGGTTTTTATTGAATATACAGCAACCTTTATGGCTTCTTCGCAAATTGAATTGACATCACCTTGCTCCATGTGGCGACGTTCATTACGATGATGTTTGAGCATGCTTTTAAGAATAGCCTCTGCCCTTTTTCCATGGTGATTTATCTTTTCACTGATCTGAGAAAGATCTTTCAGTGCTTCATCGTCTGATGAAAACTTTTTATCGTGTTTTAATTCATCGATCAGTTCCATCGACAACTCTGAAAAGTTAGTAACGAAATTTAAAGGGTTCTGAATTTCATGAGCAATATCTGAGATCAATTCACCAAGCGAAGCCAGTTTAGCTTGCCGGATGATCATCACCTGTGAATGACGAAGTTCTTCAAGTGCATCAGAAAGTTCGTTGTTTCTTTTCTCTAGTTCTTCTGTGCGTGCTTTGACTAATTCCGTTAATTCATTTTCTCGTTTACGATATTGATTAAGTAAAACTTCATTTTGATTCCGCAAACGGTTACTCAATGTTGAGATCAGATATTTGAAGATGTCAGGATAATTTTTCATGACATCATAAAAATCTTCTCTGCTTAACACACCCATCTGACATTCGGTAAGTGTTGAAACAGACATTGAACGTGTACTGTTATCGATCAATGCCATTTCACCGAATACAGCACCGGCTGAGAGTTCGGTTAGTGTTAAATGCTGGTCGTGAATTTTTACTTTTCCTGAAAGGATGATGTACATAGAATCACCTTCATCCCCTTTATTGATCACCTCATAGTTCAAACCCATTTCCACGATCGTCAGCTTCTTACAAAGAGCTTCAACGACATTTCGGGGCAAATCCTCAAAAAAGGGAGAATTTACCAATGAATCTAACAGATTTTGTGGTGAAATGAATGCCATATCAATTTGATCGACTAAAGGTGGTAAAAATAGAGGAAATAATCAAATTTCAGGTTTACCCTAGCTTTACAGAGGTCATTGTAAGAGAGCCCCCGACAGCATTATCATTGAAGAAAGAAACTTCCTCGTCCTTCTCATGAAGCGCCAGGGTGTAGATCAAAGGATAATAATGGTCGGGTGTTGGAATCGCCAGCAAAGCAGCTTTTCCAATGTTCTGCCAATTGATCAAAGCAGCATGATCACGTTCAAGTATTTTCTTTTTGAAATAAGCATTCATCTCCAATGCCCAATCGAAACCATAGTCTGTGTCGTTGAGTCGTTTGAAATCCACCATTCCCAGATTATGCACCATATTGCCACTGCCGATTATCAGAACTCCTTTCCGACGAAGACTACTAAGTTGCTTCGCCAGGTCATAATGATATTGTGCAGGTTGATGATAATCGATACTCAATTGCAGCACGGGAATTTTTGCATCCGGATACATTTGTCTGACGACAGACCACGTTCCATGATCCAATCCCCAATCATGATCCAATCCGACATTAGTTGAAGAAATTATTTTTTTAGTCTCTGCCGCTAAAGCCGGATCACCGGGAGCAGGATACTGAACATCAAATAAAGCTTGTGGAAATCCACCAAAGTCGTGAATTGTTTTTGGCTTTTCCATTGCAGTAACGTGTGTCCCATTAGTGAGCCAATGGGCCGATATACAAAGCACAGCTTTAGGAACCGGAATTTCTTTCGCAAGACGCAACCATGTTTGCGAATATTTATTTGTTTCTATTCCATTCATCGGTGAACCATGTCCCACAAACAAAGCAGGCATTCCTTTGTCTGTCTTTTCCAATGAATCTGCAAGTGTTTTTAAAGAACCTAGTGTCATGAGTGCTGATGCTCCGCTTAGTAGTTTGATGAAATTTTTTCTGTCCATTTACTTAGTGATAAGTAATTCATAAGTGGTAAGTAGCACCACTAACATATTTTCAGATAATTATTTTGATTTGAGAATAAGCATCATCATTTTTCATTCTTTTCCAATCAACCGAAGCGCTTCTCTCCTGCTAAGTGGTTTCAATTCATTTTCCTTTACAAAACCGATCACCCATTTTGGATTTGTTTTGCTATATTCTCTCAGTGCCCATCCGATCGCTTTCTGAAGAAAGAATTCTTTTGATGATGAATTTTCAAGAATCCGTTTTGTCAGGAAATCCAGATCAGTTTTATCTTTGAAAGTTAATTGAAAAATTATACACACTCGCCGTTTCCAGAAATTTTCTGATTCCCACCACACTTTGAGATCCGTTTTATATTGTTGTTTATGAAATAAATAATAAGGACCGATTACTTTGGAACAAATTGTATCAATAGAATCCCACCACTGATTGTTTTCAACCAGAAAATTTAGAAAATCAAAACTCAATTCGGGGATCAATTTCCTTTTTTTTGCAAGAATATCCAGAGCCAGATAATGATATTCTCTGAATTTCAGCTTCCACAATTTTCTTACAATTGCTTCAAGTGTTTTAGCATCATTAATAGGGAACAGCGGTAAAAGTTCTTTTTGAATTTCATTTCTTTCAGGTCGACTTAACCCAAGGAATTCAAATTGATCTTTCATATACGCTTTCATTTGAGGCGCGCGTTCAGTCGTAGAATGCGCTTCAAAAGTAGACTGAGCCTTTTCAATAAATTTCAGGGTAGACATAAAAGAATTTGCAGCAAAAATAATTAAAATATCAGCTGTATTCGCAATTTCAATCCGATCAAATGCCGTATTTGCCTTTGAGTATAACATCTTCAAAAATACCGTGCTGCATGGCATATTTAAGAACTCCGATTGCGCTTTTACTATTGGTTTTTTTCATGACCTCAATCCTGCATTCATCAATTGTACGAACAGAGAGATTCATTAATGAAGCAATTTCTTTAGAGGTTTTTTCGTGGCTGATCAAAAATATTACTTCAGTAAGCCGATCTTCTGAATACTTGTAAAGGTCTGCATTTCCGGATTTAAGTTCTACTACACGATCTACAATAAAATCAGCAACTTCTTTTGAAAAATAAGTCCGGCCTTTGATCACATTTTTAATAGCCTGAATAATTTCTGTCTTATCGCTGTTCTTTAATAAATAACCTGACGCTCCTTTGGAGATCATCTCATTAATATATCGTTCTTCGCCAAACATGGAAAGCGCAATTATTTTTACATCAGGAAAACGACTCCGGATTATTTCTGTCGCCTGCACTCCATTCATGGGAACCATCTTAATGTCCATAAGAACTACATCATATAGTTCTGATTCAAGTAAGCGAATAACTTCAGACCCGTCGGATGCCTGAGTTATCTTTGAGATAAAGTCATGTCTTTTGAGGACGACATTCAGACCATCCCTGAAGATCGGATGATCATCTGCAATAATAAGTTTTATAGATTCATTCATAATTTTTTGTTTACCACAGGAAATATAAATTCATACTTCGCCCCTGTTGTAAAGTCATCTGAAAAATTTTTTATCACACCGTTTAGTAAATTCACCCTGTTTCTGATATTTGTCTGGCCCATACTTTTGGTTGAATCCACTTTTTCATCTGCTCTTCCATCATCAGAATATGCAAGTAAAATTGACTGATTATTATAGACCAGCGAAATCCAGATGTTCTCGCAATTGGAATGCTTTACAGAATTGTTTAACATTTCTCTGATGATCCTGTAAAAATTGATCTCCTGACTAGCCAGCAATTTATATTCTTTCAAATCAAAATCAAAATTTATATTCACTCTTTTCAATGACGAGACCATACTTATATTATCTCTGAGTGATTGCTCCAATCCAAATTTAACAATAAGTTGTGAAGACAGATTCCTTGCAACAGCTCTCACATTGTTGATTGCCTGATTCAGATAACCATCAATTGTAATCAGCGACTCTTTTGTTTCTTCTCTGTCAGCATCGGATAAAGCAGATACTTGTAATTTGATAGCAGATAACATTGGGCCGATATCATCATGAAGATCTTCAGCTATTCTATTTTGTTCATTTTCCTGAGTACTGATAATAGCATCTTTGACATCGCTCTCCGCTTTTTGGCGAACACGATAATTTTTAACCATGATAGCAAGAAAAAATATCAGCAGGCAGAGTATGACAATTACTACTAAGGTTAAGAACCAATAAATTTCATTTGTGCTTTCAAGCATAGATATCCCTTTATAAACATTATTGCTGATAGTGCATTTACTAGAAGTAAAACGTTATTTACAATTGGTTTCAGTTCACGAGTATGAAGAACGTAGGCTTGCATTACTTGTGTAAATGCAGTAATCGTTATATTTACAAGTAATCCGCCCACAATCCAGAACTTAATATTTTTAAGCATATCTATTTTGCTTTGAACTGCAAGTTTATATGCTGTCAGAAAAGATAATGGAATGAGAATAAAATTCCTGAGATACTTATCGATAGTTACTGAATAATCAATATTCTTTCCGGTAAAAAAATGAGCCCAGGAGAATAAATTTATAAGTAAGAAAATCAGAATTATTGTCCGGATCATTCTATTTGGATTCCACATATAGAATAATAAAGAAAGTACTGCATATTCAATTACCTGATAGGCCATTGACGCAGAAATGTTATGAATACCATTCCTTGAAGTGATTATTAGTCCGAGTTGAAATGTAAAAGAAAAAAGTAGAAAGATCCAATAAATCTTTATTTCTTTTTCCATTTTCGAATGCACGAGTCTGCCATAATAAAAAATGGGTAGGACCGGTAACATAGTCACAATCTCAAATAGCAGTCGATATTGCTTCATAAAATAAAAACCTTGGATGCTGCGCCACCCAAGGTATTAAAATTATAAAATGTAAACAAAGCGGGTCAAGAATTTAAAATGTTGGGTTCACTGCAATCAATTGGACATGGAGTGGAATTATCCATGCAATTGTAATCGGGTCCAATCTGATCATTTCCACTTTCATTGACTCCAACAATTACCAGACAGGGCAATTTATCAGCATTCAATGCAAAATATGCTCTTATTCCTTTGCAACCGGGTTGATCCAATAATGTTTGAATTGAATCTCTGCTGTAACAATTTGCAATTATAGATCCGGCTGGAACCGATCCCCGATACTTAGCAGTCATCACTGCACCTTCTTCAAAGGTTATTTTGTTGTCTTCATCTCCATTTAATGTCATATATTCTATTTGAATTTGATTCAAAGTAAAGTAAGCTTTATCGAACCTGCAAGGAAGTTTCCCGAGTGTAACATGCCGCGTTACACGGACATTGGGAATTTGAGCCAAAAAGTCGATTTCATGGGTAAAAATACCGTAGAACTACTGCTAAAATACCGTAGTCTTCCCGGTCGGAAAATGGCTTTTTTTTAGGAAAATCGTAGTTGGTTACTTGTAATTCGAAAATCGAGATATCGTAATCACTACTATCAGAAATAATTATTTTCATATGAAAGTAATTTCCAAAATTCAATCCATTACTTTCAATTTTTCTTTTTTTGTTTGGCCAAAAAAAGAAACAAAAAAAGGCCACCACGCGCACCAAATCATTTGAAATCTTCGATTATTGGTTACATCCCTGATTCAACTTTTCAAATGATTTCGCGCAGCGGGTGGACTCCACGCACAAACACTGCTTTATCTCTGATTCAAAAAGATGTATGTCAACAAAATGTGGGGCTTGCCAGGAATTCATTCTGCGAACAGTTGATTTAAAATATAATTTTCGACCTAAATTACAAAGTTTCATTTTTATCGGAAAGTTGTGATTACTAATTACGAATTTCGAAGCACAAACTACTTGCCACCAACCAACTTTCTGATCTCATTCAACTTTGTGAGAGCTTGCATCGGTGTAAGATTATCGATATCGATATTGACGATCTCTTCGCGGATCTGTTCAAGAACAGGATCGTCTAATTTGAAAAAGCTGAGTTGCAGATCTGAAGGTGCAGATATTTTTTTTGTAGTGCCGGGTTCTGAACGAGACGCTTCGAGATGCTTTAGCATTTCCTGTGCTCTGTGAACTACTTTTGAAGGTATACCTGCCATCTTTGCAACATGAATTCCAAAAGAATGTTCGCTGCCACCTTGTACAAGTTTTCGTAAGAAGACAACTGTATGTGCAAGTTCTTTTACTGTTACGTGGAAATTTCTGATCCGGGGCATTGATGCCGCCATTTCATTCAGCTCATGATAGTGAGTAGCAAATAATGTTTTCGGTTTTGCCTGAGAATTTTCATGTAAGTATTCTGCAATTGCCCAGGCTATACTGATACCGTCATAGGTTGAAGTACCTCTTCCGATTTCATCAAGCAGGATCAGACTTCTGTCAGAAATATTATGCAGAATACTCGCCGTCTCATTCATCTCAACCATAAAGGTTGATTCACCACTTGAAATATTATCACTGGCTCCTACCCTTGTAAAGATCTTATCAACGATTCCTATTTCCGCAGAAGATGCCGGAACAAAACTTCCGGTCTGCGCAAGTAATGTGATCAAAGCTGTCTGACGAAGAATCGCTGACTTTCCGGACATGTTTGGTCCGGTGATCATCAGGATCTGTTGCGAATCCGGATCAAGATAAATATCGTTGGCAATAAATTTTTCCCCTTGAGGCAATTGCTTTTCAATTACAGGATGGCGACCATTACGGATATCAATAATTTTTCCTTCACTGATCTTTGGTCGGACGTAATTATTTTTTTGCGCTGTGTCTGCAAAAGATTGCAGACAATCTACTTTTGCAATAAGTGAAGCATTCAACTGAATAGGTTGTATATATTCAAGAATTGCCTGAACCAATTCACTGAAAAGTTTTGTCTCCAGTGACAGAATTTTATCCTCCGCACCGAGAATTTTCTCTTCGTAAACTTTCAGTTCTTCAGTGATATAACGCTCTGCATTAGTAAGCGTTTGTTTTCTTGTCCATTCGGCCGGTACTTTATCCTTGTGTGTATGAGTTACCTCTAAAAAATAACCGAACACATTATTAAAACCAACCTTCAAGGAAGAGATCCCTGTTTTTTCTGCTTCTCTTTGCTGAACTTTCAGTAAATAATCTTTACCATTAAGCGAGATGTTTCTCAACTCATCCAGTTCATCGGAAACTCCTTCATTGATAACTCCACCTTTGTTGACCATTACAGGTGCATCAGGATGCAGTTCCTTTGCTATGCGTTCTTTGATCAGCTGACAAGAGTTCAGTTGATCAGCGATCATCCTGATGGCAGTGTTATCAGAATTCATACAAGTGTCACGGATCGAGTTCACCATTTCAAGTGAACGCCGCAACTGCTGTACTTCACGAGGGGAGATCTTTCCCAGTGCAACTTTTGAGATCAACCGCTCGAGGTCACCAACTTGTTTCAGATGATTTGAGATGATAGAAGAAAATTCAGGATGATCAAGAAAATAACTGACAGCATGCTGTCTTTCTTCAATAACGGTTTTATCTTTCAACGGAAGCAGCAACCATCTTTTCAGCAGGCGGCTTCCCATAGGTGTAAGTGTCTGATCAATTACATCGATAAGCGCAACAGCATTTTCGTTGCTGCTATCGATCAGTTCAAGATTTCTGATCGTAAATTTATCGAGCCAAACGTACAGGTCTTCTTCAATCCGCGAGATGCCACTGATATGTTTCAATTGTTCCTGACGTGTATCGGAAACATAATACAATGCCGCACCTGCAGCAATGATAGCCGCCGGCATCTCGTGGATTCCAAATCCTTTCAGAGATATCGTACCGAAATGTTTTAGTAATAATTCATTTGCATAATCTTCCTGAAAGATCCATTCGTCGAGACTGAAATTATAAAACCGCGATCCATATCTTTCATTAAAATCCTTTTTGAAGGATTTAGAGTAAATGATTTCATTCGGATTGAAATTCTGAAGAAGTTTTTCAATGTAAGCAAGGTTTCCCTCTGCTACGAGAAATTCTCCGGTACTGATATCTATAAATGCAATGCCTGTTGATTTACCATCAAAATGTAAAGCAGCAAGAAAATTATTTTTTTTGTGATCAAGAATTTTATCGTTGTAAGAAACGCCCGGACTTACAAGTTCAGTCACTCCGCGTTTTACGATCTTCTTCGTAAGTTTTGGATCTTCAAGTTGATCGCAGATAGCTACACGCAAACCTGCACGCACCAATCGCGGTAAATAGGTATCAAGCGAATGATGTGGAAATCCGGCAAGTTCAACATAAGTTGCGCTTCCATTAGCTCTTTTGGTGAGAACAATTCCAAGAATACCTGAAGCTTTTACAGCATCTTCACCGAATGTTTCATAGAAGTCCCCTACGCGAAATAAAAGCAGCGCTTCAGGATATTTCGCTTTAATGCTGAAATATTGTTTCATTAGCGGAGTTTCAACAACTCCTGATTTTGTTTCTTCCTTCAACAAGTTTTTGCTTATTTGCACTAATTATTCTTTCCATGCGCAAGATACAAAATGATGAGTTGGGTAGACTCACTGTTGATGATTTTAAGTCAGCCGAAAAACGCCCAATCGTACTCATCCTGGATGATGTCAGAAGCCTGAACAACATTGGCTCTGCCTTCCGGACAGCAGATGCATTTCGTTGCCAATCAATCTATTTGTGTGGGATTACAGCAACACCGCCGCACAGGGAAATTCATAAAACTGCATTGGGAGCAGAAGATTCTGTCGACTGGAAATATGAAAAAGACGTGGTTACCGCTATTGAAATTCTGAAAAAAGACGGTTATACAATCATCGGTATTGAACAAGCAGAAGGAGGAATTATGCTGAATGAATTCCGTCAGGATTCAACCAAAAAATATGCTTTCATTTTCGGACATGAAATAAATGGTGTCAGCGAAGCAGCTCTCGCACTCTGTGATCACGCCATAGAAATTCCCCAAAGCGGAACCAAACATTCGATCAATATATCGGTGTGTGTTGGGATTGTGGTTTGGGAATTTTGTCGGAAGTGGTGAGTAGTAAGTGGTAAGTAGTGAGTAGCACTTCCTACATATAGCAAGTGCTGTATTTCAATCAAGATTTAGTCTGTTTAACGGTGAATAGAAGTACTAGAGTTCAACGAAGTAAGCAGTGCTACTCACCACTTACTACTTACTTCTTACCATTTACTTTCTGCTATCAATCGAAAAATCCACACGACGGTTAATATAAGTCTTATCCGTAAGCGGGATTCTGTTACCCATCGTTTCAGTTGTTAATCTATCCGGATCAATTTTATAATTCTTAACAAGATATTTCTTAACTGCTTCAGCGCGACGCATACCAAGTTTCTCATTATAAACAATGCTTCCAATCTTATCACAATTTCCTGAGATAATAAATTTCAGCTCAGGGTTATTTTTCATTACCAAAGAGATCTCAGCCAGACTTTCTTCAAAGACTTTATTGATTTCATCACTATCCCAGGCAAAGAAAATTGAAGGAAGATAACCATCTACATTTCTGAAAGGAGCTTTACTTCCATCAGCAGATCCATCTCCCGGAATTGTAATTCCTGATTGGTTCACTAATGTTCCTTTTGGAGTGTTTGGCTCCATATCCTGCGGATCAGGAACTCCATCACCATCACTATCGATCTCTTTACCGGATGCATCAACTTT
>ERZ795061.4478-NODE-4478-length-11751-cov-6.807456_pt1 | contig 11751 bp, 10 predicted proteins | sample MGYA00375145_ERZ795061 | MGnify/ENA primary metagenome ERZ795061 (study PRJEB30190, sample SAMN05720144) | anaerobic digester metagenome | isolation source: active sludge of municipal wastewater-treating anaerobic digesters | place: USA | collected 2014-12-22 ... | reverse complement strand
CTACACGGAAGAGAACACTCTTTCCCTACACGACGCTCTTCCGATCTGGTCACCGTCGCCGCCAACGCGCGAGCGGTCGTCAACTTCGCGGTGTCACGCGACGGGACCTACTCGGGCGATCCCGAGCCGTGGTTCTGAGTCGTGTGGCTCATGACGCCGACGAGCGCCCGCGTGGGCACGGCGCCCATGCCTAACGTCGATCGTACATGACCGCGCCCATGCAGGGGATCGGCGATCGATGGCTGCTCGGCGAGCGCCTCGAGGGGATCGCCTTGATGCACAACCAGACGGTGCGCGTCCTCGCTGGGGCCCACGAAGGCGATGCGGGGACCGTCGTCCTGCTGCTGCGCGCCACGCCAGAGCCGGTGTACCTGGTGGCGCTCCATTCCGGTGCCGGGACGGTGCGGGTGCGCCAATCGGACGTGCAGCCGAGCGTCTGAGGCTGGTCATCCCCAATCGACGTGTCGCGAGGGCTCCCTTTCGGGGAGCGCGCGAACACGCATCCTGCTCCCGGAGGAATGTGCCCCGACTTGCGCTGGTGCTCCTGCTCTGCGTCGCGTCGCACGCGCCCTCCTACGCGCAGGTCACCGCGTCGCGCTCCATCGCCGTGCGCGCGGATTCGCTCATGCGCGACCTGGCGGAGCGCGGCCTCTTTCAGGGGGCCGTGGTGGTGGGGCGCGGCGATCAAATCGTCTACGAGGGGGGCTTCGGGTATGCAGACGTCGAGCAGCGCATCCCCTTCACCTCCAGCACGCCGACCGATGCGGCCTCGATGGCGAAGACCTTCACCGCCGCGGCGCTGCTGACCCTGGTGGCGGAAGGGCGGGTCGCGCTCGACGCCAGGGTGCGCGACCTGCTCCCGGCGTATCCACATGCCGCGACGCGCGTGCGCCACTTGCTCTCGCACTCCGCGGGGCTGCCCGGCTACGAATGGTTGGACTCACGCGTCGCGGCCGGCCAGCCGCGCACGAATGCCAGCCACCTTGCGCTCGTGTCCCGCGATGCACCAATGCCGGCCTTCGTGCCGGGGAGCGCGTTCAGTTACGACAACGTCGCGTACGACGTGGCCGCCATGGTCGTGGAGCGCGTGTCGGGGGCGTCGTACCCTGACGTGCTCGCCGAGCGATTCTTCCGCCCGTTAGGGCTCACGGCCTTCGTGCGACCGGCGCGGTTTGCCGACTGGCCGGGGAATCGGACACGAGGCTATCGGCGCACCAACGACGGAATGGCGGCGCACGACGCCTACGACCTGGAGGGATTTCACGGCGCGGCCAACGTGTACCTGTCGGCTCGCGACCTGCACAAATGGCTGGCCGGCTATCGCCGCGTCGTTCCGCCGCAGGCGCTGCGCAACGCGAGACGCCCCGCCCGACTCGACGACGGACGGACCTCCGGCATCTCGCTCGGGAGCTGGTATCTGTCGCCCGACACCAAGCGTCGCTACTACACCGGCCACCACAACGGCTTCTTCAGCGTCGCGTACGCCGACGATGCGCGCGACCTCACCGTCGCATGGGTCGCGAACGACGCCCCACCGGCGTGGCTGCAGCCTGCGCTCGCTCGCGCACTCATCGCCATCGCGGAGGGGCGTTCGCCCGAAACGTTGGCGCCCCCGCCCGTGAGCGATGCGGTCACCGACATCACGGGGACCTATCGTGTGTCAACGCAGGGCGAGGTGCGCGTGCGTCGCGACGGCGAACGACTGATCGTACGCGTGCGAGGCGTGCCTTACGATGCCTTCGCGGTCGGCGGCGATACGCACTATGTCCCCGGACTGGACGCGTACCTGCGCTTCGGCACCTCGGCGAGCGGCGTGCGTGCGCTGCGCTGGGGCTCGATCTACGCGGTGGAGCCGTCCGTGCCACGACGGGCCCCCCGTTGATGCCTGTCAGCGCGCGTTGTCTACGCATGGGACAGCGTGGCGATCGGGAGGTGTGGCAAGTGCGTGGACGGCAGGCGCGCTCAGCACGATGGCGGCTTGACCACTGCGGCTGGCGGGCGCCATGCTTCACCCGCTTCCAGCCAGCGCGAGCACGCATGCCGGCGCTGCTCGGCACGTGACCGTGGCCCATCGTTCGTGACAACTCTCTCCGCCGGCATCAACGCCGGTTGCCGCGCGATCGACGTGGCAGACGCGGTTCAGGGGACCAGCATCCCCGTGCGCCTGCTCTATCCGACACGGGCCCAGGCGCGGCCGACGCCGTTCGGCCCATTCCGGGTCGACATTGCGCTCGACGCCCCCGTCGACGGACGCGCGCTCCCGCTGGTCGTCATCTCGCACGGGTCGGGCGGGACCCCCTTCACGCATCGTGACCTGGCGCTGCATCTCGCACGCGCGGGGTGCGTCGCGGCGCTCGTGCAGCACCCCGGCAACTGTCGTGCGGACGACTCGCTCTCGGGAACGGTCGCGAACCTCGAGAACCGGCCGCGTCACCTCCACCTGGTCATCGACGCCGCGCTCACCGACCCACTCGTCGGTGCGCATGTCGCACCGCGCGGCGTGACGATCATCGGGCACTCGATGGGCGGCTACACCGCGCTTGCTGTTGCCGGCGGCAAGCCGACGTCACTCGCGCAGGAGTCGCCTAACGGCGCGGCGGTCACGGTCCCCGTTATGCGCGACGCGCGCGTGAGCGCCCTGGTCCTCCTCGCGCCGGCGACGCCGTGGTTCATGGCCAACGGCGCACTGGCCGACGTCGACGTCCCGATCCTCATGCGCACCGGGGAGCGGGACATGCTCACGACGGCATTTCACGCGCAGGTGGTCGCCAGCGGCCTTCGAGACCCGGCGCGACTCGATCACGCCGTGGTCGCGAACGCCGGTCACTTCGCCTTCCTCAGCCCGTACCCGCCAGAGATGGTGAGTCCGGCGATCCCGCCCTCGCAGGACCCGCCGGGGTTCGATCGTGCGGCGTATCTCCCCGTGCTGTTCGACGAGATCGTGCGTTTCATCCGTCGCGCGCGCTAGCCGCCGCGGTCAGTCCTCGGGCCCACCGGCAAGCAGTGGCTCCAACTCCGGCGCCTGCGCGCCGTTCTCGGTGCAAACGGCGAACTTGGTCTCCCCCGCGTGATACATCGACACGCCGGCCCATTCGCCGCGCTTGTTGAGCACGAAGAAGCGGATGTTGAAGTTCGGGTTCCCCTTGCTGTTGAGCAGGCGGCTTTCGATGGTGTTGGCCTTGATGCGCTTGAGCGCTTCCATCCCGGCATCCTTGGGACTCATGCCGCGGCGCAGCGCCTCGACGATGAGGAACGACGACAGGTTGTACAGGTTGGCCTCGCCACGCCCGGTGGAGCCGGCCGCGCCGACGTCGTTGTCGACGTAGAGGCCGGCGCCGAGGATGGGGGAGTCGCCGGTGCGTCCGGGGATCTTCCACGCCAACCCGCTCGTCGTCGTCACGCCGCAGATGTCGCCGGTGGGGCTGATGCCATCGCAGTTGATCGTCCCCCAGAACGATCCCTCGCGCACGAGTCCATCGCGGACCATCGACCGGCCGGCGGCGAGGGCGCGCGACTCCCACTCGGCGTTAGGCACCCGATGCGCGCTCGCGGCGAAGTCGGTGTCGCCGGGGTCCTTCTCGTGCCGGTCCTTGGGGGCGCGTCCCTTGCCCTTGGGATCGAGCCAGTGCTCGGGATCGACGCGGCGCCGCCACTCGCGCCACAGGCGGCGCGAGGTGTCGGTATTGAGGTCGGCCTCGACGGTGAAGCCCATCTGCCGCGCGAACTCGCGCGCCCCCTCGCCGCTCAGCAGGTGATGGTCGGTGTAGTCCATGACCGCCTGCGCCACCAGCGACGGGGTACGCACCCCTTCGATGCAGGCGACGGCGCCCGCACGCTTGCGCGGGCCGTGCATGCATGAGGCGTCCAGCTGCACCACACCGTCGGCGTTAGGCAGCGCCCCGTACCCGATCCCGGTCTCGGTGGGGTCGAGTTCGGGGATGTTGACGCCCGCAATGAGGGCGTCCAGCACGTCCTTGCCCTCGGTGATGAGCCGGAAGGCGCGCTGCACGGCGTTCTCGGTCCCCCCGTTCCTGAACTCCCACCCCGAGTAGTCGGAGATGACGACGGGACGCACGGCGTGCTTGAGCCAGAGCTCCGGGGCGCGCGGCGACGCGTCCGTGGACGCGTCAGGGGTCGACATCGCCAGGCCGGCGAGCGGTGTAGCGGCCAGCGTGGCCGAGGTGCGCTTCACGAAGTCGCGACGTGAGACCATGGAAGGGGCGGGGTGTGGGGTTGCCTCTATTCTCCCAGCGGGGCAGCCGTGCGCAAGTCGGTGGAAGACCCCGGGCAACGTGGCGCGGCGGCGGGTCGGCACCGCGGCACGGGCGCTCGGCACCCCCGGGGGCCCCGCTCGTGGCGCGGCGCGCGCGACCGTAGATTCGCGCGACTCTTCACCCGACTTTCGACGCCATGCGCCGCTCGCTCGCCCTCGCCCTCACCGTCCTCGCGCCCGTGGTCGCCGGCGCCCAGTCGCCGTTCGACTCGCTCCGTTTCCGGTCGATTGGCCCGGCCGCACTCGGCGGGCGCATCCACGACGTGGAAGGGGTCCCGGGCGACCCCTTCACCCTGTACGTCGCCACCGCTTCGGGCGGACTGTGGAAGACGACCAACAAGGGGACGACGTGGACGCCGATCTTCGAGAACCAGAAGGTCGCGACGTTCGGCGACGTGGCGATCTACGAAGGCGATCCGCGCATCCTGTATGTGGGCACGGGAGAGCAGAACAACCGGCAGAGCACCTCGTGGGGAAACGGGGTCTACAAGTCGACTGACGCCGGCGCCACCTGGACACACCTGGGGCTCGCCGCCACGCGGCACATCGGGCGGGTGGCCATTCACCCGACCAACCCCGACATCGCCTGGGTGGCCGCCGCCGGCGACCTGTGGGCGCCTAACGCCGACCGCGGCGTCTTCCGCACCAGCGACGGCGGGCGGACGTGGAGCAAGACGCTCTTCGTCGATTCGCTCACGGGGGCGACCGACATCGTGGTGAACCCGATCAATCCCGACGTCGTGATTGCGGCGACCTACCAGCGCCTGCGCACGCCGTGGGGGTACAACGGCGGCGGCACGGGGAGCGGGATCTGGAAGTCGACCGACGGCGGCGAGACCTGGCGCGCCATCACCGAGGGGCTCCCGAAGGGAGACAAGGGGCGCATCGGGCTCGCCATCGCCCGTTCCGATCCATGCATCGTGATCGCCACGATCGAGCATCGTACCGAGGCGGGAACCTACCGATCCGAAGATGGCGGAGACACGTGGCGCCGGGTGAACCCGCTCAATCCACGCCCCATGTACTACTCCAAGCCGGTGATCGACCCGACCAACGCCGATCGCGTCTGGATCCCCGGGGTCACGGTGTATCGCAGTGAGGATGGAGGGCGGACCTTCCGCACGCTCCCCACCGGCCCCACGTACGACGTCGGGCTCAAGGGCGACCATCACGCCTTCTGGCTCAACCCCAAGGACTCGCGCCACGCCTTCCTTGGCGGCGACGGCGGGCTGCACGAAACGTGGGACCTGGGGGAGACCTGGGTGCGGTTGAACAACCTTCCCATCGGGCAGTTCTACTCGGTGGCCGCCGACGATCGCGACCCCTACTGGATCTACGGCGGCATGCAGGACAACCACTCGTGGATGGGACCGAGTGCCACGCGCCACTGGTTAGGCATCGTCAACGAGGACTGGCGGCAGATCGGCTTCGGGGACGGGATGTACCAGCGCCCCGACCCCTTCAACAAGCGGTGGGTCTACACCGCGAGCCAGAATCTGGGGATCCAGCGTTTCGACATCGAGACGGGGGACCGGCTCGGCCTCAAGCCGTTCCCGCCGGCCGAAGGCGATACCGCGTACCGGTTCGACTGGACGGCGCCGATCATCGTGTCGCGCCACACGCCGGGGACGGTGTATGTCGGCGGCAACCGGCTCTTCACCACGCGCGACTACGGCAACTCGTGGACGCGTTCGCCCGACCTCACACGCCGAGTGAACCGCGACACGCTCCCGATCATGGGGGTGCTGGGGCGCGACGTGACGCTGTCGCGCTACGATGGCGAGTCGTCGTACTCGGAGATGAGCACGATCTCGGAGTCGCCGCTCGACGCGAAGGTGCTGTGGGTGGGGACGGACGACGGCGTGGTGCAGGTCTCGCGCGACGCCGGCGTGACATGGACCGACGTGACGGCGGCACTCCCCGGGGTGCCGGTGGGGACGCTGGTGAGCCGCGTACATGCCTCGTCGTTAGGGCGCGGGGCGGCGTACGTGTCGTTCGATGGGCATCGTGGCGGCGACTACCGTCCGCATCTCTTCCGCACGCTCGACTTCGGCGCCACCTGGACGCGCGTGGTGGGCAACCTCCCCGATGACATGCCGGTGCGCACCGTGCACGAGTACGACGGGAAGCCCGGCGTCGTCTTTGCCGGGATGGAGTTCGGGTTGTACCTGTCGGTCGATACCGCACGCACCTGGACGCGTGTGGCCTCGCTCCCCACCACGCGCTACGACGACATCCTCGTGCACCCCAAGACGAAGGACGTGATCGTCGGGACGCACGGGCGTTCGATCTGGATCCTCGACGATGCCGCGCCGATCGCCGACTTCTCGCCGGCGGTGGCGACCAAGCGCGTGCACCTCTTTCCGGTGCGGGCGGCGACGCTTTTCCAGTTCTGGGAGGACTTCTCGTATCGTGCGCAGGGAGCGTTCGCCGGGGAGAACCCGAAGGATGGGGCGCTGGTGTCGTATCATCTCGGGCGCGCGGCGAGCAAGGTGACGGTGACGATCACCACGCCAGCCGGGCGGCCGGTGCGTACGCTCACCGGGCCTATATCGCCAGGCGCAATCCACCGGATCAACTGGGACCTGCGCCACGCCCCGCCTCCGCCCAGCGGGCAGGGGGGCGGCGAGGAGGGGGGGACTTCCGAGTCGCTCCCGCGCCCGCCACACGACATCGGCGACCGCGGGCCGTTCGTCGCGCCCGGGAGCTACACGGTCACGATCGACGCCGACGGCGAGAAGATGTCGCGCACGGTGGTCGTGCGCCCCGACCCGCTGCTGCCGTTGACCGTGGCACAGCACCGCACGCGTGAGAGCTTCCTGCTCGAGGTGAGCGGGACGCAACAGAGTGTGGCCGAGGTGGGCGAGCGCATGACCGCGTTGCGCCGCCAGCTGGTGGCGCGCCGCGCGTCGGCGGGCGACGGGAGCGCGGCGCGCCTCTCCACCGACAGCACGCTCACGCAACTGACGGCGCTGGAACGCACGGTGCGCGCCGGGCCGGGAGCGCTGCGCGGACGGGTGTACGGGCTGGCGGGAGAGTTCAACGGGCAGGGGGCGCTACAGGGGAGCCTGCATCCCCCCACCAAGACGCACCGCGAGCAGTTTGCCATCATCAAGGCCATCCTGGCGCGCGTCCAGCTGCAGCTGGCGGCGCTGGAGGCCAAGGCCGGCGCCCTGCAGGACTGACCCTACACACCCATAGCTGTCATGACGCGCTCCGTCCACGCCACCATCCACTCCGTCAACATCGGCTCGTCGCACGACCTGATCATCGGCGACGAGATGGTCGCGACGGGGATCGTGAAGCAGCCGTGCCCCGGCGCGGTACGCGTGACGCCCGACGGTGTCGAGGGGGACTTCATCGCCAACGGCCGCGTGCACGGCGGCCCCGACCAGGCGGTGTACCTCTACAGCGCGGAGGACCTCGCGTTCTGGGAAGGGGAGATGGATCGACCGATGCCGCCTGGGCTGTTTGGCGAGAACCTCACCATCGACCGGTGGTGGCCCGAGGTACGCATCGGCGATCGCCTCACGAACGCTCGGCTGACGCTGGAGCTCACCTTTCCGCGCGTCCCCTGTGCCACACTCGCCACGCGCGTGGGCGACCCGCGCTTCGTGAAGCGCTTCGCGCAGGCGGGGCGCCCGGGCGTGTATGCGCGCGTGATCCGCGACGGACATGTCGAAGCGGGCGACACGTTCACCGTCGAGCCGGCTCCGGCCGACTTTCCGCTGGCAGCCACGCTCTTTCGCGCGTGGCACGATCGCCGGCACCACGCCGACGTCCTGCGCGACGCGCTGCGCGCCCCGCTGGCGAGTCGTTGGCGCGCGGCGTTCGAGTACGTGCTGGAGCACCCCGACGCGTAGGGCATAGCGCCGCGTAGCGGCAGCACATCACGCCGCCGAGCGGCAGCGCGCGACCCTCGATCACTCCTCCGGGAGGTACTGCTCCTGACCGCCGGTCGCGTTCCCGATCGCCAGGCGCAACGCCACGAGCTGCATGACCGGGACGCGCAGGGTGAGCTCGACGGCGTCGTCGTACCGTTCGTTGAGCACGTGCGCTTCGTAGGTGGGGAGCAGGTGCCGCACCGCGGCGAAGGCGTGATAGCCGACGCGCACCCGCAGGTCGGTGGTCTCGACGCGTTCGTGGCGCTCGAGTCGCGACAGCGCCTCCTGGACGGCGCCGGAATAGGCGCGGGCGAGTCCACCGGTCCCCAGCTTGGTCCCCCCGTAGTAGCGCGTCACGACCGCGGCGATCTCGCCCACACCGGCGTGCAGGAGGACCGTCAGCATCGGGCGTCCTGCGGTGCCGTGCGGCTCACCGTCGTCGCTCATCCCGATGCGCGCAGTGCTCCCCGGCGGTCCGGCGACGAAGGCCCAGCAGTTGTGCGTCGCGTCGTCGAACTCGTGCGACATCTCGCGCACGAAGGCGTGCGCCGCCTCGGGCGATTCAGCGGGCGCGAGCGTGCAGATGAAGCGGCTCCGCTCGATGACCACCTCGGCACGGGCACGGGCGCGAGGGATGGGATAGCGCTGGGGATCGGCCATGGCTCCGTCCAATATGCTTGCTAGCCGCGACGTGCGCCCGGAGCTAAGCTCGACGCGCACCGCTCACTCCTTGGCCCCGTCATGCAGCAGATCGTCGACTTCATCCTCGAACTGGACAAGCTCAAGGGCGTCACGCGCAAGACGCGCGTGATCGGCCTCGATCGATACGAGAATTCGGCCGAGCACAGCTGGCAGCTGGCGATGCTGGCGGCCTCACTCGTGCACTACGCCGAGTCGCCGGTAGACCTCAACCATGTCGTCTTCATGCTCCTGGTGCACGACGTGGGGGAGATCGATACCGGCGACACGATTGCCTACGCCGAGGGCGGGTGGGAGGAACGCAAGCTGGCGGAGCGGCATGCGGTGCAGCGCATCTTCGGGATGCTCCCGACGCCGCAGGGCGAGCGCTTCTTGCAGCTGTGGGAGGAGTTCGAGGCGGGGGCGACGGCCGAGGCGCGCTTCGCCAACGCCGTCGACCGGGCCATGCCGGTGCTGCTCAACCTGGCCAACCACGGGCAGAGCTGGCGCGAGAACGGAATCACGCACGCGCGGGTGGTCGGGCGCGTCGCACCGCAGATCAAGGCGGGGTGCCCTGCCCTGTGGGACTACCTCGAGGCACGGCTGGATGAAGTGAACCGGAACGGATGGTTCGGCACCTGACCTCGCACGGCATCTCCACCCTTCGCGGAGCCCCTCATGCCCGCCAAACGGTCGACATCACGCACCACCACCGCGTCATTGGGTCGCTCCGGCGCAGACGATGACTCCGTCGACGAGCTGCTCGCCACGCTCGTCCACCCGCACAAGGGTGAGATCGTGGCCTTGCGCGCGATCATCCTTGGTGCGCATCCCAGCATCACCGACGGGATCAAGTGGAACGCCCCGAGCTTTCGCACGACCGAGTGGTTCGCCACGATTCACCTGCGCGCCAAGGTGGGCGTGCAGCTCATCCTCCATCTCGGTGCCAAGGTGAAGTCGCTGTCGCCGGAGGGGATGGCGATCGACGATCCGGGGCAGCTGCTGACCTGGCTCGGGAAGGACCGCGCGACCATCGTGTTCCGCGACCTCGATGACCTCACCGCCAGGCGCGCGGCGTTCGAGCGTTTGTTGCGCTCGTGGATCGCGTATGTGTGAGCGACGCTCGCAGGTCGGCCGCCAGCAGCAACGGGTGGCCGATCACGCGTCCGCGGGGACGTACACCGCATAACCGCGCGGCGGCGCCCAGAAGTCGGCGCGGCCGCCGGCGTCGGTCTCCTTGTCGTGCGGCGTCGCGTGATCGAGCGACGATCCGTGGGCGACCGGTGTCATGCGCCGGCTGGCGAACGCAGTGGTGACCCAGTCGCCGCGCCAGGCAGTCCCACTGTTGTTCATCGCGACGACCAATCCGCCACGCCCGTCGAGCCCGCGCCGCTGCATGACGTACAGCGAATCGTCGACGTAGAGGACCTCCGTCGGTCCGCTCGCATGGGACTCGTGAACGCCGACCAGCGCGGCGATCCCGTCGGGTTGTCCCGCCCGACCGAGGGCGAAGTTGTAGTAGTCCTGCCAGAAGACGCAGGGATACCCTTCGTGCGTGAGGATGAACGCGTAGGCGAGCATCTTGTCACGCACGATGGGGTTGTCGCGAATGATGTCGTGGTTCTCGACAAAGGTCACGCTGCGCGCCGGTTGCCGCGCGAGAATCGTCCCGGGCTGCGTGAGCTCGCGCATGGAAAAGCCGTCGTCAGCGCACAGGCGCGCCAGGCGCCGCCGCAGCGGGAAGTCGAAGCCGGCGACGGGATTGTCGTTCCAGAAGTTCGCCCCATCGAGATAGCCCATGATGGCGTCGGCGTGCTCCTCGTCCCAGAACTCGACCACGCCGAAGGGCTTGTGGTACGTCGCCCCGACGCGGCGATAGCGGTACTCCTGGATGGCGGTGATGAGCCACGCGCCACGCCCTTCCTCACCGAAGCCCTTCACGAAGTCGAAGCGAAAGCCGTCGAAGCCGATCTCCTCGACCAGCCACTCGACGAACTGCATGATCTGTGTATAGACGTGCGGATTGCGATGGCAGAGGTCGGGGAAGCCCGCGAAGTGATCGTCGTCCCACGACTCGTATTCCGACGGGTGGAAGCAATTCCAGTCGCGCGGAAAGCGCCCGCTGGCCGGGGTGAACTTTGTCCAGCGCCACTCGTTGGTGATGGGGTTGAGTTCCTGCTCGTCGGCGCCGCTGCAGTGATTGAGCACCAGATCGGCGTAGACCTCGAGGCGCTGCGCGTGCGCGGCGGTGATGAGCGACGCGAGTGCCTGACGAGAGCCGAACCAGGTCTCGACGCCCCCCTTCTGGTCAAACTCGCCGAGGTCGAAGTAGTCGTACGGGTCGTAGCCCATGCCGCCGGCGTTCATCCCCTTGCTGGCCGGGGGGAGCCAGAGCGCGGTGAAGCCCACCTCGGCGAGCGCCGGCAGTTCCGCCTCGATGCGACCCCACCACGCGCGCTCGCGCCCTTCGAGCGCGGGGCAGTCCCAGTAGAAGGCCTGCAGCAGCACACCCATGGTCATCCTCCGGAGCGTCGGTCGAGCGCGGGGCGCGCGCGGGCCACGGCGCCCGCGCGCCCTTGCAGCTTACTCCGACGCGGCCGCGTCCACCACGATCTGCGCCGTCGCGACGTCATGGATGAGGGTGGCAGGCCAGTCGGCCTGATAGCAGTCGGCGGCGCGCATGCGCGAGACGGTCAGGCGCTTCCCCACCCCCATCGCCAGCATGATCGCCTCGCGCGACGCGGCGATCGTGGCCACGCCGACGCTCACGCCGTGGTGCGGCACCGTCTCCAGCGTCCCGAACGAGGGGAACGTCTGCAGGTTGTCGCGGCGCGTCTCCTCGGAGAGCGGGATGATGCGCGTGCGGCTGTCGCGCGGGCTCCCCGGCGGATTGAAGGCGACATGCCCGTCGCTCGC
>ERZ795061.4476-NODE-4476-length-11755-cov-10.171026_pt1 | contig 11755 bp, 12 predicted proteins | sample MGYA00375145_ERZ795061 | MGnify/ENA primary metagenome ERZ795061 (study PRJEB30190, sample SAMN05720144) | anaerobic digester metagenome | isolation source: active sludge of municipal wastewater-treating anaerobic digesters | place: USA | collected 2014-12-22 ... | reverse complement strand
CTTGCCGATGGATACCTCAAAAAGGAAGACTGGTCAACCTTCAACGGCAAGCAAGATGCTCTCACTCTAAAAATTTTAGCGATGGAAGCAGGGAAAACTACTAATACTGATCAGAATATCGCGGGGCTTGCTTCGGCTATAGACTTATGTACTGAAATTTTGACCAAATATTCTGACCATGTGGCGGATATAACAGTAGGGGAAACGCCAGGAGAGCATAAGGCACTTCATGAGGCTGCGCAACTTGTATCAGAGGAAGCGCCTATTGACCTTACTACACTTTTGGCGCGAGTGAATGATATTACGGCAAAATATACGCTCCATGATATAGATGCCGCATCTGAAACGCCAGAATTCCATCAAGCTGATGTTGGAGAAGGTAATCCTCTTATTTCAAGCGCAGAAGTTACGACATTGGCCGGTGCAATAACGGCGCTTAACGATATTAAGGCTAAATTTAATCTACATGATGCTGATACGATAGGCCATACTACAGGAAGCAAATACCAAGTATCTGCTAATAATGCTGCGCTTGGCGATGCAATCCGAATATCAGTAAGCGGCGTAAAAGTTGGTGATAAAATTACCTGGGCGATTCTCGATGATGGTACTGCAAATGTTACGGGTGTTACTGCTGAAGCTGGTGAAGATTTTATTGATTTTACTTTTAGTGAAAATCCAGGTGATGATGCGATTATCAGCTATTTGGTTGCATCTTATGAGGCATGATATGAATGAAATAAAAACGCTAACAGTAAAAGCGACGATACAAGAAAACAGGGTAATACGATTCGTTGCGTCGGACGAATCGCTCGATCGGGACGGTGATATTGTAATTTCTACGGGGTGGAGAGTAGAAAACTATCTAAAAAATCCTATCGTGCTTTATGGGCATAACTATGATAAACTTCCAGTGGGGAAAGCAAAAAACGTTATAATTGATCCTATTGGAAAACAGCTTATTATCGATGTGCAGTTTCCACGGGTAGAGGAAGTTTCCACGGGGGAGCCTTCGGAGCATGCGCTCTTCGTGGATTCAGTCTATAATCTTGCGAAGCTCGGATTATTGAACGCTGTTTCTGTAGGATTTCGGGGATTAAAAGTAGAACCGATTCTCGATGCAGATGGTAAATGGACAGGGCGAAAATTCCTTGAGCAGGAGTTAATGGAGCTTTCTATCGTACCAGTGCCTTCTAACGTGAACGCAGTGGCGATCATGCGAGGCGCAAAAGTGGACGAAAAACTGTGTGCGGTTGTTGAGAAGTCTATGAAGTCCGGGCGGAGATTATCCGCGGCGTCGCTTGCGTCATTGCATACGATACGCGGTAAACTGGATGAGTGCAACAGGATCCTTGACGAGGCACGCGCAGAGTATACAATACTTGTGGGCGATATTGACCAAGACGAAGGTTTGCAGGATGAAAAGCCGCAAGAAGCGGAGCCAAAAGGGAATACGCCGGAAGCGAAGAACGCCGAGGGCATAATTGAAATCGTCGACACCCATGTATATGAGTTTGACGAGCCGAAGAACGGCAAAATAAATTAAGGAGATAGATATGCAACTAACAGATGTTGAACTGAAAAAGATGATCGACGACGGCTCTAAGGCTGCTGTCGAGGCTGCTCTTGCCGAGAAGGCAGCGGCAGACAAAGCGAAGGAGGAGGAACATAAAACTGCCCTCCGAGCTGAATTTCAAGAAGTTTACGAGGCCAATAAGAAGCGCGAGGAAGCAGCAGGAATAAAACCACTCTCCCCTATCGAGAAGCTCTCAAGGCTGATTATCGTGGCGGCTTTCGGGCAATGCGAGCCTGATAGGATGCTTGCATCCGCGAAAAAGATGTTTGAGGGAGACAAGGAACTGCATGGCTATATCCAGAAGGGTATGGAAGCGGGTGTTCCCTCGACTGGTGGATTCTTAATTCCTCAAATGCTATCAAGTGAATTTATCGATCCACTCTATGCGAATACTTTTCTGGATAAGATAGGCTTGACGAAATATCCGATGCCAAATGGCTCACTCGACTTCGGGCGTGGTGCTTCCTCGGCATCGTTCACTTGGGGCGCGGAGAATCCAGTTAATGATAAAACTGGCATGACCTTCGATGAGGTCAAGCTCTCCGCGAAAAAAGGTTCAGCCTATGTGCCGATCTCCAACTCCCTCCTACGCTATTCCCCTGCTGCGGTACAGGGAATTATAGCTGCGAACTTGCAAGAAGTATTCGCCGAGGCGATCAACACCGCTGCTTTGTATGGAACTGGTACGGCGTATCAGCCGAAGGGCATAACTCTCCAGTCCGGTATACAAACGCTCGGAAGCTCTGCGACTGCGATTTCTGCTGATTATATTGTCGCTATGGTTTCCCTTCTTGAACAGGCGAACGTAAAGATGCTTAAACCGTTCTGGGTTATGAGTCCAATGATGAAAAGCTGGATCAAGAATTTGAAAACTTCGGTCGGGGCATATCATTACCGCGAGGAAATGACGAAGGATAAAACGCTTGAGGGGATACCCTTCATCGATACCACCCTTTCTAGCTATACGAACACTACTACTGACTATGCTGACCTTTTCCTTGCTGACTGGTGGTACTTCCTCTGGGGTGTAGGCCATGATATGGAGCTTCAAATGTCTAAAGAGGCGACATATGTTTCTGGATCGACGACTTATTCTGCTTTCCAGCGGGATGAGACCGTGATCAAAATTCTTGCCGAACTTGATTTTGCGGTGAAGCAGCCGAAAGCCTTCGTGCATGGGACTTTCTCAGTATCTTGATAGCGCATATAAGGAGTAAAATATGAGCATAGTAAATAGACAAGGCCGATTGACCGCAGCGAAGGGCTTTCCCTCGACACTATCCGACGGCACGGCTATAACTGGCGCAGTAGTAGACCGCATGGGCTACAATTCCGCGCTGGTTATTTTCTCGTATGAGGCTTCATCTGGCTCTCCAACGAGCGCCTCTGCTGCCCTCAAGGTTCAGGACGACACCGCTTCAAACGGCAGCACTGCGGCTGATTATGCAATCCTTGAGACCGCGAAGAATATCAAAACTGCGGGAATATCGCAGTATATGGTCGACCTTTCTGGTGCTAACCGCTACATTCTCATCGTCGAAGATACGACCTATGTGGACGGTTCAAGCCCAAAGAATCAGCTCTCATGCGAGATTGTGCTCTTTGATAAGGACGTGGATTCCGATAGCTCCACGGTTTACGGGAGATAAATATGGCGGCCGTTGACGGATTATGTACTCTTACGAGTGTCAAACTGCTGCTCGGTATAAGTGATACGTCGAAAGATTCTCTCTTAGAGTCGCTTATAAATGAAGCAAGCGCCGAAATTTGCACTTATACTGGAAGAGTATTTAAGCGATCGACTTATACGTCTGAGCCTTATGCCGTCAACGGGCAGTTATATCTATATCTCAAACAGTGGCCTATCCAGAGTATTATAAGTGTGAAACTTGGTGATCTTGAGTTAACACTGGATTTGAACTATTACATGAGCGATGCTGATGCTGCTATTGGTAGGCTCTATCGGCCGCAAGGTTGGTATGGGAAGACGATAAAGCGCGGGCTTGTGCCTGACAGTTATGAAGGCGATCGTGATATACTTGTAACTTATATCGCAGGGTACTATCTACCAGATGACACGACGACACCGCCTGAGACGCCGCATTATGTGGCAGGCGCTAGCGATTCGCTACCGATTGATCTACAGGCTATTGCAAAAGCCGCTGTGTGCTTACGATACAACGCGATTCAGAAGGGAGCGGATGGGCTTTCCTCTATGAGTGAAGGCGGAGTCTCGTATAGTTTTACGGAGAGCACAAGTTTTCTCAATGCTGACATAAAACGAGCCCTGAGTAGCTATAAGAGGTATGCGGCATGATTAAGAACAAGAGCCTTGATCTCTATGAGGCGGTTATTACCTACGATGCCGAGAATAATCCTATAAAAACATGGTTATTCGTGCATGCTGTTACTTATGCTGGCGTTCTTGTTACTGACATATATCCGGTCTTGGATGGTGGCGTCCAGAATAGGCAAGGTAATTTCCAACCGAAGAGTCTTACTGAGCAAGAGATCACTGCTTGGGGAATTTCAGGACGAGCTGCTGATGCTAAATTATTCCTTTGCGACAATGATCCTGATTTAATACGTGGCAGAAGGCTTTATGATGGAGATGTGAAATACGACATCGTAGCGGTAAATGTTTGGCCTTCGCATACTGAAGTGATCCTTGTACCAGTGCAGGGAGGCGGCGGATGATCGAAATGAACGATTTTGAGGCACAAATTGCCGCATTGCAAAACAAATTCCGCGAGAGAGCCGAAAAGCTCGACACTGATATGAAGAAGGCCATCAATACTTGCTGTATTAAATTGGAAACTGACATTAAAACGCACTTCACACCGAACGGTCCGAGCGCACCGGGTGAACCGCCTGCGGTAGATACCGGGAGACTTAGGGCATCGATTACGCATCGCGTGGAAACAGAGGGCGAAGAGATCGCTGGTTATGTAGGTACGAATGTTGAATACGCAACCGACCTTGAGTTTGGCACATCGAAAATGGCAGAGCGGCCATTTATGATCCCGGCTGTCGAGCGCAATAAAGAGTGGATAAAAGAGAAACTCAAGCAAGTGGTGAAAAAACCTGAAGATGTGGAGAGCGAGACATGACGATCAAATCATGGCTTGTAGGAAAGCTCAAAGCGGACACGCCACTAATGGCAGCGATAACCGATTCGACGCATCTCTTACCACAGCACCCCGGTACTATCACAGTCTTCCCTTGTCTGATCTATACTGAGGCGAATAATGCGGATACTGGATATTTCGACAATGTCGCCACTGCTGCTGAAAGTGTGTTCACTTTCGACATATATACTTCTGGTGGCTCGACCTCGGCGATTGCGGAGGCGCTTCATACGGTGATGGCAGGATTATTCTATAATTGCGATTTTTCAGCGGATGTCCCTGACGCGGACTTGAACGTCAAACACAAGACATGCAGATATAGGCGTATTTTATGCGCCGAAGATTTATTATAAGGAGTTAATTATGGCATATGCTAATAGACCAGCTTTTGGAGCTTCAGATTTAGTCTACGCGCTTCAAAATCCTGGTAGCGATGTTAAGGGCGGGACTGCTACTTATGGAACGGTGAAAGCTCTCGCAGGGCTTGGGAAAATATCGGTCAATCCGAATCCTTCTATCGCCAAGTTGGCTGGGGATGATGATGCAAGACAACACATTTATTCAGCGATTGGCAAGATTGATGTTACTGTTGAGCTAAACGATATGAGCCCTTCTGCTGAAGCGGAAATTATGGGACACACGTACGCCGCAGGTAGTATCGTTAAAAGCGAAACCGACCAGCCGCCGACGCTCGCACTTGGCTATAAGGTAAAACACACCGGATCGAGCGTTTATACCTATGTTTGGCTTCTGAGTGGTGTGTTTCTACCGCCAGATGAAGCAAACGACACTAAAGCTGAGTCTGTAACTTTGAGACGTAAAAGTCTTAAGGCTGAATTCTATCCTCTAGTATCGACCGGCGCATGGGAGCATAAACTTCGCACGGATGATGCTAATGCATCGGCTGCTCTTATCGCGGGTTTCTTTTCAACAGTGGTGCAATCTGGTTCGGCTAACCTGGCCGCTCTTACTCTGACTTCTGGCGCTGGCGATGCTTCTGATAAGATCATAACTCTTACCTTTAACAAAGCAAGCGGAACGGCGGCTATTGCTAACGCTTCAGCTACCAATGTTTATGTGATTCTGGATAGCTCGCATGCAATCCTTACTCCAACTAGCTATGCTCCAAGTGTAGCAGGTGCAACACCGACACTTGTTTTGACGTTTAGCTCTTTGACTGCTGCTGCACATACTATTGTAGTAACAGCTGATCTCAAAGACAACCATGGCGTTTCCTGCGTAGCAAAATCTATTGCGGTAACTCCGCAAGCATAATTTAACCAGGGGCGCGAGCCCCTGGTATAGGAGGGTTTATGGCAAAGAAACCGATTTTAATTATCGACGATCTCGCGCCGGAACATGAGATTGTTACTGTCTTCGGCCAGGATTATGAGCTTCTCGATTATGAGGACATGGGGTTGACGAAATATTCAAAATTCCTCAAGAAATATGGTTCGATCGGCGAGCGTATTACAGTTGGCGCTGATCTAACAGATGAGGAATACGAGAAGCTAGAGAATGATCTCACTGAGATGGTAAAAACGATACTCATTGGCATACCGCATGATGTAGCTGCGAGGATTACGTTTGAGAAAAAGCAGAAGGTACTCGCCTGTTTTTTTACCGTGGCGACGCAGAAGATTCAGGGGATGACTTTAGAGAACCAGTAGATTATGGCGATTTAATTCCAAGATTACAGGATCGTTATAAGGCGGGCGATCCACTGGTTTGGCTAGATATGCCGATGCGCTGGCTAAATGCGTTTATCAAGATGCTCCCAAAGTTGCAGGCAGAAGGAAGTGTCCAGCGAGTCCAAGAGGAGCAGATCGGCTCTGGGATGATGGAGAAAGAGAGCGCCGAGGAAATATGGCAAGCATGGTTAGAACAGATCGATCCTGGAAGATTCGAGGAAGACGATGATATTCCGTCATTCCTTTTATGAGGTGCTGAATGGAAATTGACGAGTTGGCCGTAAAAATAACCGGGGATTCAACCTCGTTGCAATCGGCGATGAATCAAGCGACCGAAAGCATGAATAAGCTCGGTATAAATACCTCAAAATTAACAGGCCTTCTTGGCGCTGCTGGCCTTACGGCTGCTTTTAAGATGGCTTACGACGCAGCCGACAAAATGATACAGGCTTATCGTGGGGATGAGACAGCGCTATTAAAATATAATGCCGCTTTGGCGGCTTCCGCTGTTATAACCGCGCAAGGAAAGCGCGTGCTCGATGATTATGTACCAGTATTCGCTTCGCTGTCCGGAATTGCCGAGGCGGATACACAAGCTATGATTGCGCGTCTCGCCGCTTATGGTCGCACCGATGAACAGATCAAGACGATGATGGAAACAGCGCTTGGCATGTCAGCCGTTCTCGACATGGATGTAAATACAGCGTTGACTCAGTTAAATATGACTTTCCAGGGAACCGCTGGGAGACTCGGCATGCAGATAAGCGGACTTAAGGAATTAACCGCCGAGCAACTAAAGAATGGCGATGGGTTACGGCTTCTTAATAGCAAATATGGCGAGTTTTCGCAAACATTAAAAACTTCAACAGATGTTTCGATTAAGAATTTCGAGAATGCGTGGTCAGATTTGATGTCTGTAATGGGAGAGTCAATAGCGAAGACAATAAATCCATTGCGGGATGCAATTACAAATCTTTTTAGGCATATAATAGATTCCATCTCCGAGACAAATAAGCTGAACGAGGCTTTCAGAAAAACTGCTGATGGTACGGCAACCCTTAATGATAAGTTGCTCATACAAACAAATATACTTAATAATCTGAAATACACTAGAAAAATGGCGGAGTATGATCCTACTGTATCGAAAGAAGAATTGGCCGATCTTGATAAAGCGATCGCTGCACAGCAGGCGCTTGTCGACAAGCTAGGAGAAAAAGTTACCGCAGAGACCGCAGCTGCCGACGCCGCAAAGGCTACTGCTACAGCAGCGGCAGAGGCCGCAGCCGCCGCTAAGAAAGCGACCGACGATGCTATTGCCGCGCAGATCCGGGGTCGCAAAGATGCGCAGAAAGCCTATGAAGATTCTCTCGCGCAGATCGATGTTAAAGTTAGATTAGGGGTGATGACTGAGCAGGAAGCTGCTGATGCTAAGTATGCTGCAAATCAAAAGTTGATTGATGATCTTATCGCGTTAGGATATACAGGAAACGTAGCTACTGGACAAATTGGGGATCAGGCGCTTGCTGCAGCGGTGGCGCGTAATGCAAATCTTCTTGCAAACACAAAAGAAATGGTTGATGCTATTATCACCGAAACGGCCAGAATACTTGCACAACAGCAAGAAGTAGCTGCATGGGAAGCTGCATATCTTGAAAAAAAGAAAGCTGAAGCCGAGGCTTTAGAGAGAGCTCATCGTAGATACAATATTAAACGCCTTGAAGCAACTGAAGAAGTTACTAAAAAAGAAGATGCAGCGTGGGCAAAACTTCAGAATGATATTACTGCCGGCTCATCCGGCACTGCACAACGTCTTGAGCAGGATACTCAGAATAGAATTAGGACACAACAGAATTATGCTCGGGCAATGGCGAATATAGCGCAGGGTTTTGCAGCAGAGCAGACTAGAATTTTTGAAATTGGACAACAGGAAGCGTTAGAAGCAGCACAGGGGATTCAAAGACGATATATAAATAACAGATTGGAAGCTACGGAAGAAATTACCAGAAAAGAAGATATTGTCAATGAGAAACTTCAGAACGAGATTGCGGCTGGTCTTACTGGTACTGCGCAACGTTTAGAGCAGGATGCACAAAATAGAATTAAAATAGGGCAAAACTATTACAATGCGATGGCGAATTTAACCCAACGTTTCGCTAAAGAACAAACGATTAAATTTGAGGTTGAACAGGAAGAAAAAAGAGGGGTCGCGCAAAGATTTCAAAAAGAATTTATAAATAACAGATTAGCAGCTATTGAAGAAATCACTATAAAAGAAGAAGCTGCTAATGAAAAACTCCAAAAAGAAATAATAAATGGTTTTACTGGTACTGCACAGCGCGCGGAACAGAATGCGCAAAATAAAATTAAGACTGAAGAAAACCATTATAATGCGATGTGGAATATAACTCAGCGTTTTGCAGCAGAGCAGACTAGGATATATGAGACAGAAAATCAAGAAAGGTTAGAAACAGCACAGAGATTCCAGAGACGATATATAAATAATCGCCTTGCAATAACTGAAGAAATCACAATAAAAGAAGATGCCGCTGAGAAAAAGTTACAGAATGAGATTTCAGCGGGTCTTACTGGCACTGCGCAGCTTGCTGAGCAAATGGCAGTACGCAGAGTCAAGACCGAAGAAAACCATTATAATGCGATGGCAAATAGACTTCAGCGTTTTGCAGCAGAGCAGACTAGGATATATGAGACAGAAAATCAAGAAAGGTTAGAAACAGCACAGAGATTCCAGAGACGATATATAAATAATAGATTAGAAGCGACTGAGGCTATTACCATTGCAGAAGATATTGCTAACGAGAAACTCCAAAATGAGATTTCAGCAGGTCTTACTGGCACTGCACAATTAGCAGAACAACTAGCTGCACGTAAAATAAAGGCCGAAGAAAACTATTACAACGCGATGGCGAATTTAGCTAAAAGAAGGTTGGCTGAAGAAGAACGAGATCGTCAAGGCCAGATTGAAGGGGAGAGATATACTCGTGCTTATGCTGCATGGCAAGCAGCGAATGAATATACTGTAGTTTATCAGAATTTGATTGAATCTATATCAAAAGAGCGTGATAAAAGTAAGCGCGATTTTCTTAAATCTCTACTTGATAAAGTTACCGCCGCACATGAAGCTGGCGCTACTGTCCAAAAGATCAACCTTATGATAGCGAATGAGACAAGCAAATTCGCTGCTGGTCAAGAAATTGATTCACTTTATAAACGAATCGCTTATAATTCGCAGGAAGCGTTCGATATTCAGATAAAAGAATGGGAAGAATTAAAAACTGTTTTCGCTGACGATGCCGATAGATTGAAAGAAATAAATGCGATTATTGAAGCGATCAAAGATCAAAAACTAGATGATGCTGCGCTAACGTTTATGAAATATGCTTCATTCGTTTTATTTTCTTTCTCTCAACTATTTTCTGGCCTAAATAATTTGATTGCGGCACAGACTGAAAACGCCATCGATGTCGTCGAAAGCCGTCTTGAAGCATTGAAAGAATCCTATGGTTCTACCGCCGCCGAGTTGCAGACGATGTATGACGCTCTTGAACGCATGGGGGCTATAGAAAAGGCCACCTCGATTAAAGCACAACTGGAAAAGGAAAGAGCTGTTGAAGATTATACTTCGCTTACGATGGAACAGCTTACTAGCCTTTATGCTACCGCAATGGAATTAAACAATACACAATCTGCAGCGGAAATTGCGGCTGCTATGGATAGAGTTAAGGCTGAAGAGGATGCCGCAGAAGAAATTAAAAAGATACAGTACAATGCTGCTGTCTCCGAGTGGAATCTAAAATATTTATCTACAATTGCCAGCTCGGCTCAAGCGGTGATGGAAGCATATAAATCAATGATGGCTCTTGGTCCAGTTGCCGCGGGGATAGCTGCCGCTGCGGCTACGGCATTTGGCGCAGTACAGATTGCTGCTGTTGCTGAAGCAAAACCGAAGCTCGATATTGGCGGAATCGTTAAAGCGCGCGAAGATACTCATGTCGCTGTTGGTAAGGGCACAAGTGAGATTATGCTCGGCACTTCTGCTCTGGGTGATCCTTTGATGCAAGGCTTTGCTGACCTTGTGGCCTCTAGGGTATCAGGTTCGGGGATGCGGACACTTCTACCCGTACAGATTGTACTCAAAGATAAAGTTATCGCCGAAAGTGTCGTCTCGCTCATCGATGATGGACAAGTGAGATTCAAAAAACTGAAGGTGGCTAGATGAAAATACTTTTTACAAACCTTTTGGATACCGCAACGTTGTCTGCTGGTGGGACATCGGTCAATTATCCACTTGCGAATCTAAAGCATCCTTTCTTAAAAAAGAAATTTCAGCAAACCGTGGCAATATCGGGGGGTTCAATTTCCGATGCCGATGCGCTTACGCTTACTTGGACAACTGACCAGGTTATAGATTTTGTGGCTGTAGGTTTTACTAATGCGAAGACGCTAACATTAAAGCTATATAATTCGGCTAATACGCTTATTAGTTCGCAAGTTTTTACATATCCAGCGCTTGGAAAATCTTTTCCAGCAATCTCGGGAGTACGAAAGGTAAAGCTCTTGATGCATAATGGAACGAGTGATAATCCGATGACTCTCTATCTAGGGAGTCTTGGTATTGGCTTAGGTTATGCAATGCCCAATCCTAGATATGATTGGGGAAATGGGCTAAAAGATAATTCTTTTGGAGTAACAACGATTGATGGCCAGGTATCAGGCCAGTATGTCGAGCCTTTGCGTTCTTTACGCTTTTCTTTTGTAACTCATGATCAAGATATAGTGCTTTATATCCTCTCGCAAGTTAAGAACCTTGGCAAATTTACACCGCTTTGGGTTTTGCCTTTCTCTGGCGTTCTAGCGACTTTTCCTGCGATTTACGCTACGATCCCTGAGGGGTTAGAAAACACGAGCTTTGATGAAGATAGACGCCAGTATAATTTTGATCTAACTTTTCAGGAGGCTAGATAATGATCGAGAAAATTATTGCTCCATCGGAAGTGCCTATATCTATAGATGATTGGCAACATCTGATTGAGATTCAGAACGCGCTTCTTTTAGCAGTGCAAGGAGTGGAGCGTGTTGTGGGTTCAAATGTGGTCAAAGGTTCGGTTTTTCTTGTAGGCGGGGCTACTTATCTTGCTACAGACGATACCGCTATCTCCGGCGATGCTTCTCAATTCGTTAAATTGACGCCTTCGGTGGATGGCCTAACATTAGCGCCATCTTTTGTGGCTAACCTAACGGGCGTTTCTTGGAACTCAACATATAACGGATATTATGACGCGAGCGGGAATCTATATGTTTTTGACGAGCTGAAAGCAATCGCTACGAGCTCGATAGCGGTT
>ERZ795061.4475-NODE-4475-length-11761-cov-35.775585_pt1 | contig 11761 bp, 10 predicted proteins | sample MGYA00375145_ERZ795061 | MGnify/ENA primary metagenome ERZ795061 (study PRJEB30190, sample SAMN05720144) | anaerobic digester metagenome | isolation source: active sludge of municipal wastewater-treating anaerobic digesters | place: USA | collected 2014-12-22 ... | reverse complement strand
GCCCACACCGATCCGCTGCTCCTCGACCGCATCCTCGCCAATCTGTTGTCGAATGCCATCCGCCACACCCCGCACGGCCGCGTGCTGGTCGCCTGCCGGCGTCGCGGCGACCGGCTGCGCGTGGAGGTACGCGACAACGGCCCCGGCATCGCGCCGGAATCGCAGGAACTGATCTTTCACGAGTTCGTCCAGCTCGACAATCCGGAGCGCGGCCAGGACAAGGGCCTCGGGCTCGGGCTGGCGATCGTGCGCCGCCTCAGCACCCTGCTCCGGCTGCCGCTCGACCTGCGCTCGCGGCCCGGCCACGGGACGGTGTTCGCGGTGGAGGTCCCCGCCGCACAGCCGGAAGGCGCCTCCCGGGCGCATACGCCGGGCAGCTTCGAAGGGGTCCGGGTACAGCTTGCCGGCGCGGATCCCGCCGCCCTCGAGGCGACCGCCGAGCTGCTCGCCGACTGGGGCTGCACGGTGGACGACGGCACCCGCACGGCGCCGGCGGACGACCGCCCCCACGGCACCGAGCTGCTGATCCTCGCGCCGGTGCCCGCCGGCACGGCCGACGGCCTTGTCCTGCTCGCAGCCCTGCGCATGCGCCCCGACCTGGCCGACGTGCCCGCGATCCTGCTCGTCGTCGACAGCACCGACGAGCAGCGCGATCGCGCCCGCGCCCTGAATGCCCATCTGCTCGCCCGTCCGCTGCGCCCCTCGCGCCTGCGCGCCCTCATGAACCGCCTGCTCGGCGCGCGCGACGGCGATGGAGCGCAGGGCAGCGGCATCGGGTAATATTGTTCCGTCACCTCAACCCCCCGAACGGAGCAGCCCGATGTCCAATGACCAGAACGCCCAGGATCCGCTCGAGTTCGTGCGCGGCATGTGGAACCAGATGGGTTTCTCCCTGCCCGGCATGGTCACGCCCACGCTCGATGTCGATGAGCTGGACAAGCGCATCACCGACATGCGCGCGGTCGAGGGCTGGCTCAAGATGAACCTGAACATGCTGCAGATGAGCATCCAGGGACTCGAGATGCAGCGCGCCGCGCTCGCCGCGGTCAAGGCGATGAGCCAACAGGCCCAGCAGGCAGGCGAAGGCGGCGGCGCGACCGAGCCTGGAGCCAATCCCTTCGCCGCCGCGGCGGCGATGTGGCCGTGGAACCTGATGGGCGCGCAGGCGGCCGCCACGCCCGCTCCCGCGACCCCGGCCGAAGCGAAGGAAGGCGCGCGTGGCACCCGCCGCAAGCCGGCCACCGACAAGTAATCGACCCGCCGCGGGCTACACCACGCCCGCGCCCCGCAGCCGGGCAAGCTCCTCGGCATCCACGCCGAGCGCCTCCAGGATCGCATCCGTATCCGCCCCCGCACACGCCGGTGCCGGCGCGTCGGGTATCGGCGGCATCCCGCCCAGACGCACCGCCGCGCCGGCGTGGCACAGGCCGTTCGTCTCCACCACCATGCCGCGTGCGCGCAGCTGCGGGTCGCGCAGGCTCTCCTCCAGGCGCAACACGGGCGTCACGCAGCAATCGACCGGGTCGAACACCTCCACCCACTCGCGCTGGCTGCGTCCGCGGAAGATCGTCGCAAGCTCGCCCCGCACGCGTGCTCCGTCCGCCCCGGTGGCGAGATGCCCCGGGATCAGGTCCGCACGCCCGAGCGTAGTGCACAGCAGCCCCCAGAACTTCTCCTCCAGCGCACCCACCGCCATGTAGCGGCCGTCCGCGGTCTCATACACGCCGTAGCAGGGCACCCCGCCGGTGAGCAGGTCCTCGCCGCGCGGCCGCACGCCACCGTGGGCAAGCACCTCGGCGAGCGGGAAGATCATGTGCGCGAACGCGGCGTCGGTCATCGACACGTCGACCTCGCGGCCGCGGCCGCTGCGGCGCGCGTCGAACAGCGCCACCAAGATGCCCATCACCGCGCCCATGGTGCCGCCGAGCAGGTCGCCGATCTGCAGGTTCGACAGCGCCGGCGCGCCGCCGGCGCAGCCGATCTGGTCGAGCACGCCGGCGTAGCCGAGATAGTTGATGTCGTGACCGGCACGCAGTGCGTACGGCCCGGTCTGTCCGTAGCCGCTGATGCTGCACAGCACTACGCGCGGATTGCGCTCGGCGAGCACGGCGTAGCCGAGGCCGAGGCGCTCCATCACCCCCGGGCGGAAGCCCTCGACCACCACATCGGCGCTTTCCACCAGACGCAGGAACAGCGCACGCCCCGCCTCCTGCTTGAGGTCGAGCCGCAGGCTGCGCTTGTTGCGGTTCACCAGTTGGTAGAACCAGCTGGTGTCGCCCCCCATCGCGCCCATCGTGCGCGCGTAGTCGCCGGCACCGGTGTCTTCCACCTTGATCACCTCGGCGCCGTAGTCGGCCAGGTGCTGGGTGGCGAGCGGCCCGGGCAGCAGCCGGGTGAGGTCGAGGATGCGCACGCCGGCGAGCGGCGCGCGTGCGGGAGCGTTCGATGCGGGGTTCATGTGCGCGTCCATCGTTTTGCGGGAAGACGGCAGTATGCCAGCGGGAGGCACCGGGACACGCAGGGACAGGGCCTCCTCGGGGCTATTCGTAGGTGCGCACGTCGTCGATGACCTTGCCGTCGTTGGCGAGCGCGCCCGCGGGCAGGAAGGCGACCTCGCCGCGCAGCTTGGTCAGCTCGCGGATGCTGGCGGCAACGGCAGCGGCGAGGGCCTCGCTGCCGCCACCGGCCGCCTCGCACATCAGCGTCATGCGATCGTTGAGCTCGGGGTTGTCCACCACCAGGCGCGCGCGCGTGATCTCGGGGTGGCGGCGCACAACCTGCGCGATCTGCCCCGGATGCACGAACATGCCCTTGACCTTGGTGGTCTGGTCGGCGCGCCCCATCCAGCCCTTGATGCGCACGTTGGTGCGCCCGCAGGGCGAGTCCCCGGGCAGCACCGCGGAGAGGTCGCCGGTGCCGAAGCGGATCAGCGGGTAATCGGGGTTGAGGGTGGTCACCACCACCTCGCCCACCTCGCCCACGGCCACCGGGTCCCCGGTGCCGGGGCGGACGATCTCGAGCAGCACATCCTCGTCCACCACCATGCCCTCGCGCGCCGGCGTCTCATAGGCGATCAGGCCGATGTCTGCAGTGGCATACGCCTGGAAGGCCATGATGCCGCGCGCGGCAAGGGCGTCGCGCATGCTGGGCGGAAAGGCCTCGCCGGAGACGAAGGCCTTGGTGAACGACACCCGCACGCCGAGCTCGTCCGCCTTGTCGAGCAGGATGCGCAGGAAGGACGGCGTGCCCACGTAGGCGTTGGGCTGCAGGTCGACGATCGCCGCGAGCTGCTGCTCGGTCTGGCCGACGCCGGCGGGAAAGACGGTGCAGCCGAGCGCGTGCGCGGCCGTCTCCATCATCGAGCCGGCGGGCGTGAAGTGGTACGAGAAGGTGTTGTGCACCAGGTCGCCGGCACGGAAGCCCGCGGCGAACAGCGCGCGCGCCAGGCGGTAGTAGTCGGGCCGTGCGCCTTCGGGTTCGTAGAGCGGGCCGGGCGAGGCGAACACCCGCCTGCACGCCGCCCCCCAGCCCACCGCCGAAAAGCCGCCGAAGGGGCGCGCCGCCTTCTGCAGCTCGAGCAGTTCCGACTTGCGTGTGACCGGCAGCGTGGCGAGCGCCTCGCGACTGGTGACCGAATCCGGGTCGACGTCGGCCAGCAGGCGGCCGAAGGCGGGCGCGGCGGCGCGCGCATGGGCGATCTGCGCCGGCAGGCGGCTCAGCAGCTCGCGCTCGCGCGCCTCGGGATCGCGGGTCTCGCGCGTGTCGTGGAAGTTCATCTCGGCTCCCCTGCTCGATGCATTGTCGGGTGATGTCGCGGCGGCGGTGGCGCTCAGCTCAGCCAGCGCTTGCGGCGGCGATAGTGCTTGATGTCGCGGAAGCTCTTGCGGCCCTCGCCCGCCAGACCGAGGTAGAACTCCTTGACGTCCTCGTTGCTGGCCAGATCCTTGGCGGCACCTTCCATCACGATGCGGCCGTTCTCCATGATGTAGCCGAAGTCGGCATAGCGCAGCGCGACCATGGTGTTCTGCTCGGCGAGCAGGAAGCTCACCCTTTCCTTGGTGTTGAGATCCTTGACGATCTCGAACACCTCTTCCACGATCAGCGGCGCAAGGCCCATCGAGGGCTCGTCGAGCAGCACCAGCTTGGGCTTGGCCATCAGCGCACGACCGATCGCGCACATCTGCTGTTCGCCACCCGAGGTGTAGGCGGCCTGGCTGTTCCGTCGCGTCTTCAGGCGCGGGAAATAGTTGTAGACCTTCTCCAGCGTCTCTTCGACCGCGGCCTTGCCGTCGCTGCGGGTGTAGGCGCCGGTGCGCAGGTTTTCTTCGATGGTGAGGTGGCCGAAGCAATGCCGCCCCTCCATGACCTGGACGACACCGCGCTTGACGAGGTCCGCCGGCGTCAGCGCGTCCACGCGTTCGCCGTTGTAATCCACCGAGCCCTTGGTCACCTCGCCACGCTCGCCCTTGAGCAGGCTGCTCACCGCGCGCAGCGTGGTGGTCTTGCCGGCGCCGTTGCCACCGAGCAGGGCGACGATGCTGCCCTCCTGCACCGACAGCGACACACCCTTCAGCACCAGGATGACGTGGTTGTAGATGACCTCGATGTTGTTGACGCTGAGGAAGGCCGGATTGGGAGCGTTCATGTTCGATTCCAGGAAAAGGCCTCCGCACCGCGCGGCGCGGAGGCACGTTTCAACTCAGTTTCAATTTACTGCGCGCACTGCTCCGCGGTACGGCGCTGCAGATTCTTCTCGGCGGCGTACTTCGAGGCCGCCTCGAGCACCATCGGCCGCAGCACCTTGTCGTCGGCCTGATACCAGTCGGAGCTGAACGCCCACTTGCTGCCATCCCACGTATGCACGCGCACCCACGACGAGCCCATGTGGTCGGTGCACGACGTCTGCACCGGGCGCATCACGCCGGCAAAACCCATCGCATCGAGCTTGCCCTGGTCGAGGTTGAGGTTCTCCAGGCCCCAGCGCACCTGCTCGCCGGTCATGACCTTGCCCTTGCCGTAGCGCTCCTGCGCCTGCCGCACCCCTTCGACACCCAGCATCGCCGAGATCAGGCCGCGCATGTACAGCACCGAGCCCACCTCCTCCTTCGGGCCGGTGCCCTGGCCCTTGTCATGCACCATCGCCAGCATGTCCTTGACGACCTTGCTGTTGGGCTCCGCGCCGTGCTGAAGCGTCAGGGCGCTGTAGCCCTTGGCACCCGCGCCGACGTCCTTGACGTCCGGCTCGGCGCCCGCCCACCAGATGCCGAGCATCTTCTCGCGCGGATAGCCGGTGGCCTGGGCCTCCTTGATTGCGGTGGAGTTCATCACCCCCCAGCCCCACAGCAGCACGTAGTCCGGGCGGTCGCGACGAACCTGCAGCCAGGTCGCCTTCTGCTCCACGCCCGGGCTGGCGACCGGCAGCAGCTGCAGGTCGAAGCCGTGCATCTTCGCGCGCTCCTGCAGCAGCGGGATCGGCTCCTTGCCGAAGGGGCTGTCGTGATAGACCAGCGCGATCTTCTTGCCCTTGAGCTTGTCCAGCCCGCCCTCCTGCTTGCCGATATGCTGGATCGCGACGTCGGCGCCCACCCAGTACGAGCCCAGCAGCGGGAAGTTCCAGGTGAACACCGAGCCGTCCTGCGACTCGCTGCGGCCGTAGCCGGCGGTGATCAGCGGGATCTTGTCCACGGTGGCCTTGTCGGTGAGCGCAAAGGTCACGCCGGTCGACAGGCTCTGGAACAGGGTGGCGTTCTTGCCCTTCAAGCGCTCGTAGCACTCCACCCCGCGGTCGGTGGCGTAGCCGAACTCGCACTCCTCGTAGGTCAGCTTGACGCCGTTGATGCCGCCCTGGGCATTGATCAGCTTGAGGTAATCGACATAGCCGTTCGCCCATGGGTTGCCGTTGGCGGCATAGGCGCCGGTCCGATACACCAGCACCGGGAAGAACTGATCCTGCGCCTGAGCTTGCGCGGCGGTGGAGAACACGGCGGACGACAGGCCCACCGAGGCGATGGCGGCCGCGAGGGCCAGGTTGCGGAATTTCATGAGTCTCCTCCTTTTATAGGCTTCTTGGGCACTGCGGGAAATGGCGCTGCATCAGTGCGGGAACGGCCACAGGCGCAGCTTCTGCTTCGCGATCGACCACAGTCGGGCGAGGCCATGCGGCTCGACGATCAGGAAGAAGATGATCAGCGAACCGAAGATGATGAGTTCGGCATGCGAGATGCCGGCGGTCGACACGGTGACACCGACCAGGCTTCCGAGCAGGGGCAGGAACTGGTTGAGGAAGATGGGCAGGATCACGATGAAGGCGGCGCCGAAGAAGCTGCCCATGATCGAGCCCATGCCGCCGATGATCACCATGAACAGCAGCTGGAAGGAGCGATCGACCGAGAACGCCGCCGGCTCCCACGAACCCAGGTGCACGAAGCCCCACAGCGCACCGGCCACGCCGACGAAGAAGGAGCTCACCGCGAACGCCGACAGCTTGGCGAACATCGGGCGGATGCCGATCACCTCGGCCGCCACGTCCATGTCGCGGATCGCCATCCACTGGCGGCCGATCGCGGCGCGGGTGAGGTTCTTGGCGATGAACGCGAACGCGATCACGAAGGCGAGGCAGAACAGATACTTCTCGGTCGGCGAGTCGATCACCCAGCCCAGCATCTCCAGCTTGGCGACCGACACCGAGCCGGACGACGAATGGTTGGTGAACCAGCCGATGCGCAGGAAGGCCCAGTCGCACAGAAACTGCGCCGCCAGCGTCGCCACCGCGAGGTAGAGGCCGCGCACGCGCAGGCTGGGAATGCCGAACAGGATGCCGAAGGCTGCAGCCGACACGCCGCCCAGCAGCATCGCCAGCACCAGCGGCATGCCGTCGATGCGCACCATGAAGTTGTACGCCGCATATGCCCCGATCGCCATGAAGGCCCCCGCCCCCAGGGTGATCTGGCCACAATAGCCCACCAGCAGATTGACCCCGAGCGCGGCGAGCGACAGCACCAGGAAGGGGATCAGGATGGCGCGGAACATGTACTCGTCGGCCAGCATCGGCACGGCGAGTGCGGCAAAGGCGATCAGCCCCCAGACGAACCACTTGTCCTGGGCGATGGTGAAGATCTGTTGGTCGGCCGCGTAGCTCGTCTTGAACTGGCCGTTTTCGCGATAGAACACTGTGTTGTCTCCCGGTCAGACGCGGTTGATGATCTTTTCGCCGAACAGGCCCTGCGGCCGGAACAGCAGCACGATCAACGCCATCACGTAGGCGAACCAGATCTCGATGCCGCCGCCGACGTAGGGTCCGAGATAGACCTCGGAGAGCTTCTCGCCGACGCCGATGATGAGGCCGCCGACGATCGCGCCCGGCACCGAGGTCAGGCCGCCGAGGATCACCACCGGCAGCGCGCGCAGCGCCACGGTGACGAGCGAGAACTGCACGCCCATCTTCGAGCCCCAGATGATGCCGGCCACCAGGGCCACCAGGCCGGCCACGCACCACACGATCACCCAGGTCTTGTTGAGCGGGATGCCCACCGATTGCGCGGCCTGGTGGTCGTCGGCCACCGCGCGCAGCGCGCGGCCGATCGCGGTCTTCTGGAAGAACACCGTGAGCCCGGCGACCAGCACGGCAGCGAGCGCCGCTGCGATGAAGTCTTCCTTGTTGATCAGCACGCCGCCCTCGAAGAGGCCTTCGAACATGATCACCGGATCCTTGGGCATGCCGACGTCGATCGAGTAGATCTCGCTGCCGAAGAAGGTCTGGCCGAGGCCCTCGAGCACGTAGGCGATGCCCAGCGTGACCATCAGCAGCGTGGCGCCCTCCTGGTTCACCAGCTTGCGCAGCACGAAGCGCTCCACCGCCCAGGCCACCACAAACATCACCGCGCCGGCGCCGACGATGCCGATCACGTTGGCGAGGAAGAGGCTGTCGCCGCCGAGCGCGGCGTTGCTCCACTCGGAGAAGCGCGCCATCGCCAGCGCGGCGACCAGCACCATCGCGCCCTGGGCGAAGTTGAACACGCCCGAGGCCTTGAAGATGAGCACGAAGCCCAGGGCCACCAGCGAATACAGCATGCCGGTCATCAGCCCGCCCAACATCGTTTCAATGAAAAATGCCATGACTCGCTCCGCTCAATGCCCGCTGCCGAGATAGGCGTTGATGACATCCTGGTTGTTGCGCACCTCGTCGGGTGTGCCGTCGCCGATCTTCTTGCCGTAATCGAGCACCACGACGCGGTCGGAGATGTCCATCACCACGCCCATGTCGTGCTCGATGAGCACGATCGTGGTGCCGAACTGGTCGCTGATGTCGAGGATGAAGCGGCACATGTCCTGCTTTTCCTCGACGTTCATGCCCGCCATCGGCTCGTCGAGGAGCAGGATCTGCGGCTCCATCGCCAGCGCGCGGCCGAGGTCGACGCGCTTCTGCAGGCCGTAGGGCAGCGCGCCCACCGGGGTCTTGCGGATGTGCTGGATCTCGAGGAAGTCGACGATCTCCTCGACCTTCTCGCGGTGTGCGATCTCCTCGCGCAGCGCCGGGCCGAGCCACAGCGCCTGCTGGAAGAGGTTGCACTTCATCTTGAGATTGCGCCCGGTCATGATGTTGTCGAGCACGCTCATGCCCTTGAACAGCGCGATGTTCTGGAAGGTGCGCGCGATGCCCTGCTGGGCCGCCATGTGCGGCTCCATCTTCTGGCGCTGCTGCCCGCGGAACATGATCCTGCCTTCCTGCGGGTGATACACGCCGTTGATCACGTTGAGCATCGAGCTCTTGCCCGCGCCGTTGGGGCCGATGATGGCGCGCACCTCATGCTCGCGGATGTTGAAGCTGATGTCGGTCAGCGCCTTTACACCGCCGAAGCGCAGCGAGATGTTCTGCAGGTCGAGGATGACCTCGCCCTGGCGACGGCCCGAAGGCGTGGTGGTGGCAGCGGAATTCATGTCGGTCATGTCCATTCTTCGTCCCCTCAGGCCGCGCGCTTGCCGGCCTGCGGCGCGAAGGTCTTCACCTCCTCGATGCGCAGGTCGGCCGAGACCTTGCCGGTGCGGCCGTCCTCGTACTTGACCTGGGTCTCGATGAACTGGGTCTTGCGGCCTTCGAACATCGCCTCGATCAGCACGCCGTACTTCTCGGCGATGAAATTGCGCCGCACCTTGCGCGTGCGCGTGAGCTCGCCGTCGTCGGCGTCGAGCTCCTTGTGCAGGATCAGGAAGCGCTTGATCTGCGAGCCGCTCATGTTGGGGTCGGCGGCGAGGTCGGCGTTGACCTTCTCGACGCAGTCGCGGATCAGCTCGTACACCGCAGCCTGCTGGGCGAGGTCGGTGTAGCCGGAGTAGGCCATGCCCTTCTTCTCGGCCCAGTTGCCCACCGCCTCGAGGTCGATGTTGATGAAGGCGGTAGCGAATTCCTTGCCGGCACCGAAGGTCACCGCCTCCTTGATGTGCTGGAAGAACTTGAGCTTGTTCTCGATGTAGTTGGGCGCGAACATCGTGCCGTCGGCCATCTTGCCGACGTCCTTGGCACGGTCGATGATCTTCAGGTGGCCGTCGGCGTCGAAGAAGCCGGCGTCGCCGGTCATGAAGTAGCCCTCGGCGTTGATCGACTCGGCGGTCGCGTCGGGGCGCTTGTAGTAGGCCTTGAGCAGCATCGGCCCCTTGACCAGGATCTCGCCGTTGTCGGCGAGCTTGACCTCGACGAAGGGTGCCGGCTTGCCGACCGAATCCAGCTTGATCTCGCCGTCGGGCTGCAGGCACACGTAGGCGCAGGTCTCGGTCTGGCCGTAGAGCTGCTTGAGGTTGATGCCGATCGAGCGGTAGAAGCGGAACAGGTCGGGCCCGATCGCCGCGCCGGCCGTATAGGCCACGCGGATGCGGCTCATGCCGAGCACGTTCTTCAGCGGCCCATACACCAGCAGGTTGCCCAGCCAGTACTGGAAGCGATCGCCACCCGACACCGGCTTGCCATCCAGGATGTCGGCGCCGCAGCGCCGCGCCACGTCCATGAAGTGATGGAAGATCTTGCGCTTGAGGCTGCCGGCGTCTTCCATGCGGATCATCACCTGGGTCAGCAGGTTCTCGAACACGCGCGGCGGGGCGAAGTAATAGGTGGGTCCGATCTCGCGCAGATCGTTCATCACCGTCTCGCCCGACTCCGGGCAGTTGATCGTGAAGCCCGCCACCGTGGCCTGCGCGAACGAGAACAGGTGGTCGCCCACCCAGGCCATCGGCAGGTAGGACAGGATGTCCTCCTTGTCGGTGAGCTTGTCGAACTGGATCGCGCCGCGCGCCGCGGCGATGAACGCGCCGTGGGTCTGGCACACGCCCTTGGGCTTGCCGGTGGTGCCCGAGGTGTACAGCATGATCGAGATGTCGTCGGAGGCGCCCTTGTCGATCTCGCCGTCGAGGAAGTCAGGCTGGTTGCGGTCGTGGATGCGCCCCATCTCCTGCAGCTCGTCCAGGCCCATCAGCAGGGTCTGGGTGTAATGGCGCATGCCACGGGGGTCGTCGTAGATCACATGCGCGAGCAGCGGCGCATCGGGCTGGATCTCGACCATCTTGTCCACCTGCTCCTGGTCCTCGACCACGGCGAACTTGATCTCGGCGTCCTGCAGCACGTAGGCCATCTCCTGGGCCACCGCGTCCTGGTACATCATCACCGGGATGCCGCCCAGGCACTGGCAGGCCGCCACCGACCAGTACAGCCGCGGGCGGTTGTCGCCCACCACCGCGAGGCGGTCGCCGCGCTTGAAGCCGAGCTGCGCCAGCCCGCAGGCGATCGCGCGCACGTTCTCGGCCACTTGCGCCCAGGTATAGGTCTGCCAGATGCCGTATTCCTTCTCGCGCATCGCCGGCTGCTGGGGGCGCGCCTTGGCGTGGTGCATCAGCCAGCGCGGAAAGGTGTCCGGCCCTGCTCCGCCCTGTCCGGGCTCGGACGCGCTCGTGCGTGTGTCCATGCCACACTCCTCCTTTGGTCTTGTCCTGTCTGTCTCCGCACCCGGGCCCCTGGTGCTTTTTGTCAGGGCCCGGGCGGGACGCGCGAACGCGTCCGTTCCAGTTCAGGCTGGAGTGTGGCAAGCCACTTTTGCGCAACTGTTTGTGGAATGTACTGAATTGTTGCAGGCCGCCTGCGTACCCGCGGCCGGCCCTCAGACCGGGAACGCGAAGCCGTACTGCGACTTGCCGGCCTGTCGGCCGATCCCGCGCGTGACGCCACGCCCGACCCGCTTGGCGCTACCGATCGCGGCGATGCCGCCCCCCACCGGCCGGCCGACGGCGGGCTCAGGGACCAAGGCGCAGCACCACCCGCGCGCGGGGATCGTCGGGGACGAGATCGACGAACGCGATCGCATCCGGATCCTGGGCGACCCGCGAAATCGCGGCCGCGCTGTCGGCGACCCGCAGCGGCGGTTGTGTCCGCCCGGAGAACTGCAATCGCGCCCAGTACGCGTTGATCTCGGCGATGTCGCGCCCGAGCAGGCGGCGATAGAAGCTTGCGCGCAACGGTTCCACTTCGACCACGTTGGCGCGCGCCCCCGAAGGCAGCATTTTCACGCGCCCGAGGAAGAGATGGCTGGCCTGCTCGCGACTCAGGGCGGAGATGCCGCTGTCGCGATTGACGATGAGGACGAGTTCCTCGGCCGCCACGTCGTGCGTCGGGAGCAGCAGCACGAGGAGCGCAGCGACGAGCGTATGGATTCGCATGGCCGGACGCTCAGAAGACGAAATCCAGCGTTGCGGAAAACACCGTCGGCGAGCGCGGGCCGGT
>ERZ795061.4467-NODE-4467-length-11767-cov-5.540727_pt1 | contig 11767 bp, 10 predicted proteins | sample MGYA00375145_ERZ795061 | MGnify/ENA primary metagenome ERZ795061 (study PRJEB30190, sample SAMN05720144) | anaerobic digester metagenome | isolation source: active sludge of municipal wastewater-treating anaerobic digesters | place: USA | collected 2014-12-22 ... | reverse complement strand
ATACCGCCGCCGATCAGCGCCAATGCCACGGTCAACGGGTTAAACAGGTAGGCTTTGATGGTGCTGTGAAAGAGCACGCCGAGCACGGCGGCCGGCAAAAAGCCAACAATCAGCAAACCGGCAAAACGCTGCTGTACAGGGTCGCTGGTCAGGCCGCCCATGACCTTGCCGATCCGCTCGCGGAAATCCCAGCACACGGCAAGAATGGCCCCGAGCTGGATGACGATTTTGAAGACCTTGCTCTGCTCGTTGGTGTAATCCAGCAGGCTGCCGATAATGATCAGGTGGCCGGTCGACGAAATGGGGAGAAATTCAGTCAGCCCTTCGACGATACCGAGGATCAGGGCTTTCAGGAGAAGAATGGGGTCCATGGGGTGCAGCCTGGGTTGGGAGGCCGCATTCTACTATCCCGGACAGGTAAGCACTTCGAGATCGGCCAGCCAATGCAAGGCAAACTGGCGCGATTCACCGCACATTTCCGGCGCCGCCTGCAGGCCGGCACAGCAGGCCGGGCGTTCCGGGCGGCCGAAAATCGTGCAACGAAAATCAGCATCCAGATGCACGCACGGAACGCCCGCAGGCTTGTTCAGCGAGCTGATCGACGGCGCAATACAGCAGGCGCCGCAACCGGGGCGACAGCTCATCGCAGGGAGATTCGCCATCAATGACTCGATGGCTGCAAGTGCTGGTCAGCCAGCGTGGTCGCCTCGCTTTTTTGCTGGCGGGCAGCGGCATTGCCCAGCACTATCTTTGCCATGACTCACTTCCATTGGGCTGACTTGAGATTGAAATTCGGGCGTGAATTATCCGGCACGTGGGCCGCATTGTTTGAGCAGAATTGCTTGATGACCCCAAAAGCCCAAGGCGATGCCCGAAAAACCGTCTCGCTCCAGTGGATGATTTTCAAAGGCGAAATTTCAGGTATTTCCGAGTTGACCACAGCACGCCCGAAAGTGGTGCAAACGACCTATGCTTTTCCCATCAATTCAAGCAATAGCCAACAAAATCAATGCCCTTGAAAGGCGCACCAAATAAGGAAACCGCACCAATTTTGGGCAGAAAAATATACCCGCTGCGCCGTGAAAAACTGGCTGAAAGCTGCTCTTATAATGTGCGTTCTTTCCACCGGATTACAGGCCGCTTTGCCATGACTATCGACCTCGCCAACACCCGCCCGAATGCCACTGTTGCCCGCTTCGGAAACTCTCACGGCTACCGCATCGACGGTGACCTCGCGCATCTGAATGCCGAAATTCTCTGCGATGAATCCGCGCTGAACGGTCAGGAATGGGCGCTGCAATTGTGGGCCAACGACCAATTCAAGATTGCCGAACTGGCGCTCGGCCTGCTGCAGCCCAATGGAAGCGGCCTGCTGAGCCTGAGCGGCACGACTGCGCTGCTGGCGCCCGCCGGCGACGGCGAATACACCCTTGCCCTCACCCTTGTTTCCGGCAGCAGAGGTCTTTTCGATACGCTGGAAGACCGTGCCGCATTCGTGCAGACCGTCAGCTTTGTGCAACCACGCCTTCTCGGCGAGGTCAGCGCCGAGTTTTCGGGTGACGAAATCAGCCTCCAGATCGAGACCATCGAAAATCCTCGCGCCGCCGACAACCTGAGCGGCACGCTGGCGCTCGAAGTCTGGTCGCTCGACACGCCCTACGCCGGAGGCGATTGGTGCGGACAGCCATTGGCCAGCGTCGTACTCGGCAGCCTGGACGGCCAGAATAGCTGGTGCAATTGCAGCTATATCAGCCATGCCGCGCCCTTGCCAGCCGAGGGCTACCTGACGTTGATGTTGCGCGAGTGGACACCCGCCGGTTATGTCACCCGCGACTATCGGGCGCTGGAAGAAAGCGTCACCGAGCCAGCGAAGCCCGTGGCTGCTGTAACCGAACAGCCGCTGGTCAAAGCCAAGAAGGCCGCCGCCAAAAGCAAGAAGGCACCGGCAGAAGCGAAAGTCCAACCCGCCGCCAAACCTGCAGCCCCGACCGAAGCCGTTGCGGCCAAGCCCGCTCCAGCAGAACCCGTTGCGGCCAAACCCGTGGAAGCTAAAACAACGAACGTTTCAGTCAATAAAGCGAGCACGGCGGAACTGAGCGCGGTCAAGGGCCTGAGTGACACTGTCGCCAAAGCGATCATCGCCGCCCGCCCTTATGCGACGCTCGATGAGTTGGTCAAGGCCAAGGGCATGGGCCCGAAACTGCTGGCCAAGGTGCGTGGCGCATTGGCGCTTTGAGGCAAAGCTGAGCGTTGGGATTGAGGCGGGGTTGAGTTAGCGCCAGCGGCCTCGACACACCCGGTACTCCGCTTCGCGGCGGGCGAGGCGGGAGTCCCGTTAAACCATCAAGCTCAATTTCCGCTCTTTTTTCAGGTTGACCCTGGGGCCAGCCCTTGCCTCTATGGTCGCAGCATTACGCGGTCAACCCGGAAAACCGGCGCTTCGTCCAAAACGCGTCAATCGCACATCGACGGTGACTGACAGCGCGGTCAAAGCAGCCGCTTTCGCCCGGCCCTCGGCGCTGGCGCGGTAAAGATGCGGCGTCATTGCCAGCAAATCGGCAATCTGCGCCGCGCCACTGAGTGCCAGCGGAAAGCGGATGGTTTCGCTCGACAAACTGACAAAACCGGCGGGCGCCTGTTCGTCGGCGGACCGTTCCGGCTTGAGCGTCGGGTAAATTATTTCGCGCAACTCCCGCAGATGATCCGGCCCGGCATCGACTTGCAGCAATTGGCCGTTTGGATTGAGCACTCGGGCAAACTCGGCATAGACGGGAAAGCCGAACATGCACAGGACGCGATCGAGCGTCCCCGGCAAAACCGGTAGATTGGCGTTGCTGCCAACCACCCAGTTGGGCCGCCCGTCGTTGCTCAAAGCGGACTGTTTCGCGGCGGAGATCACCGCCCATTTTGAAATATCCAGCCCGAGCACCGCCAATGTTTGTTGATGCGGAGTCGCGGCGGCCACTTGGCGCAGGTAGTAACCCTCGCCGCAACCGGCATCGAGGCAACTGGCCGTTTTATGCCGGGGCAAATCCGCCAGCACCGCCCGGCTGACCGCTGCGGCGATCGGTTGGTAATTGCCTGCGTTGAGAAAACGCCGACGCGCCGCAACCATTTCCTTGCCGTCGCCGGGATCACGCGAACGCTTTTGCTGGACCGGCAGCAAATGCGTGTAGCCCTGCGCGGCGATATCGAAGCTATGACCGGCGGCACAGCGCCAACTAGTGCCGTCGCCATGCAAGGGCGCGCCATCGAGCGGACAGGCCAGCGCTGGAAAGGGAGTGATCATGAACGGTGCATCCTGACGAGCTGATGGTTGAGAAATACCGCGAAATGGGCCGCGCAAGGCAAAGTGCCGGCAAGGCTGAGATTGAGCGGACTTCCCGAATCCGACACGATACTGGCGAAATCAGCTGGGTAGAAAGCCGAATTTCGCGATTTATCGCGGTTGACCGCAGGATTCCACGGTCAACCGCGATAAATCGCCCATTTCCTGGTCGGCAATTCTCAACCGGGCTCAACCCGAAGCCGCAAAGAACAACGCTCGCACCATTTGTTTTCCGTGGCGGATAGGCGCATGATTTTGCCGACGCCTTTCCCGCAGCCGGCCTTAATCGGCGGAGGCGCTCCGGGCGAAACAAGGATAAAGATGACAACGATGACCGGATGGACTCGCTTCCTGAAACAGGGAGGACTGAGGTTCCGTTTGTGGGTAATGGCGCTTTTGCCGTTGGCGGCGTTGCCGCTGCTTGCCGCGATCCTGCTGGTCACCGGCAACGCTTATTTCGAACGCTTGCTGACCCACAAGGTGACGTCCGATCTGTCGATGACGCACAGCCATCTGCAGCACATGCAGAGTAAAACCCTGGCCGCAGTGCGTTCGCTGGCGAATTCGCAACGTATTCGCGGGCTCGCCCACCATGAGTTGAAGGACACCTCGCTGGAAGTGGTGCTCGCCTCGCGTCGAGAAAATATCGGCTTTGATTTTCTGGCCATTCTCGACACCTCGGGCAAGGTGCTGGCGGCCAGCGAGGGCTTTCAGGCCGGCGATGTCTATATCGATTCGATGATTCTGCGTGACGCGCTGAGCAGCAAGGAAGAAAAGGTCGGGCTGGAAGTCCTTGCCCCGGAAGCGCTGGCTCATTTGTCGGCGACGCTGGCCAAGCGCGCCCGGCTGCAACTGGTCGCCACGCCACAGGCGGCACCCAGCAGCGCCACCGAGGAAGGGCGCGGGCTCCTCGTCATCAGCGCCGCCCCCATGCGCGACATTTCCGGCCAGGTCAGCGCGACGGTTGTCGGTGGTTACCTGCTCAATCGGCGCCTGGAATTTGTCGACTATCTGGCGAAAATTGTTTCTGCCGGCATCCCCCAGCAGGTGGGGGTTGAAGGTACGGTGACGCTGTTTCTCGATGACGTCCGGATTGCCACGACGGTACGCCGGCAGGATGGCGAACGGGCGCTGGGCACGCGGGTCTCGCAAGCCGTCAAGGAAAGCGTGCTGGATCGCGGCGAAAGTTGGGTCAGCCGCGCCTTCGTGGTGAATCACTGGGCGGTGACCGCCTACGATCCGGTGCTGGATTACGCCGGCAAGCGGGTCGGCATGCTCTATGTCGGCATTCCCGAAGCGCCCTTCTCCACCTTCCGCTGGCAGGCCATCGGCCTGATCGTTGCCCTGCTGCTGATGGCGGCGGCAATAGCAACGTGGATTTCATGGCGGCTGGCACGCGGCATCATGCAGCCGCTGAGCCGGCTGGAAAGCACCATGCAAGCCGTCAATCAAGGCCAGTTTCAGGCCCGCGTCGGCAATCTGCCCGGCGATGACGAACTGGTTCGCCTTGGGCGGCTGTTCGATCAACTGCTTGACACGATCGGCGAACAAACCACGGCCCTCCGCCAACAGGCCAGCGAACTGGATGGAAAAGTCATTCAGCGCACCCAGGATCTCGCCAGCGCCAATGCGGCGCTCGAAGTCACCCGTGTTGCTGCGGAAACCGCCAATGTCGCCAAGAGCGCCTTTCTCGCCAACATGAGCCACGAGATCAGGACCCCGCTCAATGCCATCACCGGCATGGCGCACCTGATCCGCCGGGGCGGGCTGACACCGGAACAGGGCGAACGCCTCGACAAACTGGAAGCCGCCGGCGAACACCTGCTTGGCGTCATCAACGCCATTCTCGACCTTTCCAAGATCGATGCCGGCAAGTTCAAGCTCGAAGAAAGCAGCCTCCGGATCGAAACTATTCTCGGCAATGTCGCCTCCATGCTGCGCGAACGGGCGCGGGCCAAAAAAATTGATCTGATCAGCGAAGCGCACAGCCTGCCGCATGGCTTGCTCGGCGACCCCATCCGGCTGCAGCAAGCCCTGCTCAACTACGCCACCAACGCCATCAAATTCACCGAACGCGGCAGCGTTACCCTGCGCGTCAAGGCGCTGGAGGAAGATCAGGACAGCGTGCTGCTACGCCTCGAAGTCCAGGACACCGGCATCGGCATCAATCCGGAAACCCTGCCCAGGCTGTTTTCCGCCTTCGAGCAGGCCGACAACAGCACGACCCGCAAATATGGCGGCACCGGCCTTGGGCTGACCATCACCCGCCTGCTGGCCCAGTTGATGGGCGGCAATGCCGGTGCGGAAAGCACGCCCGGCGTCGGCAGCACCTTCTGGTTCACCGCCCGCCTCAAGAAAGGCGCCCCCGTCACCGCCCTTGAGGAGAACAAAACGGCGAATTTTGCACCGGATGTCCTGAAACGCGACTTTGCCGGCAGCCGCATCCTGTTGGCGGAAGACGAGCCGATCAACCGCGAAATCACCCTGATGCTGCTCGATGAAGTCGGCCTGAGCGTGGATATTGCCGAAGACGGCGTCGAAGCCGTCGAACAAGCCAGCCGCAAGCAATACGCCCTGATCCTGATGGACATGCAAATGCCCCGCATGGATGGTCTCGACGCAACACGGGCCATCCGCAAACTGCCCAACGGCAACGCAACCCCGATTCTGGCCATGACCGCGAATGCCTTCGCCGAAGACAAAACCCGCTGCTTCGAGGCCGGCATGAACGACTTCATCAGCAAGCCGGTGAAGCCTGACTTGCTGTTTGAAATTTTGCTGAAGTGGCTGAGCGAAGCACGGCGCTAGGCGGCTGGCGTTGATTGCGCCTTTACTTCCGGAAATCGGTTTCCGGCCGGAGATTATTGGGGAATCCCAATGGCTCGTTTTGTTGCGATATACCGCTGGAGCGAGCATTGCCAGCGATAGCAATACCGCGCCAGCCATCCTTGGCCTAGCCCAAACGATCGAGGTTCGACGCGGTGGCTACTGAGACAAGTGGGTATTCCAAGGGATAGCGTTAGCTCAAGTGGTCGGCCCTTCTCGGCCATGAGCCGCCGCTTAAGCATCCCATCAAGCTGCCATTCAAGGGGCTGCTTGATGCACTGAGCCGCCATCCATGTCTGCATTGAAGCCCGGTGGCGTGAAGGTCGTTACCGCACACTAGCGTTTGTTAAACTGAGGCTCAGAGGAGGCTTCATGTTAATTTCTGGCCAATGCCGTTGCGGCAACATATCGTTAAATCTCGAGTGGCTGCCTGACCCAAGCAGAATTCCTGCTTGGGCGTGTACTTGTTCGTTCTGCCAAGCACATAAAGGAGTTTGGACTTCGTCGTCATCGGCCAAGCTTCAAGTTCAAATCAACAACCCGACGCTGCTTACCCGGCATACGTTCGGAACCAGAACCGCTGACTTTCTCATCTGCAAGCAATGTGAGGACATCCCGGTCGTGACCAGTGAGATTGACGGGCGCCTCTATGCAGTGGTCAATGTCCATGCTCTGCGCGGCATCCCGCCCACCCTTCTCAAGCATTTTCAGTCAGATTTCGATGGCGAAAGTGTTGAAGAGAGAACAAACCGCCGACGTCAAAACTGGATTTCGTGTGTAACCGTCACCTCGCCGGTGAGCGCGTAAAGCAACTAGCAATCGCTGAGGGTGCCCTGCGACATGCAGATTTGGAATGCGAGGCAGCAATAATCTCAATTGAGCACTTGGTGCATCCACCTTAGGCTTAAAGCCAATCGTTGGAACACGCCAAGTAGCCATGACCTCGAAATCCACCAAGCCGCTAAAAATAGACATTCCTGCTGTCGATGGTTTTCCATTGCATGCCCATGCTTGGGTTCATGAGGTGGTGAATGGTGACGAGCTGCCACCGGTCGTTATCATCAATCCGGCAACTTCAGTGCAAAGCCGGTACTACAGCCGATTTGCCGAGTTTCTCTACACCCATGGCTTTAACGTCATTACCTACGACTACCGCGGGATTGGTGGCTCGCGGCCAGAGAACATGCGCGGCTTCCAGGCCAATTGGCTGGATTGGGGGAGCAAAGACTTCGAAGGGGTACTGAAATTTGCCAGCACTTGCTTCAAGGGGCACGACATCCTGGTAGCTGCCCACAGCGTAGGTGGTTTTCTGGTGGGAATGGCGCCGTCCAATCAGGTTATCAAACGGGTCTTCACGATGGGCTCGCAGTTTGCCTACTGGCGGGATTACGCCAAGCACAAGCGCTTCGCCATGTACCTGCGCTGGCATATCGTCATGCCGACCCTGACAGCAATCTTTGGCTACTTTCCGGGCAAGCGTCTGGGGTGGCTGGAAGACACGCCGAGCGGCGTGGTTCGTGACTGGATTTCCCCAGAGCCGCGTTTCGAGGACATCTACAAATCCGGCCCGCAGACATTGTCGGACGAAGAGCGAGCCAAACTGGTTGAATCGTTCGCTCAGGTCACTGCGCCCACGCTAGCGGTGTCGATGAGCGATGACGAATTCGGCACCATTCCTGCCATCCACCGCCTGCTCAGCTACTTCAAAAGCAGCCCTAGCACGCACATGCGTATCAAGCCCGACGCGGTTGGTCAGCCGTCCATTGGCCACTTCGCATTTTTCAATGCTCGCTATGCGGACTCCTTGTGGAAAATCCCCCTGGCTTGGCTACGCGATGGCGAAGTTACCCAGGAGATTCCGGCTCAGCTTGTTACGCTGGAGCAGAATCCGTAGCTCTAGCCTCAGTGCGTATCCAGTCAATCAATGCTTGTGCCTGATTGCTTGCTGGCGAGTCTCGTTGAATCAGGTAGTAGACCTTATTGGAGCTCGGGCCAGGAAATGGCGTAGGCAAGGCAATCAGGCGGCCATCGGCCAGCATGGGAGCGATGATTTGCCCCTTGCCCAGTGCAATGCCTTGGCCAGCGACTGCGGCATGAATCAACTGGTCATACAGGTTGAAGCGAAGAGTCCCTTTCGGCTTTATGCCTGCCCATCCTTGCGACTCCAGCCAGTTACTCCATTGCCAGGCGAATGACGAGTCTCCCTCGAACTCAAGCAGCGTGGACCGCTCAATCAATTCGGCGCTATCCAAACGCTTCATACCCAGGCTTGGATGGGCAACCGGGAAGACGGTCTCGCCAAATAGTCGGCTCGCACCTGGCGGCATCAGGCGTTCCTCCCCGTAGCGAATGGCAATATCCAAGCCGTCTTTGCGCACGTCCACAATCTGATTGTTCGCTGAGATGCGCACCTCGATTTCAGGATACGCCTGCTGAAACGCGCCAAGCCGCGGCAGCAACCATAGCCCAACAAAGCCAATGCTGGCTGTAATCGTTACCGGTCGCCGGCGTACGTTGTCTTCCAGAACCCCTAGCGCATCTTGTAGCTGCTGCATCGCACTATCGGCAGCAACAAATAGTTGCTCGCCTTCCGGTGTAAAACGAATGGCGCGATGCGTTCGCTCGAAAAGCTTCACACCCAGTGCCGTCTCCAGGCCATGTATCTGGCGGCTGACCGCAGATTGGGTCAGGAACAAGTCGCCGGCCGCCAAAGTAATGCTCATGCGGCGGCCCACTGCGACGAAGCCTCGCAGCGAATCTACTGAAGGAATTCTGGAGAGTTTAACTGACATTACAAATTCTCATGTGTAGCCACAAAAAACTCAATTGAGGCGTAGCGTTTCATCGATTCTAATAGCCTGATTGCAAGTATCAACGTAACAGGATACATGAGCAATTCGAATGTAAATTTTGGGCACATGCCCAGCATCTAAAAAACAGCCGAAGGAGACTAAACATGGCCCACGTATCTGACCCCCACTTCGCCGAACGCGTCTTGGCCAGTTTCGACAAACAGAACGCTATGCATCTGGTTAAGGCCACTATGCCCGTGGTCGACAACGGGATGACAGAGATTCACGTCCCGCATTGGGACGGTATCGAGCAGCAGCACGGCTTCGTCCACGGTGGTGTCGTCGGCATGATTGCCGACTCATCCGCCGGCTACGCCGCGATGACGGTGGTGCCTGCCAACGCCTCTGTCCTCACCGTCGAGTACAAGATGAATCTGGTTGCTCCGGCCGATGGCGAGAAGCTGATTGCCCGCGGCCAAGTCGTGCGGCCGGGACGCACCTTGATTGTCACCAAGGCTGAGGTCTTCGCCGTCAAGGATGGGAAAGAGACGCTCTGTGCGCTGATGCAACAGACCATCATGGTGATGCACGGCAAAACGGAGAAGTAAGGGATGGCCGGTTACCTGCAAGAAGGCCAGGCTGAGCTGCAACACAAAGCGGTCACGCTGCCAACACTTCAGAACATGAAGAACGCTGGCGAGAAAATCGCCATGCTGACCTGCTACGACGCCAGTTTTGCAGCACTCATGGATGCTTGCGCGGTCGACATGCTGTTAGTTGGCGATTCGTTGGGCAATGTCTTGCAGGGCCACGCGACCACCTTGCCGGTGACCATCGCCGACATCGCTTATCACACGGCCTGTGTCGCTCGTGGCAACAGGTCAGCACTGCTTGCGGCAGACATGCCTTTCGGTAGCTATGGGACGCCCGATTCCGCCTACGAAAATGCCGTGAAGTTGATGCAAGCCGGTGCGCAGTTGGTAAAACTGGAAGGCGGCGCCTGGTTGTGCGACACGGTACGCTTTCTGACCGAGCGCTCCATTCCGGTTTTTGCCCACCTTGGGCTAACGCCGCAATCCGTGCATCAACTCGGAGGATTCAAAGTGCAAGGCAAAACTTCGGAGGGGGCCGACCGGTTGATGTCCGATGCGCTTGCCCTCCAGGAGGCTGGGGCCTCGATGTTGCTGCTCGAAGCCATTCCAGCCTCACTCGGCAAGTCCGCATCGGAAGCGCTCCGCATTCCCACTATCGGAATTGGTGCTGGTCCCGATTGTTCCGGTCAGGTTCTGGTCATGCACGACATGCTTGGTGTATTTCCTGGCAAGAAGGCTCGTTTTGTCCGTAATTTTATGCATGGACAGCCTGACATCGCTTCAGCATTTCGCGCTTACGTCGCAGCGGTGAAAGAAGGCTCGTTCCCTGCGCTAGAGCATTGCTTCTGACCGAATAACGAAAACCATGTTTCACTCAATTCGACGCCCCGATGTCCTGTCCGTAACCCTGGCTGCGGCTGGCATTCTCATGGTGACCATGGGAACCCGCCAATCCTTTGGACTCTTCATTAGCCCCATCAATAGCTCGACCGGAATGGGCATTGCTACTATCAGCCTGGCGCTGGCCATTGGGCAATTCACCTGGGGCGCCATCCAGCCGATTGCCGGTGCTATTGCTGACCGTTACGGTCCCCGGCTGGTGTTACAAGCTGCCTTGGTAACGCTCGCCATGGGTTGTGCGATTACTCCCTTTATCGAAAATGGCTTCGGTCTGGCGATTGCCTTGGGCATCCTGGCTTCCATGGGGTCAGGGGCCGGCAGCTTCTCCGTGCTGATTGGTGCTGCCGCCCAACGCTTGCCGTTCGAGTCACGCGGAACGGCCTCCGGTGTTATCAATGCGGGCGGCTCCTTTGGGCAATTCATCTTTGCGCCACTCCTGCAAAAGCTGATTCAGAGCATGGGGTGGATGGGAGCGATGTGGGCGATGGCCGTGGCGACCTTGGCTGCTCTCCCGCTGATTGGGAAACTGACCGGTCCGACGACAGCGGTGCCACAGCATGCCGACGATTCGAGACTGGGGCCGGCAGTTCTGGAGGCGCTCAAGAATCCGAGCTATTGGTTACTGCATGCGGGGTTCTTCACCTGTGGGTTTCACATTGCCTTCCTGGTAACCCATCTGCCAGGTGAAGTAAATCTGTGCGGCTTGCCGCCTAGTGTGGCCAGCTGGTCGCTGGCCATCATCGGCCTGGCCAACGTATTCGGCAGTTTGTATGCTGGTTCGTGTGTCGCCCGTTATCGCAGCAAGTATGTCCTGGCGGTGATGTATGCCTCACGGGCCTTGCTGATTGCCTGGTATCTGTGGATGCCGCGTACCGAATGGACTTACTACCTGTTTGCTGCCGGCTTGGGCTTCACCTGGCTGGCGACGGTTCCACCCACCGCGGCGATTGTCGGGAAGCTTTTTGGGACACGGTATCTGGCGACCTTGTTCGGGCTGACGCTGCTCTCGCACCAGATTGGCGGCTTCCTCGGTGCCTGGCTGGGCGGCATCACAATTTCCCGGTTCGGCGACTTCACCTGGATGTGGTACGCCGACATTGCGTTGGCCATTATTGCCGCACTGATAAATTTGCCCATCAAGGAGGCTGCGGTTATTCCTCATGGCAATCGACCGGTTACTGCTGAAAGTTGACCTTCAATTCCCCGCGACACCAACGTCCGGATTGGGCACCCAGCAGTCATTCAACCATACCGATGCCGAACAGCGGATATCTGGGTAGATCTGTCATGTAGCTAGGCCGTTTCCTGTTCAAGGCCGGCATGGCACC
>ERZ795061.4461-NODE-4461-length-11778-cov-14.111746_pt1 | contig 11778 bp, 5 predicted proteins | sample MGYA00375145_ERZ795061 | MGnify/ENA primary metagenome ERZ795061 (study PRJEB30190, sample SAMN05720144) | anaerobic digester metagenome | isolation source: active sludge of municipal wastewater-treating anaerobic digesters | place: USA | collected 2014-12-22 ... | reverse complement strand
CGCTCACCGTCGTGCACGGCATGGACGGCGGGGCGGGCAACGACCTGCTGGTCAACCGTGGCACGGTCGACGTACAGGGCAAGGCACGTGCCGATTCCGTCGGTGTGTCGGTGACCCTGACCGGCGCCCTCGGCCCGGCGGTCGGGGCCTCCATCGCGGATGCGCGGAGCACGGTCCAGGCCGACGTCTTCGGTATCGACGCCGGCGAAGGCGAGGACACGACGCTCAATGAAGGAGTGGTGAAGGCCGATGCCAGCGCCGATGCGAAGGGCACCTCGGTATCCATCGACGTGGGCAACATCTTCGGCGGCTACGCCGCGGCCAAGCTCACGACCTCGGCCACGGCCCATGCGGTCGGCCTGAACGATGCGGACAGCGCCGCACCGGTACCCTGCGGCCATGCCAAGCAGGCGACGGGCGGTGGCGGTGAATCGCCGTGCAGCCGCGACGATCACGACACCCAGGGGGCGACGCTCGCCAACCGCAACAGCGTGACGGCCGCGGCGCTCGCGACCTCCACGGGCACGAGTGTCGGCGGGGCGCTGTTCGGCGTCTCGCTCGGCGAGACCGGCAACATGGCAACGGCGACCGCCGAGGGTGTTCGCAGCGGTGCGCGTGACGACACGATCCTCAACGAAGGCAGCCTCACCGCCGGCAGCGAGGCGACGGCGGGGGGCCTGACGGTGGACGTGACGCTGTTCGGCGCCAGCTCCGGAAGCGCCAACACCCAGGCCGAGGCGCGCACGAGCGGCATCGACAGCGGCGCCGGCGACGACCGGATCGACAACCGGTCGACGCTCGTGGCATCGGCGCACAGCAGCGCGAGCGCGAAGGGCGTGTCGGTGGTGCTGGCCGGCAGCGCCTCGTCGGACACCGGCGACACGACAGCGTCCAAGCATGCCGGCGTGACCGCCCGCGGCATCGTGAGCGGAGAGGGCGACGACGAGATCGCCAACAGCGGCAGTGTCGTGGTCGACGCCGGTCAGCCGGCGCTGCGGCCGGACACGGCGCGCGACGGACAGTGCACAGAGCAGGCGGGTGGTGCGTGCACGAGCGCGCTGAACGTGACGGTCAAGCTGGCCGGCCGCGGGCGGGTAGATGCCGGCACCTCGGCCAGCGCGCTGGGCGTGGGGTTGGACGGCGGGCGTGGGGACGACCTCGTCGACAACAGCGGCCTCGTGAAGGTCGATGCACTCGCCCGCAACCGCACGGTTGGCGTCGGCGTCAACCTCTTCGGCGCCGAGAGCACACGGGCCAGCACGCTTGTCAGCGCGACGGCGCTCGGCATGCTCGGCGACGCGGGTGCCGACCGGCTGGTCAATCGAGGCGAGATCGAGGTCGCAGCCGCGGCCGATTCCCATGCCGACACCACCGCCGTCGTGGTGGCGGGCAAGGCCACGGCCGAGGGGAACACGCAGGCCTTGACGTCAGGCACCGGCATGGACGGCGGCGTGGGCGACGACAGTCTCGTCAACACCGGCTCGGCCACACTGAAGGTGGCCGCTGACACATTTGCCGACATGATCGGCGCCTCGTTCTCATTCGCCGGCTCGGCGCCCACGCTGGCCACTGTGAGCGCAGGTTCGACGGCCGTCGGCCTGGGTGGCGGCAGCGGCGCCGACCTGCTGAAGAACGACGGCGGCATCGAGGTCGCGTCCAAGGCCCAGATCGACGTCAACGGCGCGGGCAAGGCGATCTTCGGTGGCGCCTCCGCCGGATCGAACGTGACGGCGTTGGCCACGGCGACCGGCATCGATGGGGGAGACGACAGCGATGCCGTCGTCAACAGCGGCGTGATGGGCGTCTCGGCCGCCGCGACACTGAACGCGAACTCGACGTCGTTCGGCTTCGGCAACGCGAACACGAGCAGCGTGCTGATCTCGATCGCGAACGCAAAGGGGGTCGGCGCAGGAGAGGGTGACAACCTCGTTCACAACGAGGGCTCGCTCACCGTGCTGGCGAAGGCCACGCCCAGCGCCGGCGGCGGCGCAAGTTCGGTGTTCGGTGCGACGAGCACGGCCGCCACGGTGACGGCGCAGACGACCGCGATCGGCATCGCGGCCGGCGGCGGCGACGACAAGCTCGTCGACTTCGAGCAGGGTGTGGTCGACGTGACCGCCGATTTCGCCGCCAGCTCGGCCTCCGACGTGCAGGCGGGCCGGCTGTTCGTCGACGGCAATGCCAAGTCCTCGGTCAGCGCGGAGTCCTCGGCCATCGGCATCGATGCCGGCGACGGGGAGAATCGGATCGTCGTCAAGGGTTCGGTCTCGGCAACGCTCCAGGGATCGGCGGCCGCCAGCACGACGGCCACGGCCGCGTTCATCAGCGCCAACAGCGACGTGCACGGCATTTCGACGGCAGTCCTGCAGCCCAGCCGTGCCGTTGGCGTACAGGCAGGCGCCGGGGGGGACCGGATCGCGAACGCCGGGTCGATCGCGTCGAGCGCGAGCCCCGAAGCGTCGGCGACCACCCGTGCCGAGGGAGGCGGTCACTTGGACAACGACGCGGACGCGGAGTCGGCCGCCGCGATCGACGGCATTGCCGCCATCGGCATCGATGCGGGCGCGGGTGACAACGAGATCTGGAATGGCGGGACAGTCACCGCGTCGGCCACGCCCAAGGCGGCCGCGATCGCGGGCGCCAATGCACACGGCTTCTCCGGCGCCGGTGCAGGGGCGGCGGCGATCATCAGCAACACGACGGCCATCGGCATCGTCAGCCTTGGCGCGGCCAGCGTGGTCCTCAACGAAGGGCACATCGGCGTGAGCGTCGACGCGCAGGCGCAGACCTCGGCCTGGACGTCGCCGGGCTGGGCAGGCGGCCAGAACTTCTTCTACAGCCTGGCCGAGGTGCGCGGCAACGAGGCGATCGGCATCTGGACACGCGGCGGCTTCGACACCGTGCTCAACAGCGGCAGCATCGACGTGGCCAGCGTGGCCACGACGATCGGCCATGCGGGCGGCGCGGCGTACGGGCTGCGCCTGGACGGCAAGGCCCAGGTCGAGAACACGGGCGGCCTGACGGCCCGCAGCACGGCGACCTCGTACTGGCAGTCCGCGGCCGAGGCCTATGGCATGCGCCTGGGCGACAGCGCCGACGCGCAGGCCAGCCGTGTCACGACCGCGGGGACGATCGAAGCCGCAGCGGTCGCCACGGGCTGGTTCGGCACGGCGGACAGCACGGCGGTCGGCGTGGCCAGCCAGGGCGAGTCGGAGCTGCACAACGCCGGGTCGATCCAGGCGACGGCGACGGCCCGCGGCGGCAGCGTGGTCGGCATGGCCGAGGCGCAGAGCCACGGCGCGATGCTGGGCCAGGGCCGCAACACGGTCTCCAACGCCGGCGACATCACCGTCCGCGCGGAAGCCGCGGGCGGCTTCCTGATCGGCAGCGTCAGCGGCAAGGCGCTCGCGATCGGCATCGGTTCTGGCGACGGCGGCAGCCACATCGTCAACGAAGGCCGCATCGTGGTCGACGCCGTGTCGAGCGGCGAGGCCACGGCCGTCGGCATCCGCACCGGCAGCGGCGACGACCTGATCGTCAACCAGGGCAGCATCGTCGCCACGCGCACGGTCGGCGGCGTGGCGATGGCCGGCATCGCGATCGACGCGGGCGCCGGCAACGACACGGTGGTGCTGGGCGACGGGTCGGTGACGCGCGGCGACATCGACCTCGGCGCCGGCACCGACGTGTTGACGATGCGAGGCGCAACCGTCATCGAAGGCACCGTGATCGACGATGGCAGCCGCCTGCTGCTGCAGCTCAACGGCAACGGCAGCTTCGGCGGCACGGTGCCGGCGGCGGTGATCGCCAAGCGCGGCGAGGGCACCTTCTCGCTGGCCTCGCTGCCCTCGGTACAGCGGCTCGAGGTCCAGGGCGGCACGCTGGAGGTGGCGGGTGATTACCGCTTCCGCGGCGACGGGCAGTTCCAGGCGACGATCCACGGCGACGGCACGCACGGCCGCCTGCACCTGCTCGGCCAGGCTCAACTCGGCGGCAGCTACAGCGTGCAGCGCGGCGCCGGACCGTTCGTCGACGGCACCCGCTACGAACTGCTGCGCGCCGATGGCGGCTTCGGCGCGGGCACCGCGTTCGAGCGCATCGAACTGCCGGCGTCGACGCGGCTGCTCAGCTTCACGTCGGTGCAGGGGGCAGAGGCCTTCGACGTCACGGCCCAGGTGAAGAGCTTCACCACGGTGGCTGCCGGCACCAACGCGCAGGCCGTGGCGCGCCAGCTGGACCGCGTGCTGCCCGCAGCGCGCGGCGACTTGCGCAACACCCTCGGCACCCTGCAGGGCCTGGCGACCGACGCCGAGTTCGCCACTGCCTACGCAAGCCTCAGCCCGGCGACCCACGGCCAGCGCGCTGTCGCCGGTGCCGCCAGCGCCCACCGCTTCGGCCAGGCCATCGAGCAGCGCCTGGGGGCCCTGCAGGTCGGCGCGCGTGCCGATGCCGCCGTGGCGGTGCCGCAGGCCAGCCTGGCGAGCCGCCTGGGCGCCGGCGCGCTGTCGCTGCAGAGCACGGCCGAAGCGCGCCAGGCCAGGCCCTACGGCCTGTGGGTGCAGGCTTTCGCGCAGAAGGGCGACCAGGACCCGGCGGGCGACGTGGCGGGCTACCGCTTCGACCTCGCCGGCCGGGCGATCGGCATGGACCACCGCTTCGGCGAATCCTTCAGTGCCGGCGCTGCCTTCGGCTGGGTGAACAACGAGTTCAGGTCCGACATCGCCGGCAACACCGCCGACATCGACTCGCGCCTGTTCGCGCTGTACGGCAGCTACACCGGCGAGGGCTTCTATGCGAGCGGCACCTTCTCGGTGGGGAACACCAGCTACGACAGCCGGCGCAGCATCGTCGTGGGCGCCAGCAGCACGCCGGTGGCCAGCCAGCACGACGCGAAGGTGATCGCGGCCACGCTCGGCGCGGGGCTGCCGCTGCGCGCCGGCGGCGGCTGGGTCGACCCTTTCGCCAACCTGCGCTACACGCAGCTCAAGGAGGAGGGTTACACCGAGAGCGGCAGCGGCGCCGCGCTGGCCGTCGAGCAGCGCAAGACGCGCTCGGTCGTCTCCGAGCTGGGCGTGCGCTGGACGCAGGCCTATGCAGCCCAAGGCAGCGCCAGCGTGAGCCCGGAGGCCAGCGTGGCCTGGCTGCACGATTTCGGCAGCGGCAGCCGGCTGATCAACGCCGCTTACCTCGATGCACCGGACGCGAGCTTCGCGGTCGAGGGGCAGCCGATCAAGCGCAACGGCGCCAAGCTCGGCCTCGGCGTGACCTACCGCTCGGGCAGCGGGCTGACGACGCAGCTGCGCTACTCGGCCGAGCTGAGGCCGGGGTACCGGGCACACGGCATCATCGGCGAGCTGCGCTATGAGTTCTGACGCGTGAATCGGCGGCGCGGCCCTGGGTTTAACACCTAGTGGAGAGTGCAGGACGTCCGGGTTAAGGTTCGCAGCAGCAGTACTCCCCGGTCCCGGGCCGGTGCGCCAGCACCGGCCGGGCCGCAACGCCGTGAATCTCCTCCCGCTCGCATCGCCGGTCGCCCGCATGTTCACGTGGGGGCGCGCCTTTCGGGGCTGGTCGCTCTCGTCCATGCTCGATCCGCGCAGGGCGTCGAGCGACGATCGCGGCGACGACCTCTCCGATCTCCGCGCCTCCCAGGGCGACGACGACGACTGCCGCCGCTCGATGCGCTCGGTCCTCGAGACGCAGATCATCCCGCGTCTCGTGCTGGCGCACAGGCAGGGCACGGTGCGCGCGGAGCCGAGCCGCTCGCTGCGGCCCCGGCCCGAAGACATCCTGATGCTGGCGCAGCGCTGCGCGGCCGGCGACCGCGCCGGCGCGGCGAGCGTCATCGAAGGCCTGCGGGCCCAGGGGCTCGATCAGGACAGCGTGCTCGTCGACCTGATCGGCCCGGCCGCGCGTCACCTGGGCGCGCAATGGGAAGACGACCGCGCCAGCTTCTCCGATGTCACGCTCGGGCTCGTGCTGATGCACGAGCTGATCCACTCGATGGGCTACGAGTACCACGACGGCCCGCAGGAGGCCGGCGTCGTGCGCCGTGTGATGCTGGCCTCGGCGCCGGGATCGCAGCATGTGCTGGGGCTGTCGATCGTGTCCGAATTCTTCCGCAAGGCCGGCTGGCAGGTGGTGCTCGAGGTGTCGCCGAGCAGCGCCGAGCTGTGCCGCGCGGTGAAGAACGAGTGGTTCGATCTGGTCGGCGTGTCGGTGGCGCTGGACGCGCAGTTGCCCGGCCTGCCCGAGCTGGTGAAGAAGCTGAAGGCCGCGTCGCGGAATCCGGCCACGCCCGTCCTGCTCGGCGGGCCGGTGTTCGGCTTGCGCGAGTACCGCGCCGAGAGCTTCGGCGCGCAGGCGATCTGCCTGGATGCGCGCGAATCGGTGCGGCTCGGGCTGTCGGTGCTGCCGCGCTGAGCTACCAGGACGCCGGGTCGAGCCGGTAGCAGCGCCGCAGCTGCTCGTACAGCGCCGGCCGTTCGGCGGCCAGCGCCGCCGGCTGCTCGAAGAAGTGTTCCGTCGCTACCGCGAAGAACTCGGCCGGGCTGGTCGCGGCATACGCGTCGATCAGGCCGGGCTGTTCGCTCGCCAGCCGGTTTCTCAAGGCCTCGAACTCCTGGTTCATCACGCGCGCCCAGGCCTGCTGCAGCGCGCCGCGCCCGACGTAGGGCGCGCCGTTGGCGGCGCCGCTGTCCTGGTCGAGCTGATGCGCGAACTCGTGCATGACGACGTTGGCGCCGTCGTGCGCATCGGCCGCGCCGTCGCGCACCGCATCCCAGGCCACGATCACCTGCCCGCGCTGCCAGCTCTGGCCGGCCAGCACGTCGCGGCCTTCGTGCACCACGCCACCCGCACCCGGCTCGCTGCGCGGCACGACGAAGTGGTCCGGGTAGACCAGCACTTCGCGCAGGTTGCCGAACGAACCGCCGCGCCCGAGCAGCAGGAAGGCGGCCTGCGCGGCGATGGTGACGCGCATCTCGTCGTCGAGCGTCAAGCCGGCGCAGCCGATGAAGGGCACTTCGGCGAGCAGCACCTGGATGCGCTTCTTCAGCCGCAGCTGCTGGGCGGCCGGCAGCTCGCGCGCCAGCGGCACGCGGCGGCGCAGGATCTCGCGCCAGGCGGCCGGGAAGGGGCGACGTGCGATGCGCTGCCGGCGCCACAGGCGCGCCAGTGTCGGCGCGGCCAGGGCGCCAGCGACCAGCGTGGCGATGGCGAGGGCCCAGCCGAGGGCGACAAGAAGATTCACCGCTCGCATGTGGGCCGTGCCGGGGCCGATTTCAAGTCGGGGGGCGCGGCTCGCGCCGCTAGCATTCGGCGCTGCGCGATGCGCCTTCAGGGCGTGCAGTCGCGGTTCTGCGGTGTAGCGGGAGCGCGCAGGCGCTGCTCGAAATAGTGTCCCAGCATCGGCGCGATGCTGCGCTGCGAAGCCGCCGGCAGCAGCGGGCCGAGGTCGGCGATCCAGCCGGTGCTGCACTCGGCCACCGTGCGGTCGCTCGCGGCGCAGCTCAGCAGACGGTCGAGCGCGCCGAGATACCGCTTGAACTCGTCGCGGCTCATGATCGGCCCATGCCCCGGCAGCACACGCCCGAAGGGGATCGCCTCGAGCCGGCGCATCGAGGCCTGCCATTGCGCCGGGCAGGCCGTGTCGAAAAAGGGCACGGGCAGGGTGACGAAGTCGCCCACCGCAAGCACGCCGCTGGTCTGGTCGAACACCCAGACGTCGCCACCGCTCACGCCACGTTCGACGCCGACGCGAAGCCGGCGCCCGCCGATGTCGACGGCGTGCGCCGGTCCGTCGACGTGTTCGTCGGGAAGGAAGTTCGCGCGCCCGGCGTACAGCGCGAGGTCGATCTCCACCATGCGGCGAGTCTGGTCATCGGTGGCCGGGTCGGCGAGCATGCCGCGAAGCTCGACTTCGGATTCGGGCATCCGGCGCTCGACGGCCTCGCGCAGCGCGATGCTGCCGTAGGCGCGCAGGCCGGGCGCGAAGCGCCGCAGCTCGATGTTGCCGCCCAGGTGGTCGAGATGCCAGTGCGTGTTGATCACGGCCCGCAGCGGCTGCCCGCGTTCGACGGCCCACGCAATCAGCGCGGCCGCATGGTCGGCATGGCGGCCGCTGTCGACGATGACCAGCCCGTCGCGGCCTTGCAGCAGCAGGCTGTTGCCATCGGGCTGGCGGCCCCGATCGAAGCTGCCGGGCAGCAGCCACACGCCCTCGGCCAGTGGCTCAGGCTGGCGTTGCGGCTGTGCCAGGGCCGGCGCGGCGTGGAGCATGGCCAGAGCGAACCACGCAACGGTGCGGCCGGCGTGGACCCGCCATCGGGGAAGCATGGGCAAGCGCATCGGGTCTCTCGATCGTGCCGGTGGGTGTGCGCATCGTAGCGGCTGAGTCCCGGCACATTCGCGCCGGTGTGCTGCGTGGGCCTTCCCGCCATCCTCGAGCGGCGGATCGAGCGCGCCTGCCTGCTCGGCCGCGAGTTCTGAGCGTCATCGGCGCGCACCGGCTTGTGGTGCAATCCCGCGTCCGTATCGCGGAGCACCGCCCTTGGATCGAACCGCCGCCACGACCCGCCCGGCAGACATGCTGCTGCAAGCGCACGACCTCGGCTTCGCGCACCCCGGCCACACGCTGTTCGCGGGCCTGTCGTTTGCCATCGGCCCCGGGCTGACGCTGCTGCGCGGCGGCGACGGTCGCGGCAAGACGACACTGCTGCGCCTGATCGCCCGCGAGATCGCACCGAGCGCTGGCCGCATCGAGTGCGATGCCGCGCCGGTGTTCTTCGAGACCCCGGCGGACCCGGTGCACGACGACGTGCTCGTGCGCGACTGGCTGGCCGCGCGAGAGCAGCGCTTCGGTGGCTGGCGCGCCGATCTCGCTGCCGGGTTGATCGAGGACTTCGGCCTCGCCGAGCACCTGGCCAAGCCGATGTACATGCTCTCCACCGGCAGCCGGCGCAAGGCGGGGCTGGTGGCCGCGGCGGCAAGCTGCGCGCCGCTGACGCTGGTCGACATGCCCTACGCCGCGCTCGACGCGCCATCGAGCCGCCGGGTCACGCGGCTGCTGGCCGATGCTGCCGCTCAAGCGACGCGCGCCTGGGTGATCGCCGACCACGAGCGCCCCGCCGCGCTGGCCGGGTTGCGGCTGACGGTCGTCGACCTGGGCGACTGAGCCTTCGCCGGCTTCAGGCGTCGCGCAGCGGCAGCGCGGTCTTGTAGCGCACCTGCTTGAGCGCGAAGCTGGAGCGGATCTTCTCGACCTCCTTCATCGGCGAGAGCTGCTCGAGGATGAAGCGTTCGAGCGCGGCCATGTCGGGCACCGCCACGCGGATCAGGTAGTCGGCGTCGCCGGTCATCAGGTAGCACTCCATCACCTCGTCGCGCGCGGCAATGCGCGCCTCGAAGGATTCGAGCGCGGCGCGCGTCTGCTGCTTCAGGCTGATCGAGATGAACACGTTCAGGTGCAGGCCGAGCTGCTTGGCATCGAGCAGCGCCACGTACTGGCGGATCAGGCCGTGCGACTCGAGGGCGCGCACCCGCGCCAGGCAGGGCGAGGGCGAGAGATGGACTCGCCGAGCGAGTTCGACGTTGGACAGGCTGGCATCCGCCTGCAGCTCGCGCAGGATTCGCAGGTCCACGGCATCCAGGTCCATCGTGCTGTCTCCTTGATTGATGGCGGCAGTTTATGCCGTGAACAGGCCGCGAGCAGAGCATCTTCGACGTGCAATGCCGCGCCGGGGTGCGTACAGTGCGGCGGATCCGGAGAAGTCACCATGAGCGATCCCTCGATCCACCAGCAACTCGCGGCCGCGGCACCGGCCGACAGCGACCCGCAGGAAAGCGCCGAATGGCGCGACGCCTTCCGCGCCGTGCTGCAGGCGGCCGGCCCGGCGCGTGCGCGCGAGCTGATGGACATGCTCTCGTCGATGGCGCGCGACCCGTCGGTGGCCTGGCAGCCGGTGCGCGGCACGCCCTATGTCAACACCATCCCCGCCGCGCAGCAGCCGCCGTTCCCGGGCGACCTGGCGATCGAGGAGCGGCTCGCCTCGCTGATGCGCTGGAACGCGCTGGCGATGGTGGTGCGCGCCAACCAGGCGCATGGCGAGCTCGGCGGCCACATCGCGAGTTATGCGAGCGCGGCCGACCTGTTCGAGGTCGGCTTCAACCACTTCTTCCGCGCCGGCACCGAGGCGGCCGGCGGCGACCTCGTCTTCTACCAGCCGCATTCGGCGCCGGGCGTGTATGCACGCGCCTTTCTCGAAGGGCGCCTGAGCGAAGCCGACCTGGCCAGCTACCGCCAGGAGATCACCGCGGCCGCACGCGGCGCGCGCGGCCTGTCGAGCTACCCGCATCCCTGGCTGATGCCCGACTTCTGGCAGTTCCCCACCGGCTCGATGGGCCTGGGGCCGATCAGCTCGATCTACCAGGCGCGCTTCATGCGCTACCTGCAGCACCGTGGCGTGCAGGACACGAGTGCGCGCAACGCATCAGGAGAACGCGTCGACCAGCGACGCGTGTGGGGCGTGTTCGGCGACGGCGAGATGGACGAGCCCGAGAGCATGAGCGCGCTGACGCTGGCCGCGCGCGAGAAGCTCGACAACCTGATCTGGGTCGTCAACTGCAACCTGCAGCGCCTGGATGGCCCGGTGCGTGGCAACGGCCGCATCATCGACGAGCTGGAAGCGCTGTTCGCCGGCGCCGGCTGGCGCGTTATCAAGCTGGTGTGGGGCTCCGACTGGGACGGCCTGTTCGCGCGCGACGACGACGGTGCGCTGGCGCGCGCCTTCTCGCGCACCGTGGACGGCCAGTTCCAGACCTTCGCTGCCAAGGACGGCCGCTACAACCGCGACCACTTCTTCGGCCAGGATCCGCAGCTCGCCGCGCTCGCCCAAGGCCTCACCGACGAGCAGATCGACCGCCTCAAGCGCGGCGGCCACGACCTGGTGAAGATCCATGCGGCCTACCACGCGGCGACGCGCACGCAAGGCCAGCCGACGGTGATCCTCGCGCAGACGAAGAAGGGCTACGGCATGGGCGACGCCGGCCAGGGCCGCATGACCACGCACCAGCAGAAGAAGCTGGAGCGCGAGGACCTGATCGCCTTCCGCAACCGCTTCGACCTGCCGCTCTCCGACGAGCAGGCCGCCGCACTGAGCTTCTACCGGCCGGCCGACGACAGCGCCGAGATGCGCTACCTGCAAGCGCGCCGCGCCGCGCTGGGCGGCGCCATTCCGTCGCGGCGCACGCAGGCGCCGGTGATCGCCGTGCCGCCGATCGCGCGTTACGCCGAGTTCGCCACGCAGGCCGAGGGCAAGGAGATGAGCACCACGATGGCCTTCGTGCGCATGCTCACCAACCTGCTGAAGGACCCGGCGCTCGGCCCGCGCGTCGTGCCCATCGTCGCCGACGAGGCGCGTACCTTCGGCATGGCCAATCTCTTCAAGCAGGTCGGCATCTACTCGAGCGCGGGGCAGTGCTACGAGCCGGAGGACATCGGTTCGCTGATGAGCTACCGCGAAGCGACCAACGGGCAGATCCTCGAAGAGGGCATCAGCGAGGCCGGCGCGATCAGCAGCTGGACGGCCGCGGCCACCAGCTACTCGGTGCACGGCCAGCCGATGCTGCCCTTCTACATCTACTACTCGATGTTCGGCTTCCAGCGCGTGGGCGACCTGATCTGGGCCGCCGCCGACCAGCGTTCGCGCGGCTTCCTGCTCGGTGCCACCGCGGGCCGCACCACGCTCGGCGGCGAAGGCCTGCAGCACCAGGACGGCA
>ERZ795061.4457-NODE-4457-length-11783-cov-8.122954_pt1 | contig 11783 bp, 7 predicted proteins | sample MGYA00375145_ERZ795061 | MGnify/ENA primary metagenome ERZ795061 (study PRJEB30190, sample SAMN05720144) | anaerobic digester metagenome | isolation source: active sludge of municipal wastewater-treating anaerobic digesters | place: USA | collected 2014-12-22 ... | reverse complement strand
TAAGCAACATAAGGTTGTGTTTTATCAGGAATGACTTTTTCTATAGGACTGTTGGTTGGTAAACCCGCGTCACGCTGCACCCAAGTGTTTGTTATTGCATCACGCACCCATAAGTGTGATAAGAAACCTGAATACAGGGGTGCATAGATGCTTGGAGAAGTACCTGTGCTAAAAGCAATATCATAAACATTACCGGGTAGGCCACCGATTGGTGTTATAGTATTCCAAGTACCTCCTTGGTTTGTACTTTCATAAATCAAATTAAAGGTGGTGGTATATAATTTGGTTGGATTACTATGATCAGTTCTGATAATTAATCCGTCACCAACTGACCCATTGATACCATTCCATGTTATGCCATTATCAAATGATGCATGTCTTGTTTGATTCATAATTGCATATTGATTAGCCTCGTTATTGGGATCTATGGCTACTCCAAATCCATCACCGCCTATTTTACATGACCAATATGCCTGTCCTGAATTGATTATATCTACCATATTATCTTGTGAGCCTGCTATTATGCTTCGTGGGTCAGTTTCTCCACTATCAAAATTATAGAATTGTGTAATGGGTAATAAATTATAAGCATTGTATTTCCATGAACTCCCCAAGTCATCCGTGTAATAAATTCCTCCATCTGATCCATTGTATAGTATGTTTCCTGTAGCATCCCATAAAAATGTATGTTGATCAACATGTTGGTTTGCTGCAGGCTCCTCGAAATTATAACCATTAGTTGTTCTCCAAATTGACCCTCCTCCTGCAAACGCTAGATTGCAGTCTGTAGGGCTAACTGTCATTGTATTTCCGTACCAACCTTGACCCCAATGAAAATCTGTTGTTTGCTGTCCATAAATATTTAATCCAATATGGCAAGTGTCCCAAGTTACACCTGCATTGATTGTTTTATAAATATGTTTTGTAAAATTACCTGTATCAGATGTGACACATGCATAAATAATATTAGGATCAGCAGCACACAAGGCTAATGCTGTTCTTCCAACATCTGTCGTTGGTGCTCCTCCAGCCAGTGGAGTCCAGTTAATTCCCCCATTAGTTGATTTATAAATCTGGTCACCCCAAATAACTGTATATAAGTTTTGTGGATTTAATGGGTCAATTACCAAATCTGTCGTTCGACCAGTTAAATATCTTGTCCAAGAATTTCCACCATTAACTGATTTAAAATAGCCATCATCGGTTGCAGTATGCATAATTGAAGAATTCAATGGATCATAAAATATTTTATAAAAAGCAGAGGGAGTTGGGCTCATAGGTATATTCGTCCAACTATCACCTAAGTCCGTCGTTTTCCATAATCCTGTTCCTGCATGAATTCTAGGTTCTCCTGTTCCTATAAATATAGTTGCAGGATCTGTTGGAGAAGTTACGAAGGTGTTAGCCCAAGGTGTGTTTAAATGATCACTTATTGACACTGGGATTAAAAACAAACCTAAATTAAGGTAGTGCCATAAATTTCCACTTGCGGACAAAACTCTCATTTCGCCCGATGATGTTTCAATTGCAAGCACTCTTCCTGAATAAATAGTATAAGGTGAACCGGGTGATCTCATACCATAAGGTCCAACAAATTGCCAATCACTGGTTGCTGATAAAAAGTCGTTTCCGTCTATTCTTCTAAAAATACTTTCGTTTGCAATTCGGTTAACTTCTTCTTTAACGGATTGCACCTGATCTGCCGTCATATTTTCATAGGGATAATGAAGTCTTCGAAAATATTCAACCATTTTTTTAGCATCATTTTCAATTTTCAATTCATCATTTGAATCTAAAATTTTTTTATTTTCAAAGCTATTTTGAGCATAAGAGCTTTGAAAAAAGATTGTAAGTATTAAATAGATGATTAAATTTTTCATGGTTTTAATTGGTTTTAATTATTTAATTTTGATAAATATTTAATTCAATGCAAAGCTAAATATACAAATATTTTGATTTAGCAAATCATTTTATTTAGCACAAATAATTAAATTTTTGCATATTTGCCTTTAATCGAATGTGGAAATCGGTCAGTATTATTAGTAAATAAAAAAATTAAACATTTAAATTAAATCTAATTCGCTTTCTCAATCCGAATCCCTGCATCCATAATCTGTGGCAGCGGATCAATTCGCATTGCTTGTTCTAGCTGAAAAATATATTTTCCGGATTCAGGAAAACGAAAACCTCTTTTAAAAAGCTGACGATTGTCCCAGATATCACCCATACCATCGCCCAGCCATTTACCACTTGCATCAGCAAGAGTAAGTTCTAAAGTATCGCGTTCCATTTTTCCTGATGGCGATGTGGTGGTGAAAAATAAAAATATATTACTGAATTGATATCCGCCGGCATTTCTCAGATTGATGTAAAGATTATGCGATGAAATTGTATCCTGAATGTCTACAGTAAATTGAACAGCATTATTTTGTTCCCAACGATTTTCGGGAAGTTTAACATTGTCTTCAAAAACAACATTGCGGTCGCACGATGAAAGCGAAAGCAATGCAACGAGCATGAATAAATTTGAAAAATACTTTTTGAATGGAAGTTTGAGATTCATCCCTTATTGATCTGCCGGTTTATCCGGTCGTGGTTGACGAGGAACTCTATTTGCTCTGTTCGGTTGCGGATCAGCAGATGGTTGAGAAGTTGGAGCAGCATTTTGTTGCGGACTCTGTGGCTTAGGTTGATTCTGCTGTGGATTATTTGGCCGCTGTGCCTGATTAGGATTCGGATTATTCTGCTGAGGCTTATTCTGGTTTGGATTATTCGGACGCTGACCTTGATTTTGCGGACGCGGCTGATTCTGTTGCGGAGCATTCGGCTTCGGCTGATTTTGCTGCGGAGCGTTAGGCTTTTGCTGATTCTGCTGAGGACGAGGTTGATTCTGCGGCCGGTTTTGATTTGGATTTTGCTTCTGATTCGGATTGCCTTGATTTGGCTGTCCTCCCTGGGGCTTACCGGGTGCATTACCTTGCGGACGCGGAGCATTTGGTTGACCTGCTGCTTGTCCGGCATTCATTTCACCACCCACTTTTTTCTTCTTCTTCTTTTTCTTCTTCAGTTTATCCATCCGGTCAATACGATCTTGTCCAACAACATTTTCGTAATCAGGAGCGATATCAATTTCTACTTCAACCGGAAGAGCCAGGTCAGTAGGTTTAATTTTTTCTTTATTCAGATTGATAACTTCATTAACTCTATCGACAGAAAGCATGACCCAGTTTCCACCAACTCCACCTTCACTTAATTCGCGTTGTTCTTTTTTCTCATCGATTGTATATGCATACCACATCAATCGTTTGAAAATATCTGTCTTGCGATGGAAAGCTCTTCCATTTTCTGTTTCCAGAATTATATTGGTCGATGGAAAATCTTTTAGAGCATCAACGTAAGAATCCAATTCATAGTTAAGGCAACATTTAAGTTTGGTACACTGCCCTGCAAGTTTCGCAGGATTAAGTGCCAGATTCTGATAGCGTGCAGTACTTGTTGAAACAGTTTTGAAATCTGTCAGCCATGTAGAGCAACACAGTTCTCTTCCACAAACACCAATACCACCTAAACGACCTGCTTCCTGACGCATTCCGATCTGACGCATTTCAACACGAATCCGGAATTCTTCAGCAAGTTTTTTTATCAGCTCACGAAAATCTACGCGGTCATCAGCAGTATAAAAGAAAGTTGCTTTTTTTCCATCACCTTGAAATTCTATATCACTTAACTTCATTGAAAGTTTCAGTGACTGGATGATCTCACGTGAACGGGAAAGCGTAGCAGTTTCTTTATCTTTAACTTCGTTATACTTTTCTAATTCTGATTGTTTGACTTTTCGATAAAGAGCTTTGATAGTATCTGAATCTTCTGTCACACCTTTTTTGCGCAATTGAAAACGTACTAATTCACCTGTCATCGAAACAACACCAACGTCGTGACCGGGAGTTGCTTCAACAGCAACAAGATCACCTACTCTTAATTCAACGTTATCTTTATTTGTAAAAAATTCTTTGCGACTCCCTTTAAAACGAACTTCAACAATTGGAAATGGCGATTGCCCCGAAGGCAGTACCATATCTGAAAGCCAATTGTAAACGTTTAGCTTGTTGCAGCCGCCGGTTCCACAAGTGCCATTACTCCGACACCCGCTTGGAGCCCCATCTTTTCCCGTACTACACGATTTACAAGCCATATGATTTTTGTCAATAACATGCAAAATTAGCAATTTTGGGGAATTAGGGAAGTAATATAAGTAATGGTGGTATTTAGTTGAAAGTCAGCAGTTAATAAGAGCCAATATGAGTAAATTAGTATAAGAGTAGTATAAGAGACAATTGCTTCCACACACTCCGCACTTCAAACTCAAGCCGACTTTACTAAATGTGGAATTGAGATTGAGGTGTGGAAATGACAGAACCCTGCCGTCTTTAATTCAACGCTCAACTCTAATCAACCTATGCACTATAAACGACAGATCAGAAAATAAAATCTTAAAATTTGCATTGCGATCAATATGAAAAATGGCTTTGTTGAATTCTTCGATCAACTCTTCTGCATTATTGATATGAATAAAAGGAGCAAGTCGGGCAATTGCAGTTAACTCTTCTCCATCAAGACGAAGTAATGAACGGTTACCATAATTAATGAGCAGGCACTCACGGATATTATCAAGACTGTCAGTTAAAAATTCCTTTTGTTCATCCCTGGAAAGATCGTTTAATTTTAATGTAAGTTCATTGATGACTTTGAGATTTAACTGATAGCATCCACGCATCCAGCTAATAAAATCTTTCTCAAAATTTGCACGTTCTTCAGCACGATCAATCAATTGCAGCGCTTCAGAAAAACTTCCATTTGATTTATGATGCAAATGCCGGGCAGTAGCTTTGTCGATGCCGTGCTTGTTGATCAATTCAGCAAGCATATCTTCTTCACTGATGCGATTAATTTTGACAAGCTGAGTCCGGGAAATAATAGTTGTTAGCAGACCTTCATAATTTTCTGAAACCAAAAAGAAAAGTGTACGCTCAGGTGGTTCTTCCAGGATCTTCAATAATTTATTTCCTGCAGGATCATTCATTTTCTCAGGTAACCAGATGATAACAATTTTGTAAGGAGCTTCGACTGCTTTGAGATTTAGTCGGCGCATGATATCTGCACTTTCATGAACAGAAATAATTCCTTGCTTGTTATCCAGATCTGCATTCTCCATCCAGTTCATGTAACTGAGATAAGGCTGGTCGATTATTGCTTTGCGAAATTGTTCAATGAAGTCAACACTTTTCGGTTCTTTAATTTTTTCTTTCGAAGCAACAGGAAAAGTATATGAAACATCCGGATGAACATACTTCTCCATTTTCTTACAAGCCGAACAACTTCCGCATGAATCATCAAGGCCCGGATTTTCACACACCAGATACTGCGCAAACGCATTGGCAAGGGGAAGACCACCGGCACCTTCAGGTCCCAGAAACAGCAAAGCATGACTCACTCTATTCTCCTGAGCAGAGTGAATAAGCCTTTTTTTCACATCAGTATGTCCGATTACTTCCTCAAATTTCACTGTGTAAAAATAGTTTTTTGTTTTAACCGTTATAGTATTTGCAGGAATATTTATTGACTTAAATGGCAGGTAGTAGCAGGTAATTCAAGAAGTTTGATCGTCTCTTGGATCCTCAGAGTTAATAATATTGAAAAAAGAAAAATTGAAAATGATGCTTCAATGTTGTAGGGGAGATGAATTTATCTTTATTGTGCAAGTGAACGAATTTTGAATTCATTAAAAACTGAGTAGCAGAAGCTGACAGGTATACATATTTAACCCCGGGGGCGCGCGATCAAAGCGGCCCTTCATGAATGAATGTAAGTAAGTATTGTATGATGATTATATTATAAAAATTGCTTACGCCTGGCAAGGGTTTCCCCCAATTTTCCCCGCTTGCCAGACTATCCACCTGCGGCGGACAGCACTAATAAATAAACAAATGACAAAATAATAATTGAGAAATATAACCGCGTAAATGCAGGTTCTTTTTTGAAACAAAACATCAACTATTCAGAGTTAACTAATAGTCTGAACAACTCACAACTCACTAAAAAAAACAGGTATCTTTACCACAATGAAAAAAATAATTCTTTCGCTCTTAATTTTTATCTCGCAATTCAGTTATGGACAGGAGATGTGGGGAATCAGTAATAGCAACTATAGTGGTAATATGGGAATCTTTCTCAATCCTTCTGAAATTGTCGGGGCGCCATATAAATATGAGATCAATTTAATTGCCGGAGATTTTTTTGCTGAGAATAGTTACATCTATTTTCCAAAAGACAAAAATATCGTTCTGAATACAATTTTCGGAAATAACGAGCCGGGGAAAAATTATTTATTCAGAAATTCAACCGCTTTGCAAAAAGGGTTTGGTCATACTCTTATTATTGGACCAAGTTACATCAAGAATAATGGTGACTGGGCGTGGGGATTACATTCTGCATTCAGAAGTGAATTGAGTGTGCTGGATGTTCCTGCACATTTAGCATATACATTTTATTCAGGATTTCATGCGCCGGAAATTTTCGGTGTCAGATTTAATTCTACACCAATGAGTTTTGCAAGTGCGAGCTGGCTTGAACTTGGTGGAACTTATGGGCGAGTGTATAGTGAAACTGAAAAGCACTATATAAAGTGGGCTGCAACAGGAAATTTACTGATAGGATTCAATGGTTTGTATGGCGACATTCAGAATTTAGATTATACTGTTCTGGATTCCAGCAATGTTGTCTTTCACAATGTAAATGCAAAGATCGGAAAGGCTATCGATGATTCATTTATCGCACTTCGAGGCGCCGGACTGAGCACAACACTTGGAGCAACTTATATGCATAAAAGAAAGCAAGGTGGATTTGAATGTAACCGCAGCAATGATAACATCAAAAAATATGATTACAGAGTCGGTGTTTCTCTTATTGATCTGGGAACGATTCGCTATTTCCGTAAATCAGAAATTATAGAAATTGCAACAGGTGCAAATCAAGTGTGGACAGGCATAGATTCAGCAAGTATTGGTCTGGAAAATGTCGGGACAACGGTAGTGTCAAATATCGGTGGTTCAATTCGCGAAGAAGGGTTTTACATGTGGATGCCACTTGCTGTGAGTACACAATTCGATTATTCTTTCACTCCGAAAATTTATGGAAATCTTTCACTGGTAAAACGAATTCACTTTATGGAAAACCAGATTGCAAGAGGCGATCAAATGAATCTTGCCGTTCGTTATGAAAAAAGAAAATTCGAAGCGAATCTTAATTACACTTTATTTGAATGGGATCAACCGTCGCTTGGATTAGGAATCAGATACAAATGGTTTGTGATCGGAAGTGACCGGTTACTTCAGTTCATCGGACTTTCTGATACTCAGGCATTCGATTTCTTCTTTGGTTTCAAATTTCAGTTTTGCAAGAGACCGTTTAGTCCGGGACCGGATTGTGCGGCATTCCAATAACATCTGGATTTTGACCAGGATTTATCTGATTATTGGATTTTCAGGAATTAACTGATTTAGGGATTTCTTGGTTGATAGCTGAAAAGTCATCAGACTGATTATTCAATTCATAAAAGTTATCTAAAGCATGAACGCTCTTATTTTAAATTTAATTGTATCTCTGAAATAAGGCAACCAGGAAATCCAAAAATCAGCTAAATCCAGGTCCTATTTTGTTTACTTTTGTCCCATGAAAACCATCGACCACCACAATTTCAAAAACGAAAAAGCTCTGATCCGTGTAGACTTCAATGTACCTCTCGATAAAGAATACAATATCACTGACAACACAAGGATCCGTGCTTCCATTCCAACGATTAAAAAGATCTTATCTGATGGCGGCTCGGTTATATTGATGTCACATTTAGGGCGTCCGAAAGAAGGTCCGGTTGAAAAATATTCTTTGAAGCATCTGGTCGATCACATTGCAAAGCTATTGGATACGAATGTAAAGTTCGCCGAAGATTGCATTGGCGAACAGGCAAAACAATTAGCAGCAGGATTAAAACCCGGTGAAGTTTTACTTTTAGAAAACCTCCGCTTTTATAAAGAAGAAGAAAAAGGTGATTCTGCTTTTGCAAAAAAACTTGCCGCGCTTGGAGATGTATATGTGAATGATGCTTTTGGAACAGCACACAGAGCTCATGCATCAACTGCTGTGATCGCAGAAAATTTTCCGGGTAAAAAGTTTTTCGGTTATGTAATGGCAAATGAAATTGCAAATGCAGATAAAGTACTTCTGAATTCAGAGAAACCTTTTACTGCAATTATGGGCGGAGCAAAAGTATCAGACAAAATTCTCATCATCGAACAATTGATGAATCGTGTTGACAATTTATTGATCGGTGGTGGAATGGCATTTACATTTGTGAAAGCTATGGGTGGAACGATTGGTTCATCGTTGGTTGAAGAAGATAAACTCGATCTTGCATTATCAATCATAGAAAAAGCGAAAGCAAAAAATGTAAATCTTATTCTTCCTGTTGATGCAATCATTGCAGATAAATTTGATGCAAATGCAAATTCCAAAGAGTGTAATATCAACGAAATTCCTGATGGCTGGATGGGCTTAGACATCGGTCCAAAATCAGAAAAACTTTTCAATGATGCCATTGCACAATCCAAAACAATTTTGTGGAACGGTCCGGCCGGAGTTTTTGAATTTGAAAAATTCTCTCATGGAACAAAATCTGTTGCAAAAGCAATTGCCGCTGCAACTGCGAATGGGGCATTCTCTTTAATCGGCGGCGGTGATTCTGCTGCTGCGATTTCGAAATTCAATTTGACAGATAGGGTGTCTTATGTTTCTACGGGTGGCGGTGCTTTGCTTGAGTACATTGAAGGGAAAGAATTACCAGGGGTTGTGGCTATTGGCAAATAAAACGTAACGTACAACTTTAACACTAAGAGTGTAAAGCTGCGAATAATTTGTAACCCTTCACTTCGAGCTGAGGATCTTCAATCCTCATTAACAGTAAATACGAATTACTTTTTCACAAATTTAATTAATTGTCTTTTCTTAGAAAACGCATCTATATAAATGCAATTGTAAATTCCTGACGGCAGTGTATACAAGTCTACTGTATTTTGATTCTTATTTATTTCTTTCGAAACGATTTCTTTTCCGCTTTGATCATAAATTGTTATTGATCCCGATAGTGAAGATTTGAAATTGATGAAAAGAATACCCGTTGTCGGATTCGGATAAATTTCTATTTCATCATTTACAATTTCATTAATATTAGTACAAGTCGCAAATTGAATCTGTATTGAATCTGTAAAAACACAACCATTAGAATCTGCAACTGTTACAAAATATTGAGTTATCGTTTCAAGTGAATCACTAATATTAATGAATTGCGCACTACTTCCTGTGCTCCATTGATAAGTTGCAAAACCATTTCCGGCATCCAATAAAATTGAATCAATTAAACAAAGAATCGTGTCGGCTCCTAACTCTGGTCCAATTGTATTTGAATTTGTTATAGTTGCCGTATCAGAATAAGTGAAAAAGCCTTCTGAGTCTATAATCAAAGCAAAATAATTTCCTGAAGAACTTACATAGATCTCTTGCGAAGTATCTCCGTTATTCCAATTATATGTATAGCCTGAAGGAGCTGAAATAAGAATGCTATCGTTGTTACACAATACTGAGTCAGGAATACTTAGAGTTCTATTGAAATTGGGTTTCGTAATTTTTTCAAACAAAACCCCCATTTTTAAGATCGTAGTATCGTATGCTGTTCCCAAAAGGACAAATTCATTTTCTGAAGTCTGAATCACCTGAGAGATATTTTCGTCATGCGTAAATCCCCACATGATCGTTCCTGTAGAATCCATTTGAATTAAACTTCGTCCTAAATAAGATGGCGTTGATCCAAAATATAAAAAATCTGCAAGCAAGGTGCTACTCCATCCTTTATAAGCCGCTGCTATATAAATTCCAAAATTGACTGAATCAAGAAGAGTTGAATTATAATCATAGAAATTAAAATATTTCAAATTGTAGTCAGCCTTTACAAAACGTTCAGGACTGATTGGAATAATTTTTTCATTATACATCAATGCACCAATCGCAGTTGTTGAAATTATACTTCCATCTGAATTTATTTTATGAATGATCGTGCTATCTCTTTCTAATATACAATACAATTGATTCGTATGATCTTTCACAATTTGAATCACACTATTTTCCTGACATCTAAGATCTACGGAATCTTTTATTGAAAGTGTGTCTCCATTGGAATTAAGAATAAGTAAAATGGGGTGGAAAGAATTAAATGTTAAAGGCGAAACATGCAATGCAGAATAAAGTAAAGTATCATTCACCATTTCACCACTAGTAATTTTTAATCCTGAATAATAATTTGAATCTGAAAGAGGTTTGTTCCAAATTAATGCTCCGTCATTTTCAAATTTGAATAATTCACTTGGATCAACTACGCCACCAACCCGAACAATTTTATCTGCAATTATTCCTGAATCCGACGTTTGAAAAACAGAGTAAACTTTGTAATTCTTATTTTCAGTATCCATTATTTGGCTGGTGTCTATCCAAACAACATTGTATAGTGAGTCAATTTTAAACACAAAATTCTGTTCTTTGATTTCGGGAGTCTGCGATCCATCAGGAAATTCGAATTCCGTTAATCCGCCAATGCAAAAGCCGCCATCCTTAAGCGTTGTTCCGGCAGTACCTCTGCTCCAGTTTATATGTCCTGCATTTGTGCTTACAAAAAATATTTTCTTCTCAATGTGTTGGGCATATGAGAATAGCACTCCGGCGAAAAATGCAACTATCGATAAAATTGTTTTCATGCGAAATTATTATTTTATTCAAAGGAAGAATATTTTTTCGACTACTAACTCATTTTACAATTTACTTATTAACCAACCTCGCGAAGGATTTCCCGCTACGAAGGATTTTTACTCATTTTTATTCGCACTGTGGATTTATAATCCTCGTCACGTAAAAATATTTCCTGCAGATCTCGCTGCACTCGAGATTTGTTTCACATATCAAATCATTTATTCTTCAAAACTATAGATCCAACTTTCAACAACGGATAATAAAAAATCGATTCCGCCTTTTTATCAGTATCCAGCCATTTAAATTTTGCATCCGCTTTGTTGAAGAAATACAAAAACAGTCCTATCAGAAATGCATATTTTAAAATTCCGAAAATTGCGCCGGCGATTTTGTTGAAGATTCCAAGTGCAGTGATGTTGACAAGACTTTCAAAAAGTTTAGCAAGAAACCACGCACCAATGCTCACTCCTATCCATACAATCATGTAAGACACGTAACGCAGCGTATCAGGAGAGCCGCCAAATGTTTTGAATAAAAATTCCGAAACGACAGCTGCCATTTTGAATCCGAGAAAATAACATAACACCAGTGCCCCTAACATAGCAACTTCATAGATAAATCCTTTCATGAAGCCACGAATGGCGCCGAAGGCGAGAAGGATTAGAATGATGATGTCGAGAGACTGCATTTTTTCAGAGAAAATCTTTTTATTAGTGTGTAGTTTGAGTTTGTGATGTGTAGTTTGCAGGTACGCCACACTACACACAACAAACTCAAACTGAATTATGAGGAAATGTTTTTTATAAGTGTGGAGTTTGAGTTTGTAGTGTGAAGTGTGTAGGTACGCCACACCACACACCACAAACTCAAACTGCATTATATAATCCCCCGCTCCTTCTTCACCTTCTCATACGCCTCATTGATCTTCTTAAACT
>ERZ795061.4456-NODE-4456-length-11785-cov-4.574254_pt1 | contig 11785 bp, 9 predicted proteins | sample MGYA00375145_ERZ795061 | MGnify/ENA primary metagenome ERZ795061 (study PRJEB30190, sample SAMN05720144) | anaerobic digester metagenome | isolation source: active sludge of municipal wastewater-treating anaerobic digesters | place: USA | collected 2014-12-22 ... | reverse complement strand
GATCGATCTGCATCTTTTTCAACCCCGGGATCACGAATGGATTTTTAACCGGGTTATTTATCACCAACGGAAAATCCATTTCGTTATTTGCAAAAGATTTATATCCCTGGCCAGGAATATCTACTGTTTGTTGTTTGTTCTTGCTGTTGCCGCTGTCTACCATAATGCGGTATTCAAGCCTTGCTTCTTTTCCTAATTCTCTCTTTAATGTTTTTGCAAGAAGTGAAACATAATGCTCTTCGAGGTACTCATAAAAAAACTGACTGGGAACCTGTATCGTTAAAACTTTTTCTTTTAATGCAACCGGTTTAATTGGTTCAAACCATGTTTTGAAATGCTGCCATTCAACAATGTCTTTGATTATTTCCAAACAATTAGCCCATACTTTTTCAAAAACTTTGTCCATTAGTCCTTAAGCAATTTATATATCGAGTTAAGAATATTTTCTTCCGTGGTTTTGCCGGGTAAATTTCTTTCCGGTTTTCAACGAAAAAAAATCTTTGGCAGGACAGCGAATATCGAATAAAATGTTGAAAAAAAAATTTTTTATTCCATTGTTTTTTTTCCTACCACCACAGTATGCGATTTCGCCAGATTTTTTCTTTTGTAGCCTGCAAATTCAAAGTCAAGCCTGCCCAGCATTATGCCTGCCCAACCCACCTGATTTACAAGCACATCACTACCCGTTTTGTTCTTATACACTTCGGGTGCATCCATAAAAGTATGGGTATGGCCGCCAATAATCAGGTCAATATTCTCTGTTTCACGGGCCAGTACTTCATCACTCACTTTATTGCCCTTGTACTTATATCCCAAATGACTCAGGCAAATGATCATATCGCAACCGTCTTCATTCTTTAACATGGCAGCGGTTTCATTTGCTTTTTGTATTGGATCCAGGTATTTTGTCTTTCCAATTAAACTGTCCGGGATCAATCCTGTCATTTCAATACCTACCCCGGTAACACCGATCTTTATCCCGCCTTTTTTAAAAATTTTGTACGGCTGGTATTTATGCTCCATAGGGGTGCCTGTAAAATCATAATTACAAATAACCAATGGAAAATTTCCGTGCCTTAATTGCGTGGCAAAATTTTCAAGCCCTGCATCAAAATCATGGTTACCCATCGTAGCTGCATCATATCCCATTGCCGCCATCGCTTTCATTTCGGGTTCGCCTTTATAAATATTAAAGAAAGGAGTACCCTGGAAGATATCGCCTGCATCAAGCAGCAATACATTGGCTTCCTCGCTTCTTATCTTCTTAATAAGTTCGGCACGGGCAGCTACGCCTCCCAATCCCTGGTTTCTTCCCCCATCCATTGGAAAAGGCTCCAAACGGCTGTGCACATCATTGGTATGAAGGATGGTGAGCTTTTTAACCCCTTCTTCTCCCCCTATGCCGGCCAGGGCCGACCGGGAAGCCAGTAAAGCTGCGGTGGCAAGCGCTGTTTGCCCTATAAATTTTCTCCTATTCTGCATTACTTACCCTGTTTTCTGTTTTTGCTGATATTTTTTTGCCTTGTTTCTTCAACTCTGCCAGGTAATCAAACACGGCATCGCGGAAGATATAGCCATTACTGACCTGCGGAATGGGCTTTAACATGGCACAATCATCGCCCCCATTGGCCACATAATCGTTATTGGCGATGGTATAGGTGGCCGACTCATTTAAAGGAGCGCCTCCGATCTTTATATTAATGGCTTTTTTATCCTTTATCTGCATGCTGATACCCGAGCATGGCCAACCACCTTTTGCCGCCACATGATCCAGGAATTCCTGCAACACTTTACCATTTACTTTTTGAATTACCAATAAATTGTCGAACGGCGACAACTCAAACACCTTGCTGCGAGTTATATTTCCGGAAGGCAGGGAAGGCAAACGGATGCCTCCATAATTTATAAATGCCGCATCTACATGAGTGGCATAGCTTTGTTCCGCCATCGCCAGCATGGCATCGGCTAAAAAATTACCTAAAGAACCTTCGGGCTGCTTTTTTTCCAGGTCGGTTTCAGAAACAGCCACCACGTCGTTCATGCTTTTGGATAAACTGTCGGAATAGGGTTTCAGCAGAACCAGCATGGCGCTGTCCTGTTTTGCCCCGGTGGTAATCCGGTAATCGTTATACTGAACTTTTTGTGCCTGGTACGATAAAGTGCAGGAAAATAGAAGGCTGGTTATTAGGATCCCAGCTGAAAAAAACTTGCTGATTTTGCTCATGTCCCGAATGAAGAATTAAACAAAAGGAAGGTAGGTATTTTTATCTGTAACAAAGAAAAGAATGAATAAAAAATTTATATGGAAAATAGGTTTACTTTTGGATATTAAAATATTGTTATGAGTTATGAATTAACGGGGAAACTGGTGGCTAAGTATGATACAGTTCAGCGCACCGAAACCTTTAAAACGAGGGAATTTGTAGTGGAGAAAAGCGAAGACATCAACGGCCGTACCATTACTAATTATGTGAAATTCCAGAGCGTACAGGATAAAACAACCATCATCGACCGGGTAAATGTGGGTGAAGAAGTAAAAGTGTATTTCAATATCAAAGGCAGTAAATGGGAAAAAGATGGCAAGATCAATTACATCACCAACCTGGACGCCTGGCGTATTGAACAGATATTACAACCCGGTGCCGGTAAAACAGATAATGAATACCTGGAGCCTCTGGATACTTTTTCGGAGACAACACCGGATGCAGTGGATGATCTGCCGTTCTAAAACCTCACCCCAACCCTCTCCTTAAGGAGAGGGGGATACGAAGATATTTGCGAATAAAAATTCCGGAATAAATATCCGGCTTAGTATATGCAACAAAAAATTTCTCTCAAACTTCTGCCATCAGAAGCGGCTGATGATACGGCCATAAAAAGATCCATTGCCGGCCATACAGGTAAACAAGCTTCTTCCATTTCGGGTTATCATATCCTTAAGCAGTCTATCGATGCAAGAGCAAAGACCATTTGGGTAAACCTTACTGTAAATGCATTTATGGATGAGCCGTTCATCCGGCGAAGTATCCTTCCTTTTCAATTCAAAGATGTTTTCAAAGCCAAAAGAAAGGTTGTTATCATCGGTGCCGGGCCCGCCGGTTTGTTTGCTGCCCTGCAACTGCTGGAGCAGGGTATAAAACCGGTGATCCTGGAAAGAGGCAAAGATGTAAAGGCAAGGCGAAGAGACCTGGCCAGGCTGAACAGGGAAGGCATTATCGACCCCGATAGTAATTATTGCTTTGGCGAAGGCGGTGCCGGCACCTACAGCGATGGTAAATTATATACCCGCAGTAATAAACGGGGAGATATTGACCGGATCCTTAACTTATTTGTACGCTTTGGTGCACCGGAAGATATATTATATAAAGCGCACCCGCACATAGGTACCAATAAACTGCCCCATATCATCACTGCCATGAGGGAACAACTGGCCGGATGCGGGGCAGAAGTATTGTTCGAAAAAAAAGTGGTGGACTTTGTTATTGAACATGATAAGATACGTTCGGTTAAAACAGCCGATGGAAATTTGTTTGAAGCCGACGCCTTTATTTTAGCCACCGGCCATAGTGCAAGAGACATTTTTGAACTGTTGCACCGCAAACAAATAGTAATAGAAGCCAAACCCTTTGCCCTGGGTGTACGTATTGAGCATCCGCAGCAACTGGTAGACAGTATTCAATACCATTGCCCGGTAAGAGATGAACATTTACCGCCGGCGTCTTACAGCCTGGTACAGCAGTTGAACGAACGGGGGGTGTTTTCTTTCTGCATGTGCCCGGGCGGCATCATAGCGCCGGCATCCACCGCACCCGGTGAACTGGTGGTGAACGGGTGGAGCCCTTCCAAACGAAACAATCCTTTTGCAAACAGCGGAATGGTGGTACAGGTTGAGTTGAGTGATGTAATTAAAAATGAAGAATTAAAAATTAAGAATGATGCCCTTGCGATGATGCACTTTCAGCAATTGGTAGAACAGGATTGCTTTAATGCCGGTGGCGGAAACCTGGTGGCACCGGCACAAAGAATGGTTGACTTCAGCAACGGAAAAATATCTTCTTCCTTGCCCGGATGTTCGTATCACCCGGGATTAAATACAGTCAATCTTAAAGAAGTATTGCCGGGCTTCATTTACCAGTCGCTTGCCAAAGGGTTTGCAGAGTTTGGTAAAAAGATGAAAGGCTATTTCACCAACGATGCCGTAGTAGTGGCTACCGAAAGCCGCACTTCTTCACCGGTTCGCATACCCCGTGATACCGAAACACTGTCGCATCCCCAGCTACATAACTTCTACCCCTGCGGCGAAGGAGCCGGTTACGCCGGCGGCATAGTGAGTGCAGCCATGGATGGAGAACGGGTTGCCAGGCAACTGGCAAAGCTGGCTGTTTTTTTTGGGTTACCGTTTGTAAAATCACTGGCTGCTGTTATTGATTCATCCTTACATTTGACCTGCTAAAAAATAAGCAACATGAATATTCTGGAAGTACAAAACCTTAAAAAATACTTTGCCACGCAAAAAGCGGTTGATGATATCAGCCTGCAGATAAAGCAGGGCAGCATTTTTGGGTTACTGGGCCCCAATGGCGCCGGTAAAACAACGTTGATACGGATGATCACCGGCATCTTCTATCCCGATTCGGGCAATATATTGCTGAAAGGGAAAAATTTTGACCCGGAGAACGATGCAAAGTATATCGGGTACATGCCCGAAGAAAGGGGCTTGTATAAAAAGATGAAGATCGGCGAGCAGGCGCTCTATCTTGCCCAATTGAAAGGACTGAGCCGCAGCGATGCCATGCATAAGATCAAGGAATGGTTCAAACGGCTCGAGATGGACAGCTGGTGGAACAAAAAAGTGGAAGACCTGAGCAAGGGTATGGGACAAAAACTTCAGTTTGTGATAACCGTGCTGCACGAACCCGACCTTATCATCCTGGATGAACCCTTCAGCGGACTGGACCCGGTGAATGCCAACCTGATAAAAGATGAGATCTACCGGCTGGCGCAAAACGGAACCACCATCATCTTCAGTACCCACCGTATGGAACAGGTGGAAGAGATCTGTAAACACATCATACTGGTGAATAAAGGAAAGAAGATACTGGACGGCACCGTAGATGAGGTAAAAAACAATTTTAAAGAAAATCTTTTCGGCATACAGCTTGAAACGATGCCGGAAAATATGGATGCCCCTTCCTTTGAACTGATCAACACCCACCACAAGGAACTCATCGTACGCATTAAAGAAGGATACAAAGCCAATGATGTACTCAGCTATTTTATCAACCGGGGAAGCAGCGTGGTTTCATTCAAAGAAATACTTCCTTCGCTGAACGAGATCTTCATTAAACTGGTGGAAGGAACACCTTCGGCCAGGCAATTTGAAAAGATAACCGCTTAATCAATCCACAATACGTTACAAAATGAATAAGATCATCCTGATAATAAAAAGAGAATACCTGACCCGGGTACGCAAACGGACCTTCATCATCGGCACCATCCTGTTCCCGGTGCTCTACATCGCACTGATATTCGGTACCAACTATATTGCCGACAAGACAAGGGGAGACCTGAAAATAGCCATGATCGATAACTCAGGCCTCTTTAATGAAGGCGTGATGAGCGATATCAATAAAAAAGATTCAGGCAATATCATTAAACTCTTTACCGGCAATGCAGAACGTTTTAAGGTAAGTTTCGATTCCCTGGGCTATGACGGTTATATTGAGATACCCGCAAACTTCACCTGGCAAACCGGCAGCGACAGTTTGCTTATAAACACAAAAAAATCCTTTGGCATCGGTGCTGCTAACCCTATTGAGAAAAAAGTAAACAGGTTATGGAACAGCATCAAGCGTGACAGCCTGGGCATTGATTCAACCAAGGATAAAATATTAAGTAAAACGGTTCAATTAAGATTTCACAACGAAAAAAACAAGAATGCCAATGAAAGAACTGCCACCGTGATCGGGTATGTATGCGGTTTTTTGATGTATCTGATATTATTACTCTATGGTTCGCAGGTAATGATGGGGGTAACAGAAGAAAAAACAAGCCGCATTGCCGAAGTGGTTGTTTCGTCGGTAAAACCTTTTCAACTGATGATCGGAAAAATCGTGGGTATTGGCATGGTAGCCCTTACGCAGTTCCTCATATGGGTAGCCTGTATCTTTCTCATTTATAACATAAGCCTTAAAACGGGAAATTCCGGGGGCAATGTTTCAGGAATGGTGGGTGCTGTACAGGAAGCATTTACCAGCGTGAATATTCCGTTGGTGGTGGGTTGTTTTATATTCTACCTGTTAGGCGGGTTCTTCTTTTATTCTTCGTTATATGCAGCCATTGGCAGCGCCATCAATGAAGACATGAGGGAGGCACAATCGCTGAGCTTCCCGATCACCATGCTGGTGATCTTTTCCATTGCATTGATGACGCCTGCTATTTCAAACCCGGGAAGTTCGGTGGCGGTTTGGTCCAGCATCATTCCCTTCAGTTCTCCCATTGTAATGATGGCACGCATTCCGTTCGGTGTACCAACCACGGTACCCTGGTGGCAGTTAGGACTTTCCATGGCATTCCTGGTCGCCGGGTTTATGTTCACTACCTGGTTTGCCGCCCGCATATACCGTACGGGTATATTGATGTACGGCAAAAAGCCAAGCTGGAAAGAAATGATGAAATGGGCTTTCAGAAAATAATTCAAATAAAAAAACTCCCGCGGCTTGCGGGAGTTTTTTTATTATTTCAATGGCTCTTTTTGCGGTTGCAGAACAGGGCTGTCTTTTGGTTTTGATGCCTTTTCAATGGCCTTATTCAGTTCATCCCCCAGGTATTGATTGATGATCTTCCAGCTCACCGCCAGTATACCAAGCAAGGTGCCCAGTATCAACCCGATGAGGGTATAGATTATTTTTGATTTTTGTACGGGATCATACGGAGGTTCGGGTTTATCAAGCGCTTCAATGATCGGTGTTTCTTTCTGCAGGCGGTAAGCAGCCGATTCCCTGTTATTAACGGCATAATAATATTGCGACTGAACGGTGGCCTTATCCTGCGCCAGGTTCACTTTGGGTATGCTGTACCGTTGCAATCCTTCGTTGGTAAAGAAGGTGCTTTCATCCAGGGCAATGGCCCGTTTGTCGAGCTGGTTTAAAACCTGGAGCAGTGAATCGGCCTTCTTAATAGAAAACTCAAAATCGATCTGTGCCTTTTTCTTTTTCAGTTCAATATAAAAAAGAGAAAGTTTATCAATATATACATAACTTATCTCTCTTACCAGTTTCTGGTTGCTGTTGGTATAATACAATTCCAGGATGCCGTTTTTATTGATCTTGGCATTAAACCCGGCTCTTAAAAGGCTGCTGGCAATATTGACCCGTGTCTGGCTGTCGGGCGGTGTTTCGATCTTTTCATTCTGCATGAACCCGGTATGCCGGTTATGTTCTTCAATCAGCAATTCCGAAATGGTCTTATTATTCATGGAGGGGATCCGCTCTATTGCCACAGCTTCCCGGGTACGGCGGCTGTTAGCCAGTTCCACAATATTGATGGAAGCATCTTCGGTAAAGGACTTGGGTGCATCCGACAAGCCCAACAGGTTGCTGATGGTGGAACCGGTGCTGTTTGAACTGGATGCATTGAGAGGGAACACGGTGGATTTTGATGTCCATTGCACCACACTTTGTCTTGCCATGAAGAAGAAAGTGCCTCCGAATACCAGTGCAATAATCACTACCAGCCAGCTGTACTTCCGCAGTCTTTTTATAAGTTGTTTTAAAAGCTCAATATTGTTCATTTCGTCATTTTAGATTTAGGGCAGCTTATTGTATTATTTTAGCTATGAAAGCAGCTACGGCAATTGGGATACTCGAGAGTGCCACCTGAACCACGGCATCGGTCACTTCTGCACCTTCCGGCCTCAAGGGAACAGTGATGGTAGACCCTTCTTTTACCCTTGGATAGAAATGAATAAAGAAAAGACTTGTTGTCCGCTTGCTCTTACCATTGGCATACGTAACATATATACGCTTCTTCCAGGGTCGTATACCATAACCGCCGGCCTTATCAATATAATAGCCCACGTTGGTATGCTCTTTATCGTATGTTAATTTAAGCGGTGACTGCACTACCCCCTTCACATTTATAAAAGGATTTATTTCCGGTATAAAGATCACATCGCCTTCCTGCAGGATGATATCATACTTGGAATTTTTATATTTAAGGGCCCGGTAGAGGTCAATGCTCACCGGCTCTTTCGACACTTCACCGAGACTCTTCATCGAAGAATCCAGTACAATACTTCCGATCGAATCAGTAAGAGAGGCAACTTTGCTGGTTACATTATCGCGGTAATACTGCGTTTTCTTGCGGTACAGGATAGCGCCGCTCAGGTCGGCGTTCTCTTTTATACCTCCGGCCCTTTCAATATAGGATGAAAGCCGTTCGTATTTACTCAGCCGGGGATATGGGCCCGAATACTGCACCAGCCCGTTTATCTGCACCAGTTGCTGCAATTCAAATGTTGGATTTTTTCTTACATATATCTGGTCATATGGCCTCAGCAGTATCTCTTTTGATACGCTGTCTAATTCAAGATTGGGCGATAATTTGATTGTTTTAAGAACCGTACGGGTGGGTTGCTGCATCCCTTTGGCCGAATCAAGGTCAACCACGCTGGATATTTCAATACGCCCATACTCCGCTGATTGTTTTAATCCGCCCGAAAGATAAAGCAGGTCCTGCAAGGTCATCCCGCCATATTTATTTACACGGCCTTCCTTTCTTACTTCGCCAAAAATTTCCACGTACTGTTTATCAGCAAACTGGTTTGAATTAAAAAGAAGCACCTGGTCGTTTGCAAACAATTCCACATTATAAATACTGGCCGTATCGTTGGTAGTGATATCGGTTAAATTAACTTCCACCTTACTGGCTTTGATATTGGTACTGTCGCCACCGCCTCTGAATATATAAGCACGGGGAAGAAAGGTGTTACGGGTGATACCCCCCGCCCTGTTTATGATATCGAATAATTTATCCCCTTTTCGTATTTCGTACTGGCCGGGATAAGAAACCTCTCCTTTCATTTCCACTTTATTGATCAAACCAGGATTAATGGAAACTACTTTTACAATATCGCCGTCATTCAGTTGAAAATCCTGGTCTTTAAGAAGTGCATTGCCGGTTGGGTTTATGATGGCTGTTACGTTAACATCTTTTATGATCTGCTTTTCCAGTTCTGTCCGGTATATCTTGGCACCGCTCGAAAAGGCATCATTTTGCAAACCGCCTGAATATTTCAGCAGGGCTTTCAATCCTTCATCCCTCTTAAGCTGGTAAAACATGGGCCGCTTGAACCTGCCTTCTGCCTTTACCCTTTTTTCCAGTGTTTGAAGAATTACAAAATCATTGTTCTCAAGATAGATGTGCTTCCCAAAATCGCCGGTGGTTAAATATTTATAAACATCCAGCACATCAATGATCCTTCCATTCCGTTTGATCTGGATCTCACGAAGATTGGCCAGGTCGGTTGGTCCGCCGGCAAGTGATATAATATTGAATGCATTGGTAAATGCCGAAACCGTTACCGGACCCTGGTTCCTTATTTCACCGGCAACATTTATATTGATGGTACGTGGCTGACCCAACGACACCGAAATGTTAGTAGAAGGCGGCACAAAAGATTTGAACCGTTGCGTAAGAAGCGAACGTACATTTTCAAATGTAAGTCCCTGCAGGTAGATCTTGCCAATGCTGGCAGGAAAAATAGAACCATCACGGGCAACCGTATAATCCAGCGTGGCTTCTGCCCCGTTCCATAAAGAAACAATGATCTGGTCGTACACACCAATAGGATAATCGAGTGGCGGGGTTGAAAGTTCTGTTATAGATGCCACCACACCCGAACGGAATAAATTCATTCCGTACGTATCTTCTGTTGGATTCTGCGACTGTGGGGTATTTTCCTTAACCAGGCTGTCTTTTTCAATTTTATCCTTAAGCGATTTATTCAGTTCGTCCCCGGTTTTTTTGGTGCCATCGGGATTTTTATCCTTCAGCATATCGTATAAAGCCGCAGGTGGCATGGCGGTAGGCAAGGCCGGCACTTCGGCACTTGGATCTTTAATAACCGGATTCTGAGCGCTTGCAAGGTTTGTGAAACAGAAAAAAAGCACTGCAAAAATCACAGCTGTCTTTTTAAAACCAATACAGATCTTCCCTGGGGTTAATAACATTTTTTGGGGGTTGAGATTACAAATTTTTAAAATAATGCGCAAAGATAATATTCTTTATTTAAGCGGTTGTTTCAATGCTTCTTCAAATCCGTTCCATATCTCTTTCACGATATCCGCAGCCGGTTTTATATTTTTTATGATCGCACTTACCTGTCCTATTTCCAGTTCTCCTTCTTCCATATTTCCTTCAAACATTCCTTTTTTTGCCCGGCCCCTTCCTAACAGGTTCTTCAATTCATCCGTCGAAGCGCATTGTTGTTCTGCCTGCTGAACCTGCTCATAAAATTTATTCTTCAATAACCGAACGGGCGTTAGCTGTTTCAGGGTTAACTGCGTATCGCCTTCGGCAGCGTTAATGACCAGGTTTTTAAAATTATCATGCGAGGAAGCTTCGGGGCTTGCAACAAAACGGCTACCCACCTGCACCCCTTCTGCACCCAGTACCATGGCCGATAACATTTGTCTTCCGGTGGCAATGCCTCCCGCTGCAATTACAGGAATATCAACTGCCGCACAAACCGCCGGAATTAAAACCATACTGGTGGTTTCTTCTCTTCCATTATGCCCGCCGGCTTCAAAGCCTTCGGCTACCACGGCATCGCAACCGGCTTCCTGCGACTTCAATGCAAATTTGCTGCTGCTTACCACGTGAACCACTTTTATTCCTTCTTTCTTTAAAAGAGCTGTCCAGGTTTTTGGATTCCCCGCCGAGGTAAATACAATGGGTACCTTTTCTTCTATAATGATCCGGATATGTGCATCAATATCCGGATATAATAAAGGTACATTTACACCAAAGGGTCTTTGAGTGGCTGCCTTACATTTTTGTATATGCTCCCGCAAAACCTCCGGGTACATACTGCCGCTCCCGATCAAACCAAGTGCCCCGGCATTACTTACCGCACTTGCCAGCCGCCAGCCGCTTGCCCAGATCATACCGGCCTGAACGATCGGATAGTCAATTTCAAAAAGACCGGTTACCCTGTTTTGCATCTGAATCAGATAGTTTTTTCAAATATCGTTAAAATAATAAACAAGGGGCGGAAAGTACTTTGAAACGCAAAGTAAAAGGATTTATTTCATAAACCGGCATTTTTTACAGAAAAATAAGGGCTGTTATCTTCGTTGTTACGCTTTGGCGCCGCCACTGAGGTCGATGGCGGTATTATCCCCGATATTCAGGCTGCGGTTAACTCCTTTAACCTCGGCATCGCTGCCAATGAGGGAATTGCTCAATACAATTTCAAAAAGATTGGAGTACGCACCTATGATGGAGTCTTTGATAATGGCATGGTTGAGGGATGCATGTTCGCCAATGGCAACATTGGGACCTATCACCGAATTCTTAATATCACAACCCTCTGCAATGTTCACCGGGGGAATGATGATCGTATTCTCGTAAGGATTGTTCTCGGTTGTATTACCACCGAATTTTTTAAGCAGGGTTGCATTAGACTCCAGCAGGGTTTCTTTACGCCCGCAATCGAACCAGTTCTGTACTTTGAACGACTGGAATTTGGCGCCGCTCTGTATCATACACTCCAGTGCATCGG
>ERZ795061.4452-NODE-4452-length-11802-cov-4.089044_pt1 | contig 11802 bp, 8 predicted proteins | sample MGYA00375145_ERZ795061 | MGnify/ENA primary metagenome ERZ795061 (study PRJEB30190, sample SAMN05720144) | anaerobic digester metagenome | isolation source: active sludge of municipal wastewater-treating anaerobic digesters | place: USA | collected 2014-12-22 ... | reverse complement strand
ACTTATGGATATAAATATGGTGCCTATGAATGGTGCACAGGCAACTGAGATTATCCGGAAACGATTTCCAAACGTAAAAATAATTGCTTTGTCGATGTTCGGTGAGGAAAGATACATAAACGAAATGATCACAAAAGGTGCTTCCGGTTATTTATTGAAAAACAGTAATAGAACGGAAATCATTCAAGCAATAAAAAGTGTGATCATTGGGAACTCGTATTTTTCAGAAGAAGTCGCCGGGTTCATTGTCGATCGCCTGACAGATAATAAGTCTAGCGTTATGGAAAGTTCAAGGTACAGTGAAGAACGAATTCGGGAAGTTGTTTTTTTAATAAGTCATGAAAAAACTTCAAAAGAAATAGCTGCTTTAATGAATCTTTCTGTAAGAACAATCGAAGATTGCCGTGCGGATGTAATGAAAATAACAAATAGTAAAAGCGCAATTGGTGTACTAAAATACGCTTTGCAAAATGGAATTATGGACGATGTAATTCTTAAGGGAAAGTACAGACTATAAAAAACAGTAATGAAAATTAAAGAGTTTGTTGAACTTGCACAGTTCGAATTTGAGAAGCATTCCACCACAGAAAAAGCACCTCAAATGAAAGCGTATATGAAAGATCAGTTTGAGTTTCTCGGATTGACTCGCCCGGAACGAGACAGAATACAAAAAGAACTTTTTCCATTGATCCGGGTAAAAGATGCTAAAGAATTGGAAGTTCTGGTCAGAGAACTTTGGAAATTACCTCATCGTGAATTTCATTATCTCGCATTAGACCTTATGGTAAAGTATAAAGTCTTGATTCCTGAATTGAATTTTAAGTTTTTCAATTATCTCGTTGAGAAAAATGCATGGTGGGACTCGATCGACACTATTTGCTCGAAGGTTTTAGGTCCGTATTATTTGTATCACAAGAAAGTTTACGAAAATGATATGCGCGCTTGGTGGGAATCTGATAATTTCTGGAAAAGAAGGGCGTGTATTATATTTCAATTAACTTACAAGGAGAAGACGGATCTGAAATTTCTTCAAAAGAGAATTCTGGAGAATTCTAATTCGACTGAATTTTTCCTTCAGAAAGCAATTGGTTGGTCGCTCCGACAGTACAGCAAAACGGATCCAAACTGGGTAGTGAATTTTGTTTCGAAAAATGAACTTAAGCCACTAAGCAGGAGAGAAGCACTTCGTTTGTTGTAAAAGTTGTAAATTTGTTGAATACTAAAATTCTCCATCATTTTTATGGATAGGAAAGAGTTTATAAAAATCATTTCAGGAGCATCAGCACTTATGACTTTAGGTTCATTAAATACCCTTGCAAATTCATTGGAACGTACAACGCAAAAAATGCCTGTGCTCTTCATTGGTCATGGATCTCCAATGAATGGAATTGAAACAAATAAGTTTTCACAAACATGGCTTAAACTCGCAAAGGAAATTCCTGTTCCGAAAGCAGTTTTATGTATTTCTGCACATTGGTTAACCAAAGGAACTCATGTAACTGCAATGGTGAAACCAAAAACTATCCATGACTTCGGTGGATTTCCTCAAGCACTTTTTGACGTCCAATATCCGGCTCCGGGGAACCCTGAATTAGCTGCTGAAACAAAAAAGATCGTTTCTTCCACTGATGTAGGACTCGATCACGATTGGGGGCTGGATCATGGAACTTGGTCTGTTGTACGACAAATGTATCCACTGGCTAACATTCCTGTTTTACAATTGAGTATTGATTACAATCGACCTGCTCAATATCATTACGATCTGGCTAAGCAACTTAGTTCTTTGCGGAAGAAAGGTGTTTTGATCATTGGTAGTGGGAATATGGTTCACAACTTGGGCATGGTAGATTTCAGTCGTCTTAACGAAACTGATTATGGTTTCGATTGGGCAATTGAAATGAATCAAAAATTCAAAACCAAAATATTAAACCGTGATCATGCAAGTTTGATTGATTGGAAAAGTATGGGTAAAGCAGCCGAACTGGCAATTCCGACACCGGATCATTATTATCCACTGATTTACACCCTTGCTCTCCAGGATAAAAACGAATCTGCTTTATTCTTTAATGATAATGCAGTCGGTGGTTCGTTGACTATGACATCAGTGAAATTCGGGTAATGGAGGAAAGTGCATTTTGTTCGTTGTTTTCAGGTTTCAGGTTAGCTAGTTGGCGTCCGGAACCTGCAAACTTGAAACCTGAAAACCTTTAAACTTCAATGTGTGTGGCTTTTCCACCCCGTACAGGTCAAAAATTTGATTATTTGCCCAACTTTTACCATCTTTATTCGATTAAAGACAGATGACCTTCATTTCGCCGCAAAATCTTTTGGATTCTTTGGTCCATTCTCCGTTTTTTGAGGATCTGCCCAAAAACGTTGTCGAAGCCCTTTGCAAAAAACTAACAATTGTTGAGTTCGGTGCAAACTATGAGGTGATCAATAAAGGCGATGATGGAAATTCAATGTACATCATCCTGTCCGGTAAAGTCAAGATTCACGATCAACATTTAACGTTAACTGAATTATCGGCTGGTTCTGTTTTTGGCGAAATGGCTCTTATTGACAATAGCCCCCGCTCAATGTCTGTATCTACATTGACAGAATGTCAAATGGGTGTGTTGAGCCGCGAAGATTTCTATGATGTCATGAAAAATTATCCTGACATTTTCAAGTATCTCATCTCTACTCTTAGTAACAGACTTAGAAATCAAAATGAAGTATTGCTAAACCAATATCGTAAACGTGAAAATGAACTGACGGAATTAGTGAAAGCCCGGACAGAAGAATTGGAAAAGCGAAACAATGAACTTTCTGATGCATTGGAAGAGGTAAGGCATTCGCAAGTAATGATCATTCGTCAGGCTAAACTTGCTTCTCTTGGAGAACTCATCTCAGATATTGCTCATGAGATTCAGAATCCACTTAACTTCGTAACTAATTTCTCCGAACTTTCTATCGAACTCATTGAAGAGTTGAAACATGCTAAAGGTTTTTCACCTGATGAAGAAGCATTGAAAGATCTCTCTCAGATCAGCGAAAAAATAAATCACCACGGAAAAAGAGCGGAAGCAATATTGAAAAGTATGCTTAAGCACCACCGCAACGAACGTCGTCACATGGAACAAGGCGATGTCAATTCGATTTGCGAAGAAGCTATAAAGGTTGCTATTTATTCAATTAAATCAAGAATCCCGGACTTTAAATTTGAGGTCGAAAAAGTTTTTGGAAAGAAAATTCCATTGATCGAATTGGTAAAACATGATATCTTCAGACTTGTAGTTAATTTACTCGACAATTCTTTCTACTCAACCAATGAAAGGCTTGAATATTCAATTGCAAACAAAATTGACTACACAGCGAAAATAAAGATAGAGACACAACTGGCAAATGACAAGATTAACCTCTATGTGACAGACAATGGACTAGGTGTTGATTCTAGTATACGTGAAAAAATATTTCAGCCTTTCTATACGACAAAACCGGCAGGTGATGGCACCGGATTAGGGCTTTCTTTAAGTTTTGATATTGTTACTGCTCATGGCGGAAAAATTGATTTTACTTCAGACAAAGAGAAGACGATTTTTCATGTAGAGTTGCCGATAAGTTCGGGCAAAAAATAAATAAATCTATTTATGCAAAAGATTTTTTTCATTGTTCTCCTGATTATTTCTCAAAAAGGGTTCTCTTCTGATTTTTTCTATTCACTTGCTAAGCCCGATTTTGATAGATCACTCCCTGTTGAATTGAAAGAGATTAGCGGACTCACTGATGTTAATGATTCGCAATTTGCTTGTGTTCAAGATGAGCATGGTATTTTGTATCTCTACAATATGCCATCATCATCAATTTCTAAGCGAATCAACTTTGGTCCACCGGGAGATTATGAAGGTCTTACTCGAGTTGGAAATGATTATTATGTTTTGCATAGCAACGGTGATCTGATAGAGTTGATAGATCCTTTTTCCGAAGGCAAGTTTTCATCCAAAACGTATAATCTGAAATTGCAATCGCCCAATAATGAAGGCTTGTGCTATGATCCAATAACTAATAGTTTGCTTATTGCGGCAAAATCAAAGGGAATAGAAAAGAATGAAAGATTGATTTATTCTTTCGACCTTAAAAAGAAAATTTGTTCAGAGATTCCATGGATGACCCTTCATCTTGATAAACTCAAGTCCGATGTCGGAAAGTTTGGTATCAAGCCAATTCAAAAAGTGAATAAGAATGGGAAAGTGGTCGAACTATTTAATTTTCGTCCTGCAAGTTTAGCTATACATCCGGAAAGCGGAGAAATTTATATAATTTCTGCTGCCGATTTTTTATTGATTGTATTAGATCGGAACTCAAAGGTTATGAATGCAGTCGAACTCAATAACTCGCTCTTTGAAAAGGCAGAAGGCATAACCTTTTTGCCTGATCAATCTATGGTCATCACCTCAGAAGGTGTCGATTTTCAGCCAAAGATCTTCAAGTTCGATTCGAAAGGCCGTTAATCAGGCTCCGTATTCTTTGAAGACTTTATTCAGCCTCTTTAGCATCAGCCCGAGCATAGCAGTTGCTATCATAAGCAAAACGAAATTTACCCAGAAGTAATTTGCCTTGTCGTCATACGTGTCCCACATTTTTGCAAGGATTCCACTGAGTTTATTTCCAAGAGAAGTTGCAAGACTCCATCCACCCATCATCATCGCTGTGATTCGTGGAGGTGAAAGCTTTGATACAAGACTCAGCCCCATTGGACTTAAAAACAACTCGCCAATTGTGATAATGCCATAGGAAGAGATAAGCCACCAGGAACTTGATTTAACGTCTCCATCGCCACAGACATAAACTGCAGCAACCATTATCAGAGTTGACAGGCCGCTTACAAATAAGCCCAGGCATATTTTTTCAGGCGTAGAAGGTTCCTTTCGTTTACTTCTGAGAAAACTGAAAAAGGCAATGACCAACGGAGTAAGGGCAACAACAAAAAATGGATTTATACTCTGAAACAATTCTGTTGAAACTAATTTCTTTTCCTGACCTTCCTGCAACTTAGAAACATCATCATTTTTAAAGTAAGCAGGATAGGTGAGGCCTTTAATCGGTTTACCCGCTTCGTCTTTTACTTTTTGAAATTTCTCATTGAGAAGAAAAGTAGTGTCTTGTTTGTAAACAACTGTTTCATTCAGTTTCAATGCACTTGTCACCTTTTCAATACTTTTTGGGGTTTCTCTATTGGTATAATATTGCGCCCATGTTGTAAGTGCAGTACCGTTTTGTTTGAATACTGCCCAGAATATTACTACAACTGCGAAAATGGACAGTAGGGCTCCAAGCGGTTTCTTTTCTTTCTCTGATGCTCTGAAATATAGTGAAGCATAAAACGATACTACAGGAATGGAACCTAATAAAAATGCATCTGTGCTGTCACTGCCGAAAATGTTTCCTGGAATTAACCAGCCTGCGATACCAATTACAATAGCCGGCAGTAATACCTGATAGAGGACTTTGATTACAGGAGTGTCTTCTTTTGAAGCAGGCTTGATAATGTCAACATGCGCATAGTGTTTATTCCCAAGCATAAATACTCCAACGCCTATGAACATACCAATTCCGGCTGCAGCAAAAGCTTCGGACCAACCATACGTGTTTCTTAAAAACGCTGCAAAGAAATTACAAATGAATGCACCAATGTTGATGCCCATATAGAATATATTGTATCCGCTATCCTTGAGAGGCTTGTAGGTTCCTTCGGAATATAAACTCCCCAGAATGGTCGTAATATTAGGTTTGAAAAATCCATTTCCCAAAACGATCAATACCATTGCAGTATAAAATGCAGGCATGCCGCTAATCGCCAAACATAAATAGCCCAATCCCATTAAACTTCCACCAAGAATTATGGACCGTCGATAACCTAAAAGCCGATCTGCCAATAAACCTCCTATAAATGGTGTCAGATAGTTTAATGCAATAAAAGTTCCGAAAATATCTGCAGCTTGCTCTCGATCAAAGTTCAATCCGCCTTTTTCAAAATCAGTCATGTATAGAACAAATATTCCGATCATCAAATAGTATCCGAATCGCTCCCACATTTCTGTCAGAAATAAATAAGGTAGTCCTTTTGGATGTTTTGAAAGTGCGCTCATAAATCTGGTTTGTGGGGTCAAAGTAGGATTAATTCGTTGTTTGAGCAAATAAAAATGTCTGTTTTAACAGTAATATATATGGCTGGAATCCATAAAAAATTCTATTTTTACTTCAACTATTCTAAGCACATTATGAAAAAATATCTACTCACTACATTTGCAGTCCTGATCGTTTCACTTTCGTATTCGCAAAGGAATCGTGCGAAACTTTCTCCTTTTGCGAAGTTGTTTTTGATGGAATCAAAAAAGTATGGAGACAATTTCATTCCTCAAACAAAGTTTGTATATAAAAAGATCGGAAGTAAAATCTATGTGAGCTCGTTGGTAAAAGTAAACTCTTCCTTTGATGAAAGTGCACTACTTTCACTTGGTGTTTTTACCGGAACAAAAGCCGGTTTGATAAGAACTGTTCAGATTCCTGTTGAAAATTTTGAAGCCTTCACCCTTGTTCCGGGAATTGATTACATTCAAGTTGATGAACCGGTATTTCCAACGTTGGATAATGCAAGGATTGATACAAGAGTAGATTCAGTTCACAACGGTTACTCTCTGCCAATGCCTTATAATGGTGATGGAGTAGTAATGGGCATTGTTGATGTAGGATTTGATTTTTATCACCCAACTTTTTTTGATACAACAGGTGTAAATTACAGAATTAGAAAAGTATGGATGCAAAAAGATAACACAGGCAGTGCACCTATAGGTTATTCTTATGGTACAGAGGAAACTGATTCAGTTGACCTTTGGAATATAGGTACAGATGCAATAAATGCGACACATGGAACTCATGTTGCCGGTATTGCAGCTGGCTCAGGATTTCGAAGCCCTACTGGCAATAAAAAGTTCAGAGGAATCGGTTACAAAACAGATTTAGTAATGGTAGGTATCACCCCAACAAAGGACCAGTGGATCAATACAGGTGTGTCGGATATGATCGACGGTATCCAATACATTTTTGATTATGCAACTTCTGTAAGCAAACCTGCAGTTGTTAATCTGAGTTGGGGAAGTCCATTAGGGCCGCATGATGGAACAGGTTTGTTCAGTCAGGCACTTGATAATCTTACAGGCCCCGGAAGAATTTTCGTCTGCTCTGCAGGTAATAATGGTGAAGATTCAATTCATATTCAAAAAACATTTACAGCCTCTGATACAATTGTTCAGACATTCCTGAGTATTGCGGAAAGTCCGGAAGGCCAAAAAACATGGATCGATATCTGGGGCGATTCAGCGAAAACATTTTGTGTAGATGTTTCATTATATAACAATGGAATCGTTTCTTCAACAGGAACAATTTGTCTGGCAGATAGTATTTATGATTTTTCGTTACTGGATACAAATAATGATACATGTTTTATAAGCGTTGTCACTACTGCCAGTGAATTCAATAATAAGCCACGAATTTTTATCGATTTTGATAATCACGCTACGGATTCAATTCTTATTTCAATCACAGGCGTAGAAGGAACAGTGAATATGTGGAACAGTTTCGTTTCAAATACATCAGGTTATTATGGTGCTTTCAGAAACTATAATAAGCCGGGTGTAGTAGTAGGAAATAATGATCTTACCGTTTCTGATATTGCAAGTTCAATTTCTGCTATTAGTGTCGGTGCTTATGCTTCTAAAGTGCAATGGACCAATATTAGTTTGCAGTCGTATACTTATGCAAGTTATGTTGCAAAAGGTGCACTTGTTCCTTTTTCCAGTCATGGACCGACTTCTGACGGTAGAATAAAGCCGGATATAACAGGCCCAGGCCTTACCGTCGGTTCATCGATAAGCTCGTATGATAGTTCATTTATGTCGACGGGCGACAGTTATTTATTTGTGATAAACAAATATCATGATACAAGCAATAATCATGATTATCCTTATGGAATGCTTAGTGGTACTTCTATGTCATCACCTGCTGTTTCAGGTATCACTTCACTTTTATTGCAAGTGAAACCCGATTTGTCTCCACAAGATGTTAAAGATATTTTTACTTTGACAGCTATCAAGGATGGTTTTACAGGAACAATTCCAACAGGAGGAAATAACACATGGGGAAATGGAAAAGTAAATGCAATTGGTTCAGTGATGCGTGCATTGCAATTGGTGACAAATGTAAATACAATATCGAATTCGGGAATTGATTGCCGTGTTTTCCCTAATCCCAGTGCGGGAATTTTTACCGTTGACTATTATGGCAAGAGTGAAAACGAATTAGTATTTGAATGCTTCGATCTTACCGGCAAACAGATTTCATTAGAGAAACATACAATTACAGCGGGATATTATTCAAATCAATTTGATTGGTCCGGTCTGGCGAATGGTGTTTATTATCTTCAAATCACAGGAAAAGAAGGACGTGCAATTGTAAAAATGATCATTTCTCACTAATTTGAATTGAAGTGTAAGAAAGTGCAGGGATTTTATTCATTTTGCTTTTGATAGAGAGTACATTGCTATTTCATACAAATGCATAAGTTGAAAAATAACGCACATTTTTTAGTAGTATTTGGTTGTCTGCTTGTTCTAAGTAAATTGAGTTTCGGGCAAACGATCAATACTTCTTCCTTTTCTCCTTCGCAAGATTCATTGAGAGGCAAACTTCTTTTTGTCACTGAATGTCATGAGGTGAGATCAAATTTACCGGAATATTTGGCTGTAATAAATCATATGACTGCTAAATTCGGAAATGCTGATACACTGAATGTTTTTATTGAAGCACCCTTCACAATGACTTATTTCATTAATCAATATCTCGAAGGGAAGAATCGTTTGTTGATTGATTCCATTTTGAGAAATGATCCATATAAGATAGAATTCTATTTTTCAATTCGTAAGCTGAAGAAAAATATCCGGTTTATAGGAGCGGACTTCGAATATGATCAAGGGAATCGCGGTGGCAGGTTGGAATCTTTTAAACTTTATTTTGATGATCTGAAAAATGTATTCAGCGCGGCTAAAATAGACCTCAGTGTTATCAAGTCATTTATTTATGGTATCAGAGTGCAAGGATTGGAGGAAGCGGATTTTTATACATTCAAAAAATATATTCAAAAGTTAGGGATCAATCAATCAGATCTAGTTTTGAAAAGTAAATTGAAAGAAGCAAATTTTGTACTTGCTGCATTGCAAAATAATGAAAAGAATGATGTCCGAGATAAGGCCTATTATAGCAGAATGCTTGAATTGATCAATTCCGGAATTACCGTGCACGCCAATACGAACCTTATGATCTTTGGTAGTGCACATGGAAATCCTTATAATGAAAAGTGTTTGTATTCTAAGTTGAATTGTACGGATGATTCACCTTTTAAGAATAAGGTAGAAATTTTTGCAAACGTTTATCTTGAATGCCTTTCCTATGGAAGTTATAATGAAAAAAGTATTGTATTAGAAACTGTAGGCTTGTATTTTGGATCGAAGGAAGATAAACAAATTCTGGAACTTATCCGTTCGCATTACAAACCTGAAACAGCAAATACTCTGAATGTGTATAGGAATACGGTTAGTTCAAGTTTGAAGGATGTAGATAAAGTGAATTATTGGGGAATACACTACAAGGTGAAATAACTTTCTTCCCTTATAAAAATGACTCAACTTCTCTGACTTGTCCTGCAAGTAGGTCGCCAAGAATATTTTCACCAACCCTTACTCTGAATAACCTTAGTGTTGGAAAACCAACAGCAGCTGTCATTTTTCTTACCTGTCGGTTCTTTCCTTCTGTCAGTGTAATTGAAACCCAACTGGTAGGCCCATGTCTGTCGTCTCTTATTTTCCTTGTGCGAGGAGGGAAGTCCGGATTCTTTTCAAGTCGAAATGCTTTACATGGTAAAGTTTGGTATTTTACATCTCTTATGCCAATTTCAACTCCTGTTTTCAATAATTCAATTGCTGAATCTGTTATTAACCCATCTACTTGCGCATAGTATTCTTTCTCTACTTTTTTGCTCCGAACATCTTCACTTACTTTTCCATCGGTAGTAAGAAGTAATAGCCCTTCACTGTCTTCATCAAGGCGGCCAATGGCCATAATACCTTCCGGAAATTCACTCAATTCTCCAAGCAACTTCTTCTTTTTTAAATTGCAAGTGAACTGACTTAGATACCCAAATGGTTTGTGAATAAGGTAATGTTTGTGTTCGGACATTTTCTCGCAGGTACTTATTTGCCAGGCAAATAAATATGGACTGCAAGGTATGCTTTTATTCTTTAAGTATGCCTGCGTGTGAGGAAGGCATTTTATAATATTTTGTTTTATTTAATGATTGATATTATTTCCTTTCTTTTCAGTTCATTGTTTTGGGAAATGAATAAAAAGTAAATTCCTTGTTGTAGTCCGGCAGTATGAAGTACTGCTTTTCCGATTTCATTTGAGATTGGAATCGATGTTTTGTTTCCCAAATTCGAGTAAAGATAAATTTCATAATTTTCATTGCTTTCATATTCGATCGTTAGCTGATCAATTGTAGGGTTTGGATAAATATTAAATACTTCTTTGGTTTCATTCAAAATTGATTTAGTAGCGGGATAAGAAAATTTACCATCATAGTCAGTTTGTTTCAAACGATAATAGCTGATTCCTGAATATGGGTCTTCATCAATGGTCGTGTAGTTATTCGTAGTAGTTGAATTCCCGGCTCCCGGAATTGTTTTCAGAACAGTCCAGTCATAACCGTTTTTCGATCTTTCAATTGAAAAATAATCATTGTTGGTCTCTGAAGCTGTACTCCATTTGATATTTATTTTGTTCTCATTTTTTGCCAGATCAAAATTCAGAAGTTCGATTGGAAGACTTGTTCCCGGATCATTTACACCAAAACCAAATGCATGTCCACCGCCACCACCACCCCCGCCACCACTACCATGGCAATTTGGTATTGTCGAAGGACAGCAACCTTGATTTAGTGTACCTGAATAAGGGGCGCCTTTGTTGTCTGAGTTCATTTGGACATCGATGTTTGTTAATTGTGGTGAATTCGAAAGTGGTATCAGATCAAAACAGAACTGATACTCCAAACAGGAATTAGGTGTTCCATCGAAATCTCCGATTCCTGTATTTAATGAATCAACGAAATCGTATGTGATCTTATTTCCACTGATCGTAGAGATCCAATAGCCCGCTGTATATCTTCCGGGAATACTATCAGGACATTGTATATTTGAATATCCATTGACATCAAAATCAAACAAAAATTTCGATATCGCTTCTACTCCTGTGAGATTTCTGAAAAATGTTGAAATGCACATTGTCCCGGCAGTAAACAGTGGAGACAATGTCATTGGATCGGTTTGTACAACATTGTTGAAGAACACTTGATAATATGGTTTCGCAGGATTGAAAAAAGGAATTGCACATCCGGAAGGATCGAATTCAAGTGCTCCCTGAGTATTTGGAATATTAATTATCGTGCTTGCTGTATCGGCGCCTATTGCAATGTCGAATGAAATAGTAGATGCTGCATCTATCCAGAAGTAGTATGTAGTAGCATTAGACACAGTAAAATAGAAATTTGAACTGCCGGCTGACTGATTTGCACTATAAGTAGGAGTGCTGTTGCAATTTGTTTTAGCAAGCGTTGCCCGATATGGTCCTGTTGCACTGACAACTGTAAGAAAAAGTTTGGTAGTTGTGATTGGAACATTTATCTGATAAACGATATCTTCTCCTGCAATATTG
>ERZ795061.4451-NODE-4451-length-11802-cov-14.417468_pt1 | contig 11802 bp, 9 predicted proteins | sample MGYA00375145_ERZ795061 | MGnify/ENA primary metagenome ERZ795061 (study PRJEB30190, sample SAMN05720144) | anaerobic digester metagenome | isolation source: active sludge of municipal wastewater-treating anaerobic digesters | place: USA | collected 2014-12-22 ... | reverse complement strand
ACCAATTCGATCAAAGTAAAACCGCGTTGAACTTGCTTCATGTCTTTCTCCAAAAGGTTACCGATTGACGTATTTCTGAACGTACAAACGTACTATCGGCTGGAATCTGGTGAACTAAAGGCCGAATAAACGGCGGAAATACCCGGGTGCTTGCCAGACGGCCAATCAGTCACTCGATCAGTTGCCCCTGCCAGTGGTAGGTCTCCCGGGCAACAAGCTGTAAAGGCCCGTGGCTGGATGCCTGTTTCTGACCCTGAGGTCCGATCACGAGAAACCACAGCAGCACGTCACCACTGGGACTGTCCAGCCACCGCGCATCAAGTGGCCGGTAGGCAACGCAGGCACATGAGCGGTCATACACCCAGCTACCCGGTGTTGCCATGACCTCGACGGACTGGGCGTCGGACGCCTCACCCCGGTAGTTGGCGGGGCGCCGTTGCAGCAACTCGAAAGGGTTATGCGTAATCAGCGCGACTGGTGGTGATACACCGGGTACCTTCAGCCGGAGGTCTTCCACCGCCAGCGTGGAACGTAGCGCGCCGACCGTCATCTGGATTGCCGCCAGTTCGCCTTGACCCCTGACCCTGTTAGCGTAATACCCAAATGCCAGCACCAGCGCGATGACCACGGCGGCCACCAGCGACCACTCCAGCAGCCGGCTGCGCACCACGGGAAGACCCGTCATGTCTAGCCACCACCTTTACCCATGGCGGCCGCACCCATGTTCCACAGCGGCAGGAACACACCCAGCGCCAGCAGCAGGACCAGAACGGCAATAACAGCCAGCAATACCGGCTCGATGGCTGCGGACAGACCCTTGATGCTGTAATCGGTGTCACGCTCGTACATGCCGGCAATTTCAAACAGCAGGGAGTCGAGCTCGCCGGTCTCCTCCCCCACCGCAATCATCTGCAACACCACCGGCGTGAAAACACCGGTGGCAGCAGCGCAGCGGGAAATGCTTTCGCCCCGCTCGATACCGTCACGCATCTGTTCGATGCGGCTGCCAATATAGGCGTTGTCTACTGTCTGGGCCACCACCGTCAGCGCCTGAACCAGTGGTACACCGCTCTGGCTGGACAGCGCAAAGCTGCGCGCAAACCGCGCCAGCGTGGCTTTCAACACAATGTCGCCTACGATGGGCAACTTCAGTTTGCGGCGGTCCCACCGATAGCGGCCTTCGGGCGTGCGCAGGTAGCCACGCACCACGACCACGGCTCCAATGCCGGCAGCCAGCAAAAGTGGCCACCAGTCCACCATCCAGCCCGAAAACCCCAGAAGCCCACGGGTGATCAGCGGCAACTCTGCATTGAAACCGGCAAACACTTTCGCAAAAACCGGTATGACAAAGATGTTGAGAATCACCAGTGCAATACCCATCGCGATCATCACGAACATCGGGTAACGCATCGCCTGCCTGACGCGCTCACGCACGTCACGTTCAAACTCCAGGTGCTCATTCAGACGCAGAAACACTTCCGTCAGGCGACCGGTCATCTCGCCCACCCGGATCATGGCAATATAGAAAGCACCAAACACGTCCACATGGCGCGCCAGAGAGGCCGAAAGCTCACGCCCCTGGTCCAGACCTGAGCGAACATCTTTCAGCATGTCCACCATGGCCGGGTTGCTGGATGATGCCTGCAGACCGGCGAACGCGCGCAGTATCGGCACGCCGGCCTTGTTCAACGTGTACATCTGGCGTGAAAACACCAGGATGTCTTCAATCTTGATGGTCTTGCGGTTCAGGCGTGTCCACCAGGAATCGCCATGCCCCTCAACCACCTCGGCGACTGCAGCGATATGAACCGGCGAGACACCCACCGAGACCAGTTGATCGGCAACAGCGTTTTCGCCAGCGGCTTCCAGTTGCCCCTGAACCAGTTCACCCCGGGCGTTACGCCCTCGCCAGGCAAAGGTCGCCATGGTCGGTTAATCCTGTGAATCCGCGTCGTAGCCGATGCGCAAGGCTTCGGCCAGTGACGTGCGCCCCTGGCGCACCAGCTCCAGCGCATGAAATGCCAGCGTGTGCCCTTTCATGCGTTCACGCGCGGCCGTCATGAATGCGGCGGGGTCGGATCGGGTGGCTGCCTGCGTCAGCACGGCGTCCATTTCCAACAGTTCGTACACACCTTGGCGACCCGCGTAGCCAGTGCCGTTGCAGGAAGAGCAGCCCCGACCCTTCTTGGCAACCAGTGTTTCACCTTCGGGCAACATGCTGGCCAGCCAGGCACTTTCCTGAGCGGTAGGTTCGTGGGGCTCAGCGCATACATCGCAATTCAGCCGTACCAGCCGCTGCGCGATGACCGCCTGCAAAGACGTCGCCACCATGAACGCTGGCACGCCCATGTCCAGCAAGCGAAACGGCGTGCTCATGGCATCGCGTGTGTGCAGTGTGGACAACACCAGGTGCCCGGTGATGGCGGCACGCAGGCCAATCTCGGCCGTCTCGGCGTCGCGCATTTCACCCACCAGAATCACGTCAGGGTCCTGCCGTAGCGTTGCGCGCAAAACCCGGGCAAAGGTCAGTTCAATTTTGTCGTTCACCTGCACCTGGGTAAGACCCGGCAAGCGGTACTCCACCGGATCCTCCACGGTGATCACCTTGAGCTCTGCAGCGTTAATTTCTGCCAGCGCCGCATACAGCGTAGTGGTTTTGCCGGAGCCAGTCGGACCGGTCACCAGCACCAGACCGGAGGTACGACCCAACACATCCCGAAACCGGTTCAGCATGGCCACAGGCATTCCAATGGTGTCCAGCCGCCGCATGCCGCCACCCTGATTGAGCAGGCGCATCACGACCGATTCACCGTAATTGGTGGGCAAGGTGGACAGTCGCACATCCAGGGTGGTGTCCTTCAGGCGCACGCTGAAGCGTCCATCCTGCGGCAGACGTTTTTCCGAAATATCCAGACCCGCCATCAACTTGAGGCGCTGCGCCAGTGCACCGCCAATACGTTTGTCCGCCTGGGTCTGCGTCTGCAACACGCCGTCAACGCGGACACGGATTTGCAGGCCAGCCTCCTGTGGTTCGATGTGGACGTCAGACGCACCCACCTGCGTGGCGTCTTCAAACATGGACTGGAGCAGGCGCACGACGGGCGCCCCTTCCAGTCCCACGCTGGCCGTCAGTTCGCCAAAGTCAACGGCGTCCCCCAGATCTTTTTCAAGCGCGCGAGCCAGACCGCTGATCTCTTCCGTGCGACGGTAAAGACGGTCCTGCGCCAACGGAAGCTGACTCTCCGGCACCGCGGCAATTGCAATGTTGCGCTTCAGGATTCGTGTCAGCTCATCATAGGCGGCGAGATCGAGCGGATCGGCCAACGCTATCAGCAAGGAGTCGCCCTTGTCTTCCAGCACCAGCGCCCTGAACCGGCGTGCGGCCGATTCGGGAAGCAGCTTGACCACATCGCCACGGAAAGGAAATGTCTTGAGATTGACGAACGGAATGCGCAGTTGTCGCGCCAAACCATTAGCCAGCAGCTCTTCGGTAATAACGCCGCTCTCAATGAGCAGGCGCCCTACTTTTTTTCCAGTCTGGCGTTGCAACTCCAGCGTTTGCTGCAGTTGTTCCTGAGAAATCAGGCGCTGTTGAACCAGTACATCACCCAGACGCAGCTTTTCCGGGCGCCCGGGCGCAGGGCGCGGTGCTGTTTGTGCAGGAGGGATCGCAGCGGCCGTATTCATGGGACATTCCTTGAGCCATTGAGCTCAGAAAATGATAGCACGCTACGCTCATTTGACGAGGGCTAAACGCCTATTTGATCCCTTGAAGTGCCCCGCTTTACCCCCTCAATTCAGGGCTTTAACTGCGGCCCGGGAGCCTAGTGCAGGTGACGCGGCTTGCGTCCACCACCGTGGCCCGTGCCGCCACCATGCCCGCCGCCGAAACCCCGTGGGGGCTTGCCAATTTCAAGTGAACTCACCAGTGCGTCAAAACGTTTGGCGAACAGTTTGTCCACCTCCGCCACAACCCCGCTCAGCTCGGAACCGTCAAAGTGGCGCTCCATCATGTTCACCACATCCTGCACCAGCAAGTCGCGCTGCACCTGCATGATGGCGGCCGGGTTGGGGCCAACAAACAGCATCAGGAAGTCGTCGCGGGATTCATCGGGAGAATCCTCGTCTTCTTCATCAAAGTCGGTGTCGTAGAACGTCACTTCAATCGCGGCACCCGTCTGGGCCAGTTCATTGAGATTCATGCACATTTCGTCCAGCGACTGGCGGAAATCGTCATCCCCTGGAACCGTCCAGCACAGTTGCAGCATGTGCTCCTGAACATCAAGCTTGATGCCGGGCTCGTCTTCATAGGAGCTGCGACCTCCGTCGGCCAGCGAACGGGCACCCGCATACTTCCAAAGCGGCTTGAGGGCCTCCTGAAGCTGCTCAAACGTCACCTCGGTACGCATGGGTACCTGGCCATGAACATGGATTTCAAATGGTGCGTTTTGGCGTGACATGACATCTCAGTGTAGTGGTGCCCGGGACCGGAATCGAACCGGTACGCCCCTTATGCAGGAAAGCGGCGGATTTTAAGTCCGATGTGTCTACCAATTTCACCACCCGGGCACGTTAGCCTATTGTGAAACAAAAATGCCCCGTCAACTTCGGCTGACGAGGCACTCAAAGCCAGAATGCATCTGGAGGCGCGACCCAGAGTCGAACTGGGCTCCACGGATTTGCAATCCGTTGCATAACCGATTTGCTATCGCGCCAATTTTTTCTGACAAAAAAGGGAAGCCTGGGCTTCCCTTTTTCTGGAATATGGAGCGGGAAAAGAGTCTCGAACTCTCGACCTCAACCTTGGCAAGGTTGCGCTCTACCAACTGAGCTATTCCCGCATTTCAAGCCTCAAATTATAGCCTAATTTTCAATCGTCTGGACAAATCAGTGTTTCACCGATTCGCTCACCTGCAAAACAGGTGCTGCCGCTGGTGGCGTATCGACTCCCGAAGCTGCCACGGGCTCTTCGTCCGGCAATGGCGTTGGCATACGCTCCAGCGCCACTTCCAGCACCTTGTCAATCCAGCGCACCGGGACAATCTCCAGACCATTTTTGACATTTTCGGGAATGTCCTGCAGGTCTTTTGCGTTCTCTTCAGGGATCAGAACCGTCTTGATACCACCCCGTAGTGCGGCCAGCAGCTTTTCCTTCAAGCCGCCAATAGCCGTCACTTCCCCACGCAAGGTAATTTCACCTGTCATGGCAACGTCACTGCGTACCGGAATGCCCGTCATCGCCGAGACAAAAGCGGTCGTCATGGCAGCGCCTGCGCTGGGGCCGTCCTTGGGTGTTGCCCCGTCCGGCACGTGAACGTGGATGTCGCGCTTCTCGAAGTACTCGTCCTTGATGCCCAGACGGCGGGACCGGCTGCGTACCACGGTACGGGCAGCTTCCACCGACTCTTTCATCACATCGCCCAGCGAACCGGTCCGGGTGATCACACCTTTGCCGGGCATCATTGCAGCCTCGATGGTCAACAGATCGCCACCCACCTCGGTCCATGCCAGACCGACCACCTGGCCAACCTGATTTTGCTGCTCGGCACGGCCGTAATTGAATTTGCGAACGCCCAGGAAGTCGTTGAGATTCTCCGCGGTCACCTTGACCTGAGGTTCCATCTTTTTGAGCTGCAGGCCTTTTACCACCTTGCGGCAGATCTTGGACAAATCACGCTCAAGCGAACGCACGCCAGCCTCACGGGTGTAGTAGCGCACGATGTCGCGAACAGCTTCTTCCGTTACCAGCAGCTCAGACTCCTTGACGCCGTTGTTCTTCAGCTGCTTGGGTAGCAGATAGGTAATGGCGATATTGACTTTCTCGTCTTCGGTGTAACCCGACAGGCGAATCACTTCCATGCGGTCCAACAAAGCTGGTGGAATGTTCATGGAGTTGCTGGTAGCCACAAACATCACGTCGCTCAGGTCGAAATCGACCTCGACATAGTGGTCACCGAACTTGTGGTTTTGCTCGGGGTCCAGCACCTCCAGCAATGCGCTGGATGGGTCGCCCCGGAAATCAGTTCCCAGCTTGTCGATTTCGTCCAGCAGGAACAGCGGATTGCGCGTGCCAACCTTGGACAGGCTCTGCAGCACCTTGCCCGGCATCGCGCCGATATAAGTACGGCGGTGTCCGCGAATTTCAGCCTCGTCGCGCATGCCGCCCAGTGCCATGCGAACATACTTGCGCCCCGTCGCTTTGGCAATGGATTGACCCAAAGAGGTCTTGCCCACACCCGGCGGGCCGACCAGACACAGGATGGGTGCCTTTACCTTGTCCACGCGCTGCTGTACAGCAAGATATTCCAGAATACGGTCCTTAACCTTGTCCAGACCGTAGTGATCTTCATTCAGAACGGTCTCGGCGTTACCTAGGTTGTGCTTGATCTTGGTCTTGGCAGCCCACGGCAAGCCAGTCAGTACGTCAATGTAATTGCGCACCACAGTGGCCTCAGCCGACATCGGCGACATGAGCTTGAGTTTTTTCAACTCACCCTCGGCCTTCTTGAGGGCTTCCTTGGGCATCTTCGCAGACTTGATCTTTTTCTCGATCTCGTCGATGTCAGCACCTTCTTCACCCTCGCCCAGTTCTTTCTGGATCGCCTTGACCTGCTCGTTGAGGTAAAAATCGCGCTGATTCTTTTCCATCTGGCGCTTCACGCGGCCACGGATCTTCTTGTCAACATTCAGAATGTCAACTTCGTGTTCGATCTGCTGAAACAGGTTCTCCAGACGCTCCTTGATGCTTGACAAGCCCAGCACAGCCTGCTTGCTGTCAAGTTTCAAAGGCAGGTGCGCGGCAATGGTGTCGGCCAGACGACCCACATCATCAATGCTGGAGATGGATGTCAGAATTTCGGGCGGAATCTTCTTGTTCAGTTTGACGTACTGGTCGAACTGCTGCATCACAGCGCGGCGCAGGGCCTCGATTTCGCTAGCCTTGCCACGCGCTTTGCCTTCTGGCTCGGCGTCAGCCTCAACCGGCGTGACGTTGGCGGTGAAGTGGGTTTCACCTTCTTCAATCTTGTTGACCAGCGCACGCTGCTGCCCCTCCACCAGCACCTTGACAGTGCCATCGGGCAATTTCAGCATCTGCAAAATTGTGGACACGCAACCGACATCAAACATGTCCGACACCAGTGGATCGTCTTTGGCTGCCGCCTTTTGAGCGACCAGCATGATGCGGCGTTCGGCCTCCATGGCCGCTTCCAGAGCCTTGATGCTTTTTGGCCGACCCACAAACAGTGGAATGACCATGTGTGGGAATACCACCACGTCTCGCAGAGGCAGCAAGGGCAATTCGATGGCAATCGCAGGTAGTTGGGTTTGACCGGACATGGGAATCCTTAATAGTTACCTGTTGAATATGGACTGTATAACCGTGTTTTCAAGCGGCCAGCCATTATTGACCGCTCGGGCAATGGCGAGTTCAGGTAAACCCGTCCAAATACCCTTCAAATCAAGCCTTCCGGGCGGCCTCACGGTACACCAGAAGCGGCGGCTTGTTTTCTTCAATCGTGGACTCGTCCACCACCACTTTGTCCACATTGGCGGTGTTGGGTAGATCGAACATGGTGTCAATCAAAGATTGCTCCAGGATCGACCGCAAGCCCCGAGCCCCAGTTTTACGGGCCAAGGCCCGCTTGGCAATGGCCTTCAGAGCGGATGGGCGAATTTCGAGATCCACACCCTCCATGGCCAGCAACTTGCCATATTGTTTGACGAGTGCATTCTTGGGTTCTGTGAGAATTTGCACCAACGCATCTTCGCTGAGCTCAGCCAGTGTCGCGACAACCGGCATGCGGCCCACGAGCTCCGGAATCAGGCCGAATTTGATCAAATCCTCAGGCTCCACTTCCTTGAACACCTCGGTCAGGCTACGCTGCTGCTTGCTTTTGACCGTCGCTCCAAAGCCGATACCGGAAGATTCTGTGCGGTTGTCGATGACTTTTTCCAACCCGGCGAACGCGCCGCCGCAAATGAACAAAATATTCGTCGTATCAATTTGTACAAAATCCTGGTTGGGGTGCTTGCGCCCGCCCTGCGGCGGCACGCTGGCCATGGTGCCTTCAATCAGCTTAAGCAGAGCCTGCTGCACGCCCTCACCCGACACATCGCGGGTAATCGACGGATTGTCGGACTTGCGGGAAATCTTGTCGATTTCGTCGATGTAAACGATGCCGCGCTGCGCGCGCTCAACTTCGTAGTTACAGCTCTGCAGCAATTTCAGTACGATGTTTTCAACGTCTTCACCCACGTAACCGGCTTCGGTCAATGTAGTGGCGTCGGCCATCACAAAGGGCACATCCAGCATGCGGGCCAGTGTCTGCGCCAGCAGCGTCTTGCCGGAACCCGTAGGGCCAATCAGCAAGATATTGCTTTTCGCCAGCTCCACATCGTCTTTCTTCGCTTTCTCCTTGTGGCGAAGGCGTTTGTAGTGGTTGTACACCGCCACCGCCAGCGTGCGCTTGGCAGGTTCCTGACCAATGACGTAATTGTCCAGATTGGCCTTGATTTCGGCTGGCGTAGGCAACTCACCTTTCGCATCCCGTGTTTCCTTGCCAGCGGGCAGTTCATCACGGATGATTTCATTGCAAAGTTCGATGCATTCATCACAGACGAACACCGAAGGGCCTGCGATCAGCTTCTTGACCTCATGCTGACTCTTGCCGCAGAAAGAGCAGTAGAGGGTTTTTTCGCTGGAAGAGCCTTTTTTCTCGGCCATGGGTGGAACGCCTTTTCGATGAGATTCCAGATGATACTCAAATAAAAACGGCGGTTTCCGAGACAGAAAACGCCGTTACAGCCCAATCGCTGTGCAGAAACGGGATCAGGGCCGCTTGGAAATCACCTGATCAATCAACCCGTACTCTTTCGACTCGTCGGCAGACATATAGTAGTCACGCTCAGTATCCCGCGCAATGCGGTCCAGTGGCTGACCCGTTCGCTCAGCCAGGATTTTGTTTAATTGTTCACGCGTCTTCAAAATTTCACGGGCTTGAATTTCGATTTCCGTCGCCTGTCCCTGACTACCACCTGATGGTTGATGAATCATGATTTTTGAATTTGGCAACGAGAATCGTTTGCCTTTGGCACCGGCTGCCAGCAGGAAAGCACCCATGCTGGCAGCGAAGCCGGTGCACAGTGTGGAAACATCCGGCTTGATGAAATTCATGGTGTCAAAAATCGCCATGCCGGCCGACACAGAGCCACCGGGTGAGTTGATGTAAAACGAAATGTCCTTGTCCGGGTTTTCACTCTCAAGGAACAGCAATTGAGCCACTACGAGGTTGGCGGTCTGGTCATTGACCGGGCCCACCAGAAAAATCACGCGCTCCTTGAGCAGGCGTGAATAGATGTCATATGAACGCTCACCACGTCCAGACTGCTCTATAACCATCGGGATCATGCCCAAACCCTGTGTTTCCTGCGCGCTATTTGTAAAGCCCATGTTGTCTCCAAAGATATCCGTACTGTACAGAAAAATACATCTGTAATGAAAATGGGGCCTGTTACCGCAACCTCAAGTCCGGCACAAGCCCCATATTGGCCAAAGGCCCCCAATCAAGACTGACTGAGGATCAGTTCTGCCCCATCAGCTCATCGAAAGAAATCGACTTCGCGGTGACCTTGGCCTTGCCCAGCACAAAGTTGGTGACGTTGTTTTCAATAACGATGCCTTCAACTTCAGCCATGCGCTTGGGATCTCCGTAATACCAGCGAACCACTTCGGATGGTTTCTCATAGCTGGCGGCCAGTTCATCAATATGCGCCTTGATCTGATCTGGTTTGGCATGCAATTCGTTAGCCTTGACCAGTTCGGCCACCACCAGACCCAAACGGACGCGGCGCTCTGCTTGAGGGCGGAACATGTCCTCGGGGATCGGGGCGCTTTCAGCGTCCTTGATACCGCGCTGTTTGAGCTCGGCACGGGCACCTTCCACCAGGCGCTCCAGCTCCGATTGCACGCTGGCGTTTGGCAAATCCAGTTCGGCCTTGGAAACCAGGGCGTCCATGACGGCCTGCTTGTTGCGTGCCAGCAGGCGGAACTTCACTTCACGCTCCAGGTTCTTCTTGATGTCAGCGCGCAGGCCTTCAACGGTGGCTTCGGCAATGCCCAGCGACTTGGCCAGTGCTTCATTGACTTCGGGCAGGTTGGCAGCCTCAATCTTCTTGACTGTAACCATGAAGTCAGCGGTTTTGCCGGCAACATCCTTGCCATGGTAGTCGGCCGGGAATGCCAGCTGAAAAGTCTTGCTTTCACCGGACTTCATGCCACGTGTGGCTTCTTCGAATTCCTTGAGCATCTGGCCGTCACCCAGAATGAACTGGAAGTCATCGGCCTTGCCGCCCTGGAAGGGTTCGCCATCAATCTTGCCTTCAAAGTCAACCGTGACACGGTCGCCATTCTGGGCAGCCACATCCTGAGCGCGCTGCGCAAAGGTGCGGCGCTGCTTGCGCAGGATGTCCAGCGTCTTGTCGATGGCGGCGTCGGTCACCTCGGCATCAAGCTTTTCAACATCAGCCGTAGAGAGATCGCCAAATTTGACTTCGGGGAACACCTCAAACACGGCGTCGAATGCCATTTCACCTTCAGGTGAACCTTCCTTTTCCGTGATTTTGGGCTGGCCGGCCACGCGCAGCCTGGCCTCGTTGGCGGCAGACGCAAACGCCTCGCCGACCTTGTCATTCATCACTTCGTAGTGAACTGAATAGCCATAACGCTGGGCCACTACGTTCATGGGCACCTTGCCAGGACGGAAACCGTCCATCTTGACGGTGCGGGCCAGTTTCTTCAAGCGGGTTTCAACTTCGGACTGCACCGCGCCAACAGGCAGCGTCAGCGTCATCTTGCGTTCCAGCTTTTCAAGGGTTTCAACAGTTACAGCCATCATCGTTCTCCTAAGTTCTCTCATCAAGTGGTGCGCGGGGGGGGACTCGAACCCCCACATCCTTGCGGACGTCAGGACCTAAACCTGGTGCGTCTACCAATTTCGCCACCCGCGCACTGAAATAAAAAGGGGAGGTCTTGCGGACCTCCCCTGTGAAATCGGTCAACTTTCTATTTTAACCTGCTGCGAGACCTTTGGCGTAACCTTCTACAGACCCGTTTCCTGGCTCGTCCCGCTTGACCCTGAACCATGCTGCATACATGGCGGGCAACGCCAACAGCGTCAGCACGGTGGCCACAATCAGCCCGCCCATGATCGCCACCGCCATCGGACCCCAGAAAACCGAGCGTGACAGCGGGATCATCGCCAGCACGGCGGCGGCAGCCGTCAGCACAATCGGCCGCAGACGCCGCACCGCCGACTCCACAATCGCGTCCCAGGCCGGAATGCCTTTGGCACGGTCCTGCTCAATCTGGTCAATCAGGATCACCGAGTTGCGCTGGATCATGCCCATCAGGGCGATCACACCCAACAGCGCCACAAAACCAAATGGCCGACCCAGCAACAGCAATGCACCGGCCACACCCGCAATGCCCAGTGGCCCGGTGAGAAATACCAGCATGGCGCGACTGAAGCTGTGCAACTGCAGCATCAACAGCGTGAACGTCACAAACAGCATGATCGGCACGCCCGCGGCGATGGAGGCAGACCCCTTGCTGCTCTCCTCCACGGCACCCGCTACCTGAATGCGGTAACCCGCAAAACCCTGGCCTGCCCATTTGGCTTCCACCGCCTTGAGCGCAGGCAGCAGTTCATTGGTGACGGTGGCGCCTTGCAGACCTTCCCGGATGTCGCTTTGCACGGTGATGGCGTAATCGCGGTTCTCGCGCCACATCACCCCCGGCTCCCA
>ERZ795061.4450-NODE-4450-length-11803-cov-6.330439_pt1 | contig 11803 bp, 8 predicted proteins | sample MGYA00375145_ERZ795061 | MGnify/ENA primary metagenome ERZ795061 (study PRJEB30190, sample SAMN05720144) | anaerobic digester metagenome | isolation source: active sludge of municipal wastewater-treating anaerobic digesters | place: USA | collected 2014-12-22 ... | reverse complement strand
CGGGCGAGAAGGCCTTCTGCGTCGGCGCCGACATCAACGAGTGGGCGGCGCTGCAACCCCTCGACATGTGGCGCCGCTGGGTGCGGCGTGGCCACCAGGTGTTCGACCAATGGGCACGCCTGCGCCAGCCGGTCATCGCCGCGATCAACGGCCACGCCTTCGGCGGCGGGCTGGAACTGGCGATCACCGCGGACATCCGCATCGCGGCCGAAGGCGCGACGTTCGCGCTGCCCGAGGCGTCGATCGGCACCTGCCCCGGCTGGTCGGGTTCCCAAAGGCTCGTGACGCTGATCGGCGCCAGCCACGCGAAGTACCTGGCGCTGAGCGGCACGCGGGTCACGGCCATGAATGCGTTGAGCAGCGGGCTGGTGCACGAGGTCGTCCCGGCCGCGAACCTGACCGAGCGTGCGATGCGCCTCGCCCAAGACATGGCCACGAAGGCGCCGGTGTCCCTGCAACTGACCAAGCAGCTGATCAACGCCGCTGCGGGCGAGGATGCCGCCGTGACGCTCGAAGCCATCGCCGGTGCGCTCGCTGCGACCACCGAGGACGGCGCCGAAGGCGTGCGCAGTTTCCGCGAGAAGCGCCCTCCCCAGTACGTCGGCCGCTGAATCCCAACCCTTCTGGAATCGACCCCACCATGACCACCACGCTCAACCCTACCGACATCCTCGCCAAGGCGCCGTACCTCGGCAAGCTCCTGATCGACGGCAGTTGGCATGACGCCGCCGACGGCTGCACGCTGGAACGCCGCTCACCGGCGCACGACCAGGTGGTCGCGATCTACGCGAAGGCCGGCGATGTCGACGCCGAACGCGCCATCGCAGCGGCCCGCCGCGCCTTCGACGACGGCCCCTGGCCGCTCATGAAGGGCGCCGAGCGCGCCCGCATCCTGCGCAACGTCGCCGAGGGCATCCTCGCGCGCAAGCACGAACTGGCGACGATGGAGACGCTCGAGAACGGCAAGCCGCTGGCGCAGTCGCTCGCCGAGATCGAAGGTGCGGCCGACCTGTGGCACTACGCCGCCACGTTGGCGCGCAACCTGCACGGCGACAGCTACAACACGCTCGGCGAAAACACGCTCGGCGTCGTGCTGCGCGATCCGGTCGGCGTGGTCAGCATCATCACGCCCTGGAACTTCCCGTTCCTGATCGTCAGCCAGAAGCTGCCGTTCGCACTGGCCGCAGGCTGCACCACCGTGGTCAAGCCGGCCGAGGTGACCTCGGGCACGACCGTGATGCTGGGCGAGATCATCGTCGCCGCGGGCATGCCGGCCGGTGCCGTGAACATCCTCGTCGGTCGTGGCAGCGTCATCGGCGACGTGATGGTCACGCACCCGGATGTCGACATGCTGTCCTTCACCGGTTCCACCAGCATCGGCAAGCAGGCGGTTGCGAAATCGGCGCAGACGCTGAAGAAGGTGTCGATGGAACTGGGCGGCAAGAACCCCCAGATCGTCTTCGCCGATTGCGACTGGGAGGCGGCCGTCGACGCCACCGTCTACGGCATCTATTTCAACGCTGGCCAATGCTGCAACAGCGGCAGCCGCGTACTGGTGCAGGAGTCCATCGCGGAGAAGTTCGCCGCCGCCGTTGTCGAACGCTCGAAGCGCGTCCAGGTCGGCGATCCGTTGGTACCAGGCACACAGGTCGGCGCGATCACCACCGACAGGCAGCTCGAAACCATCCTCGCCCACATCGACGGCGCGCGCCGTGCCGGCGCGACGATCGCACTCGGGGGCGCTCGCATCGACCGCGCCGGCATGTACGTCGAGCCGACCGTCGTCACCGGCGTCACGCCCGACATGGCGATCGCCCGCGAAGAGGTCTTCGGCCCGGTGCTGTCGGTGCTGACCTTCAAGGACCTGGACGAGGCCGTGGCGATCGCGAACTCGACGCTCTACGGCCTGTCCGCCGCGGTCTGGAGCCGCGACTTCAGCACCTGCCTGGCGGCTGCGCGCCGCATCCGCGCCGGCACGGTCTGGGTCAACACCTTTCTCGAAGGACACGCCGAACTGCCGTTCGGTGGCTATCGCGAAAGCGGCATCGGCCGCGAACTGGGGCGACTGGCGACGGAGGACTACACCGAGACCAAGACCCTTCACATGCACCTCGGCGCGCGTACCGACTGGTACGTGCCGAAGTGATTCCTTCCCCTTCCCCACCCCTCATCCACCCCGGAGACATCTCGTGAAGAAGCAACTCATCGCTGCGGCCGTCGCTGCCGCCATCACCCTTCCCGCCGCCGCGCAACAGAGCGTCGAGGTCCTGCACTGGTGGACCGCGGGCGGCGAGGCCGCGGCGCTCAACGTGCTCAAGGGCAACCTCGAGAAGCAGGGCGTCAAGTGGAACGACATGCCGGTGGCCGGTGGCGGCGGCGAAGCGGCGATGACCGCCGTGCGCGCCCGCGTCACCTCGGGCAATCCGCCCACCGCCGTGCAGATGCTCGGCTTCGACATCCAGGACTGGGGCAAGCAGGGCGTCGTCGCCGACATGAACGAGATCGCCGCCAAGGGCGACTGGGACAAGACCGTGCCGCTCGCGCTGCAGAAGTTCTCCAAGCACAACGGCAAGTGGATCGCCGCGCCGGTCAACATCCACTCGACCAACTGGATCTGGGCCAACAAGGACGTGCTCGCGAAGGCCGGCGTCACCGCCGAGCCGAAGAGCTTCGACGAGTTCATCGCCGCCGCCGAGAAGGTGCAGAAGGCCGGCTTCGTCGCCATCGCCCACGGCGGCCAGCCATGGCAGGAGGCCACCGTGTTCGACAGCGTCGTGCTGTCCACCGGCGGCATCGACTACTACAAGAAGGCCTTCATCGACCTCGACCCGAAGGCCTTGAACTCGCCGACCACCGAGAAGGTGTTCGCCCGCATGGGCCAGATCCGCAAGCTGGTCGACAAGGACTTTTCGGGGCGCGACTGGAACGTCGCCTCCGGCATGGTGATCAGCGGCAAGGCCGGCTTCCAGATCATGGGCGACTGGGCCAAGGGCGAGTTCGTCAATGCCAAGAAGGTGCCGGGCAAGGACTTCGCGTGCTACCGCTTCCCCGGCACGCAGGGCAACGTGGCCTTTAACACCGACCAGTTCGTGATGTTCAAGCTGGCCGACGCCAACAAGGCGGCGGCGCAGCAGAAGCTGGCAGCGGCCATCATGGAGCCGGGATTCCAGTCGGCCTTCAACGTGGTCAAGGGCTCGGCGCCGGCGCGCACCGACGTCTCCGACGCCGCCTTCGACGACTGCGGCAAGAAGGCGATCAAGGACGTCGCCGAGGCCAGCAAGGCGGGCACCCTGGTCGGCTCGATCGCCCACGGCCATGCGGTGCCGGCGTCGATCAAGAACGCCTTCTACGACGTGATCACGCGCCACTTCAATGGCCAGATCGACGACAAGAAGGCCGTGGCCGAACTGGTCTCCGCAGCCAAGAACTGACGCCCAGCAATTCAACCATTCCCGGCCGGCGCCACCGCGCGGGCCGGGTCAGCGGAGCCACGCCATGAAAGCCGGTTTCCTACCCAAGCTGCTGATCAGTCCGAGCGCCTTCCTGACGCTGGTCTGTGTCTACGGCTACATCATGTTCACGGTCTACCTGTCGTTCACGACATCGACCATGATGCCGAGTTACGAGCTCGCCGGAACGGCCAGCTACGTCCGCCTGCTCGGCCTGGAGAACTGGCAGGCATCGCTGTCCAACCTGGGCACCTTCTCGGTCCTGTACATCGTCATCGCCGGCGTCCTCGGCCTGGCGTTCGCGATCCTGATCGACCAGAAGATCCGTGCCGAGAGCCTGTTCCGTTCGATCTTCCTGTACCCGATGGCGCTGTCCCTGATCGTCACCGGCACGGCCTGGAAGTGGCTGCTCGACCCCGGGGTCGGCCTCGAACACACGCTGCGCACGCTCGGATGGGAGAGCTTCAGCTTCGGCTGGATCAAGAACAGCGAGATGGCGATCTACTGCGTGGTCATCGCCGCGGTCTGGCAGACCACCGGCTTCGTGATGGCGATGTTCCTCGCCGGGCTGCGCGGCGTCGACAGCGAACAGATCAATGCGGCGCGCGTCGATGGTGCCAAGACCTGGCAGATCTACCTGCGCATCATCATCCCGCAGCTCGGCCCGGTGTTCGTCTCGGCCTTCGTGATCCTCGCTCACATGGCGATCAAGAGCTACGACCTGGTGGTGGCACTCACCAACGGCGGCCCCGGCCGCTCGACCTGGCTGCCCTCGGTATTCATGTACCAGTACACCTTCACGCGCAACGAGATGGCCGTCGGCGCCGCCAGTTCGGTGCTGATGCTGCTGGCCATCGGCCTGATCGTGCTGCCCTACCTGCTGAGTGAAATGAGGAAGGTGAAAAATGGCTGACGCCACCGCATCCACCCACGCCGCACCGCACGCGCATGGCGCGTCGGGCCCGGCCACGTCCTTCGGCATCGGCCGCATCGCGCTCTACGCCCTGCTGATCGTGCTGGCGTTCTTCTTCCTGATGCCCGTCTACGTGATGGTCGTCAACTCGCTCAAGCCGCTGGACGAGATCCGCAGCGGCAACCTGATGGCGTTGCCGCAGGCCTGGACGATCGAGCCCTGGCTCACGGCCTGGAGCACGGCGCAGATCGGCGTGCAGCCCACCGGCTTGAAACCCTACTTCATCAACTCCTTCCTGATGGTGGTGCCGGCGGTCGCGATCTCGGCGCTGGTCGGCGCGCTCAACGGCTACGTGCTGACCCAGTTCAACTTCCGCGGCGCGCACCTGCTGTTCGCGGGCATGCTGTTCTCGATCTTCATCCCGTTCCAGATCGTCCTGATCCCGATGGCGAAGACGCTGGGCCTGCTCGGCCTGGCCGGCACGGTCAAGGGCCTGGTGTTCGTGCACGTGGTCTACGGCATCAGCTTCTCGACGCTGTTCTTCCGCAACTACTACGCCGCCTTCCCGGGTGAGCTGATCCGCTCGGCGCGCATGGACGGCGCGAGCTTCTTCGGCGTGTTCACGCGCATCCTGCTGCCCAACAGCGCGCCGATCCTCGTCGTCACCGTCATCTGGCAGTTCACCAACATCTGGAACGACTTCCTGTTCGGCGCCTCGTTCAGCGACTTCAGCTCCTACCCGCTGACGGTGGCGCTGAACAACCTGGTGAACAGCAGCACCGGCGTCAAGGAATACAACGTGCATTTCGCCGGCGCCTTCATCGCCGCGTTGCCGACGCTGGTGGTCTACCTGCTGTCGGGCAAGTACTTCGTGCGCGGCCTGATGGCCGGCTCCGTGAAAGGCTAAGGAGAACAGACATGGCTTCACTCGACCTGATCAACGTCCAGAAGAGCTTCGGCCCCGTGCAGATCCTGCACGACATCTCGATCGGCATGCAGGACGGCGAGTTTCTCGTGCTCGTCGGCCCCTCGGGTTGCGGCAAGAGCACGCTGATGAACATCATCGCGGGCCTGGAGGAGCCCACCGGCGGGCTGCTGCGCCTCGAGGGGCGCGACATCACCCATGTCGCGCCGGCCGAGCGCAACATCTCGATGGTTTTCCAGTCCTACGCGCTGTACCCGAACATGACGGTGGCGAAGAACATCGAGTTCCCGCTCGAGATGCGCAAGGTCGACAAGGCCGACCGCGCCGCGCGCGTCCAGTCCGTCTCGAAGCTGCTGCAGATCGAGCACCTGCTCGAACGCAAGCCGCGCCAGCTGTCGGGCGGCCAACGCCAGCGCGTGGCCATCGGCCGGGCCCTGGCGCGCGAGCCCAAGCTCTACCTCTTCGACGAGCCGCTGTCGAACCTCGACGCGCAACTGCGCGTGGACATGCGCACCGAGATCAAGAAGCTGCACCAGCGGCTGAAGGCGACGATCGTCTACGTCACCCACGACCAGATCGAGGCGATGACGCTGGCCACGCGCATCGCGGTGATGAAGGGCGGTGTCATGCAGCAGCTCGGCACGCCGTACGAGGTCTACAACCGGCCGGCCAACACCTTCGTCGCCGGCTTCATGGGCAGTCCCCGCATGAACCTGGTGAAGGCACGCCTCGCGGCCGAAGGGGGTGGCCTGTCGCTGACCTTCCGCGAAGGCGCGGGTGCACAGGCGCAGATCGACCTGCCGCCCGAAGCCGTTCCGCCCGCGCTGGCCCGCTATGCCGGCCAGGAGCTCATCGCCGGCATCCGCGCCGAGGCGGTGACGCTCGCCACCCCGGGCATGGTGGCCGGGCCGATGCAGCGCTTCTTCGACGCCGAGGTCGAGGTGATCGAACCCACGGGGGCCGACACCCTGGTCGTCATCGACCTGGGCGGCCACGAGTTCACCGTTCGCCTGGATCCGGACGTGTCCCTGTCGCCCCACCAGAAGGCCCGTTTCCTCGTCGACCTCAGCAAGCTCGTCTGCTTCGACGCCAAGACGGAGACGCTGATCGCGTGATCGCATGAAAGCCAACGAGTACGACATCGTCATCATCGGCTCCGGCGTCGGCGGCGGCGCCGTGGCGCTGCAACTGGCTGGCAGCGGTGCGAAGGTGCTGGTGCTCGAACGCGGCCCGGCGCTGCCGCGCGAGGCGCAGAACTGGGACATCGAGGCCGTGTTCTGCGAGCAGCGCTACAAGACCACGGAGACCTGGTACGCCGACGGCCGGCCGTTCCGACCGGGCATGTTCTATTTCGTCGGTGGGCACACCAAGTTCTACGGCACCGCGATGTTCCGTTTCCGCGAACGCGACTTCGAGGCGGTCGAGCACGATGAAGGCGTATCGCCGGCCTGGCCGATCCGCTACGCCGAGCTCGAGCCCTGGTATGGCCAGGCCGAACGGCTGTTCGGGGTGCGCGGCCAGGGCGGGATCGATCCAACCGATCCGCCACGCAGCAGCCCGTACGAACATGCGCCGATCCCGCACGAGCCTGTGCTCGCCGCCATCGAAGAGCGACTGCGCGGACAAGGCCTGAAGCCCTTCCCGATGCCCAGCGCGGTCGATTTCGGTCCCGGCGGCCGCTGCCAGCGCTGTGCCAACTGTGACGCGATCCCTTGCAAGATCGGCGCCAAGGGCGACGCCGAGATGCGCCTGATCCGTCCGGCGCTCAAACAGAACAACGTCGAGCTGCGCGCCGGCGTGCGGGTCGAGCGGCTGATCACCGACGACAGCGGCCAGCGCATCGTCGCGGCCGAGGTCGTCGAGGGTGGTGTGCGCCGGCGCATCACCGCGAACCTGTTCGTGCTGAGTGCGGGCGCGATCAATTCCGCCGCGCTGCTGCTGCGCTCGGCGAACGAGCGCCATCCGCGCGGCCTGGCCAACAGCAGCGACGTCGTCGGGCGCCACTACATGACGCACAACACGACCGCCTTGATGGCCGTGCATCCGTTCAAGCGCAACACGACGAACTTCCCGAAGACGCTCGCGGTGCACGACTTCTACTTCGGCGAATCTGCCGGACGCGATCCGAAGGACACGCCGCTGGGCAGCTTGCAGCTGCTCGGCAAGATCCGCGAACCGATGCTGCGCGGCCCGCTGCCGGCGGTGCCGAAGTTCCTGCGCAGCGCGCTCGCCGAGCACAGCGTCGACTGGTATGCGCAGAGCGAAGACCTGCCGCATCCCGACAGCCGTGTCACCGTCCGGCCCGACGGCGCGATCAACCTGCACTGGCACCGCACCAACCTGCGTGCCCATCGCCGCTGGGTGGCCAGGTGCAAGGACATCCTGCGCGGCACCGGTTACCCGATCGTGCTGGCCAGCGGCTTCGGCACCGAGGTGGTGTCGCACCAGTGCGGCACGGTGCGCTTCGGCAACGACCCGGCCACCTCGGCCCTCGATCCGCTCTGCAAGGCCTGGGACCACGACAACCTCTATGTCGTCGACACCGGCTTCTTCCCGTCGTCGGCAGCCGTCAACCCGGCGCTCACCCTGGCCGCCCAGGCGCTGCGTGTCGGACAGCACCTGCGCGCGCAATTCAGCTCATGACCATGGACTCCTACGACTACATCATCACCGGCGGCGGCTCGGCGGGCTGCGTGCTCGCCAACCGCCTGAGCGCCGACCCCTCGATCAAGGTGCTGCTGCTCGAGGCCGGGGGCTCCGACTGGCACCCGTTCTTCCACTGGCCGGCCGGCTTCGCGAAGATGACCAAGGGCATCGGCTCCTGGGGCTGGCACACCGTGCCGCAGAAGCACCTGAAGAACCGCGTGCTGCGCTTCACGCAGGCCAAGGTCATCGGCGGCGGCTCGTCGATCAACGCCCAGCTCTACACCCGCGGCGTGCCGGCCGACTACGACGAATGGGAGCGCGACGGCGGCGCCACCGGCTGGTCGTACCGCGACGTGCTGCCCTATTTCAAGCGCTCCGAGAACAACCAGCGCTTCGCCAACGAGTTCCACGGCTACGGCGGCCCGCTGGGCGTCTCGAACCCGATCAGCCCGCTGCCGATCTGCGAGGCCTTCTTCCAGGCGGGGCAGGAGCTGGGCATCCCGTTCAACCCCGACTTCAACGGCGCCAGCCAGGGCGGCCTGGGCTACTACCAGCTGACGCAGCTGAACGCGCAGCGCTCGTCGGCGTCGATCGGATTCCTCGACCCGGTGCGCAGCCGTGCGAACCTGAGCGTCAGGCTGCAGTCGCAGGCGCTGCGCGTGCTCGTCGAAGGCGGGCGCGCCACGGGCGTCGAGTTCGTCAGCGGCGGCAGCCGCACGCCGAGCGTCGCGCGGGCCACGCGGGAGGTGATCGTCTCGTCGGGCGCGATCGGCTCGCCCAAGCTGCTGATGCAGTCGGGCATCGGCCCGGCCGATCACCTGCGCAGCGTCGGCGTGAAGGTCGTCCACGACCGGGCCGGTGTCGGCTCGAACCTGCAGGACCACCTCGACCTGTTCGTGATCGCCGAATGCACCGGCGACCACACCTACGACAAGTACAACCTGCCGCACCACGCGGCCTGGGCCGGCCTCCAGTACCTGCTGCTCAAGAAGGGGCCGGTGGCCTCCAGCCTGTTCGAGACCGGCGGCTTCTGGTATGCCGACCGCGAGCACCAGGCGCGCTCGCCCGACATCCAGTTCCACCTCGGCCTCGGTTCGGGCATCGAGGCCGGCATGGCCAAGCTGAAGAACGCCGGCGTGACGCTGAACACCGCCTACCTGCGGCCGAAGTCGCGCGGCACGGTGCGGCTGGCCAGCGCAGACCCGGCCGCAGCGCCGCTGCTCGACCCGAACTACTGGTCCGACCCGCACGACCGCACGATGGCCCTCAAGGGGCTGCGCCTGGCGCGCGAGATCCTGAGCCAGCCGGCGATGAAGCGCTACGTGCAGTCCGAGGTGCTGCCCGGCGCGCGCCTGACGACCGACGACGAGCTGTTCGACTATGCCTGCGCGAACGCGAAGACCGACCACCATCCGGTCGGCACCTGCCGCATCGGTGCCGCAGACGATCCGGCCAGCGTGGTGACGCCCGATCTCAAGCTCATCGGCCTGGACGGGCTGCGGGTCGTCGATGCCTCGGTGATGCCATTCGTCCCGTCGTGCAACACGAACGCGCCGACCATCATGGTCGCCGAAAAGGCGGCCGACCACATCCTCGGGCGCATCGCATGAGCAGGCCATCCGCACCCATCGCCCGAGGCGCGCTGGAATCCTCGGTCCCCCAGCACATCCTCGACGGGCTGACCGATGTCGCGATGCCCCGACTGCCGAACGAACGCCCCGCACAGGAGTTCATGTCGGCACGCGGCGCGCAGCTGCCGCTGCGGCGCTTTCGGGCCCTGATCATCGGCAGCGGTGCCGCCGGGCTGCGGGCGGCGGTGGAGCTGAAGCGGCGCGGGGTCGACGTCGCCGTGGCCACCCAGAGCGCGTTCGGCGGGACCTCGGCCTGTTCGGGCTCGGACAAGCAGACCCTGCACACGGCCAACAGCGCCGACCAGGGTGACAACTTCCGCGCGCTGGCCGCGGCCATCGGCGCGGGCGGCGCGATGGACGAGGACACCGCCTACGTCGAGGCGGTCGGCTCGGCACGCGCACTGGCCTCCCTGCAGTACCTGGGCTTGCCGATCCCGCAGGACGCCCATGGCGGCGTGCTGCGCTACCAGACCGACCACGACGAAGTCGGGCGCGCGACGAGCTGCGGGCCACGCACCTCGCGCCTGATGGTGCAGGTGCTCGCGCGCGAGGCGATCCGGCTGGAGATCCCGGTGTTCAACCACACCACGGCCGTGCGCATCCTCGTCGACGAGGGGCCGGTGCGGCGCGTCCGCGGCGTGCTGGCGCTCGGCCAGAAGCACCGCTCCGACCAGAACCCGCTGGGCGCGGTGGCGCTGCTGTGCGACTTTCTCGTGCTCGCCGCGGGCGGGCCGGGCGAGCTGTACCGTGACAGCGTCTACCCGCGCAACTGTTTCGGATCGCTGGGCCTGGCACTCGAAGCCGGCGTGGAAGCGGTCAACCTGACGGAGAGCCAGTTCGGCATCGGCACGTCACGCGACGGCTTCCCGTGGAACCTGTCGGGCACCTATGCGCAGTGCATGCCGTACGTGTATTCGCGCGACGCCCGCGGCGTCGAGCGCAACTTTCTCGCCGACCACTACCGGACGACCCAGGAACTCGCCTCGAACCTCTTTCGCAAGGGCTACCAGTGGCCCTTCCACGCGACGCGCATGCTCGAGTTCGGATCGAGCCTGTTCGACCTCGCCGTGTTTCGCGAGATGCAGGCGGGCCGCAAGGTGTACATGGACTTCAATCGCAACCCGCTGCCCGTGCCGGGCGACGCCGCCTTCGATCTGGCGCGCCTCGACCCGGATGTGGCCGCGTATCTGGACAAGTCGGGCGCGCTGCTGCCCACCCCGATCGAGCGTCTGCGCAAGATGAACCCGCTGTCGATCGAGCTCTACAAGCGCTACAAGGTCGACATCGCTCGGGAGCCTCTCGAGTTTGCGATGAACAACCAGCACATGAATGGCGGCGTGGCCGTCGACACCTGGGGACGGACCAACCTGGCGGGGTGCTACGCCATCGGCGAGGCGGCCGGCAGCCACGGTGTCACGCGGCCCGGTGGCGCCGCCTTGAGCGCCGGACAGGTCTTCGGCACACGCTGCGCCGAGCACATCGCCTCGCATCACGAGCCCGGGCGTGCGCACGAATCGCCTCGGGCGATCATCGAAGCGGCGCTCGACGCGATCGGCGCCTCGATGCGCGCCGGCAGCCCGGTGGACATCGGCGCGTTGAAGCGTGAGGTCCAGGCGCGGATGAGCGACCACGCCGGCATGATCTGCCGTGCCGCGGACGTGCGGTCGGCGCTCGACGGAGCCCGAACGCTCAACGACACGATACGCAGGCACGGCCTGGCCCCCACCGGAAAGAGCTTCGACGCCGTGCACGCGGTGCAGTGGCGCCAGACCGCATTGGCGTCGGAGGCGGTGCTCACCGCCCTCGACTTCTACATCGGCCGCGGCGGCGGCAGCCGCGGGGCGCGCGCAGTCTGCGATCCGCACGGCGACGAGACACCGCTGACACGAACCGGGCCGCTCGAAGACTTCCGCTTTCTGTCCGAGCGTGCGCAAGACCGCGCGGAGCAGATCCTGGTGCGCTTGGAGGGGGATCGGTTCGTGATCCGCACACGTCCCCTGAGACCGATCGACACCCGCGAGCGCCCGTTCTTCGAGCGCCACTGGCCCGACTTCCTGACCGGCGCGATCTATGAGTGAGGAGCCTGAGGTCGTGAACAGCACGCAGCAAATCCGCACCTGGCGCAGCCGCTCGGTGCTGGGGATCGGTGAAGCGATGATCGAATTCGCGCCTCTCGGCGGCGAGACCTATCGCCACGGCTTCGCCGGCGACACCCTGAACACCTGCTGGCACATGGCGC